>ERZ1026792.455-NODE-455-length-34580-cov-6.577744_pt1 | contig 34580 bp, 55 predicted proteins | sample MGYA00520884_ERZ1026792 | MGnify/ENA primary metagenome ERZ1026792 (study PRJEB33270, sample SAMEA104284473) | anaerobic digester metagenome | biome: Anaerobic digester microbiome; feature: mesophilic sludge digester; material: Anaerobic digester biomass | place... | reverse complement strand
TTCTTGACCTGTGAGCCGGGTATAGGATATCGCGGAAGTTTCTGCAGATTCAGAGCATTTGAAAGCGCATATATCCAGAACTTCACTTATGGAAGCGAACATCCAAGAGAAAGCATTAATGGAGATTATTATTCAAGAGTTATCCCAAATTATTTTCTAGAAGAGGATTTCCCATTTAGTTCTCAACCAAAAGATTACTTCGCTTATGTTGGCAGGATGATTCTTCGTAAAGGTGTATGGACAGCTGTTAAGGCAACAGAAGAGATTGGAGCTAAACTAATTCTAGCCGGCCAACCAGATCCAGAAATTGATATTAGCAAACTTCCAAATCATTGTGAGTACATTGGAGTCGTAGACCAAGAAGAAAGGGCCAAACTATTAGGAGGAGCAATCGCAACATTTGTTCCGACAATTTACCTAGAGCCGTTTGCGAGCGTCCACGCAGAATCCATGGCCGTCGGTACACCGGTTATTACCACAAGCTTTGGTGTCTTTGGTGGAGATACATTTGTAGACGGAGTACATGGCTTTAAGTGTAATACATTAGACGACTTCGTATTCGCAGCCAAGAATGCACATAAGTTAGATAGATACGAGGTCAGAAAACAAGGAGAGAAGTTCTTTACCAAGAATGTGCAATGGCAGTTTCAGCGATGGTTTGATGACTTGTATCAGCTTTACCTTAGCGCAAAATATCCCGGGATGAAAGGATGGAGCCATATTAGAGATAGTGAACCTAGTTGGAGAGAGCATATTTATAAACAGATTTGATTTCAATTCTAATAAATCATAAGATAAAGGCGTGGATATAAGGACTTGTCGAAGCTGCCAGGTTTGTTATGAGTGTGAATCATGTAACTCATGTCAGACGGCATACTCGTGTGCCATTTGCGTAACCTGTGAACAAAATGTCACATGTAACTCGTGTGTGACTTGTCAAAATTGTAACACGGCCCAATCTTGTGGAACAGGTGAATGTTCTTCCTGTGTGTCGTGCCAAACTTGCTATTCAATACAAGATTGCACCTCGTGTGATACTTGCAATACCTGCGAACACGCTTATACGTGTGCTAGTTGTGTTACGTGTCAATCGTGTGACGTTGAGCAGACTTGTGTCCAGTGTTACATTTGTAATATATGCCAACAGTACTATACATGCGCTAGTTGCAATGTTTGTCAAACCTGTGTAACAGAGGAAACCTGCGTCTCGTGTTATAATTGTAACACTTGTCAAACCTGTAATACAGCTCAGTCATGTACAACATGCCAAAACTGTAACGTATGCCAAGTTTGTAATACGTGCCAAGGGGCTTATTCATGATAGATATACGCAAAGCAGCTGTATTAACTTCCAATCTACGAGACTCTGAGTGCCTCATAAGTCAAGTATGTGGTAATTGCCAGAGCTGTGACGTGTGTGAATCTTGCAATACTTGTCAGCTGTGCAATACATCCCAGAATTGTTCTGGGTGTCATACATGTGATGTATGTCAGAATTGTTATTCATCAGAAGGAGGGTGTCCTACTTGCGATATATGTAATACATGTCAACAAATAGTTACGTGTGTTTTGTGTAATACATGTCAGAATTGTAATACCACACAATCTGGATGTACCTCTTGCTACAGCTGCGACACATGCCAACAGGCATATACATGTGCGAGCTGTAATACCTGCCAACGCTGTGTTACTACACAAGACTGTACTTCATGCGATCTTTGTAATACCTGCCAACAAGCATACACATGTTCGCTTTGTAACAGCTGTCAAAATTGTGTTGCTTCGCAGGCCGGATGCTCAATTTGTAATACTTGTCAAAGTTGTGTGCTTTGTGAAATCTGCGTCGTTGATTATGCAATATAGATTGTGATACCATTAGACAATGGACATCAAAAGGTTCCCAAGCTCAGCCATCTATGCAATAACTGAGAAATGTAATTTTGCTTGCGATTATTGTTATACGAGATTCGAGGATTATATTCCAGATACTGATAGCATAGATGTCTTTAGAAATCTTATCGAAATTATGAATGCACAAGCAGCTGTGCGAAATGATATCCCATCTATTCACTTTTTTGGTGGCGAGCCACTGGTGGCATTTCAGACAATCCAAGAAGGCGTTAGTTACGGGAACAAGCTAAATAAAAAATTCAGATGGTCTATGACGACAAATGCCTGTCTATTAACACCGGATGTCTTTGACTGGTGTATGAACAACGGGTTTGGAAATATACTGTTTTCCATTGACGGGCCAGAAGAAGTGCATAATGCAAAGAGAAAGTTTCATGATGGTAGTGGGACATTCGATGCTGTTATGAAAAATGTCTTATACATTAAATCGAAAGGTCTCATAAACAAATTTGAATGCCGTGGCACAACTAGTGTTGATACAGTTTCCCGTCTAGCCGATTCATACAAATTCCTGTATGACGATATTGGTTTTGGTTCAGCAACAGTTCTGCCCGCGCTGGAAGAAGATTGGAACGATGAAAAGCTCCAGGTTTATGAAGATCAGCTAACCGAAGTTGGAGCATGGTTTATCGAGAACATGAGGCATGGCAGAGAACTTGAAATACACCAAATAACTGACGGCATTAGACAGTTGGTCGGGAGGAGCAAGGCTACAACACCTTGCGGTCTTGGAGATCGAGTGATAGGAGTAACAGCTAAGGGCCTTTTTGTTAGTTGCCATAGACTTGCAACACGCCAAAATCTTCCAGACGAGTGGATTCTTGGAGATGTCTTCAACGGGTGGGATGTCGAGAAGTTTGAACGAGGGACAGCTTGGGACCAAGGTAAAAGAAAGTCGGCTGCTGGTTACGATTGTAGTTTATGCCCAGCTAATGATTCTTGTACTGGCATGTGCATTGCATCTAACTGGGATATTGCCGGGAGAAAAAGCCCGGATGATAGATACACGGTAGCCAAATCAATCTGCGATCAGACATTAATTCACTTCAGAGTTGGTTCTTTGGTATGGAGAATCTTAAGAGACAACCAATTCTTCATAAAATGGCTCAAAAGGAGGGGATTGAGTTGAAATACGATCCGAGAAAGACAACGGCCAAGTGTGAGAATTGTCAAGAATGTCAGGTCTGTTATACGGCACAGAAAGTTTCTAAATGTGAACGATGTGTAACCTGTGAGGTTTGCTACACTGCTCAGAATTAGGACGGCGACAGCCTACATCTACAATGTGGATGAACCCGACCAACAACATCCATCGGCCTGTCTGGATCCTTGGCTGTTGTGGCAAAGGGGAATTTCTGGATTATGTCTTTCCCGCGAAAGACTTGACCATCTAAAACCCTACATATCTTACAAGCCTTTTCATCGTGGGTTGTATGCCACGTATATTCAAGATCCTCATTAACAGTTGAAAGATCACCAGCCAACAACCCCCAACCGGACATTACCTGATTCCATATTTCAGCACAGATAGAAACTATTAGCGCTTCCCAATCTTTACCCAGCCCAAGCCTCTCCGTTAACTCATCCGTAAATCTCTCCAACAATGGATCCAGCACTTCATACGCCAATTCAACTTCAGTCTTCTTCCCATAATACATCCCCCTTACTCTATTCATCAAAGCCGTCAAATACCCCTCCAACTTAGGCCCAATAAATTGTTTTACAACTCTCTCCTCCTCCAAAGCTTTCTTTTCCCCAACAACTACCTCATCAATACTCAGTAATTTCCCGAAAGTTATCCTCTTAATAGTTAACCCAGGATTGGCTATATAATATGGTATAGTCTTAGCAATAGCCTCAGCCTGCCTCATTGGGTCCAACCCGAGCGGCACTTTAATAACAGAAGTAACCCCATCACTCCACTCAATATAAGCTTCTACTTTATCTGAATTTTCGACGGCAAAACTAGATTGCCTTGCTACCTCCTTAGCCCTCTCCCTTACCTCCTCTAACGTCTCCCCAGTTACTATAAACTTCTGCCTATCCCCCCAATTCCATACAATCTCTACCTCCCACCCGCTCAACGCAACATTTGGATACTTTAAGACCAGCCAATCCAACAAAGGCTTAATAGAGGCACTTGCACTCTTAGCGACATCAATACATATCCCCTCAAGATCCATGGTCAACACCTAAAGCCTTGTTCCGCCAACTCTTCCGCAAACTCATCATAAGCGTTAGCCGGTATTTCATCCAAGCGGTAAATTAAAAAAGGTTTCATTTCGCAGGTAAAAGAATATTTCTTATAACTAACATCCTCAACCCAGCCAATCATAGTAATTGGAGGCTTGTAGTAGTACATGCTCTCCTCTTAAGCGACGCACCCCCTGGCGCAAGTTGCTGTGGAAAACCCAGCCATCAAGCCTCACATCCGTACATGCTGAAAGGTTCATACCTTTTAAGGCGCACGCCCGTACGCGCCCTGCTGCGGAAGCCCGGTCGGTCCCAAGCCCCCATCCCATACCCCTTTTCTCTATTCATCCCCTTACTCTATCACCTCCCTTATCTCTTATCAAACATCTGTTATCTAATTCCAGCTATCATTTCAGAACCCAGTTCCATCCTGTCTGCATTCTAGCGTTTCATTTTTCCCTTTTTTCTAAAATCCAATCCCAGCTATCATTCCTGGTACTTAATACCTAGAGGGCGGCTGGCCTTTAACCAGCCGCCCTCTAGTACTGGGCCCAGGCGGTGTATTGGTGTGTGGCCACCACAGCTGGCGCCAGCCATCTCCCAGCTCTACTTGGAGGAGGCCTCCTCCTACAAGCTACGGCAGGTAAAGTTGATCCAGGTTATTGATGATGATCTGTGGTGCGTCTTGGTACAACGTAACTGTACCACGGACCACTATCCCATCAGCTGCATTGATTGCAGCTGGATCGATCTTGTTGCCAAAGTTAAAGAACGGAGCACTGAAGTTACTCTCCTCAAAATTGATGAAGAGGTGTGCTCCGCTAACCCTTGCTGTAGCCTTTCCGTAGACAGCTGCATATTGCCCAACTAGGTTACTGGCTTCTTTAGCCGATAGAACCTTATAACCTAGTTGACCCTCTAAGCCGCTGAGACGGGTCAGGATGTTCATAACCCTTGCCTCATCCACACCAGCTGGTGCCTCAATCTGGTTCAACCTGGCTTCAATCTCGTCCAGGTTGACAGTAGGCACCGACTTCAAGACAGCTGACAGGTGATTCACCCTGGCGCTGAGGGCTGCATTCTGGGCTCCTGTGAACGTGGCCCAGGTAATAATGCCGCCTAGCGCCACAATCCCCAGTGCTATCCAAATGCGCTTCATTTCACCGCCTTCCAATCAGCCGTATCGAGCTTGTAGAACAGGCACAACACAGCTGCCGTCGAGTCACCAAGGTACTTGACCTGGAGAAGATCAGTTACCTTGTTAATCGGGCCAGCCTTCAGAGCCTCATAAAGGCTAGCTGCCTGCCGCTGCGTCAGCAGGCCGATGTTATACAGAATCTCAACATCAGCCTGTTCAATAGCCGTCTTCGTTGGGTTGAGTCCCAACGCCAGCCTGGTCTCATTCACCAGGGCTACATACGTCTTCTTATTGGTCAGGAAGGCTTGACCAAATGCCAGAGCTGCCACCAACGAGACACAAACGGCTGCCACCATCAACTTCTTTTTCATCTTTTCCTCCTATAGAAGATTTAATCCCCATACTAGCAATTGAGCTGCTAGTACTGAGAGCTTACCTGCAAGTGGACCAACTACTGGTAAGAAGCTTAAAAACGCTGCACTGAGCACAACTGTTCCAACCGGTATGGCCCATATATTTGCTGGGATACATACCGGGAACGCCACTCTGCCAAACGTGTAGAACACGATTGGCAGCGCTGCTATCTGGCAGACAGTTGACGTGATCGCTATCCTCACTGGATAGCTGTACCACCCCCTTATTCTTCGGAGTAGAGGACTAACAAGTAGGACAGCTGCCGTTGATACGAACGATAGCCACAAGCTTACTGACCATACTGAGTACGGCCAGATTATTAATATGGCTATCAGTGCAATCAACAGCCGCTGCCACTTGGACAACGGCAGTTTAGCGAATGACAAGGTGAGCATTATTGCTGACCTCACCATGCCCACCTTTCCGCCTGTCAGCACAACATATAGCAATGCAACCAGTAGGATCGGCCACTTCTTGCTTGTTACAACAGCAAGTAGGCTAACCACGATACTTAGGTGTAGCCCACTTGCTGCAAGCAAGTGGGATGTACCCGTCCTATCGAACAGCTCAATCATATCCTTGGGGACGACATTTCTGTCCCCAAGTAACATGGCTTGGGGTATTGGGTGCCCAAGCCTTCCCTTTACAGCCAGCCGCAACCATTCAAACGGTCTGACAAGTAACGGTTGACTGTCATCTGTAACGATTACAGAATTTGAGTAGATCCACCCAAGAGCTCCGCTGCCCCTCAACCAGTGGGCAAACGTGCCCTCTGGAGTGGACCACCTTCCCCATATCTTGACCTTTTGTCCCGCCTTTATCTCCACACCAGGCGGGATTGTGGCCGCTGCCTTGCCCCATGGGCCTTTAACGAAGAAGTATGTCTGGCTAGGCCAAACACATACTTCTCCCTCTAGTTCCACTGGGCCTGCTGGCCATTCTGGTGTCCAGCAAACTTGTGGTATTACAAGCGCTGCTAGACAAACCAGAAGTAGAATAGTCAAGGGGGGCCTCCGGCACGAGCACGGAGGCCCCCCGGGGGTGTTCATCCCACCTCCTCCAGGTACGGATCATCTACGTCATCCGCTGCATTCTCCTCACGGATGACATCTTCCCCGCGCCTGTTATCTATATCCCAACCAAGTGCCTGCTGGTATCTTGGTGGTAGTTCCCCCATACCAGCTAGGTACGTTAATATATCTATTATCTCACCCCTAGCTGCCTCTATAGAGGCAGGTGGGTACCACTGGGGATGGCTTGCATTCCACAAGCGAACCAACTCCTCTCGTGGAATGCGGGCATGGTCAAAAGGGCTGGTCTTTACCACCCCCATCCTGTAGTCCCTCAAGCTCCTTAAACGACTTCAGAAGCTTTCGGGATTCCAAACGCTCCGCTACCTTTTCAGGCTCCACGGGCGTAATACCAGGCTCAAGGTAATACCAACCCTTGAAGCCCTTCAAGAAGCCACGAAGATTCTCTGAAGTCAGCTTTTCAGCTGCACCACGCCGTGGCTTTGGATCCACCACCCCCAAGTACTCCAAGGCAGGACACCCTGCCCTGGCTGCCCAGAACAGGCCCATGTACTTGCTGACAGCTGGAGTAAACACGGCAATTGTTCGGATCCCGGCCAATGCATTCTGCATAGCTGCCTCGGCCAGTTTCTCCGCCTGACGGTACTCCCACATGGATACCGTCTTCAGGCCGCATTTCTCCAACGCTTCCTGGAAGGCATTATCGCCTACCACGAAGATCCGATTGTCCGCCACCTGCTGCCGCTTCTTCTTTGCCATCTTTACCTCCTTTTTGGGGCGCTTTTGCGCCCCTCAAGCCAGCCGCTAGCACTCCGACCCGAGGAGTCAAGGGACAGATGTCGAGGAACGAGACAGATGTCCCTTGTACGCCGCAGGGTCGGAGTGCTACTCCAGCTGCCTTGAAAAGTAAGATGAACTGGATCAAGCAGACTTGAGCTGCTAGATAGTCCTATACAGGCCGCCTCGCAAAGCAAGCTAGCTCTTTAGGGCTGGGCTACCTTAGAGCCTGCGACCCAGTGGCGAGCACTCTGAAGTTCGCGCCCTAAAATCCATCTCCTATGGGCTCTATTTATTAAATATGAATTAGGAATAGAGACACCCAGGGTATACCCCTAACGTGAATGGGGAGTAGGGATAAGTAAGTAAGAAGTTGATATACGGGTATTGGATATAAAGCATTAGAGTGCTGGTATCTCGGGTAGTAGGTATAGGATACCAATAGTTTTTTTATTACTCACACCCCCCGAGCTTGCTCACACCTGGGGGGTATATGGGAGAAAAAAATTTATTACTGGTCAACCGGTAGTTATAATTTCGGTGGTAGGTTTGGGGAGTCCCAGGGTATACCCCTTGTGGCCTGGCCCTCATGCCAGGCCACAAGGTCGTATAAAGGAGGTTTATGGAGGAAAGAGAGGCTATTAGAAGGCTTGGGTTTGAGTCATTAAGGAAGGGGCAGGAAGAGGCTGTCAAGACGTTAATTAGTGGCAAGTCTTGTTACTGTGTACTACCTACTGGGTTTGGGAAGTCAGCTATTTTTATTATTCCACCACTAGTTAATAATTGGACGAATTTAATCTTTACTCCACTTGTTGCACTGATGAGGGATCACTATCTTAATTTAATTAACCACGGGCTAAGTGCTAGGCTAATATCTTCTGAGCAATCTAAGAAGGAAAATGAAGCTGCTTTGGAAGCCTATAGTGCTAATGAGGCGCAGTTTTTGTTTGTTGCCCCCGAGAGAGTGTTAGATGACAGGTTTAGGGAAGTTATTAAGGCAAAGCCACCTGATATGGTGACTATTGATGAGGCTCATGTTGCTTCTGAGCACGCCCTGTCATTTAGGCCTTCTTATTGCAAGATAGCACCATATGTTAAGCTGGCTAAAGTAACTCTTGTTCTTACTGCCACATCACCACGTGAAGTTGAAAGGGATATTTTTGAGATCTTTGATTTACCGGCTGACACTAAGAGGATTATTTATCTGCCACGGAGAGAGAATCTAAAGTTATCCAGTCTAATATGGACCGGGGATCTTGGTTTGGCTAATAGATTCCAAGGAAGTGGGATTGTGTACTGCTCTACGATTAGGGAAGTGGAGAGGCTTTATGACTGCTTTAAGGATTCAATCTCTGGTGGATGCACTATTTACCACGGTCAGCTTAAAGGCCGCTCATTAAACCAGCAAGATTGGATGACTGGTGAGAAACGAGTAATGATTTGTACTAATGCGTTCGGTCTAGGTATTAATAAGCTAGATACCAGGTTTGTCATAGTTAGGGATGTTCCAGCTACACTCGAAGAGTTAGCCCAGTTGTTTGGAAGAGCTGGAAGGGACGGATTAGAGGCTAACTGTGTAATGTACTATGATCAACAGTCTATTAAGACTCAGGAGTTTCTGATTTCGTGTAGATATCCAGGTCCAGCTGAGATTATTGCTGCTTATAACGTTATTAAGAAGAATCCTGAGCTGACATATCTAGAAATCGCCAAGAGGGCAGGAATTAATAAATACTCAATCCGTGCAGTTATGTCTATCCTGCAGTCATTTAACGTTGTGTCAGATAAGAAAGTAACTGGTAATATTAAGGACGTGGACTTCAGGCTGCTAAGGAAGAAAAGGAGGCTAGCTGAAAAGAAATTCAAGAAAGTGCTTGGGTTCCATCACGCCAAAGATAAAGTTAAGTACTTAGAGAAGCATATATCTCCCGAGGGGACCCAGTTGGAGACGGGGACGGTCTTATAAACCGTTGGCTGTTATATGCCCAAGAGGGTTCGATTCCCTCCCCTCGGAATACAAGGAGGTAGCCATTAGCATATCGTAAGGTGTGAGGCTGGCCATGACTGTGTCAAGTTTGAATGCAAGTGGAATCACCCAGCATGCATACCTGGTACAAGTGGAACACACGGGATGAGAGGGCTTATACTACGCTTCGTTGTTAAGGGAGATAAGGGGGCTGTTCTCTTGACCGATTGGGTCCCACAGTACGCCACACGATCATCGCTTCCATTGTATGTCAAAGAATGGAAGTACAAGAGCTATGTTACCCAATTCCTATTGACCTTGGTTATCACTCAAAAGTCCCAATGCACGATGGCCAAGAACCAATTTCTAAGAGCTGTGAGTTCACTGGTGGGGCATGTTACTACGATGGCTCCTCCTTAAATGCAGCGGAAGCAATGTATTCATTGGTGAACGGCGGAGACAAAGCACTATGGGAATTCTTGGAAGCCTACTACGAACACGTCTTCTATGGAGGGGCGTTTCCAGATCCTAAAGAATATCCTGCTAAATTACGCGACTAACATAGACTTGTCTATAAAGCACTGACTGGGCACTAGCTTACCGGTAGAAAGCATGTGGCTTATAACAGCGGGGTTCGACTCCCCGGTGACCTAAAGAAAGGAGGAAGTATGAATCAACGGGCTAAGGAGTTCGGACTTCAATGGGCTAACAGGATTATTGACCTGCATAAGGCCTACCAGGCACTGGAACGCGGTGCAAAGTCAGTCACTTTAATGGATAGCACCGAGATTAAAGGGATGGGCAAATTCAGGGGTTATTGTGCCTGGCTACCATTTGACTTCTTAGTAAGGGGGCCATACATGCTCGCAAAAGAATGGTGCTTTACACATCCCACTGAATATGCGATTTTCATCGAGAAGGGAGTCCCTGGAGTACGGATTGTTGGAGAGCTAGACTTGACGAGTACTCCAATAACCGCCACTCTTGAGTGTGTAGATTGTGAAGGACCGTGGACACCAGTTGATGGTCTCACACCTGAAGCTCAAGAGGCCTTGTTGTGGTTTGTAAGGTTCTTTGACTGGAGCACAAATGATCAAAACTCTGCCAGAGAAGCTTGTAATGGATCTTTTGCCTAGAGCTCAAACCAATGTCCAGGTCGCTGCTGTCATAGAAGATAAAAAAGGTATCTTTGCCTGGGGTTGGAGCTCAATAGGCCCTAATGGAAGAGGGCTTTGTGCTGAAAGAATGGCTATATCACGAGCTAACAGAAGGAGGCTTAAGGGATCAACTCTATACGTTGGAGGTCGCTGGAGAAGATCGGGTAACTTGGTGATGGCCTTCCCTTGCGCGCTGTGCCTAGCGGCAGCGCGCAAGGTCGGGGTAAAGCGCTTTATTTACACTACGAAGGACGGTTCATGGAGGGTATATGAGCTTAATGGATGAGGTTAAGATGTCGAACTTGGCTATAGATTCGATCCAAGTTCAAGACAAGATTATGGAGCTCTTCCCAGAGATCGGGAAGATTATTGTGCTCTGGGAGGCGGAGCATGGAACCGAGGCCTCTGAAAAGATTTTTAATGGCTTTGTGCAGCAATGTATTAATAAGAACTACGTTGATGTAGCAATAGCTGCTTTGATGTTGTTCTCAATGTCAGTTACAATGTTGCATAATCTATTGGAGGACTTCAATGAAAACGAGGAACTGCAAACTCCGGGCCAAGAGGATGTGTTACCTATGCCCGAAATATGAATCCTGCCAAAACAGGATTCATACCAAGAAATTTGATCGTAAGCGGGAGGAAATAGTAAAACTCACAACAAGGGGTGGCTAATGGATCGAATCGAGCTGTTTTTGGATCGTGTGGGCCCTGTAGTCCCTTTCCTGCAGTTTATATCAAAAGGTAAGCCGTTTTACGTTGCTGGTGGGGTATTCCTTGAAGGGGACTTTGGTGACATTGATGTATGGGGCGTAACACCACCAACCACTGAACCTGGAATACACATCTTTGATGCTCCATGTATCTTGCGACACCCGGGTTATACCGGGTGTCAATATAAGTGTGAAGTTGTAACAGACAATGCGGTTACCTATAAAGTTAACAAAGTTAACGATGTTAAGGTTCAGGTCTGCTTACAGCCAGTAACGGATTTAAAGTCTTTGCTTGAGACGTTTGATTTCGCTATCTGTCAAATTGGTGCCAAGGTGTCTGTTCCAGACAAGCTTGAGATAGAAGAGTTCTATGAGACGATGCACCGATATACCGCAGTCAAACATCGCAGGCTCGGGTATCGTGGAACTAATTCTCCTGGGATTAGTTTGTTACGGGCTGTTAAATACGTTAAGCGAATACCAGACTTGGACCTCAATGCAGTAAGAAATGAGGTCTTGCAGATAGTTATTGATCTTATAAACAAGGGGGTGGAAGATCCAGAGAAAGCGTTTGGTGGACCGCTCTGGTCTGAAACAAATGAGGGGAGGCTTTCTTTTGTACCAGAGCTGATACACTGTCTTGTGAAGTTGCAGAAAATTAAGATTCTCACTGCCTTATAGAAGGAGGGGGCATGCAGGATGTTGCGTTGGCAGTTCAACTTAAGATCCCCATGATTATCTGGGGGCCACCTGGTACTGGAAAGACCAGTGCTATTTACCAACTTGGTAAGGCTCTTAATCTACCAACAGAAGTAGTAATTGCATCAATTCATGATCCATCAGACTTTTCTGGCCTTCCGATTCCGATTACTGGTGATGATCCACATGTTTGGTACGCTGCACCAGATTGGGCGGTAAGGCTGGCTAAGGCCGGTCGGGGGCTGTTATTCTTTGATGAAATTAGCTGCTTCCCGGCTGGAACTATGATTACCATGGCGGATGGCTCAGAAAAACCAATTGAAGAACTGGCTGAAGGTGATGAGGTTATTGGATATGACTTGAATACAGGGCAAGCTTGTGCTAACCTGGTACTAAGCACTAGGAGACAACATGCAAATAAACTTATTAGAATCAAGCTTGCCGACGGAAGAGAGCTCAGGGCCACTGGAGATCACAAAATCTTCACCAAGGACGGCTGGAAGGAAGCCAAAGACATCAAAGCAGGAGACAGTCTGCTGTCCTTTTTCAGGGGTGGGATGGGCATGGACCGGCAGTGGTACCGCAAGGTTGAGGGTCCGGACACCTGCCCAGGTAGGGGGTGAGAGCAGTGCAGTTCGTGCTGATGGGAGCTGGGATCATTGCGAGCCTGGTGGGGGCAAGGCTCAAAGAGAAGATCTCGTGGACAGGAGGAGTGGTGGTCTTCGCCATCGGGTTTTTCTGGTGGGTAGCGACGTGGTGGTGAGGCGTGTCAAGGAGGCGTAGATGGACATCCTGCTCATGGTAGCGGGCGCGGTCGTGTGGTACCTAGGGAAAAAGGGTGAGAGCACGGCCCTCCGCGTGCTTGGAGGACTGCTCATCGCGGCGGGCGGGGTCTGGGCCGTGTGTGGCCTCATCGTAGGCTGTTCTATCATGGCAACCCTATAGGGGAATCGTGGGCGTCAACGCACTGATCGCAAAGCAGGTCTTGATCCGGCGTGCGAAGGAGGCGAGGTGGATGATGCCAAAGATCAATGGGAAATGGCATAAGATGGATGAACGTACATGGTACTGGGAATGCGCTGATATGCATCCGCCATTTATCGAGAAGTGCATAGAAGGCGATCCCAATGCAGTACGCGGCCCGGGATACTACGCATGGAGGCTAGGCGCTGACGACTTAGACTATACTGGTCCGTATAAGACGCTCAGAGAAGCCAAGGATGCCGCCCTGGAAGGAGTTGATATTGCCTAAAGGAACAAAGATATACAAAAGAGTACCTAAGTGAAATCTCTTCAAAGGGCGGGAGGGCTACTTATGAGAGACATCCGGAGATATATGAACGTGGGAGAAAAACTCCTAAATCAGCTGAGAGCCGCAGAAAGACCTCTGAACGCTTTAAGAAATTGTGGAAGGACCCAAAATATAAACAGAATATTTCAGATAAAAACAAAAAAGCCGCCTTAGAAGGAAGAATTCCACTTATACCAAAGCATGTAAGACCAACAGAATGGGAAAAGAAAATGATGGTGTTTATAGAGAAGCATGGTTTGCCTTTAGATTACACGGGTGATAATAGGGTTCGAATAAATATCTTAGGAGGAGATAGAAAATGGAGAAATCCAGATTTTATGGTTCGTGGGCAGAAGAAGGTTGTTCTCCTGGATGCGTACTGGAACAAACACCAGTCACTGATGGAGGAACAGGATTACCAAATAGCCGGGTACCAAGTTTTGCGTGTAATTGTGCCCGAGCTGATGGACGAGGAGTGGCTCTTAATGAAGCTAATGCGATTTATACAGAAGTAGTAGAAGTTTCTGAGGAGCCTTTTGATGGTTTTGTCTATGATCTGGTTACCGTAGTCCCAGCACATACGTACTTTGCTAATGGTGTGTTGGTACATAATTGCGCGAGCCCCTCGACTCAAGCAGCACTGCTTAGGCCTGTGTTGGAGGGGGTTGTTGGATCACTCAAGCTACCAGATGCTGTAGCAAGAGTTGCTGCTGCTAACCCGCCTGAGCAAGCAGCTGGCGGTTGGAATCTAACTCCACCACTTGCCAACAGGTTCTGCCACAAGAAATGGACAGTGGACTCGGAAAGGTGGATTGAGGGCATTCTCTCTGATTGGCCAATGCCAAGCATTAAGATGGTTCCAGATAATGTTGAAGACTACATTAGCTCGGCGAAGGCATTGGTGGCTTCATTTATTCGGACGAGGCCAAGTTTGTTAATGTCATTCCCCAAGGATGAGTCTGCTCAAGCAGGTGCTTGGCCAAGCCCGAGATCGTGGACTATGGCTGCCAGGTTCTTGGGAGCATGTAACAGCATTGATGCAGACGAAGATACGATGATGAACCTCATTGTTGGATCAGTGGGTTCTGGAGCAGCTCAAGAATTTCTCACATGGCAAAAGAATCTTGATCTTCCTCAACCCAAGGATGTCCTAAATGACCCGAAAGGATTCCCCTTCCCAGATAGGGACGACAAGGTATTTGCTGTTATCTCCAGTGCAATGGCATATGCAGCCTCTCACATGACACCAACGCTTTGGGAGAAGGCCTGGCTTGTCATTGAGCGAACTGTAAATGAAAAGAGGGCAGATATCGCAGCTGTATGTGCAAAGCAGATTGCGAAGTCTGCTAAGAAGGGCTACCCGCTCCCATCACAGATGAGGAGCTTGGCCCCGATTCTAAAGACTATTGGAGAGTTGTAATGGAAGAGAAGATCAGGGCAGCAAGAATGAAGGCTACTCTGCTTTATCCTTATTTAACCACTGCACTACTTTCTATCACAATGCATGAGAGCAATGAAGTCCCAACAATGGCAGTTACTATGAGTGGCAAGCTTATGTGGAATCCAGACTTTATTGCCAAGCTCAGCATAAATGAGATAGCTGCTGTCCTGGTCCATGAAATATGGCACTTGCTTAGGATGCATGGAGAAAGGGCTCCAGCTGACGAAAACATGCATGGAGTCTGGAACATAGCTTGCGATTGTCTGTTGCCAGGTTCATTAATTAATACACCATTCGGCTATTGTCCAATTGAGAAGATTCGACCAGGAGATTTGATCCTTGGATATGCAAATTCAGTGGTGCCATCTACAGTAATTGCTGTACATGTTAAAAGAACCAATACTAAGCCGGCTGTTGAAGTTACATGTGATAGTGATACGATATATACAACATATGACCACAAATTCGCAACAGAAAACGGGTATGAGCGTATTTGGTCCCAAAAGTCCTCCGCGAAGGTTCTCAGACTACGAGAAAGCCTGTATCTTAGAACACCACAAACAGTATACTGTAGCAGAGATGGCAGCTTCGCTTGGAAGACATTTTCAAAGCATCCAGTCGTTCATGAAATCACATGGTATCTACGAAACGCGAGCAACGGAAAAACGGAAGAACTGCTCCATATTTATGACCCTTCCAGAGAACGAGATAGCTTACCTTGCGGGACTAATCGATGGCGAAGGGACGATAACAATCGCTCGAAGGTACAATTCAAGGAACGAGAAAACTTACTACCAGCCACAGATTTATATATCCAACACGAGTACCGATCTGGCCACTTGGCTAAAGGAACGTCAGTTCAGTGTGGTACTTGCGGCAAGTGCAAACCGCGTACCATGCTGGAGAATGTATCTAGGCGGGATCGGACCGCTAAATGCTATCACAAAAAGAATCGAGCCATATCTTGTTGTGAAGAAGAAGCACAATTTGCTACTGAAAGAATGGATAGGCTTGCGTTTATCACAGCAGCTAAGGGACAAGCCGAGCCCTCGTATGCTACAAATCTACAAGGAGATCCGGGTGCTGAATACAAGAGTGCCGTTGGAAAAGAAGTATCAACACCAGCAGAAGTAGTATTTGACATAGAGACAACTACTGGAAACTTCTTTGCTAATGGATTCCTTGTTCATAATTGTGCAATCAACGACTCGCTAAGTGGTCTGCCACAGGACTGTGTATATCCATCGACTTTTAGAATGGAAGACCACCTTACCGAGGAAGAGTACTACGAGCAACTGCTTAAGTTACCACGGATAGAGGTATTCATTAAGGGGGTAGGCTCTGGTGATTGTGGATCAGGTGCAAGAGGGGGTGATAAAGAGAGTGGGCCTCTAACGAAACTAGACAAAACTCTTATTGCTAAATACACAGCAGAGCAGATTAAAGCCTGTGGTAATGTACCATATGATATCGAGAGGTGGGCGGAATCTGTTCTTAACCCTAAGATCCCCTGGGATCGAGAGTTGAGGTCAAGGTTCTTGTCATCAGCTGCTAGAGCAATAGGTAAAACAGATTTTACTTACTCCAAGGGGTCAAGAAGGGCTGCTTGTACCAAGGCAATACTTCCTGGAATGGTTTCTTATAAGCCCAAGGTAGCCCTAATTATTGATACATCTGGGTCAATGTCAGAGAAAGAACTGTCAATGTGTTTAGCCGAGGTTAAGGGATTGCTTAGGGCGCTTGCTTCACGAGTAACGGTTTATGTGGCTGACGCTACTGTACATAGCAAGAATTCAGTAGCATCTATTGGGGAAATTAAACTAATGGGAGGTGGTGGAACTGATATGGGCTTTGCAATCAGAGAGGCAGACAAAGACAGACCAGACATCATTGTTGTCCTATCAGACTTCTACACACCGTGGGGAGATAAGCCAAGGGCCGAGGTAATTGGAGTATGTATTGGTGGAAGTATTGAAGGAGCCCCAAGCTGGATGAAGGCCATAAAGGTGGAATAATGCAAGTATTTAGAATCAGGTGTTGCAAGCAGTTACACAGGGTCTACTTTGATGGCAAAAGGTGGGCTATCCCAGACTGTGATACACCAGAGAAGAAGATTCTACTTGCACTTAATCAGCAAGACTCCTCGTGCCAGGAATTTATGAAAGCCATTAGAGAACTTGTTACTTACCGGCGAGACATAAGCTATGTAAGACCGCGCTTAGCACAAGTAGGGATCGGGAATCAAAAGCTGGTCAGATGTGTTCAAGACTGGCTAAAGAAAGCCAATCAAGTAAGACCGAAGAAACGCCATGAAACCATAAGCGAGTATGACAGATTACTCTCTAGGTGGGCAGTTGTTATAAACAAGCAAATAAATTCTCTGGGCATAGGTAGGTTTGAGATAAACAAGATATCACGTGGGTCTCAGGGATGTATCTACACAGATGGCATAATACTTCCGGAATCGTTAAGGCTCCCAATTGTTAAGATGCGGGTAGATGACTATGATCTTTGGATAGAGCTAGTAGATAAAAACGGTAAGACATTTGTATTTAGAGATACTGGATATAACTATAAACAGTTTCTCACGAAGCATAATGACATAGATGCAGGCCCGCATATATTTGAAGTTTCCTCTGGGTCATTAGAGTCGAACTGTACAATAGGCTCGCTTTGTCCTTTCTGTAAAGATGTCTTAGAGGCCTATAGTCAAAAAGACTTAGAGAAAATTTATACTCTGCTTGAACAAGAAGGGTATCGGAGAGATGGCCGTGTTGGTAGGTGGTTCAAGGCGGTTATGGAGCAATCATGATAAGTAACCTTGAAGTAGTCAACAGATTTATCCAGGGAAGGAATGCAAAGAATAGGAATCTTTCTAGCCGTGATGGAGCGATCTATACATACGATCTTAAAATGGGCTGGAAAGAAAAGAACCGTTTTGTGACCATACGAGAAGTCCCGAGTAAGACTTCGAGAACGCACTTGAACTATCTGATTGGAGCTCTGTATAGGAAGAACCTTCATCCAAGATATTTTGATGACAAGTGTGTATGGGTTAAAAAGCCCCGTAATTACAACACGACAGTTACAGTTGGTCCATATACTGTAGAGGTCTATAGACATCCAATAAAGGACTATGAAACAGCTTATATTAAAAGGAAAGGTAACATAAGCATACGTAGCCCAAGCTTGCTCAAGTATCTTGATGATAGTGAGACTTTAGCTAAGAAAGTAAATGCCATAGTCAAGCAACGTGATACATTCTTCGAAACAGAAGATTGCTACTTCGCAATTGTTAAGAATTGGCTGTATCAAAAGCTTCGACAAATTCCAGCCGGCAATTATGGCGGCCTAATAGTTGTAGATGACATACCTGAACGTGTAATAAGATACAACAATTATGTAATGCGTGTTCCATGGATGCGCGGTATTAACAAGAAGACAGTTAAAGAGGTTAAAGATCTACTCGATGCAGTGCCAGAAGAAGTGAAGATCCTAGTTGCACTTGCATAAAGAGGGGTGGTCATGCTAACTAACATGGAGGTAATCAACCGCTTCATTCAGGGGAGGAACGCCAAAAACAGACACCTTTCCAGTCGGAATGGGGCAATCTATACTTACAAGCTTAAAATGGGCTGGAAAGAGAACGGTCACTTTGTAACTATTAGAGAAGCCCCCAGTGTCACCTCAATACGGCATTTATCCTATCTAGTAAATGCGCTATATAGACGAAATTTATATCCGAAATACTTTGAAGACAAATGTGAGTGGGTTGATAAACATCGCAATTATGACGTCTCTATAAAAGTAGGTCCTTATACCATAGAAGTGTACCGGTATCCTATAAAGAAATACGAAAGAGCTTATATACGAAGAAAGGGTACAAGCATACGCAGTCCGAGCTTGCTCAAATACCTTGGTGAAGACGATGAAGTTCTAGAAAAGAAGGCGGGAGCTATTTTTAAACGGTTTAAGACAACACTACAGACTGAAAAGGGCTATGATGAAATCTTAGAAGACCAGCTGTATCAAAAGCTCAGATTTATATCAGCAGGGAATTATGGTGGTCTGGAGATCGTAGACGGACTGCATGAACGAGTTATCACATACGGTGATTGCACAATGCGATTACCGTGGATCAGGGGTATCAACAAAAATACAGTTAAAGCAGCAAAAGACTTACTTAACGCAGTTCCAGAAGAGGTGAAAATCTTAATTGCACTTGAATAAAGGGGGTGGTGCTTTAAATGAAAATCAGGTGCTCCAACCAATTACATGAGATCTGCTACGATGGCAAATCCTGGTACACGCCAGACTGTACAGAAGAGAGATTGATTCTGAATGCCCTTGAGCAATCTACAAGTAAGTGCATGGCTTTTATGAAAGCTGTACGTTTTGTTAGGGACCCGTATGAAGCTAAATAGGCACTTAGGACTCTTAGCATTGGAAATAAAGAACTTCAAAAAGAGTTTATTAGCTGGGCACATCAAAGGGAACAGAAGCATAACGCACGCAAGATACAAAATGTCCCAGCTATAGAACCCGGACAAAAAATTCGGTATCAAAATGTAGCGCTAACAAAGTTGAGAGGTTGGATCAAAGGTATTTCAAACTACTTTGGGCCTTTTACTCACATGCGTGTGTATCTTAACGATTGCGTAAATGTGGACGATAATATTGCATTCTGGGTCCTTAATACCCAAACAATTGAAGTATATATTCCACTTGATCTGGTAAAACAGATGGGACCAGAAAAGACCTACTTTGAGAATGGTGTCTTCTATTTCCCAACCAGGAAAGGGTACATCAAATATATTGCCCAGCGGCGGAACAATGCTGTCTTCTTAATAAACCAATGTAAGAAACGTCCTAATTAAGCTTGAGAGGGGGGTAGCTCAATGAAAGTTAGATGCTCTAACCAGCTGCACGAAATCTGCTATGACGGTAAGTCCTGGTATGCACCAGATTGTTCTGAGGAAAGGCTGGTTTTGAATGCACTTGCCTATGGGAGTGGTAAGAGTAAATGTACAGCTTTTATGGAAGCACTACACTCGATTAGAGGTCCTTCAGATGCCAGGTGGTATATTGACGCCCTAGGAATTGGCAATAAAGAGCTTCAGCGAGAGTTTGTTAACTGGGCCTACCAACGAGAGCAGAAATACAAGTCACGTAGAGATGCAGCATATGTTTTCCGAGAATCTGGCCAAGAAAGAAAGGAAGTTCGGTATTTAAAGATAGCACAAACAAAACTGTTGGGATGGATGAGGGGGATCTATTACTACTTTGGGCCGGTTAAGTCTATTTATGTACATCTAGATGACTTTAGGGATGTCAATCATAGTATTGCTCTTTGGAGCTATAAAGATGGCACGGTTTATATAGCCATACCATCTAGATTAGTTAAACAGATGGGACCAGAGAAAGCTTATTTTGAAAATGGAATCTTCTATTTTCCGACCAGAGAGGGTTATAAGAAATATACCGCTCGGAGAGACCACGAAAATCTCTTTTTAACATACCAAGGGCAAGCTAGCTGTTCCCACGACTAGCTTGCCCTTAAAGGAGGTGAAAATGCACAAACAGGTTAATGTATTCATTAGGCCTGGGGACAAGTGGTGTTTTAGGAAAGGAGGTGATACATGGTATGTATGGCTTGGTGATCCAGTAGATGATGTGACTCTGTTTTTCAGGAACGGGACGTTGGAGGAGTTTTTTAATCAAATAAAGGAGGCGCTGAATGAGCAACAAGGTAAGAGTATCGGGTAGGCTGGTGTGGGTTGGTCAGAAGGAATATAAGGGCAGGCCATACTGGCGAGTAGGGATTGTTCCAGATGGGGAGGAGAAGTCAATCTTCTTGAATAGTAACTTGCAAGACCCACCCGGCAAGAAGGGAGACCATGTTACTATTGAGGTAACAGAGGAAGCCCTTGAGAAGGCCCGTGGAAGGGCTACAGAGGTTAAGAAGGTTTCAGACCAGCAGGAAGATAGGATTGTTAAGTCTGTTGCACTAAAGGCAGCTGCTGATGCAGTCTCTAGCCTGCAACATACAGATGTCACTACATTGGCAACCAATGTTAAGAGGCTAGCTGCTGAGTTTGAGAGCTACCTTACAGGAGAGACGCCATTTTGATCTGGGAAGAGATAGGACTTAGTGCGGAAGAGTGGGATAAGCTGGTCGATACTTTTTCACAGTGGACAAATCCTGAAGTATTGACCAAGCCATTTGAACACTCTGGGAAAGAGAGAGAGGCTTATCTTTTTATGGCTGGATTTAAAGTGGGATCACAGCCATTAGAAGATGCCTTAAACATGTGCCTAGGCATCTTAAATGAATGTCGTAGGCACATCTCTAATGAGGAGCTAGAAAAGGCAATTTCAGCTGTAATGTTTGCCTTAGGGAGGACAGATGAATAATGATGTGAAGACACTGTTGGAGTTCTTCAAGAAGGAGATCAAGAAGGTGGATAAGATTCCAAATGAGGAATTGGAGCCACTGTTGTTCTCAATTGCTTATAGTGCCAGGAGAGAGGACTTTGAAAGAGCAGCTAAGTATGTTCTTAAGAGGTTCTAATGTACTGGCTACATCATATAGGCAAGGCATACTGGACACCAGCTAAGTTTCGTGCTGAATGCAAAAAGTATGGTGTCTCCAGGAGAATTGCTTTGCGGACACTTGAAGATATGGCCTTTGGCGATAATGTGCTTCTTGCTATATGGGATGGCAAGAAGTCAATTATCTTTGGCCAATTCACTGTTGATACCGTTTACTTTCAGAAACCAGAGACACTTCAGTTAATTAGCTCCGATCTTGTTGAGAGGGTTATACAGCACCGGTTTGTGAATCGGGGTTGTGGAACCTATGTAGTAGTAAGCGAGACGGATGTTTCTGTACCACTTAAGGCTGTAGTAGAGGCAGCAGAAGCAACGGGAGATCAATTAATGGTTGGCGGTGACTTTGAAGATGTCCCCAGAACTATCCTAAAGAAGGTACCACACAGATTGGGCTTTAGGCCATTTGATTGGGACCAAGCCGAGCTAGATGCTGCCACTGCTAAGAAGAATGCCAAAGGAGAGCCTATATTGTATGGGCAGTATTACTTGGACAAAGAATGCGCAAGAATATTAGAGGCACTCACTGGCGGTGTTAATAAGCTAATTAGGGTAGCTGAGTACAAGAAGAGGGAGCCATAAGCTCCCTCTTCTTGGGGCAAGAACCTGTTAGATGGTCAACTCTGGAAGATAGGTCTCGAATTTGACTCCTTTAACAAGATGCTCAAGGCCACTATTGGCAATATAGCCCTCTAGAGCCTTGGCTGCTTTCTCAAATACATCTTGGAATTTACTCTCTTCAATGCCACCAGAGAGCTCTGTTCTTAGAGTATCTGTAAGTGTCTCTTGGAATGTCTGCCAGTCTTTGTCTGTTGAGAACCCAGAGTCCTTAGCCCAGTTTTTAAAGGCTTCAAAGAGCTCTAGGAATTTCTCATTCCTAACATTATCCAGGTTTAGTTCCAACCCAGAAAGCCCGGGTTCAAGCTTAATTCCCAGTTCCTCTACTGGATCAAACCCAAGCTTGGTTCCTATTTCGTTCTTGAACCGGTCTACATTCCTCTTAACCAGTAAGTCTGTTAGTTTCATGTGTAATGCCTCCTTAGTGCGCATTATACTCTATTTTAGGAGGCGGTGATGGAAAAGCCTAAATGTGATAGGTGTGGGAAAGAGCTGAAACGATCCAAAACAGCATGGTGGATCTGTAAGGACTGCCAGAGGTCTTATTGGTTTCCCCCAAAGAAAATCAAGGAGGCTAAATCGTGAAGTGCAAAATCTGTGGAGGAGAACTAGTAAGGGACGGCGACTGGGTGGTCTGCCTGGCATGTGACGCAGCATTCTATGACCCAGTGGAGGATAAAGATGCCTATTAAAGAAATACGAAAAATCAACAAAGATGGCAAGGTTAAGATCGTTGGATATCAATACGGCGACCATGGAAAGTTATATACAGTTGCCAGGTATGGGAAGAAAGGAGCCAGGGCTAAAGCCGCAAAGCAGGGCAGGGCAATCCAGGCATCTAGACACGTGTCCTCTTGACTCAGATGTCCCGCCACATATACTAAGGACGCATGTATCCCCCCTTCACGGGCGGTAGTCTTGACCACCCCGACTACCGCCCGGTTTTTTCATAGGAGGCAAGAACGTGAAGAGGTCTTTCTTAAAGAAACCAGAGGCAGATTTGTGGGAAACTACTTCAATAATGGTTACCTGCCAGAAGGTGTTACGTTCTCTGACGGCTCCTTTTACATTGACACACCAGAAGGTCGGTTAGATGGTGATTGGATCATCACAGGTATCAAAGGAGAAAAGTACCCTTGTAAGCCTGATATATTTGAGGCTAGTTATGAGGAGGTAGAAAGTGGAGTGGGAGGAAGCTCTAAAGAAATTGCCTAGGAAACCTGGTAAGGATATTCTGTCAATTCGAGTATCTTATTGGTCTAATATACATGACCATGCCGATAAAACGTATGAAGACGCATGGACATTAACTTTGCACACAGTTCCATCATTCTGGAAAGATGCCAAAGGGTGGAAGAAGAGTGTCTATTCTTCTCCAATGACCTTTAGGGGAAAGGCCGAAGATGAAGTCAAACAAAAGGCAATCGAATTTATTACAGATGCACCGTGGGTTTAAAGACTGAGGAGACGAAAACCGATGAATAAAACAACTCCCGAGAAGTTGTATGCACGAGTTGCTCTGGCCGATCCAATGAGAGAGGAAATATTGCGCCTACTTTTTGGCAAGATTGAAGGTCTTCCTTTCTACAAGATAAAAAGAATGCTTAACATTGATTACGAGGCTGCGCTATATCGAAATCTTAATACGCTCAGGTTGGCCAACCTAATCGAACGAAAAGGGGATTGTTACACTATAACGCAAATTGGGCGTGCTATTATTCCCGACGTTCCTAATGCAATCCACAAGATTTTAACTGAAGCCTTTGCTTCAGGAAGTTTTCCAAAGTATTATCCAGGAGAACAAGGGCCGCTTGGAGCATTTTCATTATGAGATACGCTAACTGCAAGGAGGAAAGAACGATGACAGAAGAAAGTACCAAGATTCAGAAAATGCAGATGGCCGTACGGGAGCTCCTTGAAACAAGTAGCAAGCCAAGTGCTTCAATGAAATGGACTACTCCCATATCAGCGAACTTGAAGTAGTATTTGGAGAAATAATAGAGAACCTCATAGGCTGTGAATATGGCTTGTTAAAGCTGGTTACTTTCAAGTATTTGGAGCTCTACGGGAAAATGCACTATTTCTTGACATCGCAGTCGCCAAAGCCGCTACCTTGATAGCTCTTCTTCCTAGTGCGCTCCAGAAGAAAATTGAGCAGCAAAATGCCAGTACTGGTTGTTGTGAAAAGGAGGTAGAGTAGTGAACGATAATACCCAGTACTGGGCCGACAAGATTCTGGCTATCTTTAGGGCATACAAGAAGCTGCTTGTGGCGCCAAATGGATTGCACAAGGAGGAAACTTACGGAGTTGAGCTAAAGCGCTCGATTGATGCCATTCATTTGTGCAAGACGATGCCACTAGATCGTGCCATAGTCGGCTACTGGACTCCAGACAGAAAAGCATCAACACGTGTTTTCGTCCCCACAAAGTACATGCTTCTTCTCTGTGGAGAGGATCCATGTATTTGGGTTGCTGGAGAACTCGAAACATGGCCCCCTGGTCCCAAAACGGCAGAGCTTGTTATGTCATGGAAAGACAATGACGGTTTATATCATGCCCAGCCGTGGATACAACCTAATGGTTACCCGTCAGATGAGCTTGCAGAGGCTCTTCTATGGTTTGTCAATCTCTTTGAGTATGATGAAATTGAACTCTGTAAAATTGATGATAACGAAGCCGTATCGCGTTACCTTACTGCCCGGGATGGCCACCAGGATGCCGTTGCAAGGGCGGTTGGAAAGTGAAACGCGATAGCTGGTGGTATAAATACACCGCCGGATTAGGAGGAGAGAGAAGTGATTCTCAACGATAAGCAAATAAAGAGGCTTTGTGAGGAAGTCCCTCCTATGATAGAGCCGTTTGAGGGAACCCAAAAAGGCAAGCCATCTTATGGACTTGGAAGTTTTGGGTACGACATACGCCTAGGAAAGACGTTCTTGGTTCCAAAACGCGACTATGTTAAGAGAATCGGACAATATGAGCTAGCGGGAAATAGTACAGATCTATTTATTATAGACACAGATTCTATACTCACACCGCTGGATCCAGAAAGGAATAAACGTAATTTCACCGTAGAGACCTGTGAGGAGAAGTTTATCTTGTATCCAAATACTTGTGTCTTGGGCGAGTCCGTTGAGAGATTCAATATACCAGAGAATATATTCGTCCTGTCATTTGGCAAAAGTACATATGCACGTCTTGGTGTAGTACCCCATGTAACACCACTTGAGCCAGGGTGGAAGAATAGTGTTCTAACCATAGAGATAGCCAATACTGGAACACTACCAGTAGAATTAATAGTTGGCCAGGGGATTGCCCAACTAGTATTTTTCCGTGGCAATAGACCAAAGCGGGTATATGGTGAGAAAGAATCTGGTGGTATATACCAAAATCAGACGGGGGTATGGTTGCCGAGGTAACTAAAGGTCACAATGCTCTTGTAATATAGTCTTGTTCTTTTAGGTAACAGGCTATCTCATAATCTGAATAGCCAAATAGCTTTCCAAACACCCATGCACTTGCTAAAGATTGTGCGCCGTCTTCCCTTTGGCTTATTTCCGCTATTAATGTTTCTACGAACTGATATTTATAAATCCATACCAAAGCCATTTCATCCGTTATAGGCTCTATTTTATATCGTACTTCATTAGCAGAAATAGTTTTTACAACGAATGGCAGGATAGCTTTTCTGACCATCATTCGTGCTGCAAGCTTTGCCCCAGTTCTGACACACTCACAATAGACCTCTGCTCGCCCCGAAGCCTCGCCTTGTTGAAAAGCCTCTATGCGATCATCCGAAATCTTTGGTAAGTCTGTGCTTCCCATGCAAGGATACTACAAAATTATAGACTTCTATTCACATGTCCTTGGTGGCTTGCGTCTTAGTCTAAGAACCGTAATATTAGATCCTTGTTGGCCAGTGAATCGACAATTAAAAGCATTATGAGAAAAGGAGGAAGATTGCTAGAGGAAATTCACGATCTGTACCAGGCTTACTTGAAACTACAGTTTGGTTTAACCCCAGTGCGTATTGAGGGGCTAGATTTCAACTCGGTAAAAGAGCTTGAGGACTATGCAACTAAATTAGTTGAGAGTATTTGGATTCGTGACAACTGGTATAAACCAGGTGAAATTGCATCTTCTGGTGAATATGAGATAGTTCTTAAATGTTCGGCGTTACATCTTGCCGGTACTTTGAAAGATGGGTTGCCAACTTCTGTAAGAGCAGAAATGTGCGATCCAACAGCTCCACGTGGAATGTGTCCATTGACCAACTATAACGAGACCGCATTACTCTGGTTTGCTAAGCTGTTCTTCAAGGAGTGTGTGGTTTCAGGTTGTAGATAAGATTCGGGGAGGTGGTAAAATGCTACCTCCCCTGTTTTTAAAACAATTGCCGTTGTTGCCACTTCCTCCAGTCAGCAGGTGGTGTTCGGCCAACCTCCTTTACAACATTAGGTGCCTTCACTCCACTTTTTAGATGTGTCAACCGGTCTTGGTTTTCATAGACGTATTCTTCTAGAATATGAAGCCCTTCATCAAGAGCTTCCCAAAAATACTGCCAACGAGTATTGTCATCTGGCCACCCGTTAGCCTTTCCCTGGGCTATCTTATCAGCAGCATAATTAAACGCTGAATTTAGCTCAGCAAAATCTGCGTCTGTTGCAAATCCAGAATCTTGACACCATCTAAGCATGATATCCCACAAAACTCCAATTTCCGGTAGCTTTGTAAGGTACTCTTTGCCATCCTCGCTTTTTACAATAGGCTCCCACCCGGTATAACCTTTCTTCCATTCAACGCCCCCAATATCTTTAAGATACGGGTACCGGTCGCCTGGGTATTCATCCTTTGCAAATTTTCCAATATGCTTTTGGGTTAATACATCTGTCAGCTTCATTTACAAATCACCTCGAAGAGAGTGTACTTTTGGTAGATTTAACGGTCAAGCGACCTGGCTAAAAGTGCTTTATGTCCCATTGACCAATAAAGGTCGTAGTTATACTCTTAGTGTATGAATAATTTAACGTGTGATGTTTTGAAATACCGCATATTCCTGTTATGTAATCTCTTGGAGGCAAGAGAGAGCAGGAAGAAAGCTAACAAGCAGATGGAAACATCACCACCACAGAGCCTAGAAGAGGAGCTTTTATGGCAAGAATCTGTTAGGAAAAGGCGCGAGATAGAAACAGATGCCATGCTAGTGCTTGCAAGTGTTGCCGGTGGGTACCCGATAAACCCATCGCGCGATCTGTCAGACTCGGTTAAACGTTTAGCCAAGAAGACCGGAACAACAGCACCAAAGTTTCTACTACGGGACCTGAAAGAAGAGCCAACACTGGAGACAATAAAAACGTGGATAACACTAATTTGATTTGGATCTGTTACTTAGTTTGCCTGATCGTGGCAATACAGGGTAAAATCGAGTTGGCAGCAGCTATTTTGGTACTTACAGGGATTATGCAGAAGAAAAATGTGTCACAAGTTTTGTCGCAAGTTCGTCATAAGGGGGACTAATGCCATTGTATAAATATAAATGCAATTCTTGTGGACGAGAGTTTCTGGAGTTGCGAAAGATGGATGAGGTTGTACGCTGTTCGTGTGGAGGAGAAACGTATAAACTTGTCACTGCAGCGTACGCAATTTTACGTGGAGATGGATTCTACAAAAGGAGGAAAAATGTTAGAGCAACATCTGGATCAAATTCTCAGTGAAATACGCGAATTGCTGATTAAAAAGAACAAGGACTACGGAGATAGCAATCTACGAGAAGGTGGCATTGAAGGAATTATTCTTCGCGTTCAAGACAAGGTATCGCGAATTAAACACATTGGCTCAACCAATGGGCTGGTAGGCGAAGCCGCTGAGAAAGAATGGCTAGATATTGCCGGTTATGCTATCCAGGCTATAAGATTAATGCGAGAAGACTAAGGAGGGCAGATGCAGGAAACAACAGAACTTGCCAAAAAATGGTCAACCGATATCTCGAATATCTATCAAACTTATCTACAGATAAGAAATGGGATCGAGACCAAGCTCGATGATCGGGTTTTTAGAACAGTCAGCGATATTGTAAATTACTGCCTGGATCGCTCATTCGTAATGCAGCTTTGTAGTACTATGTGTGTCTCGCGCGACAAAAAACTTGTTATGGTTATGACTACATACGCTATTACCATGGACGATTTGGGTCCCTCTATTCGCTTGGCCGGAGAGCTTGATGATAGTAACAGACCCAAGCCAATAACTGCTAGAATTGAAATCATCGACCAAGATGACAAGTGGAGTGAGTTTGATGGTCATGGTGCATCCGGTGCATTGCTATGGCTAGCGCAGTTGCTACTAAACAGTGGGGGGTAATTTGTCTACCGATGGATGCATTACAAAAATCATGGGTTTATACAATGCATACTTGGCCGGGATTCCAGTTGACAGACTTAGAGCTTATGCCAATAACATACCAGAGCAGGTATTGATTAAAGGAAACTGGGATAATCTTGCTTTAACAGAGTATGAAATTCTCATTGATCCTGGATTCTGTTTAGTTGGTGGGCTTGATTCTCACGGTCAACCACAAGATGTCCGTGTCGAGATCAGTAATTCTGGAGAAGCAATGAACGGGCTGAATGAGCATGTCCTAGCCGATGCATTGTTGTGGTTCGCGCAATTGTTGTTAAGCAGTGGAGATGAATGAGTATCTTTTGTTGTCGAAAAATAAAACGGCTACTTTACTTGCCATCCTCCCAACAGATCTCCAGGATAAGCTTTGCCAATAAGGTCGTTAATTCCGTATAATAAATACATGATCGCACGCTGTAAAAACGACGACTGTCCGCTTAAAAGAAAGTGTTATCGCTATCAAACAGATGAAGGTCGTATATGGGGCGACTATCAATACGATGATGGGTGTGACTACTACATTGACGTAAGAAGAATGGAATCCAGTTAATAAGATTCCATTTCTCGATGCAGTTTGTTTTTCTCCCGTTTCTTGCGTTTATCCTTATGCGGTCCAGCGGTTCTAGACAGTTGGGGACCGAGTTTAACCTTCCAGGGTTTTTTAGAATGTGCCACAGACAATCTCCCTGTTTGGTATTTTAACTGTGGTAAATTCAGAAAACTGTGACTTGAGATATTGGTCCATGTTTTCATACATCCAAGAGAATTGTTCTTCTCCAGGAGACGGTAGCTCATAAATTAAGCGTGGTGCCTTCTCTTTGATCTTTTGAATTAGCAACTCAAATTTTTCAAACGGATTGGCCCTGCTAAAATGATGAAAGACGGCCAGTGCCCATACAATGTCATACTGTTTGTTATCTACCAGTAAATGCTCTAGCATGTCTCTGTTATATGTTTCGAATCTCAGAAGCTGGAGCATCGGCTTGGCTATAGCATATCTTGGTGGATTAGATTCAACGGCTGTCGCTGAAGATATGTTGTGCCTAAGTTCATGTAACAGGTAACCGTAACATGTTCCAAGATCGAGAACGGAATATATACCAGGCATAAAACTACGAATAGCTTTAACCTTGTCTGATCTATCGTAAGCCGGCCAATCATAAAAATCGGGGTGTAATATCTTTTGATAAAGCGTTTTCTCATTAAGAGATTTAATGCCCTCTATTATGTTTTCCCATTCCTTTGATCTTGAACAAATACATACCCTCAGTGGAAGATCTAACGCTAGGAGAATGGACAGTCTGTGAAAACCATCAAACACATCTATTTCCCCTTCATCTAAAATTTTAACAGAAATAGGACCATAAAAATGTTGTCCCCTTGTATGGAGATTTGGTGTTTGCCAATTGGGGGCTGTTAAGAACATCTTCTTAAATTTATGGCATTGGGCCAATACGTCTGTCTTGCTTTTTATAATCCCATTCCAGACACTGCCATAATAATCAAGCGTTAGCATAAGACCACGGTAATACGGTGTATCCTCTACTGGAATACTTAGATCGTGTTTCCACATTATTGCTGTTTGATAATGTGGCCACGTCATAATAGAGTTCTTAAACGTCATGCTCCAAGGATCATCTCCGAGAACTACTTCTTTAATCATCTGTTAATAATAACGTATAATAAGACTCATGAAAACAGGCGCTAGGGGCACTTCTGAGGTTACAGCATTTGTTATCTCTGCTGGAAATAATCCAAACTACGAGGATTGCATTGCGGCGTTAAAATGGCAAAGCGTACTCCCAAAAATAGAAGTTATCAAAGATTACTCTCCGATGGATAGGGCATTCCAAGAAATGCTTAATCGTGTGACGACGCCTTATTTCATCCAGGTTGATAATGATATGATCTTGGATAAAGAAGCTGTATCGATCATGCTGGACGCCATAAAATCTTCTCCAAACAAACGCGCAATGCTGGCTTTTAAGTTAAGAGATGTGCATTTAAGCTTTGATATCTACGGTGTAAAAATCTATAAGTCAAAAATATGCAAAAGGTACCCTTATCAAGAAAATCACCCAAGCTGCGAAATGGATCAATTGGAACGAATACAGAAAGACGGTTTTACATACAGTGTTATCCCGACCGTTGTTGGGAAACACTCTCCACTTTGGACAGATGAAGATATTTTTATAAGATATTACGGCTTAATGAAGAAGTATAAGATTTATGGATATGATTGGATATCGCACTTACCAAGAAAGATTTACAACCTATCTGCTAAATTTAACGACGATAAGAATTTTTTTGCACTAGCTGGTATTTTGACAGCCATCGTAGACGGGAAAGAACTTACGGGTGAAAAGAATTTCCGGGACCATAATAAGGATTTCGTGGAAATAAAATCTATGTATTGTGCTCCAACAACTGCTACTGCTTATGTGACCTCCAAATGTAATTTCAAGTGTTTGTGGTGCAGGAACCAATCTAAAGGCGCCTTAACAGCTCCTGATATGCACCCAACCCAAATAGAAACTTTGCTTCTTAAATACCCAACAATTCAAGGTGTTTGCTGCTGTGGTTATGGAGAGCCTTTGCTAAGTAATCAGCTTGTACCAATTGTTAAGACCATAAAAAAACACAATAAGACATGTGGGGTTATAACCAATGGTAGTCTTTTGAAGAGACGTCTTCCAGAGTTACTGGAATGTCCACCGGATTACATTTCCGTCTCAGTAAATGCTCCCACCAGAGAAAAACACCGTGAAATAACTGGAACAAATGAATGGGACAATGTATTAGATGGAACTAGAGACTGCGTTAAGTCTGGCATTACATGTTACCTCTCTGCCGTTATAACAAAAGATAATTTAAGTGACATCCCGGCGCTTCTAGAACTGGCTGCCAGTCTTAGAGTAAAAGGAATCAATCTACATAATATTCTACCACACCTTGAAAGTGATGATGAGTTTTGGGAAAAGGCTTTAACGAAAGAAGACGAACAAGAAATAAACAAATTCAAGAATTTACCAAATGCACACCTTGTATTGAAATGGCCAACATTAATAGACAGGGAAGGCGGATATGGAGCCTGTAACTCGCCATGGGAGGTAATAGCTGTTGATGGATCTGGAGGAATTAGCATTTGTAATTCTGTTATTCCATGTAGTACAGACCATGGAAAAATTACCGATGAAAATCCGTTTAAGAACAAATACTGCATGGATTTTAGAAAAAACTGTTTTAAGGAAAACCCTTGCCGGATGTGCTTTAGGAACTGGAGGTATTTCTGAAGATTCTTAAGGTAATTGACCAGTGGGGATGGGCTTACCACAATGTTTCAAAAGACCAGCAGCAATACAGCAGACATCAGATAGACATAGTCCGTATAGACGACTTTTCAATTGAACAAGCCGGAAAATATGATGTTGTTTATTTCTCATCAGTAGATCTTGATAGAAATAAAGTCGGCATACTGGCAACAAACCTCAAGACGGAATTCCCGGAAATAGGAATTATAGGTGGATATGCGTCAGAAACCGCCAGTTTATATCCAGTATGTGATTTAGTGGTTTGTATTTCGCTCAACCACTATTATAAGCTTATTGACTTGTATCCTAATTGCCCTGTAATATGGATGCCAGAATGTGTAGATACAGATTTCTTTAAGCGCAGCAAGGCTTATCCCACTAATTTTACAGTTGGATGGGCTGGTAGAGAGTTTCCAGTTAAGAGGCCCTATTTACTTAACGAGTTAAAATTCCCACTAGTTAGAAAATCAGACTGGGGAGCTCAGTTTTTCAAAAAGGACAGGACGCTAGATGACATGATTGACTTTTACCACTCCATATCTACTCTTATATTAGTATCTATCTCAGAGTGCATGCCACGTGTAGTCCTTGAAGCAATGTCCATGTCGCTGCCAGTTGTAAGCACAGACGTAGGTTCGCTTGGTGTTGTATTGTCAAAGGAAATGCTTGTCCTGCCAGCGCCCGAAAATAAAGTTATGCCAAAAATTAACAGTATTCTAAACGAGCTAAAACATGACCATAAGCTATTTGAATCGGCGTGCGAGCACAATAGAAAGGTCGCGGAAGGGCAATTAAGCTGGAAAGTTAATATGCCATACTGGGATAAACTGTTCGAATCTGTGAGAGATCCGCAAAAGGCTCTTGCAATTGGGCAACATTTTTTGAGAGTCTTTGGTGTATGATTAGAGTTAGATTTCCTGCGCGACCACGCCCACCGTCTGTTAATATGGATTATCTTAGACCCTTCCTTACTGAGTTTGAGCACATAGAAAATGTCCAGTGTGTTGGACCGGGCGAAGAGGCTGATTTGTCATTCTTAATCCCCGGGAACTGTAAAATTTCTGTCTTGTTAGACCAATCAGATGTACACAGCAATCTACCAATTGATATATGCGATAAGCTTTTGAACCAAAAGATGGTAGATCATGTTCTTCGCAAAGGAATCCCAATTGAGAAACTAACTCCATCTAAAGTCTGGCCAACTCGACCAGATAAAGTTGCGATGGTGGATGACTACGGTATATGGGCACCATCTTTTTTCAACAAGCCGATGAGGGAATTTTCTCAAAGATTGAAAAGAGCAAAAGTACATGTTGTGCCAATTTCTATACCCGAATCGTTTTTCTATTACTCTAAAGAAAAGACGCTGGACGTTTATTTCGCAGGAGCTATTGTATTTTGGTATCCGTACCGAGAAGATTTCTTAAACATTGTTCGACAATTAAGCGATGTCAAGTCGCTATTAAATGGATATACAAACCGGCAAATGTATAAAGCCTGTGTAACGCAAGAAATGTTTGACAAGCAATTAATGGATTATGCCGATAATCTCCGACGAGCAAAAATAACTTTTGCTGATGGTGGAATCTTTAATTATCCACTGAGAAAGCATTTTGAAGCCATGGGATGTGGATGTCTGTTAATGTGTCCAATGCCAGAGTATGGCAAAGAACTTGGTTTTATAGACGGAGAAACCTTTGTTGAGGCGGATCCAAGCAACTTTAAAGAAAAGCTACGTTACTATCTGGCCAACGACCGTGAACGAATTAGAATAACGGATAATGCATATTCACTTTTTCGGGACCGGTATACTTGTAAGGCGTCAGCTCTTTCAATACTGAGGGAGTTTTGTTCAGCATAGGTATTACAGTCCCATTTCATCTGCGTGGTGGAACTGGTTTTGCAATAAAACCAGTATTCTCTTATCTGTCTAAGCTCCCTTATACAGTAGTCCTATGTGGCTCAGAGGGTAAAAAGTCATTTGAGTTTTCACGTCCATTCCTTAATGAAACCACACACTATGCAGAAGTTCCTCAAAAAGAGATCTGTGTCCATGCAGGAGGATCACAAGAATTAAGAGAGAAATACAATGGATCCATTTTGGCGCTTCGCAAACACGGGATATTTGATTGGTTCTGTACTAATGGAGCAAATGATTACGTTGATAGGGTATTTTGGGAAACTTTATCTAAAACAGATCCAGCTAGGACCATAGCCATGTTGCATCCACAAAGTCCTATTTACTTCATAACCAAAGGTGCGGCTGTCCGATTGCCTCCACAAGGAAACATACCAGGTCCTGTGATTGCCTTTTCACGAGATACGCTTGAGGAGGTGAATTATAGGCCGTACGTACGAGAGTTTGATGAATGTGGTGTCAAAAACCTAGGAGAAGAATTAGGTTGGAAGCTCTTATTGATAGAAGCTACTTATATTGCATTCAAAGGAGATAGAGATCTAAACAAGTTTGAATATTTTAAAAAGAAAGTAGTCCCAATTACGGATGATGAAAAGGCTAATCTTGAATGGGCAATCGAAGCGATTAAGAGCTCTTAACCCAATCCATGTATTCTCCAAGCAACGCCTCTAAATCTGTCTTTGGAGACCACCCTAAGCTCCTTGCTTTTGTGTTATCGCATAGAAATTCCCGCACCTCACCAGGTCTTGGAGCCGTATAAATTGGAGTTAGATTCTTTCCAGATATTTTGATCATTAGTTTCGCTAGCTCGTCAATAGATATGCTTTTCCCAGTCCCAACATTGTATTGCTCTCCCCAAGTATTGGCATCTTGTAGATAAATGATCTTCTTATAGAAATTTATTGCATCTGAATAATGCATAAAATCGCGTCTTGCTGATCCATCGCCAAAAATGATCGGTGGTTTATTATTCAAGATTCTATGTGCAAAGAT
>ERZ1026792.445-NODE-445-length-35167-cov-3.516581_pt1 | contig 35167 bp, 29 predicted proteins | sample MGYA00520884_ERZ1026792 | MGnify/ENA primary metagenome ERZ1026792 (study PRJEB33270, sample SAMEA104284473) | anaerobic digester metagenome | biome: Anaerobic digester microbiome; feature: mesophilic sludge digester; material: Anaerobic digester biomass | place... | reverse complement strand
GGAATGACCCTGGTATCCCGCCACGGATTCCATGATTGGAACTTGAGATATCCTGGACCTCCTTAAGCTGATCCAAAATTTTCAATGTTGCATTTAAAAACCTTGCGTCAGAAGTCAAGCGGTATAATTTCAACCATATTATTGCTAACTGCGCATTGCCTGTCAAGCATGAGAAATTTGCCACGGGCTGCCAATTTGCATTAAATCTTCCTGACAGATATGCAGGATTGGCGTTTGGATGCCTTTTCTTCTTTTCATATCTCAGTAACAATCTTTCTGAATTACTGATTACAAGATCACGGACTTTTAGTTTCAGATCGCCTTCCATATATTCTGAACATTCCAAAAGACCTCTGAGCGTATAGGCAATTGTATGTGTAAGAGGCATCTCGTCACGTGAAAAACCCATAAGATCAATCCAGCCATTATCTGAAGCAAGAGAAAGAACCCACCTGATGTTTCTTATGGCTGTCTCCCTGTAAAGGTCACTGGAAGTAAGGTCTGACATTACAAGAAGAGCCCATGCCACCCTTGAATGATATGCATGTGGTATATTGTTATAAGTATGCCGGATCCATCTCCCATCATTTTCAGAAATTGAGCACAACCAATCTGATCCCCTGATAGCTGCATTAAGATATCTATTGTCATTTGTTGCTTTGTAAAGATCTGCCCAACCAAGAATGACCATACCAGTATTAAACACTATCGGATAATCATTTATCCCTGATCCTCCCCTTACCGCCCCTGATGGCATTTGGATTTCAATTTCCCAATCCCCCATTCTGATGGCCCTTTCAATATAATCCGGATCATTGACGAATGAAGCATATCTCAGAAATGTAGATATTATATAACCAGAGGTTTCAGGATAGGGTGAAGCCCAGCCTGATTCAAATCCGAATGATGCAGCAGACCCTCCGGTTCCTGTTATATCCTGAGAGAGAGACAGCCATTCCATAGCACTCTCAAGATGATATCTATTCTGGGTTATCTTCAACGGAACGCCGAAAAAATGCCTTATTGTGACTTTAAATAACGAGGGATGAAGAATCAGCCTAATGATCACTACCGGTTTGAAGCGGGATAATAAAGTACGAAACTTATACAGAAAGGAACTCATATTCTGATTGTGAAAAAGTACGACATGCTGTGAATACAACTCATCCAAAAATTTACCCGTTCAACAGGTATTTATGTAGAGAATTACAAAGATTCCTGACAACAGTAGTTTCCGAAAACGCGACTGTAATTTTACGCCTGTTCTCCATCGCGTCGGACTCTTCAAGATTTGTAAAGACTCTCTCGTTTCCCTTGTGGAGATCAGAATCAATTGAAAAAACAATCACTCCGATTCTTTTTAGGTAGTGATAAAAGGAGTTCGACTCATTGAGATAAACTTTCGCACCCATCCAGATCATCATTACAATATTCCCTATCGCCTGTTGCCTGAAATGATTCATAATTACAATCCCACACCTCTGTAAGGTAAGGATATATTGTTCCAGCGGCATGAAATGCATGAGTGGAATAAAGTCAGATCCGAAAATTGAAACACCTTTTGAATGAATATGATCCCCATATTGAGTATCGCCATAGCTAAGCGGAAGAATAACTTTCCTGTTCCCAATTCCGATTTTGTGTATTTCAGAAAAAACTTCAAGATGGTTGTTGGTATAGTTGGCAGAATTACCAATAAGGATATCATTGCCGTTTATATGAACGCCTTCATTGCCTTTTAATATAAACTCCAGTGGATAATATGTAAATGGAATAAATTTACTGTAACCGGGGATGATCTTACTGTTTTGAAAGAAATTGAATTCCTCTTCGTATGGAACCGCAAAATACATAAGTTTTGATGCAGCCTGCTTAATTGAGCCTTTTACCAAAGCCTGATCCTGCCGGAACAGGGTTATCAATTTCGCTCTTATCCTCTCGCTGACTGTTGTTTTTTTAGGAAGGTTTATTGATGAAGTATATTTCCCGAGGAACTCTTTGTCAGGGAAGACTTCTTTTGTGTAGAGCTCTGCACCCCAGAAAATGCCCACGAATTTCTCCTGTTCTGAGGAAGAAATAAAAAGTGTACTGTTAAATTCATTAAGGCTATGCAAAACTACACATTCATATCCTGGTATCCTTTCAAGGAGGTACTTCAACAGGAAGCGGTTATTCGGTACTATTTCAATATTTTCATGTTCTTTTACGTAGATAAGCTTTCTGTTAAACGAAGATTTGGGAATAATGAAAAGATTACGTCCGGGAAAAGCTTTCTCAAAAATATATATTGCAGCATCAATGAATTTTTCATCGGATGCGATATGAATTATTTTTTGATTCGCATTGGCCATTTATAATTCCTTGATAAGACTTATAATCATATCAGCATCACCCTCAGTAAGCTCAAAGAATAATGGCAACCTTACAAGATTCTCAGAAAAGAAATCAGCGTTGGGAAGTTCTCTTCCATCATGAAAGCTTTTATAATATTGGCTATTATGCAGGCTGAGATAATGGAATACAGCATGTACTCCGTTTTCTTTCAATCTGTTGATCAGATTAGTACGCTGATCTGTTGATCTGCAAACCAGATAGAATAGGTGTCCGTTATTCGTGGCATATGGCGGAATGAAAGGCAGGCTCTTAATATTTCCATACGCCCATTCTTTCAGCCCATTATAATACCTCTCCCATAATGCGATTCTTTTTCTCTGAATTTCATTAATATTTTCCAACTGCGCCCAAAGATAAGCAGCGATAATTTCCGATGGCAGGAATGAAGACCCTGTATCACACCAGCCATATTTATTCACCTCACCCCTGAAGAATTCCGCACGATTAGTCCCCTTTTCCCATATGATTTCAGATCTTTTTATAAACCTGTCATCGTTTATTGCCAACAAGCCCCCCTCACCGGAATTGATATTTTTGGTTTCATGAAAAGAAAATGCAGCCATGTGACCAATGCTCCCCAGAGGTTTGCCTTTGTAACAAGAATCGATTGCCTGGGCTGCATCCTCAATGACCAAAAGATTATGTCTGGATGCCACATCCATAATACAGTCCATATCACAAGCAATCCCTGCATAATGTACCGGAACAATCGCTTTTGTTTTGGGAGTAATATATTTTTCTATTTTCCCCTCATCAAGATTGGGATAGTCGTTATGACTGTCGACAAATGTGATCCTTGCCCCTGCACGTACAAAGGCTAAAGCTGTGGAAACAAAGGTATATGATGGCATAATCACTTCATCACCGGGTTTAATACCGGCAAGCATTACACACATCTCGAGAGCATCTGTACACGAGGTAGTAAGTAAGGCTTTCCGGAACCCGTATTTTTGCTCAAAGAACTCCTGGCATTTACGGGTGAAGATGCCGTTACCGGATATCTTCCCAGAGTAAACGGCCTGATAGATATAATGCATCTCCTTGCCTGTGAGATACGGCTTGTTAAATGGTATCATCTTCATTGGAATACTTTCATTTATTTACCTTATGGATGTGTTACTCGTGATTCACAATAACTTACAGCCACAGGTGGTAAATATTTATGAGACTCTCTATAGCAAATCCACATTTCTTATAAAGTACACAGGCTCTCTCATTATCCAACTGAGTAACAACTTTGATCTTGCTAAATTTTTCAGCATGCGCCTCATTATCTGCGTAATACACTAATTCCGTTCCGATTCCCATTCCGGCGTAAGACCTGTTAACCGCTAAAAGGCCTATATCAGCATGGTTACCGCTTGACCCAAGAGTTATTAATCCTGAAATATGTTCTTGTGTCCTGGCAATAATTACTTTGTTGGCAACTTTGCCATTCAGGGAATTTTCAAGCCACTTTTTATACAGACGCTCATATTCCCCATCCCTGAAATTACCATCAATACGGAACCGTGAATATAAACCCGCCTGCAAGGCCAGTTCGGACAATTCCTTATCCTCTCCATTACCTGAATATTCCATAATATCATTTCTGAATCCCTTATGGCTGGCGCTGGTCTTACAGAAAGTTATTTTTTTATCGACAAGTTTACCTCCAGATTCTATAACCATCGTATTCATATAATTGCTATCCGGAACCACAAGAATATATGCCAACCGAACATGCTGCTCATTCAGGATTTTCAGTGTCTGTCTATAATTATCAGGATCTTCACTGTTTATGACAACCCTGGCTACATTAAATCCGAAGAAGGCTGAGTCCCATGGCAAATATTCAATAGAGTTCATAGCTAATCAAGACTCTGGGAACTTAACAAGGGCTTTCATCCCTGATTTCCATCTGTGGAAAATTGACCTGAGCAGGAATGCTGAAGGCACCCGGTTATAAATAAAAGCATAGTAAAGATAAGGCTTAACAACTTTGTCGGTATCTAGCCTTTCAAGACCATATTCCTGTAATCTGGCTCTTGTCTCCCTGAATGTTTTTAAATAGGGTTTGCGAATAGAGGATCTCATCGTCAAAATAACGAATTTACAGATTGGCTGGTTCAGGAATGCTTTTTGTCTGTGGTTAAGCTTTTCTCTCTGTTGAAACTTCTTCAAATTATTGGCAGAGGCCAGAAAACCCCTGGCTGCCTTTTCCGTATGAAACAATTCTGAGTTTGTGGCTGAACCTAATCTGGTAGTACGGTAATAGAATGGCCTGCTATCAAAAATGCACCGGTCTGCCAAACAAAGGATTCTTGCAATTAACTCCCCATCCTCAAGAAATGGCACATCAGGCAAATAACTCAATCCAAATGATTTGAAAAACGCAGTATCAAAGAGGATAGCACACATCCTGTCTGGGTCAGGAGGATTAATCTTCCGGGCCAGAAAATAAGATTCTATTCCATCAGCAATAATTAAATCCAGGTTATTATTCAGTACTTCCTGACTTACTGATCCGTCAGAATCCAAAAAAGTAAAACCGAGGAATGAAACCTGGGCGTTTTTGACTTCGGCCTGATTCAGTATCATATTCAGGGTATTCTGCTGTATATAATCATCAGGATCAATGAAAAGAATATACTTACCACCTGCCTTTTCAATTCCTCTGTTTCTGGCTCTTGACACCCCTTGATTTTGTTGATTGATCAGGAAAATGTTTGGGTACTCCTTCATTAATCCATCAACAATCTCTGCGGATCTATCCGGAGAACCGTCATTGACACAAATAATCTCATAATCATCCAACGATAAATCCTGTTGCAAAAGACTTCTGATACATCTTTCCACAAAGGGCTCTACATTATATATCGGGATAACTACTGATAGTCTTTTCATCCAATTACTACAGACTAAATATATTTGTGAAACCCAAAACCAATTCAGGCATTGGTACTACCGCCTGATGGGATCATGAATAAAACTCTTCATGCTGAAGTTGTACAGGCAGATGCATTCTGATCCAGAGTAACCACCTGAACGGATTCATGTAGACTGTTAAAAGATCTTTGACCCAGACATTAATTATCCTATCCCGGTTTAACACTCCAGACCTGAATATTTGGCATACCAGCCATTTAAACTTCTGATCATTCCTAACCAGGAATGGCAGGTTTGGATAAGTAAATCTCCTTCTGAAATCCTCTGAAAGAAAGTAATTTGGCTTTATTAATATGTTCTTATCCTTATTGTTTATGGCCATGGAATGCATCCGATAGTTAACAGTGATTCTGTCCATAAAATCAAGTCTTATTCCAGCCTTTGTCAACTTAAGCCACACCGGATAATCTTCAAATGTTTTGTATTCCTCCTCAAAGGCTCCGACCGATAATAATACCTCACGTTTAATAAATACTGATGGTGAAAAGTGTATTCTGTCGGAGACAAGAAGCATCCTGTATTGCGAATAAGCATCCCTTTCCGGTGCCATAATTCCGCTCTTGGTAATTGGGTCACCAGGTATAACTGAGATCAGGGACTCTTGGGAGAACTTTTCTTTGTATACTTCGATCTTTGAAAATAAAACAGCAGTCTCCGGATGAGAAGCTATCCATGACATGTTATCCTCTATGCAGGTTGGTTTAAGAGTGTCATCGGCTCCAAGGAACTTAATCCATACGCCCTTAGCAGCACCAATGCCCCTGTTTGCATTACCCGCCACCCCCTTATTATATTCATTAGTAATAAGTTCTGCCCTGACAAATCTTGATTTATAGTTTCTTATCCAATTGCGGCAAATTTCTACTGTATTATCCTGAGAACAGTCATCAGAAACGATCAGTTCCAGCTCAGCCCAGGTCTGGTTTCTGATGCTGTGTAAAGTCTCTTCAATAAACCCAGACGAGTTGAAGGCAGAGATAATTATGGATACGAGTGGTCTGTTATAAACCGTTCCTTCTGAACCTGATGAGTGTCCTACCGCTTCCACAGTTTTTCTGAAACTAATGATTTCAAGTCCATCAACCCTGACAGTTTGTATAGAGAATAGAGACCTGAAGATATGCAGATCAGACAACCGGCAAGATATCGGTATAAATCGACCTGCATAAAGACTGTTCCCAATGCCATAATCATGAACAAAAATAATATTGAGAATTGCCCGGTAAATTTCTTCGGCATCCTGAAATCGTACTTTTTTCTTACCACATAATACGAAAACACAACTCCGAGAATATAAGTAATTATGAAGGAAATCCCTAAACCATTCAGGCCGAAGAAATAATATAGGATAAGATTGGAAGCCAGGATTACTGCTCCTGACACTATTTCCATGATCATGAATAGCTTCCCGTCACCCTTTGCCAGGTAAACATATCCCATTGCCCATGAAATTGTCTTAAATGGTATCCCTGCAAGGGTTAGAACCGCAAACATAACTACAGGGAGGAATTCTGGTGTGTATAAAATACGCACGACTAATGGCATTCCAACAATTAGCAGGATAAGCAAAGGCGTAACAATTAATAAAGCTGCCTCTATCTGTTGGTTTACCAGATTCCTAACCTTCATATTATCGGCTTGTACAGCTGCTAGGCGCGGGAAATAATCAGTTGCCATGGCCGCAAATATGATCGCAGTATACTGACCAACAACACCCCAACCTGCATTGTAAAGTCCTACCTGCTCCACTCCTGCATTATTGCTAATAAATGCATTCAGAATATAGCTCGATAATGAGGCAATAAACCCAGCAACGGTCATTGAGATTCCTAATTTTACCATCCCCATCCCCTGCCGGGTATATTCATTTGAAGTAAGTTTGACTTTTTCAACAGGGACTCTTCTTGAAAAGTACCAGGAGAGTATTAATCCAGTAATGGATGTGACAATCAAAGCAGGCACAATGCCCCCAATTCCATAAAAATAGTATAGAGGAATAGAGGTTACCAGGCCAAGCAGTGAGCCTATTACTCCCGCTTTTGCCATCTCCCTGAGCCGGCGGGTACCCTGAAGAATGGCACTCTGGCCTTTGCTGATAGCCTGCAACAGAATCGTTATTGAAAGCCAGATAAATGCCCAGGTATACTCTTTATTTCCAAATGACCACAGACTTAACTGGGGAGCAAAAACTACCGTTACGACTGCCCCGAACAACCCTGTCAACCACACCCAGTGTCTTAGAACCCTTATGGTCTTTGATACAGATGATTTGTCACCAGTACCATTTGCTGCTGAAATGTCTCTAACTGCACTAAAAGTGATACCGAGACCGGTAACAGTAATAATTAACTGTAGCGGGGAATTTAAAAGACCGATTACTCCTACACCTTTTGCCCCAAGCAGGACCGCAACAAACTTAACCCTGATAATCCCTACCAGAATATTGAAAACCTGTACACCACCGAAAATAGAAGTCGCTTTGAATATCTGGCGATATGATGAACGCTCTGATTCAAGTTCTCCCATTGATGATTCAGGCTGGGAGCTTTTCAAGGTTCCAGGTTGATCTTTGCCAGCTAACAATTTAGGTCGGATATGAGTAGACTATTCGACTCAGGGAGTCCTTTAATCCTATCTGAATTCATTTATTGCCTTGACAACAGCATCTACTTCATTCTGAGCCATAACCTGACTGATAGGCAAACTAAGAACTTCCCGATGGATTCTTTCGGTTACCTGTAATTTCAGGCTGGCATATTCAGAGTATGTTTTCTGAAGATGCGGTGGAATCGGATAATGAATTAATGTCTGAATTCCATGTTGCTCCAGGTACTCCCTTAACCGGTCACGATCAGGATGGCGCACCACAAAAAGATGCCATACATGACAGAGATTATCACGGATGGAGTTTGAAAAATAAGGCATGGGATCCGTAAAGGTCGTTTGATACAGGCCCACCCCAGGCAGTATCACTTGCCTATTTTTTATGTTCAGATGATAATAATCGGACACTTCCCTCCGAAGTTGGTTATCAGAATCGAGTCGCGGGAGTTTTACCCTGAGAACGGCTGCCTGTAATTCATCCAAACGGGAATTAATTCCTCTATAATTATGAACGTATTTTCTGACTGAGCCGTAATTTGCCAGAGATCTTACCACGGTGGCAAGGTCGGAATCATCTGTAGTTATAGCACCTCCATCCCCCAATGCACCAAGGTTTTTACCCGGGTAAAAACTGTGACCTGCAGCATCGCCGAGTGACCCTGTGCGCCTGGAGGCATGACTATCCTCAATCCTTGAATCTGAGCAGTACCTATGAACCACAGTCGCACCTGCTGCCTGAGCATTATCTTCAATGATTTTCAGATCATGGGCTTTCGCGATCTGCTCTAATTTCTCAGACCAGACTGCCTGACCATAGAGATGAACTACAATAATAGCCCTGGTTTTGTCTGTGATAGCACCTTCAATCTGATCTGTATCTATGTTGTAAGTGGCAAGATCAGGTTCAACAAAAACCGGTCTAAGCCTGTTGTCTGTAACTGCGAGAACGGTTGCAATGAATGTATTAGCCGGTACAATAACCTCATCACCTTCCTTCATTGTACCCATTACAATGTATGCCTTCAGAATAAGGCGAAGAGCATCCAGACCGTTTGCAGTAGTGATACAATGATCGCATCCGATAAAATCAGCGTATTCACTCTCAAAAGCAGCGGTCTCCTCTCCCAGTAAAAACCAGCCTTTCTTTAGAACTCCCGATATTGCATCTGACAATTCAGGCTCAAAACTCGATGTAATTTTTTGCAGATCAAGAAATTTAATCACATTCCCTCCATTTTCCGTTTTTCTTCATCAGTAAAGCTCCGGATAATCTTTGCAGGATTACCACCTATTATAGTATAGGGTTCAAATGATTCATTTACATATGAATTCGCCGCCACAATGCAGAAGTCCCCCAGGGAAACACCTGGCATGATAATTGACCCCGTTCCAATCCAGACATGGTTCCCGATCCACACAGGTTTCCTGACAATCGGAAATACATTTTGCATGAGTTCCGATGCATTCGGTCCTGAGTCAACCATTATGCTGACATTCTGAGCTATACTGACATTGCGTCCTATTGTAAGCTTTGCCGCATAGCCATTTAACATACTGTTCATTCCAACATAACAACCTGATCCAATCTCAAGGAGATTATCAGGACTCCCAAAAACAGAACATCTCTTGGCAATCCTTACATTATCTCCGATTACGACATTGTTGACCGAGGATGAGACGTCAATTTCAACATCTTTCCCAAGATTGATATTCGAATATTTCATTGAAAATTCATTTTAAGAAATGCTTTCATGACTTCATAAAAATAATCAAGGTCATGTGCAGTAAGACCTTGATGGACCGGAATGAAGTATGCCTCTTCACCATAAAAGACGCTTGACTGGATACCGTGTTCCCAAAAATGCTTTTTCAGCATTGGAAGGTCAATTTTATAATTCCCCGTTTTGAACATAAACACACCCGGGACATTACCCGGTGCCAGCACAAACCTTTCAGGCAGATCCAATGTATCGAACATGCTGCGCAGTGTCATGTAATTGGCAATTCTTTGCCTAATTATAGAATCTTTTTCTTTAATATACTTCGAAAGAACGTTTTTTACGTAACGAACAATCCCGGGGTGTTGATCGGCTACCTGAATCGCTCCTGTTTTATTCCGTGCAACAAGAAGGCCTCCGACCTGTATCGGGAACATTTTAGGAAAACTGTATATAACGAAATCTCCTATTTCCCCGATTGTATCTTCTTTGTCTGATGAAAAAAAAGAACCCGCGCAATCTTCAATGACAGGCAGGTTGAGGCCCCTGAGATGTTTCATCTCAGGGTAAGGATATCCGAATTCGTGATTAACGAACAAAACCTTTGTTGCAGGCCCGATTTCCCTTGACCATTTACAGTACCTCTCTATCTCAATGGTAACACAACTGCTGATGTAGTAATTACCTGATGTCGTCAGAATAGTTACAATATCGTCTGGGTTGAGATCGAACTGCCCCAAGGCAATGTTTATCGCCTGGCGGCCGTTGTATGTATAAAGGTAATTATCGTAACCAAATCGCTCTGTAAAGTAGTTTTCAATCAGGTCATCGTCAGGTAATATATGGTTCAAGGAAAGATCCCTGGTACAAAAAGGGCCAATCCGGTATGCAGGAAGACTGTATGGATCAGGATTAATGACGAACACTGATCAGAATTTATGTGGTTCCAGGACAAACCTGTATCTTAATGAAGAAACCGATTCGTGACTTTCTTTAAACCGCAAAAGTCCCTCATTGGGAATCCCGGACTCTGTTGATATACCAAGATCCATATACCTGTAACCTGCTGCTTTATAATGGGAGAACAGGTTGAGCAGAAGATAATCCATTGCTCTAAGAGGACGTCCTTCATCATTATCACCCCAGAATACAGCATAACATATCTCATGACTACTACGGTAGAATATTGCGGCGGCTATAATCTGCTTATTTTCTGACACTACCTTGAAGAAATCAACTGGCCATAGTCTGCCAGTTGATATTATATCATCCAGTGTCATAAAAATTGGCCTTCCGAATTTTGCTCGGTTTATTCGAATCAGATTGTATATCTCATCCCATTCAATTGGATCCTGGGTTAAACCAAACTGAAGTTTATTGCGTTGGGCTTGCCTGAAATACTCTCTGCTGTTTTTCTGACTGTAACCTCCATTAAAAACTGCCAGATCAACCCAATTGGTGATATCAGGGCAAGAAGTCTGGTACCCGTGCCTGATGAGAGAGTTTATGGCTTTTGCATTAAAAGAACCATGGTAAAGATCCGGAGGTGTAATTATCTCGATCCGCCTCAGGGATTTGGATTTTGCATAATCCGCAAGCTGTTTGAGGAATTTGTCAATTTCACTTATATAAATGTTATCCCTCCTGAAATGAAATCCCCCAAAAGGAGCTGAAAAAGGGGAGAGTAACGTATCTCTCCTTATTCCGGCCAATAAACCAACAGGTATTTCCAGGGCAGAATCTACAAGTCTGATAATAGAATCAACCTTCGACCTGTTCAGTTCGCAAAAAGCTCCTGAAATAAAAGGGTGTGGGTCAGAAGGAAACAATTTCTCAAATGTGACCCTGTCAACTTCAGCCAGCATTTATCTCTTTCCTGTACTTTAAAAAATCATTGTATTCTCTAATGTAGTCCTCAGGATTGTACTTCTCCGAGGCAAGTACCAGACAAACAGCCCCTGAAGAAAAGTTTACAAGCTCTCGCCAAATCCCAGGGACAACCATAAGTCCGTAATAAGGTCTATTAAGTGGTACTATTTTCCTGTTAATGCCGTCATCAAGTATAACATCAAAAGAGCCACCTGCCGCTACTATTAACTGGTAAATATTCTTATGGGCATGTCCGCCTCTTTCAGCTCCTCCTGGAACATCATACAGGTAATATACGCGATGGATATTGAAGGGTAGATGGAGTTCATTCTGGAAAACAGTTAAATTCCCAGCCCTGTTATGAACCCGGGGCAGTTCAATAACATTACAATTATGTATGTCAGAAACCAATCTAATCATTTATTCCTGTTCATCCGAATGAATTCCTCCCAATCCCTTATATAATCATCCTCCGAATAATCAGTTGAGGAAAGTATGAGAGCAAGTGAATTTGTGGAAAAGTTTTCAAGAGTCCGCCAAATCATTTTGGGCACAAGAACCCCATTATATGATCGATTCAGCATGAATCTCCATTCATCTTTACCATCATTAAGAACGACATCAAAACTGCCGGACAATGATACAATCAGTTCTTCGGTCTCCCTGAAAGCATGCCCTCCTCTCTGTTCTCCACCGGGAACATCATATATCCAGTATACTCTTCTTAGCCTAAATGGAAGATGAGTGTCTTCCTCAATATATGAGAGATTTCCCCTCAAATCGTAGAACCTTGGTAATTGTATTAGACAGGGTGCTGCCAATTTCAATCTCAATTTTAGGGTTTGACAGAAAACAATCTAGCTTTTGATTATCCGGGCCAGGCCCTTTTTCTTCTCCTTTTCAGTTGTATAACCGTATTTTTCACCGTAGGAGTAATGCTTGTAATCAGATTTCATTCCATTTACTACTAGACTGACCCCTTTAGCTCCGTTCGAGTGAATCTCATTCATTGTCCTCTCAAGAATATCTTTGAGAGTGTAACCCGGTCTGACTACCAGTAAACAGGAATCAGCTTTGGATATTAAATTAAACGTGTCCGAAACAATTCCAATCGGAGGAGAGTCAATTATGATATAATCATATTTAGACTTCAGGGAATTTATCAGATCACTGGTCTTGTCCATAGCGATCAATTCTGATGGATTGGGTGGTATAGGTCCTGAGGAAATGATTGACAGATTATCATAAGGTGTCTCCTGGATTATTTCTTCCAGGCTATCTTTTCCGATGAGCCACGTGGATACGCCTTTATCATTCTTTAAGGAAAAATCCTGAAATATTTTAGGTTTCCTTAAGTCAAACCCGATCAATACTGTTTTTTTGTCCAACAGACTATAAACTGATGCAAGGTTAACCGCCGTGAAAGTTTTGCCTTCTCCCGGCATGGATGATGTTACAAGAATTACAGGTGATTTAGCATCGCGAGTCAAAAATTGCATTCGTGACCTCAACAGACGATATGATTCGGCAATCGGTGAACCGGGACTGTCAAATATGGTCTTGTTTATCTTCCCTGCACTTAGGGGAATATGCCCCACAACAGGCATCCATGTTATCTTGTTGAGATCATCTTCTTTGATCTTATTGTTAAGGAGAAATGATAAGAACAGAATTATGAATGGTACCCCAAACCCGGCTAAGAGCCCCATAAAATAAATTTTTGTGGGATTAGGTGCAACCATCATGCTGAAGCGTTCATCAGCAGGATCAATGACCTCACTGTCAGATCTGTTTGATGCTTTTTGCATTTCCTGCTCAGCGCGTGTTTCCAGAAGAAAAGTATAGAGTTCATCATTAAGCCTGAATTTCCTTTCTATACCTAGCAGTTGCCTTTCGGTGACTGGAAGTGCAGACGCCTGGGCGTTTGCCTGATTGATCTGCTGCTGATTTTCCGAACGAGCAAGACTGTTTGCCCGCCTTAACCCGTTCAGCGTCTCTCTCAGACTGGCCTTAGCTGTATTTATCCTTTGCTCCAGATTTCTCTGAAGGGGATTCAGTTCCCCGGCACCTCGGGTGGCCATTTGCCCCTGTAATTCGGCGAGTTCATCAACCAGTCTTGTCAACCCCGGATCATTTATGCCCATGGTCATTGGAACGATTGGAATTTCTCCAGATTCATTCTTATTTAGGTAGTCTGCAAGATAATCATAGTAGTTTGCCTCAAGATTGAGTCGTGCCCTTTCATTTTCCAGCAGTGTGACCTGAGTAATTATTGACTGCCCCTGAGCAGAAAGATCCATTACACGATTAGAAGACCGGAACTGCTGCAGCCTGCTTTCTGTTAGTTGTAGAGAATCAGTTATACCTATTAGTTGATCGTCTATGAATTGTATTCGTCTTGCGGCTTCAATATTTTTTTTGTCAAGTGATATTGCCTGAAAATTCCTGATATGCTCATTTAGAAAATCTGCATCCTTCGCTCTGTTTGTCCCTGTTAAACTGATTTTAAGAATGGATCCTTCTCTTGATAAGAGCTCAACTATTATTCGGTTGCTGTAATAATTTACTAGGCGGCTAAGGCTATAAATTGTAAAGAAGATTTGCTGATTCTTATTACTTGTGAATGCTTTTTCGTTTCGGCATTCAATAATAAAACTGCTGCCAGAATAGTCAATAGGTTCTCCGAATGTGCCATCTTTTTCAAATGGAAGATACTTTGATTCGGACTTAAGTTTATACTTATTGCTGCCAAGATAGGTTATCGAAAACTCCGTATCCTTAGGGAGAGGAATCTGATTCTCAGTTATAATCAGAACCGGATCCTCCGGATATAACGGGAGATTATTTCTTAAGGTTTTATAATAAAAATCCATTTCGAACTGCAGGGCTTTTAATGTCCTTTCAGTTAGGTCCCTTGATCGCAAGATCATCATTTGATTCTCCAGATTCTTCATTCCTCCAGGCAAACCAAGCCCTTGAAGAAGTGCCGAATTATCTACCAGAGGCCTGTCTTCTGTTTCATTGATAAGAATTGAAATTGAAGTCTGGTATACAGGCATTGTATGTCCTATATAAAACCAGGCACAAAACAAAGCACTAGCAGTGGTTATAACAAACCAAAACCAGTTTTTAAGTATCATGGACAAAATTGCCTGAGGATCTATACCAGAAACTTCCTGCGTTTTGATTCCCGGTTGTTCTTTCTGAATATAACTGCCTTTCCTTCTCATCTTCTTTATGATTCAAAAGTATTTCTGATACTTTACCAATTTGTAATTCCCAAAAAAGAACTGAATGTCAGTTTGTAAATAAGCATCCAATATCTAAAGCGTTCTGAAAAACGCAATTATCCCCAGGGTGGAGGTAATTGTTGTAAGGAAAATTGTCCAGACTGAACTGTTTGCCTGAAATGCCCTGCTCTGCCTTGGAACTGCATAAACAATATCATTGGGCATTATATAATAATACTCGGAGGAGAGGATGCTGCGATCAGCAAGAGAGAATTCCTTGACAATAGGACCATATGGAGACGGCCTGATTAATTGAACCTTCTGACGGTTGCTGTAATCGCTCATATCACCTGCCATTGCCAGAGCATCAAAGATTGTGATCCGATCCTTTGTAAGCATATACCTGCCGGGCAGCCTAACTTCTCCAATAATGCTAACATAATTATTCACAAGTCTTACCATAATCGCCGCATCCGTAACATAATTTTTGAGGATTAAATCCAACTCAGCCTTAATTTCCGGAAGGGTCTTTCCTCCAACTGGGACCTTACCAACAAATGGGATTTCAATTATCCCTTGTGCATCAACTGTATACCCTGACAATGCTGCACTTTCCTGTGTGATTCCGGCAGTACCAACGTCCGCATTGAAAAGAGATGACCATTGCGGGTCAGGAGTAATTACTCTAACATATAAATTATCATAGGGCATGATCTTATAAGCCTCAGGAGTCACTGAGGCTTGTTGGTCCGCAAATAAATCGGATCTAGCAGATTCTGCGGAGTATTGAAGATAGGTCAGCTTTTTTCTTGAAACACAGGAACTCATAACCATCACAATGGTTATAAGGATTAAAGGGGTGGTCCTACGAATTCTCATATCAAGTGTTTTTTAGGAAATAATATTCTCCATTCATGTTACCGGCAAAATAAAATAACAAATGGTTCGAGTCTGCACATGCCAATATTAAGCTATACAATTATTAAGACATAATTCCATGCCATATGTTGGATAAGTTGGAATTCCCCTGAATTAACTTAAGCACACGCCACGAGGTATCAGGCACCTGATAATCAACTGGAAGCTGTTTTGATCGGATGACGTTGTGTTCAGCTATGACAATTTCAATTGAATTCATAACCACATCCTGATTAAAACCTGTAAGGATTATAGTCCCGGTATCCTGCGCCTCCGGTCGCTCCATAGAATTGCGTAACGAAATAGCAGGAAAATTTAAGATGGCTGATTCCTCACTGATGGTGCCACTGTCCGATACCGTACAAAGAGCATTCATCTGCAGATGAACATAGTCGGTGAATCCAAAAGGCTTCAGAAACCGTATCTGCGGATCCATATTAGTGTTCTCCACAGCCTCCATACGCTTGCGCGTCCTCGGATGTGTAGATACAATAACAGGCACCTTGTAATCTCCGGCCAGGCGATTCAGAATCAGCAATATCTTTTCAAGGTTACCAGGATTATCAACGTTCTCTTCACGATGAACCGATACTACAAAATAAAGTCCCTTCTCCAGCTTGAGGGTATCGAGGATCCCTGAACCATCTATCTTAGGCCTATAGTAATTGAGCACCTCACACATCGGCGAGCCTGTCAGGTATATACGCCTGTGGGGAAGTCCCTCTGATATCAGATGCCGTCTTGCATGTTCAGTATAAACAAGATTAAAATCGGCAATGTGATCAATAACCCGCCGGTTAATTTCTTCAGGTACATTGAAATCGAAACACCTGTTGCCGGCTTCCATATGGAAGACAGGAATATGAAGCCTCTTGGCCATGTAGGCAGAGAGACATGAATTAGTATCCCCCAGAACCAGCAGGGCATCGGGCTTCTCCCGTCGAAGAAGCTCTCCGGACTTTCTGATAATGTCCCCCACAGATGCTTCAAGAGATGACACATCAACATTCAGGAAGAAATCAGGCTTACGCAAATCCAGATCCTTATAAAATATCTCATTCAATTCATAGTCATAATTCTGACCGGTATGCGCAATTATATGATTTACATGCTCATCCAGCAGGGACATAACCCTTGACAATCTTATTATCTCAGGTCTCGTGCCAACAACGGTAAGTACTTTCAGTTTTGAATCTTTCATAATAGTCCTTGGGCTGACCGCGGTAACGGGCGGCCGGCAAATATCAGTTATACTTGTTCAAAAAATGTATCAGGATCGGCTGGATCGTATGGTTCATTTATCCAGAAAATAGTATACAGGTCTTCGTTACCTGTGTTGGTAATATTGTGAGTGTGCCATACCGGCATATCAACATAGGATGGTGCATTTCCGTCAAGATCGAATGAATTGATTTTATCCGTTCCTATTCGCCGAAGCTGTATTTTTGCCTTCCCCTTGATCACTGCAAACCTTTCTGCTTTCCTTGTATGGAAATGATTCCCCCTGGTGATTCCGGGCTTCGTTGTTGAGAATGAAATCTGTCCACCGCTGTTGAGTTTTACGGTTTCAACAAATGAGCCCCGTTCATCAGTGTTCAATTTCAGCTTAAACGGGAAATAGCTTTCGTGATCAATATAACATACAAACGTATTGAAAAGATTTCTCTCAAAAGGATCGGTAAGGTCCGGTATGATCCCTTTCTCAAAATATTGTGCCCTGAAACTCTGCAAAAGTGCCAGAATTTCAGTAACCCGTGCTTCATCAGTCGGTGTTATTCTGAATTCATCGTCGGCAATTTTATTCTCAACCAGGTAATAAATAATCTTCACAAGGTCGCCGATGTAAATGAGTCTTAACTGCGCATCAACATCAACCCTGGGCTGTTCATTGTGAGTAAGCTGGTGGGAAAAAGTCGCTACAACCGAGTTGTAATAAGGATTTCCGAACGGACCGAATACATTCGGAATTACCATGCCTGTGAAGACACCGCCAGATCGTGCAGCCCATTCGGCCAGGAGTTTGCGCCCCTCCCGCTTGGATTTTCCGAAAACATTGTCACGCTCCTCCTGGGTTGATGATGAGAAAAGGACATGCGGCCTGTTGCCAGTTGACTCCATTGCAGAGATCAGCTTCCGGACCAGTTCAATATTTGTGTCATAGATTACCTGAGGGTCATTATGACGGTTCAATGCAGCAAGATGAACTATTACATCACACTGGCCGACAAATGCTTCCAGTTTTGAGGGATCAGCAAAATAATCATCATAAAAGGGGATACGAATGAACTCCTTTTTTAACCCGAAGAAATTGTAAAGATGCGTGCCAATAAAACCAGCTTGTCCTGTAATCCCTATTTTTATCATACTTCCAGTTCAGTATTATTCAAAGTAAAGATGATCACCCAAGGCCATAATACCAGTGACAGGCAGACTAAAGTCTAAAGCTATAAGAAGCTTTCAGAAACAGTCCCATTGAATTGTTTAACAGAGTGCCATGATCATAGGCCCCTGCCAGCCCAAATGTGAATCCCTGCTTAATGCTTCTCTCAAGATCAAAGTAAGCAGAAAACTGCCGATGACTGCCGAATATTCCGTAAGCTCCCGGATTTGGCAACCCGGTAGACTGCTCCTCATCGGTAGTCCAGTAAGTACCGTAGTTCTCCGACCATGATGCCTTCAGGGTATAGTTCACCTCACCAACAGCTCCTTCAAAGCCACAATGGACCGCTAATACCCGGTTATTTATGAAATACTCATCCGGTCCTGACGGAAGCCCTGACCTTACCTCATCCATCGTACTGATAAAAGGTGTTCCAAGCCCTTTGCCCCTGTACGACCAGCCTTCAACATACTCTCCGTGATTATAGTACCCCTCATACATCGACCCATATTCCGGGGACCAAGGTTCACCTGCCTGGTTGACAGTATAAAGAAACTCCAGTAGTATTTTATTCCATTTCAGCAGCTTATCACTAACCATATTATTGCCTATACGGATTCCGTTCAGGCCATCCTGGATATTCGCCAGCTTTGAGAGAGCCCCTCCCTCATAAAAGCTTTGCCGGTAAATCAGAACGTCAATGTACTTAAACCGATACTCCAGACCAAGATCAAGAGATCCCATATGGTTTCCCAACCTGGTCTGGTCAATGAATCCATTGTCATACCGCTTGCCTGTTAATACATAGCCATAAGTTGAAAGTGGGGATAAGTCAAAATCCCTGGTATAGAACTCATCCTCGTTCCCCCAGGTAACCTGATGGTTGAAACCCCCATACATTTTCAACTTCCATGAGGGTTTTCCAAAGCGGCCGTAAAATGACTTCTGATGCAGATAAGTCCTTATAGCTACAGTATCACTATCATCAAACCACCTTCTCATCTGCACATCTCCCATCCACCCGTGTGAAAAGTTGCCCTTGAATGCAAACAACTCCCCTAACCACGGCAAAGTCCAGAAATCACGCACAGACAATTCTACCTCAGGGATACCGAGGCTGGTCCCGGATATAGACCAGGAACCGGAGGACAATGTGGTGTCACACAGCCCTGTAATCTTCTTTGACCGGCCGGCACGCAGCTCGAAAATACCCAGGCGTACCTTGCCATAACCTTCAATTAAAGTCAGGTTGGAGCCTTGCCCCAGGTTGGCTCGTCCTTCAAAGGAAGCGCCCCAGTCGAAGAGCTTTTCCTTTCCCGGAACATAATCCTTCCGGGCGAAGCCGACCAGACTTAAAGAGGCTCCGTCAAGCGGAACGCTTCCATATTGATTCGATCTTAGCCAGAACGGCACGGTCCCGTTCGATGTATAACCGCCCCAGCCTTCAAGTCCGAGTACATAATTACCCTGCTGGGCAGACACTTCCCCGGCAAAACAACATAGAGCAACAATGGCCAGAATGTGGCTAAGTTTTTTCATCTGTCTGGATTTAGGGCGTAGCCTGTAAGGTAAAATAATACCTGTCCGGGCTAAAAAAGGCGCCAGCTAAACTCGCTGGCCCTCAGCCTCACGGTTCATAAACCATCTCCGGTTCCTCGCTCAGCACATCCTTCCGGATAAACCGCAACGAGAGCAGCAACTCCTTCGTCTCCTCAAGGCTCAGACGGTATGTGTTGTGCGAGTGATATTCCTCTATCTGCGAGACAGCTTCAGTGCCCTCGGTGAAATACTTGTTGTAGTTAAGGTCACGTGTGTCAGCCGGTATACGGTAAAATCCGCCCAGATCTATCGCCTTGACCATCTCCTCACGGTTCACCAGCGTCTCGTACAGCTTTTCGCCGTGGCGCGAACCGATAACCTTGACTTCGGACGAAGATCCGTACAATTCCTTTATTGCCTGAGCAAGAATCTCAATTGTGGTTGCAGGTGATTTCTTTACAAAAATATCACCGTTGTCGCCGTTCTCAAATGCAAACAGCACAAGGTCAACTGCACTCTCGAGGCTCATCATGAAACGGGTCATGTGCGGATCAGTCACAGTGATGGGCTGCCCCAGCTTCATCTGGTTCACAAACAGCGGAATCACAGAACCGCGCGAGGCCATGACATTCCCATACCTCGTCCCGCAAAAGACAGTTCCGCTGCCGTTGAGGTTTCGCGACTTCGCAACCATAACCTTTTCGCTGAGCGCCTTGGTCATCCCCATCGCGTTGATAGGATAGACCGCTTTGTCAGTGCTGAGAACTATCACCTTTTTCACGTGATGGAACTGGGCAGAATCAAGTACATTCTCGCAGCCAAGCACATTCGTCCTGACCGCCTCCGTCGGGAAAAACTCGCACGAGGGGACCTGCTTCAGCGCCGCGGCATGAAAGACGTAATCCACTCCTTTCATTGCATTGTCTATGCTCAGCCGGTCGCGCACGTCGCCAATGAAATATTTGATCTTCGGATTTTTGTAAAACTGCCGCATATCGTCCTGCTTCTTCTCGTCGCGACTGAAGATCCTTATCTCGCGAATATCAGTATCGAGAAAGCGTCGCAGAACAGCATTGCCAAAAGAACCGGTACCGCCGGTTATCAATAAACATTTTCCGTTGAAGTCCATTTCTTAATTTTGAAATTCCCGGGTGCGCCTGCCGTCACTCAATCAGACAGCCAACAAGCTACACTGCCTTTTGTTTTAACTTGAATTTGCCGTTTGTAGTATGGTATTCGGGAATTAAATCTTTCATAACCTGAACCACCTCACACGAGCACAATGAATAAAGTTCTTTAAGCAGCCAATCGATCCGCTCCAAGAATTCCTTTCCATCGATATTCTCAACAAGAGCTTTTTTTATTTTCTCGTGATGAGTAGATGTGGTCATTTCCGCGTCGGTCAACAGCTCCTCGTAGAGCTTTTCGCCGGGCCGCAAGCCGGTATAAACAATCTGGATATCCTTGTCGGGAATAAACCCGGAGAGTTTGATCATCGCCTTTGCGAGATCGGCGATTTTTACCTGTTGTCCCATGTCGAAGACGAAAATCTCCCCTCCCTGCCCCATGAATCCTGCCTCAAGCACCAGCTGGCAGGCTTCGGGGATTGTCATGAAGTAGCGATATACCTCGGGATGGGTAACAGTCACCGGGCCTCCATTCTCGATCTGCCTGGCAAAGATGGGGATGACTGAGCCATTTGATCCGATCACGTTGCCGAAGCGGGTGATTATGAACTGTGTAGAATGTCCACCTTCCTGTGCACGCGACTGCACAACCTTCTCGCACAAACGCTTCGAGGCGCCCATCACACTGGAGGGATTAACCGATTTGTCGGTTGATATCATAACGAACTTCTCCACTCCATATTTGACTGCAAGATCGGTGACTATCCGGGTCCCGCCCACATTAACACGAATGGCTTCGTGAGGATTCTCCTCCATGAGGGAAACGTGCTTATAAGCAGCAGCGTGGAAGACAATATGTGGTCGGTATTCGTCGAAAATCTGTTCCATCCGCGCGATGTTTGTCACATCGGCGGGTATTATGCTAAACCTGATATCGAGGAATTTCTCCCTCAGTTCGCCCTGCAAAAAGAAAAGAGGAGTCTCGGCCTGATCAACGAGGATGACCTTCTCGCAATGGAAGCTTGTCAGCTGGCGTGCGATCTCCGATCCTATCGATCCGGCAGCGCCGGTGATCATTATTGTCTTCTCCGCGAGGCCTTTTTTTATCAGGTTGATGTTAAGCTTTATGGGCTCACGGCCGAGAAGATCCTCAAGATCTACGCGCCTGAACTGTGGCATCCGGAGCTGGCCGGCGACCCACTTATCCACCTCGGGGGTATCGAGTACCTCGAGGCCCAGGTTGACTGCCTTCCTGATGACGCTGCTCTTCTTGTCGACATCCAGCGCCTTTATAGCGAATATGAGGCTTTCGATATTGTTCTTCTCAATGAATTTCGCGCTAAGCGCTGAAGTACCATACACGAGGATGCCGTTGATTTTCTTGCCCTGCTTGCTTTTATCGTCATCAATGAACCCTGACACGTGAAACCCGTAACGGGGATCGCTCAGTATCACCCTTTTGACCACAAATCCCAGCTCGCCGGCGCCGTAGACCAGTACATTTTTCTTGCTCATGGAGGTCCCTGTGGCAAAGCGAAAGATCATTTTGATAAAGATCCGTCCGGCGAAGAGGATAATGGATACGGTTACATAATGGATCAGGATGATGGACTGGGGTATTGCCAGAATATCGGCCCATTGCAGCCAGTTGCCAAAAAGGGAGAACAGAACCAGGACAATGGCTGAACAGGTAGTAACAACAAATACAAGGGTAATATCAGTGAGGGTGGCATGGCGAAGAAGGCCGCAATAGGATCTGAAGGCAAGGCTGAAGAGAGCATAGACTGAGGTGGCAATCAATCCCTGCCATATAAAGATATCCAGCCATTCTCCAGGTATACTGAAGTTGAATCGAAGGAGATAAGCCACCAGAAAAGCCAGAAAAACGAGGGTGAGATCAGCTGTGAACACCAGCCATCTGGGCACAGAATACCGGTTGAAGAAGTTAAGTACCTTTCTCCTTAATTTTAAGATCCATGCGGGATAAATGAATGCCATTTTTTTCTTTCCAAATGTCTGCTCAGCAGGTTGATAATCAAACGCCTCGGGTCAGATCATTTCGCTCTGCGCAAAGTATGTCCTGTTCACGTCCGGGCGTGCTTCCGCCCCGTCAGTCCCAGTACCCTTCCTGTGTAAACGACTATAATTGAGCGGAATTGCAATCGGTTTGCGTTTTTTTCTCAGCCAATTATCAAATAAGAAGGCGCCTGGTCGGACAAGGCGATGCACATATCTTTCGAGGTGTGAATTTACTCAAAGAAACGCTCTCCGTCAAGATTGGTTTACCTCATAATCCCCAAAATATGCGCCTTTCCACACTATTAACCACCTCTTTTCAACTGCTCAGTTCCCCTATTTGCCTTATTAACAACCAAAGAGGGTCAGTTGGTCAAATTACAGAGGATTTTGACGAACGTAACCAAAATTTTGATCTATTTTAAAATGCTTAAAATCAATGTTATCATGTTGTCCTGAGGCTTTCATGGCGTAGCCGCTTTGCAACAAATCCATCCATTCGTCGTTAAAAATTATGTGTTGGTCAAAAGAAATGATATATTTGTCAACTTTCGTCAATATATGAAGTACGCCCTTACTGCCATTCTCCTGTCAGCCACTGCTGTGCTCTGTGCTCAGACTAACCTGACCATTGAGGGGAAGACATACACGAACTCGGATGATACATGGATGGGTGTAGTCATCCCACGAAGCAATCCAACTGCATTGTATTTTAAAAATAACGCCATTACTTCATCTAACACTGCGGGTTATATGCTTCAAGCCGGTGATGAAAGTATCGGCAGTACCAATAACAATCTCGACGGTGCCGTAATTACCGGAAATAAATTCATCTGGAAAGGTACTGACATGAAGTCAATTACCCATGGACTATTCACGGGCCACAATGTTAATGTCATTATAAAGTATAACTACCTTGACCGTGTCCCAATGGGTATTATCAGAAAATCAACCAACAATATGACAAATACTTCAGGAAGGATAGCATATAACATTGTTAAAAGCCCAAATGTTGGCATTGTTGTAAAAGGGATGTCTGGTGTATCAATCTATAACAATACACTCTATCAGGACAGGACTACCTCTGAAACTGGGAGAGGATTGATAGATGTTTACACAAATCACGATATCAGCCCTGTTTCAGTATCACATAACACCAAGATATACAACAATATTTTTTACACAAGACACCAAACCCTCTGTGTCAATGTCATGGACCGTGAAAGTCTGACTGGCCTGGAATGTGACTACAATATTTACTATTGTGAAACAGGATCTCCGAAATTCAATGCCGGCGGCTCAATAAAGACGTTCGATGAATGGCAGGCAATGGGATATGATACTCACTCAAAAGTAATTAACCCGAACTTCAAGGATTTCACAAGTTTTGTTCCTGCTGCGCGGCTTGATTATGGCACTGACCTGGGTTCAGCATATGCTACAGGATTATCTGTAGACGCAAAATGGGGCACCACCAGTCCTGCAACCGCTACACAGAACGGCAAATGGCAGGTGGGTGCTGTCATTTATAAGGAGGTAATCACAACCGTACCGGTTCCGGTTTACTCGGGATCGGTCATCAATGATGCGTCTCCCGCACGTCTCGAAATGACATACAGTCTGACTCTTGCAAACATAGTCCCCGCCGCATCATCCTTCAACGTAACCGTAAACGGTTCATCCAGGAGCGTCAGCGCTGTTTCAGTTTCCGGCACAAAAGTCCTTCTTACTTTATCATCTCCGGTTTCATATGGAGATAAGGTAACAGTAGCCTATACCAGGCCTTCAACCAATCCCCTGCAGACCTCCTCGGGAGGGCAGGCCGCGTCATTCACTGCGAAGGATGTCACCAATAATGTCGCCGCTCCTGTTCCGGTGTATGTCAATTCAGTAATTGATAACGCTTCACCTTCGGTCTTGGTAATGACATATAACATGGCCCTGGCCAACATTGTGCCTGCTGCCTCGTCTTTTTCTGTAAGAGTTAACTCCACCGCCAGGACAGTCAGTTCGGTTGCCGTCTCAGGCACAAAGGTGACCCTCACACTGGCAAGCCCGGTTGTTTATGGCGATGTTGTAACCGTGGCCTACACAAAACCCTCTTCAAATCCCCTGCAGACCTCCGCCGGAGGGCAGGCAGCTTCCTTTTCGGCAAAGACAGTGACCAACAACCTGTCTGCCCCGGCTAATTCACCGCCCCTGATAAACATCTCCTCTCCCACTAAAAGTACGGCATTCATTGCCCCTGCAACCATCACTATCGATGCATCCGCATCAGACCCTGACGGTGTAGTTACTAAGGTGGAGTTTTACAACGGCACGGCAAAGCTTGGTGAACGGACATCAGCGCCATGGTCCTATACCTGGAAAGAGGTTAAGGAGGGCTCCTACACAATCACAGCAGCAGCAACTGACAATTCCGGGTCAAGAACAGTCTCTTCACCCGTAACGGTGGTCGTGGAGAAAGCCGCCCCGGCAGTTAACCTGGCCCCATCAGTTGCCATCGCTACTCCACTGAATAATGTGTCATTCGAAGCCCCGGCAACAGTTACACTGACTGCTGATGCAACAGACCCTGACGGTTCGATTACCAGAGTTGAATATCTTGCCGGAGGAGTAAAGATCGGGGAGAGCTTTGTGCCCCCTTTTACATTTACTTTTCAATGCGACACGGCTGGCATATTCGAGATAACCGCTGTTGCCTGGGACAACCTGAATGCCTCAGCCACTTCAACCCCTGTGACAATTTCTTTCAATTTAAAACGCGAAATCCCTGATCTGGTCAATCTGTATCCATCGCCAAATAATGGTGTTTTTACCATTGAGTTTAATCCCCTCCCTGAAACGGTGAACGATAACAGGCTTACTATTCTCAGCCTTACCGGCAAGACAGTATGCACATGTCAGATTTCGGATGAGGAGACATATAAATACATTGACATCTCGGATGCGGTCCCCGGCATATATATAATGCAAATTACCGACGGGAGCAGGGTCCTTACAACCAAAAGGTTCATCAAGTATTAGTCTCCTTCCGGCCTTAAGACTATAAACATCCATCTATTTGCGCCTTGATCTGAAAGCTTCTATTCGACCACAATTTTGTCATTTTGGTCAAAAATATTCTGCTGTTACGTCTAATTGGTCCTTAATTTGCACCCTATAACTGTCTTGGATCAACAACTTTCTTCTTCAAATACTTATCAGGTAAATAATACGTTTAGTTAATAATTCTAATAATATAAATATTATGTCAGGTAACAGGAAACTACCGGGATTATTCCTTATAGCATCTATTCTTACGGGTACGCTGCTCATGAGCAGCTGTGTGAAAGACCCCACCCTGCCTGTCCTAACCACGGATGAGGCTATTGAAATCACAACCATTTCAGCCACTGTTGGCGGTAATGTCACAGAAGACGGTGGCGCAGAGGTTACGGCCCGTGGCGTTTGCTGGGGCACCGCAGCCATGCCGACCCTTGAAGATAATTTCAAAGCGTCCGGCACCGGTCCGGGAGAATTCTCCTGTATCATTGACGGCCTGGATCCGAATACTGAATATTACGCCAGGGCATACGCCGAAAACAGTGTGGGTGTTGCCTATGGCAATGAGGTGATTTTCACCACGGGAATTGCACCGCCATCAGTGACCACAGGGCAGGTGACGGGTGTGACAGACAACAGTGCCATATGCAGCGGCACTGTAACCTACAACGGGGGTGCCCCTATCACTGAAAAAGGTGTTTGCTGGAGCCCCTCGCCCGATCCTGATCTGGGTGATTCTCACGTTTCTGTGACCACAGGATCGGAGATCTATTCCGGTACATTGACCGGTCTTACGTCCGGGATGAGGTATTATGTACGGGCTTATGTAAAGAACGAAGGGGGAACAGCCTACGGAGAGCAGGTCGTGTTTGTCACTAAAGTGGCTGACATAGAGGGTAATCTATACGGTACGGTTTATATCGGTGATCAGGTCTGGATGACAGAAAACCTGAAAACAACCAGGTTTAATGACAGTTCAGTTATTCCGGTTGTTGCAGACGATTCAACATGGGTGCACCTCGAAACACCAGCTTACTGCTGGTTGCGGAATGAGATACAATACAAGGATATATACGGTGCGTTGTACAACTGGTTTACTGTCGAAACCGGGAAGCTTTGTCCTTCAGGCTGGCACGTTCCTACGGATGACGAATATAAAATTCTTGAACAAACACTCGGCATGGCTGCTGACCAACTCAATTTACTTGAGTGGAGAGGAACTGACCAAGGTGCGAAGATGAAAAGCACGACGGGTTGGGCTAACGGCGAAAATGGAACAAACATAAGTGGGTTTTCAGGCCTCCCGGGAGGATATAGGTGGGCAAAAAACGGGGCATTTAACGGCATCGGGATGATAACCTATTGGTGGAGTTCTGAATACAATAATAGTTATGGATGGTACAGACGTCTTGATGGCACAAATATAGACGTATATAGAATGTACACCTCAAAGACAGGTGGCAAATACATCAGATGTATAAAAAACTCAGACTAATGTTTCTTCCTTTCTCAGGGAACAAAATCAAAATTAATAAGTATAAATCAATAGAAATACGTTGAACTGTAAATACAAAATCATGAAAAAAGGTTTAAATTATTTTGTAATAGTATGCTTCATTGCTACAATGGGGATGTTCCATGGTTGTAAAAAAGCAACCATCCCGGAATTAACCACCGTGGCAATAAGTGATGTTGGCCTAACATCAGCTGTCTCTGGCGGAACCATAGTCACTGACGGTGGCGAGGACATTACCGTAAAGGGTGTGTGCTGGAGCACCTCAACAAATCCAACCATTGCGGACACTAAGACGACCGATGGTACTGGTTCAGCCAATTTTACAAGCAATATAGTTGGTTTGTCAGAAGGAACAACCTACTATGTACGTGCATATGCCACTAACGAAGTCGGAACTGCTTATGGAAATGAGCTCACCTTTACAACTAATGAGGTTACAGGTGCTGTGCTGACAACCACAGAAGTATCGGCTGTAACATCTTCATCTGCAGTCGCAGGCGGAAATATTACCGATGATGGAGGCGGAAATATAACTGCCAGGGGTGTCTGTTGGGGTACATCTCCAAATCCTACTGTTAATAAAACAACTGACGGGATTGGCGCAGGAGATTTCACCAGTAATATTACCGGACTGTCAGATGGAACAGTCTATTACTATCGTGCCTACGCCACCAATAGTACAGGTACCACCTATGGTCAGGAATTTAGCTTTATTACTCCCGTAACTGACATCGAGGGAAATCTCTACGAAACTGTGAAGATCGGAGATCAGGTCTGGATGGCCGAAAACCTTAAGACTACCAAGTACAATGATGATAGTACCATACCGAATGTGACTGAAAATGCCGAATGGATTGTACTTGCTGATGATGCATATTGCTGGGCTCAGAACAATGAGGCAACTTACAAGCCGCTTTACGGTGCACTTTATAATTGGTACGCAGTGGAAACAGGGAAGCTTTGCCCTGCCGGTTGGCATGTGCCAACTGATGCCGAATTTGCAACTTTAGAAATCAGTCTCGGGATGACCGCGGAAGAAGCCGCGCTAACTGATTTCCGCGGTGCTGATGAAGGTAAGGAGTTGAAAAACACCGCAGGTTGGGCTGAGGGCGAGAATGGCACCAACACAAGCGGATTTTCAGCACTACCTGCAGGATATAGGGCACATGCAACCGGCATATTTGAAGGACTTGGCATGATCACCTATTTCTGGACGCAGACAGATATGGGATCAACTGCAACATATAGGCGTCTCGACGGTGACAACGATAAGGTATTTAGAGACAAAACGTACAAAACCGCAGGAAAATCTATTAGATGTGTAAAGAACCAATAACTATATAATATATTATTAGCAATGAGGCTATCTCAAAAGGATAGCCTCATTGTTTTAAATTGAGTAGGGGCAGCTGATAATCTTAAGCAAACATTAATTGTGGGTTAATTGTATATCTTTGAAAAAAGGATCATGAAAAAAGTGTTTTTGATACTTTCAGCTATTCTGTTTATGGGCTGCGCAGGAAATGAAACAACAATGAAAAAGGCGATATTTCTTCATCACAGTACCGGCTACTCCATATGGCTAGGCAGAACGAATAATTACGTTTATAAGATTACCAATAAGGGTGATGTCCAGAAATATATTGACAGATATAACAGGACGAATAAAACTAATTATCAGATCACAGAGAGGTTTTATCCAAAGAAGGAGCCATACGGCTGGAAGAACTATCCATACGACTATTATAACATCTGGGTAAAAAATTCCGGAAAAGAACCTTATCTGGAAGAAGCTACTCTTGAGATCCTGACAGGGGAATATGACCTGATCATATTCAAGCATTGCTTCCCTGTCAGCAGAATACAACCAGACTCAGGTACACCTGATATTGATTCAGAGATTAGAAGCCTTGAGAACTATAAATTACAATATGATGCACTTAAAGAAAAGATGCATCAGTTCCCTGATAACAAGTTTATTATCTGGACCCCTGCTGTCAACACCCAAAAGCTCATGACCGAGGATGAAGCCATCCGGACACGTGAGTTTCGTGACTGGGTAATAAATGAGTGGGACGTAAAAGGTGATAATATTTTTGTCTGGGATTTCTATTCCTACGAAACTGAAGTGGGTCTTTATCTTGCAGAAAAGAATGCTGTCTCCTCTGAAAATTCGCATCCAAATGTCGAATTTGCAGAAGGTGTTGCTCCTCTTTTCGGACAGTTCATCATTGACGTATTTGAATCAAGAGTCGAATAACTCGGGTTCCCCATATCGCCTCTAAGAGATGACTTTAAGATATATAATCGAGCGGCTCACATTAGCTTTCATTGCCAAAGCCGGCAGCAAAACCAGAATCAGATACTGGCGGAAGCAGGGCATGAAAATAGGTGATAATTGTTTTATCAATAATGTTAACTTTTCAACAGAACCATATCTTATTGAGATCGGTGATCACGTTGCAATTGCCGCAGGAACCGACTTCATTACGCATGACGGTGCTATTTGGTGCTTTCGGGACGAAATTGAAAATGCCGATGTCTTCGGCAAAATTAAAATCGGTAATAATGTGTTCATTGGAAACAATTGCACAATCTTGCCAGGCACCACTGTCGGAGACAACTGTATCATTGGAGCCGGAAGTGTTGTTCGAGGCAACTTCCCCGAAAATTCAGTTATAGTTGGCAATCCCGCTAAAGTAGTAATGCCAATAAGCATGCAAAAGTTATTTTATCTGCAGAATCCGAATTTTTTTACTATCAGAAATCTTGGTCCCAAAGAAAAGAGAAAAATTATAAAGAGTCATTTCAACATTGAATAAAAAAGGTGATCAATGAGATCGCCAGCGTATTGTGAATAAATCCCAGTACAAATCTATTCACCATGATCAGGGACAAAGGGAATTACCTCAGCTTTCTCACTGGTATCAATCAACTCAATATTCATTCCATACTTACCCAGCAGGAAGGCAATATTGTTATTATTAAAAGCCTCCCCCGGCTGAGGCGCCACTAAAGTTAGCAGGCCTTTTGTATTAAGATCCTCCATAGTTAAAGCAATATCAGCACACCGGAAGCATATGTGATGAAAGCCACCTCCCCTGTTCACGAAGTTCTGCAAAGACTGATTTCCTTCTGTAGGCTCAATTAACTTTACTGTGATACTACCCTCTTTGCAAAGAAATACAACTTTTACTTTTTGAAGAGTATTGACAACAATTCCGGTAAGCTGCCTGTAACCAAACACACGGTTCCAGTAGCTTATAGCCTCTTCCAGGTTCTTGACGGCAAATGAAATGTGATCAATAACCATCTATTCCTTCTTGCGGTTAAAAGCTCTCCTGAATTTCTCCTTTGTTACCAACCAGAAGAACTGGAATATTCCGATCAGGTACCTCTTCCAGAGCCTTCTTGGCTCCTGCATCAGTCTGAACAGCCATTCAAGGCCCGTATCCTGCATCCATCGCGGGGCTCTCCTGATCAGACCTGACATAATATCAAAATAACCACCTACCCCGAGTATGTACCTTGCCTCCAGCCTATGCCTGTAGCTTTCAAAAAAGAGCTCTTTCTTTGGCGAGGACATGCCGAGTAGCAAAATATCAGGATTGGCTTTGTTAATAAGGTCAAATATGTCTTTCTCCTCTTCAGGACTGTAATAACCATTACGACTACCTGAAATTACGATGTTTGGAAATTTCTTTTCAATATTCTGCAGGCACAATGACAGTATCTTCTCATGTGCACCAAAGAGAAAGATACTCATCCGTTCACGGTCAGCCATGGCAAGTATATCATCGGCAAGGTCAGGAGTAGCCACTCTCTCCGGCACCGGACATCCAAAAGAACGCAGCGCCCATACTACTGACATACCGTCAATATGAACCAGATCGGCATTATTGATTGTATCCCTGAACTCGTCATTTCTAACAATATCATTTATAGTGGCTGAGTTAACACCAAACTGTGCAATCTGCCTCCTGTTCTTAATACCATGCTCAATGATCGACAAAAATTCGCACCGTCTCAAGGGATTAATCCTGATGTTGAAGATGAATACCTCATCCGGCCCTTCCCCTATAACAACATCTGTAAAATCTGGTGACATTATATTTTAAATACTTTGTTATTTTATCTTAATTCTACCAGAAACTTACTCCTTCACCATTCCCGGTGAATTCTGGCCCTGTTCAATAATTCTCTGGCATCCATTAATTTGATTTGATCCTCAAATAAGCTGCCAGTGATTTAAAATATCCTCCTTCAGCCTGTCAGTGGAATACCGGGTAACATGATCGTTTTTCACAGGTTTCTGCAGACGAGCAGCCCTTACCATTCCTTCTGCGAACTGATGTTCATCGCGGTTCCTGACAATATATCCGTTAACTCCCTCAATTATGATTTCATCCACGGCACTGAAATCAGTAGCACATACCGGCACTCCGCATGCAACTGCCTCCATAAGAGCTGTAGGCCATCCCTCTTTGTATGATCCCATTATATACAAGTCAGAAGCATTGAGATATGAAGCTATTTCTTCCCCGCCTTTTCTCCCGGTCAATAAGATTCTATCAGCCAATTTATTCTCTGAAATATACAATTTTATTTTGTCATAATCCTCACCTTCGCCCACCATTATGAATAGCGCATTGTGCGACTGCTTAAGGAATTCCATAAAGCTGTCAATCATGAATTTCCAGCCTTTCCACCAGGCCAGCCGACCCGTAGTTAATACTATAAATGCTCCCTCCGGAAGGTTTAGTTTCAGGCGGGCTTTATCCCTGTCACATGGCTTGAAGATAGTTGTATCTATCCTTGTCGGGAATTTAATGACCTCGCGCCCGGTCATTGATCCATTACTTCTCAACAGCATATTCTGAATTGCCTTCTCATCTCCCCTTCCCAGGATTAGACTGGCTACACCAATTTTCTTAAAGAATCTGTCCTCAAACCAGTGCGCCATCAAACCTCCATAACTATATTTGGAATTAACAAGCGGGTTATCCAGTCCTGCAAAAGAATAACAAATATTCCTTTTGCAGTCAGAAAGTGCAAGCAAAGATTCCTGTCTCTGAAGAAAGATATTGTTGATTCCAATGTCCAAAATTCTTTTCCTGTAATATTTGATAAGCAGATAGTTCACAAGCCTGTCAGGAATGATTTTCTTGGTTTTGGTACTATCATATCTTGCCATAGCAAAGAAATCGAACTCGACATTGTTAATTTTCTTTTTAAACCATCTTCCAACAGGGTCATTTCTGGAAGTAGTAATCCCTGCCAGGGCAAGATCACTTCCAAAAGAGGAAATCATATTTCTGGCAAAGGTCAGATAGCCTCCTATCGGAAAATCCTCATAGTTTGAAAAGTCAATTATCAATATTCTCTCACCTGTTCCCATGAACCGCTGTTGCCTATTATCTAATTGTTAATTACTTGATTATAAAGATTAAGATAATCACTTACCATCCGGTCAATTGAGAAGTGGTTTTCAATTCTCTCTCTGCCCATGTTGCCGAAATGCTTTCTCAGGTTAACATCATCAATCAGCATCTCAATTTTATCCGCCAGGACATCAGGGTCAGAAGGCCTGACCAGAAATCCTGTCAAACCTGCCTTTACAAGCTCTTCGGTACCTCCTCCGGTCGTTGCTACAACCGGTTTCCCAAGGGCCATATATTCAATCAAAGCGTTTGAAATTCCCTCAGTAAAAGTTGCCAGGACACATACATCCATGGCATTTATGTATGATTCCACTGCATTTTTCTTTCCTAGGAACCTGAAGTACAGTTTCAAACTTTCATCTACAAGGCTGATCGATCCTTGCGAATCTGTTCCGGAACCAATTGCCACGAAGGTAATATCACGTCTATTGGCGAGCAGTTGCTGAGCTGCCCTGTAGTATGTCGGGTAATCCTTATGTTTACAGAATGAAGCCACCATCCCCACCATATATTCAGTTTTGATACCCAGCTCCTGTCTGACATCATTGGCCGATGTAATCCCGTCGAGCCTGGAGAAATCGAATCCGTTGTATATGACAATACCCTTGCACTTTGGTACCATATATGCTTTCAATCCGGCCTGCGAATTGCTGACGATAGCTTTCGAAAACGGGAATGTCAGTCTGGCTCTGAGCCAGTGATGATTAAGAATTCTCCACTTCAGCGGGACATTGGTAACCATACCATTTATTAGAGGACAGCCGGTCATCCTGCAAACAGGGGCCAGATAGACAGCAGTCATGCTTTCCCAGCAATGCACTGCGTCAGGATGCTCTTGTTCGATTAGTATCTTAAACTGCCTGAAAACAGAAAGGTCCTTACGGGTTTTTCTAATTATTCTTATTATCTCGATGCCCAGATCATTTATCTCAGTATAATGGATGGTATTACTCATAACCACCAGCTTGATCTCAATCCAGGTCAGATGGCTCAAGGCTTTCATAAGCTCAGTGAACCTCCTCTCCTTGCCTCCTGCTCCCAATGTATCTATGACAGAAAATATTTTCATTTCGTACTCATATCGGGATTATGCCAGTCGGCTCATTTTATCTCTATTACTAAAAAAGAAATCAGCATATGCTTGTGTAAATAACCTGAGATCAAGTCTTTCTCTAACGGTACTGTATGCGTTTTTTACAATTTCCTGTGCCCGGTCATTATAACTGAGGATAATTTCTTCCAGCTTTCCTGCAATGGCATCTGCGGAGCCAGGGGGTATAATGTATCCATTGTAATCATCCTTTATAAACATTGCGTTATCACTGACATCAGTCAATAGAACAGGAATCCCTGACACCAGATATTCCGATAGTTTGGTAGAAAACCCGTATATCGTTCTTTTATTTGATGGCCTTGGAAGAATCAGCAGATGATACTTCAGGAACTCATGTTTTAATTCCTCTGGATCGATATTCCCTTTATAGTATACCTTCTCTTTCAGATCATATTTTTCAGATAAGTGCGTGAGTTGCGTGTTGTCTTCTTCCTCCAATATTCCATATAGATATAATTCAACGTCGTACCGTGTACTCAGCTTTGAAATAGCTTCATAAACAAGCTTGAACCCTTCCTTGTCGCATTTGATATAACCCGCAAAACAAATTTTAAAAGTCTTCCCGTCAAATGCTGGCGGATAATCCATGCCATCTATCTCCTCTGCATCACATAATATTGGCACTCTTATCATCCTTCTGGTACACCTTGAAAAATACTTCTCAAGACTTGTTGATATCACGGTAATCCCATCATAAAATACTACCTGAAGCTCATTCAAGCTAAAGACAACAAAATCTTTCGCCGCCTTTAAGAAATAACGAATTCCGGGACCCAATCCAGATGGGGGCGGTGATGAGAACGGAATTGCTCTTCTGAGTTCATTTATTTCGCAGAAGAACCTGTGTCGCTTCAACAATTTGAAATAAAGCAGGTAAATAAAATCCTTCAGGACAAATGTTGTCGGGTAGAGATAGATGACTTTATCCGCCTCTCCCATTGCGAGAAATCTATTGACAGTCTTAAGAAAATGCCTCAGAGAGCTCTTCTGTTGGTCCTCTCCCTTGACACTCCTCAATGCGAAGACTCCTTGACGGATCATGTCCATATCAGCCGGCTCTCCTCTGAACTCGGCCAGGGAGCAGAGGAATACGGTAATACTTCCGGCTGCAAGAGACTTAGCAATATTCTGCATTCGCCTTGAACCGGCTGTCTTGCCAGTAAGGATCTCCCCAGTTGATATAATGAATACCTCTCGCATTACTTACTAAAACCCGGAATCCTGTTTTCTTTTGATTACCCCGGCATCAGCCCATATACTCCATTATCAGATCACGGGTTTCCTGAATATGAGCTTTCGATGATGCACCAAATCATACAGATTCAATT
>ERZ1026792.433-NODE-433-length-35865-cov-3.402429_pt1 | contig 35865 bp, 32 predicted proteins | sample MGYA00520884_ERZ1026792 | MGnify/ENA primary metagenome ERZ1026792 (study PRJEB33270, sample SAMEA104284473) | anaerobic digester metagenome | biome: Anaerobic digester microbiome; feature: mesophilic sludge digester; material: Anaerobic digester biomass | place... | reverse complement strand
CCACCGCAGCTGCCACAGCGCACCCCGCCCGACTCGAGCGCGAGTCCGAAGGGCCCGCCCTCCTCGCCGCACTCGACGCAGATGTCGAGCTCGGGCGCCACACCCTCGTTGGCCAGGAGCTTCAGGTAGAACGCCGCCGAGATCATCGACGGGTTCGTCTTCTCGATGGTCGTGAGCCCACCCAGCAGCATGTCGAACAGCTTGGGCGCCGCGCCGCGGTCCTGGGCCAGCTGGTCGACCGCTTCGAGCAGCGACGCCGCCCGCGACAACCTCGAGAGGTCCTCACGGGTGCGACGGAAGGGCTCGACCGTCTCGGCCTGGGTGACGATGTCCAGCTCGTGGCCCACGGCCACCAGCATCTGGCTGTGGGCAAAGAGCTCCACGTGGCCGCTCTTGCGGCTGCTGGGCTTGCGCGCGCCTTTGGCAATGAGGCGCAGCTTGCCCCGGTCGGGGGTCAACACCGTCAGCAGCCGGTCGGCCTCGCCAAAGTCCGTGCGCCGCAGCACGATGCCCTCGGTTCGATAAACCCGTTCCCTGCGTGTCACGCTAACATCTGGCCTTTCATCCTGTGGCCCGCGGCCAGGGATCGCCCACTGCGGGCCGGGGGCGCGCCTCCGGCCCGTTTGCTCGTGCGACCGATTATACCACCTCTTGGTTCTGGCACCAAATGCGAGGCTGCTGTCCAGGCGAGGAGATTTGGGTTGTGGCCGCCGCCGTCCGGCGATCAGTAATAGCCCGTGAAGCCGCCCCCGGCCTCCACGTTGGTCAGGACCGTGCCCACCAGCCGGGCATTGATCTGCTCCAGGCGCTGGATCGCCATGCGGGCATACTCGCGGCGGGTCTTGCCGGCGCCGATGACCAGGAGCACGCCGTCGACGCGGGTGGCCAGGACGGCGGCGTCGGTCACGGCAACGATGGGCGGGGTGTCGAAAAAGACCTGGTCGGCCTCCTCGGTGAGGGTTGCGATGACTTCGGCCATGCGCCGCGAGCCCAGCAGCTCGGCCGGGTTGGGCGGCAGGGGACCGCTCGACAGCAGCGACAGCCCCGGGATTCCGGTCTCTTGCAGCGGCGGCGAAGTCAGCCGGGCCTCGTCCACGACCATGGAGGTCAGGCCCAGCTCGTTGCTGGCGCCCAGGATCTGGTGCATCGTCGGCCGGCGGAGGTCGGCATCCACCAGGATGACCTTGCGGCCCGCCTGGGCCGAGACGACGGCCAGATTGGCCAGGGTCGTCGATTTGCCCTCGCCCACGCCCGCCGAGGTGATGACCAGGGTCTTGACTGCCCGGTCGAGGCTGGCAAAGTCGAGGTTTGTGCGCAGCGTGCGATATGCCTCGCTGATGGCCGAACGCGGCTCTGCCACGGTAATCAGCTCGTTGATTTTTTCGGTCATGCCCCTTATCCCCATCTGGATCTGCTGTGCGCCTGAGCGGCGGCCTGTTACCCGCTCTCCGGTCCCGTCTCTATAACAGGCCGACGGCCAGGGCGCCGAGGCCGGCGCCGATGGCCAGGCCGATGACAAAGACCAACAGGATTCCCGGCTCGACCCAGCCCGGCAGGCCCCACCTGCGCTTCGGCGCGCCGGGGGCTTCGCCCCGCGTCGGGATGGTGCCCAGGACGGTCAATCCGAGGGTCTTTTCCACGTCGCCGGGCGTCCGGATAATGTCGGCCTGGAGCCACTCCAGGAAAAAGACGACGATGCCGCCGGCGATGGCCCCAAAGATGCCCCCCGCCAGCGTGTTGAACTTCCACTTGGGCGAGGCGAGGACAGCATAGCGCACGTCGTCTACCTTCTCGATATAGATGCGGGCGCTCTTGTCCTGCTCTTCGTTCCACGCCCGGCGCTTCTCGACGAACACGTCGGCCAGCTGCTGCGCCATGGTCATGGCCACGCCTTCGTCGTGGCTTTCCGCCTTGATGGTGATGGTGAGGTTGGAGGCATCGTCGCTGACGTCGAGGTCGGCCAGGAACTGGTCGGTGGTCATGTCCAGCTGGCCGCGGTTGATGGCCTCCTGGACCATGGTGTGACTGCGAATGGTGACGATATAGTTGCGTAGCATTTCCTTGGCGGCCTGGCTCAGGCCCCAATCTGCCCGGGCGGGCTCGACGGTAAGCTGGATGCTGGCGCTGTAGGTCTTGGGTATGATCAGGCTAACGCCCAGCGCCGCCACGGCCGCCACGATGGCGACCAGGACAATGATCCAGCCGCGTTTGCGTGCTACGTTCCAATATTCTCGTAACTCCATATCCGTCCCCCCGAATCATCCTTGAAAACAGGTCCACCGCTCATTCTACCACGGATCGGGCCCTGGCCCAAATCCTCGCCCTGTGGTCTCAGCCTCTCCTTCCCGACCGTCGCCGCCCGGACCGGCGCGGGATCTCGGCCAGGAGGGGCACCCCCAGGGCCTCTACCTCGGCGCGGCTGCGCAGGCTGTCGTCCAGGTAGTCCCACAGGAAGGCCAGGGCAATCCCGGCCACCAGGGCGATGAGCAGCCGGATGGGCAGGTCCAGCCGGTCGCGGAGCCCGGGGCCCACCTCGCCGATGCCCGGGCCGTCGATGAGGACTGCCCTGGCATCCACACCCGCCAGTTGCGGGAAATAGTCGGTCCCCACGTTCTCGACCTCGGCGGCCACTGCCTCGGCGATGGCCTGCACCTCGTCCCGGTTGCCCCAGGTAATGGTCACCGTCATGATACGGTGCTCGCGACTGGCAAAGATGGCCCCAGCCGGCACGGCCAGGCCCACCCGCTGGCCGATACGCGCGGCAAAGTCGCCGCCCTTGAGCACCTCGGATAGGTCGTCGGCCAGGTACTCGGAGGCGAGCCAGGCATCGGAGCGGCCCTCACCCGAGACGGCCGCAACCGGCTCCTGGCCCTCAACGCCAATGGCAAAGCGCATGCTCGCCTGGTAGACAGTGTCAGGCCGGTCGTAGGTGATCAGGCTGGCGAGGAGGGCGATGGCCACCAGGGCCGCCACGAGCCACCAACGCCGCCGGACAATGCGCCAGTAGTGAATCAGTTCCATCAGCTTCCCCTCACCTTTTCCCGCACCAGGGCCTGAAACCTGGCCTTGAATAATTCGGTGTCGAACTGGCGGGCATGCGCCCGTATCGTCTCGGGGTCAAAGGCCCCCTCGTCCCACTTCTCGACAGCAGCGGCCAGTGATTCGGGCGTCCGCTTGTGGAAAAAGGTACCGGTGACGCCTTCCACGACCGTGTCCAGCGCGCCGCCGCCGGCATAGGCGATCACCGGCCGCCCGGCGGCCATGGCCTGTACCGGGGTGAGGCCAAAGTCCTCCAGGCCCGGAAAGACAAAGGCCCGGCAGCCGGCCATCAATGACGGCAGGTCCTCGTCGGGGACATAGCCCAGGAATCGGACGTTGGGCCCGGCCATGGCTTCCAGGCGCGCCCGATCGCGCCCCTCGCCGCCAATCCACAAGGGCAGCCCCAACTGCGTGAAGGCCTGCACGGCCAGGTCAATGCGCTTGTAGGGGATCAGCCGCGAGACGATGAGAAAATAGTCGCCGTCTGCCCGGTTCTCAGCGGAGGCAAAGCGCCCGGTGTCCACCGGCGGATGGACGACCGTCGATTCGCGGCCATAGTAGCGCCCCACGCGGTCCTGGACCTCGGTCGAGATGGCCACCATGAAGTCGGTGCGGGCGGCTGCCGCCCGCTCCCAGCGCTGCATCCACGGAACAAAGGGCTTCACCAGGGTCTGGGCCGCCCGGCCCACCTGCTCGCTCTGCACGTAGCCGTCCAGGTTCCAGACAAAGCGCGTCGGCGTCAGGCAGTAGCAAATGTGGCAGGTGCCGGGAGGGGTTCGCACTCCGTGGCAAAAGGCGCTCTTGTTGCTGATGACCAGGTCGTAGCCTTCGAGGACCAGGCCGTCAAAGGCCAGGGGATAGAGAAGCAGGTAGGGTTGGTGGTGCTGATAGATCCCCGGCAGGTGATCCATCCACGTGGTTCGGATGTCCCATTGGCGATAGGCTGCCGGCATTCCCTCGGCCCAATAGATGGCCGTGTACACCGGTGCGCCCGGAAACATGTTCACCAGGGTCTCCAATACTTCTTCGGCGCCCCCCATTTGGTTCAGCCAATCATGGACGATGGCGACCTTCAACAATCCCTCATTCCTCGAGCGAGTGTTCCTCAGTATACCAAAAAGCCCGTTAAATGCAAAAAGTGGGCGGCGCGCGCCCCCGTTGCGGGAGCCGGCCCGGACGGTCAGGGGATGGCGAACGTGGCGACGTTGTTCTCGCGGTTGACCTCGGGGTAGCCTTCGCCGGCGTCCTCGGGATTGACGGTCAGGGTGAGCGTGACGCCCGCCTTCCACAGAGAGGCGACGCGGATGGCCACCACCCCCGAGCCGCTGCCCTGCACCAGGGGAACGACGTCGTTCAGCTTGTGGCCGGCATCGTCGGTCACCTGGATGGGAACGTTGGCGGCGTCGCGGGTGCCGTGGTTATAGACCCGGATGAGGAGAACGCCCAATTCGGGTACCTCGATCTCGCCGGCGTGGATGCTGAAATCGTAGTCCTGCAAGCTGCTCAATTGCTGCTGCGCAGCCCCGGGCAGGCCGGCCGCGACGCTGACGGTGTTGTTGGCGTAATTGTCCTCCACGAGGCCGTCCTCCCAGCCTTCGGGGTTCACCCGCACGCTGAAAGCCTCGCCCTCTTCGAAGGGTTGATCGACGGCGATCTCTACCCGGGCCGTCCCGCCGCAGGGAGGGACGATGGGCGTGTAGGCCATGCCGGAAGTGTTGCGGCTGAGGGCAATGACGGGCGCGTTGTAGGCCGCCTTGTTGCCCAGGTTGTGAACCAGCACGTGCACCACCTGTCGCTCCGGATCGGGCAGCACGTCCGATGGGCCTATCTCCAGGTCGACGCGGCCCGGACACAGGTCACTGGTGTAGGCGTCAAAGGGATCGATCATGAGGTCGACGAGTGCCAGGTTATCGGCCAGGTTCTCCTCGGGCAGGGTCGGCGCCCGGGGCTGCCAGGCGCGGGGCAGGTAGTTGACCTGGAGCCAGAGGCGGTGCTCACCGCCGGCCAGGTTCCAGTGCACCGGCACGGTGATGGGCACCGACTGCGACGCCGCGACGGTGACGGTCAGGAGCTCCACGAAGGAGGTGTAGCCCAGCTTTTCCTGGTTGGCCGAAAGGTGGATCAGCACCGGCACATCGCTGGCGGGCACGGGGCTGTCATTATGGATCACACCGGTGATGGTAAAGGGATGGCCGGCCCGCAGGGGAGTGGGTTCCACCTTCAGCTCCTCCGTCACGATAGAGAGGGCCAGGATCGGCGGCTCTGGGGTGCTGGTGGCGCGCCAGGAGATGGGTGCGGGGGTGATCGTGCCGTCCGTTGCTTCTATGGTGGGCCCGGCGTTGCTGCCCTGGCAGGCCGAGATGAGGCACATCAGCCCCAGGAGAAGGACGATCGACGTGATGCCGGCCATCCTCGGCGACCAGGCGCGCAGCGTTGCAGGCAGGGTTCGCATCTCCTGCTGATGAGGGGCTTTCAGGGCAGCCGTTGTACGGTCACCGGCTTGGTCATGGTGACGCTCACGTCATAGACACCCGGCACGGCAAAAAGCTCCGTGGGCGCCATCAGGTATTGCTCGCGGCATGACGTGGACAGAAGCTCGGGCGTGACCTTCAGGACCGACACGCCCCAGGAGGGCAGGGGCTCCTCGAGGGCCAGGTCGAACTCGTAGTAACCCGTCGGCCCGTTCACGGCCAGGTCGAGGGTGACGGCCTCGACCGGCTGGGCCTCGGCGCTCCACAAGAAGACGGTCATGGTAAAGGCATTGCTGGGATGCATGACATTCGGCTCGATGATCATGCTGACCCGGGACGAGGTTACGGGCGCCGGCTCCTCCCTGACCCACTTGATGGGCTCATCGAGGGCGGGGTCCATCCCGGCCGCCCACTCGGTGAGGGATGCCTGCTTCACGGGAAAGAGGGTGACGGGCTGCAACTGGGACGGAACCGGGATGCTCCCCGTCAGAAAGAGCAGGCCGACAACCAGGAGGCAAACCGCCACGGCGCTCACGGAGGCACGGGCCATGCTCTGGGCACGCTGCGACCAGCGGGCGCGTCGCAGGCTTTTCTGGGCAGCGTCCACCAGCCCCTGGCCAAAGGCTGACGGCAAGGCCATCGGCTGCACCGAGGTCGCCAGGGCGCGGCGGATGCCCCGCTCAAAAGCGGGTCTCTGGCGCAGCTCGCTCATGCAGCGCGGGCAGCGGACCAGGTGCTCCTCCAGGAGCTCCCGCTCTCGCTGACTCAGCGCATTATCGAGCAAATCGTCCATCAGATGGCCCACTGCTTCGCAGTTCACGCGGCCACCTCTTTCGACTTGACCAGGGGCTTGGCCTCCTCGTGCTCGCTCAGCAGCTCTTTCAACCTCTGCCGGGCGATGTGTAGGCGGGAACGGACGGTCCCCGATGGAATGCTCAGTGCCTGGGCTATTTCCTCGTTCGACATCCCGGCATAGTAGCGCAAGATCACGACGAGCCTGTGCTTGTCCCCCAGGGAATCGACGGCGGCCAAGATCTCGGCACGCTGCTCGCCCATCAGGCACACGCGTTCGGGCTGCTCCTCTGGCTCCCCGGAGATCTGCGGCGCTGGCTCTGGCCATGGCAGCACCTGGTACCACTTCCGGCGCATGCGCGAACGACAGGCATTAACGGCGATTCGGTACAGCCATGCATCAAAGCTTGTTCCCTGGCGCATCTCGAACTTGGGCAGAGCGCGAAAGGCCCGGATAAAGGTCTCCTGCGTCATGTCCTCGGCGTCCTGTTCGTTGCGCATGACCAGGTAACAGAGCCTGTAGACGTAGTTCTGGTAGCGGCGGATCAGCACCTCAATGGCCAGCCGATCTCCTCGCTGACAACGACCTACGAGCCCTTCCGTTTCCAGGCCGGCGAGCCCTTTTTCGAACTCTGTCTCCATCTCAACTAACGCCATGTCCTTCGAGAACGTTCACCTTCCGTCGTCTAGCCGAGCTCCCTGCGGGGCATGGGAGATACTGGACGGCCCTCGTCCCACCAACTATGTCATCTAATACAAGAATACCACAAGGTGTTCTGGCTGTCAATCGAGAGCCGCATCTACGGCCAGGAAACGGGGTTATTGGGCACTCAAGATCCAGCGGTTGTAGAGGTCGTCCAGATCCTGGCCCGAGACCTCCTCGGCGACCGACAGAAAATCGTCGGGCCTGGCAATCTGCCATTGGTAGCGCGACAGGTAGGTGTGCAGAACATCGGAGAAGACCTCGTCGCCCAGCTCGCCGTGGAGCGCGTGGAAAAACAGGGCCGCTTTGGCATAGACGATGACTTCGTATTCCCAGGCAAAGGCCGCGGCGGGCTGGTTGACCACGGCGTCGTAGCCGTTGTCCACGGCCACCTGGTAGGGCACCAGCCAGCGCTGGTTGACGACGGTGTTCATGTGCGCCTCGCCGTACACCTGGCGGTAGTAGAACGCCATGGAGTACTCGGCCAGGCCCTCGTCCAGCCACGGCGTGTTTACCTGGTCGTTGCCCACCTGGGCGTACCACCACTGGTGCGCGATCTCGTGCGCCACGCGATCTTCTAGCTGGGCGCGCAGGTGGCGGTACAGGTCCATGCCGATGAGGTTCAGCCCGGGGAACTCCATGCCAAAATGCAGCAAGGGCGCCTCGACCACGGCCATCTCCTGGTAGGGATAAGGGCCAAAGGCGTCGTTGTAGGCGCGCAGGGCCGCCGCCGCCACGTTGAGGGTGGCCTGGCCGGCCGCCTCGTCGCCGGGCAGGTAGTAGGACCGCAGGAGTGTGCCATAGGCCGTCGTCTCGCTCACCCGGTAATCGGCGCTGGCCAGCCAGGCGAACTCGCGGAGCGGCCGGCCGGATACGTGGTAGGTGACAGTTCCCGGGTCGTCGTTGGACATGCTAACTTTGGTGCCCGTGGTCGCCAGCACGAGGTCCGACGGCAGGCTGAGCTGAACGTCATAGACCGCTGCGGCCGCCGTCACCGCGTCGCCGTGGGCGGGGGCAATGTCTTCGAGCCAGGCCTTGCCGTCGTGGATGGCCAGGAGCGCGTAGGCATCGGCCGCGCTCCATATCCCCTGGCTGTAGCCCAGGAGCACGTAACCTTCCGCCACGACGGGCAACTGCAGGTCAAAGGCCAGCTCCACCGACACGTCCCTTTCGGCGGGCAGAGGCTCCTTCAGCGGTACCACCAGCGAGGTGTTCTCCGCGCGCAGGGAAAAGTCCACCGGCCGGCCCTCGACGGTCACGTCTCGCACGGCCATGGCGCCGCCGCGCTGCGGCAGGTTGGGATAGAGGCGAAAGACAATCTCGTCCAGGGGGCCGCCCGTATGGTTGGGAAAGACGACTCGCTCCTTACCCGTCAGCCGGGCGGCGTCCGCGTCGAGGCTCAGCTCGAGGTAGTATTCGGCCATGGGCCCCGCCGGCTCCTCGGTGGCCGTCGGCGCGGCGGTTGGCCGGATCGCGGTCCCGCCCCGGGTCTCGCCACGGTCGGGATCTGCGGGCCGGCAGGCGGCCAGGGCCGTGAGCAGGACAAGGCTGAGCAGCAGGATTTTCGCGTCAAGCCGGGACACGGGCCGTCACCTCTCGAGCATGTGGAGCAGCGGGGCGCAGGCCTCCAGGATCTGGTCGTGGACCTGCCCGTTGCTGGCCAGCAATCCCCGGCATTCGGCGGGACCGGGTTGGTTGTAGACGGGGACCTTGCCCCACAGGTCGGTGAGCACCCCACCCGCCTCCAGGAGGATGGCGTGGGGCGCGCATAGGTCCCATTCCTTGCACACCCTGGTCGCCAGGTACAGATCGCAGGCGCCCTGCGACAGTTGCCCCATCTTGAGGCCGACGCTGCCCAAGCGCTGCACGGAGTCGATGCCCAGCTTGTGCCGGGCAGCATCGACAAAACCCGTATAATGCGAGCGGCTGGCGATGAGGCACATCTGGCTGGGGTCCCTCTGCTGCGAGACGTGCAGCTCGGTTCGCCGCCCGTCCTGTTCGGCAGAGGCGCCCTGGCCCTGGACGCCATAGTAGACGAGGTTGTGCACCGGCTGGTAGACCACGCCCAGGACCGGCCGCCCGGCCACGGTGAGGGCGATCTGGACCACAAACTCGCCCGTCTTGTCGATGAATTCGGTCGTGCCGTCCAGCGGGTCGACGATCCAGACGCGCTCCTTGTCCAGCCGCGCCGGGTCGTCTTCGGCCTCTTCGCTCAACAGTCCGTCTCCGGGAAAAGCCACCTGCAAACCCGTTCTTATGAGATGGTCCGCCTCTCGGTCGGCGATGGTGACAGGCTCCCGTTTTTCCTTGTACTCCACGATCACGTCTTGCTGGTAGTGGGCCATGATTGCCTGGCCGGCCCGGTGTGCGAGGTCCCTGGCGACCTCCAGCTCGTGAGCGAGTCGAGGCGTCAATTCGATCTCCTTTCCGCAGCCTGTGCGGTGCCACTCGGGATTGTATCATCTGCCCCGGGGTTTGTCAAAATGCCCCCAATGGACTTGACAGGCTCGGGCGAGGCGGATATAATGGCGTGGTGATTGGTGCGATATGCCCGATCATCGGTGTTTAGCAGTTTAGCACATTCATGGGATGAGTCAAGGAATGGAACCTGAAGACGGGCCCCCTTCGAGTAGTGGGGGACAGTGGTCCCGTCGCAAACCTGCCAACCAAATAGCCTGATCCCCGGAAGGCAGGACCTCTTTTCCTCGCCTCCGGGGAACACGACCGGAGGCATGCTCGTGGTTTCTTTTATGCCGGGCGACATCCCGGCAAAAGTGCATGCTGTGCCCAAATATGGCGATCCCTTTGCCGCTTGCCCGCGTGCCTGGCACCCATGCGGTGCGGCGCCGCGAGCCCGGCGAAGGGCAGCCTGTTCTATCATAAACCTGGGATGATGATGGAGATCGAGTCAGACGAGGTTCCCTTATCCAGATCGCTGGAAGGTATAGCCTCGAATCCCGCGGCCTGCGAGCCGCGAACAAACCGAATGACCTAGCCCGCGGAGGGTAGCTCTTCCTGGGAGTGCCCTCCGGTGGGCTATTCCCGGAGGTGCACCCATGGAGAGCTTTGCCCTGGAAGGCATTCTGGACCAGTTGCGCTCCGCCCTCGAGCGCGACGACCTGAGCGGCGCGGCGGCCATCATCGCCGCCCTGCGCCCGCCTGACCAGGCCGAGGTGTTTGCCGAGTTGCAGGACAGGGAACAGCGCGTCCTGCTGCCCGAGCTGCACCCGGACGACTCGGCCGATATCCTGGAAGAGCTGGACGACGAGCAGGCGGCCGAGCTCGTTGCGGTCCTGTCCACCGAGACCGTCATCCGCATCGTGGACGAGATGGAGCCCGACGAGGCGGCCGACCTCCTGGGCGACATGCCCCGCGATCGGGCCACCGCCGTGCTCGCCGGCTGGGAAGACCCCTACGCAGTCCAGCCCCTCCTTCTCCACGCCGACGATCGCGCCGGCCGGTTTGTGACCTCCGATTTCCTGGCCCTGCGGGTGCGCATGACCGCCGGCGAGGCGCTGCAGGCCATCCGTGAGTGGCAGCCCGACTCGGGGAGCGTCTATTACCTCTTTGTCGTCGACCGCCTGGGGCGGCTGTTGGGCGTCGTAAACCTGTGGCAGTTGGTGGTGGCCAATCCCCGGACCCCCCTGTCCGAGATCATGGATCCCGAGGTCATCTATGTCCGTGTGGGGGTTGACCAGGAAGAGTGCGCCCGGTTGATGGTGCGCTACGACCTCGTCGCGCTGCCCGTGGTGAACGGCGACGATACGCTCGTGGGCGTGGTCACCTTTGACGACGTCATGGAAGTCCTCGAGGACGAGGCGACGGAGGACATTCAAAGGCTCGGCGGCGCGCAGCCGTTGGAGCGCCCCTACCTGGATACCAACGTCCTGACCCTGGCCCGCAAGAGGATCGGCTGGCTGCTCCTCCTGTTCCTGACGGCGACCCTCACCGGCTCGGTGATGCGCCTCTTCGAGGACCTGCTGCAGTCCATGGTGGCCCTGGCGGTCTTTGTTCCGCTGCTCATCGGCACCGGCGGCAATGCCGGCTCTCAGACCACGGCCATCCTCATCCGCGAGCTGGCGACGGGCCAGGTCGAGCTCGGAGATGCCCTGCGGGTCTGGCTGCACGAGGCCGCGGTGGGCCTGCTGTTGGGGCTGGGCATGGCCGTCGTGGCCTATACCCGCGCCATCACCTGGGAGTCGGATCCGGCCCTGGCGCTGACGGTCTCTATCGCCATCATGGGCATCGTGCTGTGGGCCACGAGCATCGGCTCGCTCTTGCCCCTCATCGCGGCCCGGCTCAAGATCGATCCCACGGTGGTATCGGGCCCGGTGATGAGCACCCTGGTAGATGCCACGGGCCTGTTCATCTATTTTAGCATCGCCCGGCTGGTGCTCGGCCTTTGAGCCGGGTCCCGGGATCTACAGCTTGAACGTTTCCCCCGGCCGGGGCACGACGGCCCGCCCGACGCCCAGGTCGCGCATGCCTTCGGCCAGGGCCAGGCTCGACGCCTCTTCGCCGTGCACCACAAAGGCCGCCTGGAGCCGGCTGGGCCCCAACTGCCGGACGTAATCCAGCAGGCCCTTGCGATCGGCGTGGGCGCTAAAGCCGTTGAGCGTTTGCACCCGGGCGTTGAGCTGGTACTCCTCGCCAAAGATCTTGACCACCGGCTGGCGCTCGACCAGGCGGCGGCCAAGGGTGTGGGGCGCCTGCCAGCCGACGATGAGCACCGTATTCCGCGGGTCCTCCACGTTGTTCTTCAGATGGTGCAGGATGCGGCCGGCCTCGGCCATGCCCGATGCGCTGATGATGATTGCCGGCTCCCGCAAAAAGTTCAGCTCCTTGGACTGCTCCACCGCGCGAACATAGTGCAGCCGGTGGAAGCCAAAAGGATCCGCCCCGTTGCCGGCCTCGATAAAGGCCCTGGTTTCCTCGTCGTAATACTCCGGGTGGAGGCGGAACACTTCCGTGACGTTGACCGCCAGGGGGCTGTCCACATAGATGGGCAGTGCGGGCAGCTTCTGGGCACGTACCAGGCGATGCAGGGCATAGACCAGATCCTGGGTTCGCCCCACCGCAAAGGCGGGGACGATGACCTTGCCCCCCTGGCGATAGGCGCCCATGACGATCTCGCGCAGCTCGCTGTCCATCAGCTCGACGGGGTCGTGCATCCGGTCCCCATAGGTGCTCTCGATGATCAGGTAGTCCACGCCTTCCACGGGCTGCGGATCGCACAGGATGGGCACTCCCTCGCGGCCCAGGTCGCCCGAAAAGAGGATGCGCTTCTTGCTGCCCTTTTCCTCCACGTCGAGGACGACGACGGACGAGCCAAGGATGTGGCCCGCGTCGCGAAAGGTGACGGTCACGCCCGAGGCGAGGGGCATGGGCCGGTCATAGCCAACGCTCACAAAGTGCGTCAGGCTCTGGGTCGCGTCTTCTACGGTGTACAGCGGCTCTACGGGAGGCAGCCCTTGCCTGGCCCGCTTCTTGTTGACATAGACCGCGTCTTCTTCGTGGATGTGCCCCGAGTCGCGCAGCATGGCGGAGCAGAGATCCCGGGTGGGAGACGTGGCCAGGACGTTGCCCTTGAAGCCCTCTTTGACCAGGGTGGGGATGTTGCCCGAGTGGTCGATGTGGGCGTGAGACAGGGCCAGGGCGTCTATGCTGCCCGGATCGAAGGGCAGCTTCTTGTTTCGCTCCCGGCTCTCTTCGCGCCGGCCCTGAAACAGGCCGCAGTCCAGGAGGATTTGCGCGCCGTTGACGCGCAGCATGTGCATCGAGCCGGTGACGGTTCGCACCGCGCCCAGGAATTGCAATTCCATCAGATCCACCGCCTTTTCTTGAAATAGAGGATCATGCTCCCGGCCATGGCGATCATGAGCAGGATGATGAACAGGAACGCCAGGGGATGATCCATGAAGGGAAGAGAGATGTTCATGCCATAGATGCCCGAGACCAGGGTCAGGGGCAGCATGATGACCGAGATGATGGTCAGGATCTTGATCACCTCGTTGATGCGAAAGGAGGTCAGGACGTTGGCCGTATCGCTCAGGCCTTCCACCACGTCGCGGTGGTCCTCCAGCATGTCCCAGGCCTTGTAGAGGTGGTCCAGGACGTCGCTGAAATAGAGCTCCAGCTCCTCTCGGATAAAGGGCCGGTCCCGGTGCTCCAGGTTGGCCACGATGCCGATCTGTGGCTTTACGATGCGCTGCAGGGCAATGACGTCGCGCCGGACCCAGGAGATCTCTTGTACCACGCCCCGCAGATCCTCGGTGAAAATGTCCTCTTCGATCTCGCGGATGTTGGCATCCACCTTGTAGAGAATGGGGAAGCAGTAGTCCACCAGGCGGTCCACGATGTCGTGCAGGAGCAGGCCCGAGCCGCCGCCCATGTGCCGGTCGCGGACGGCTTCGTCGTCCTGGCAGTCGTCAAAGAACTTGGTAATGGGCCACAGGTTGCCGTCGTGAACCGAGACCAGGAATCCGGCGCCGACAAAGATGTCCACTTCACCAGGGCGGCTCACCCGGCGCGTGATGTCGAACACGGGGAATTGCATGATGATAAACAGATAGTCATCGTACTCGTCGATCTTGGGCCGCTCGATGCGGCTCAAGCAGTCTTCGAGATCCAGGGGATGGAAAGGATAACGCTCCCGCAGGTAGGCCATGTCCTCCGGCGTCGGCTTCTCGATGTTGACCCACGTCATCCGCCTGTGGCTAAGGACCTCTACCCCCATACTGTCTCCTGATCCTGGTGTGTCCGTATTATCTCCCCCGAGCGAGAAAAAGTCAAGTTGCCGCGCTTCGCACCCCGGGCTCCCTTTGACAGCCCGGCCTACATGCGCTAGAATCAGCGGAAAGGGGGCGGGGGGATGCGACAGCTTCAAGTTCGGCGTCAGGGCCTGCTGAAAGGCGCTCGCCAGGCAGAGGGCGTGGCCGTGGTCATTGACGTGTACCGGGCCTTTACCTCGGCGGCCCTCATGCTCCACCTGGGCGCCGAGAAGCTGCTGCTCGTGGCCGGCGCCGAGGAGGCCCTCGACCTGAAGCGCAGCCTGGGCACCCTGGCCGTGGGCGAGGTAAAGGGGCGCAAGGTGCCGGGCTTTGACCTGGGCAACTCGCCTGCCGAGGTGCTGGCGGCGGGCAGGGCGCTCTTCGAGGGGCGGGTCGTGGCCCAGCGAACCAGTGCCGGGGTCCAGGGCGCCGTGGCCGCCGCCCGCCGCTGCGACAAGGTCTTTCTGGGCAGTTTCCTGACGGCCGCGGCGACGTCTCGCGCCATCGCCGCCCTCTCGCCGCCGCCCCGGGTCGTATCGCTGGTGCCCATGGGCCTGGAAGGCCGGGTGCCTATGCCCGACGACGAGGGCTGCGCCGACTACCTGGAGCACCTGCTCACCGGCCGGCCGTACGACCACATCGCCACCTTGCAGCACATCGTCGAACACGAAGCAACGAAAAAGTTCTTGCGCGGCGACGCGCCGCACTACCCACCGGCCGATCCCATCTACTGCCTCCAGCGTGACCTCGTGGACTTTTCTCTTCTCCTGGCAGAGGAGGACGGTCGGTTGGTGGCAAGGGCGTGGCGGGCGCCGGCAACATCTCTCCCACAGGCAGGATAACGAATGGACACCTCGATCACCACAAAGGGCCCGCAGGGTACCCGGGGCGCCCCGAGCACCACGGGCGAGGGGACGAGCGGGCCGGCCCGGCTGCCCACGCGCATCAAGTTGCTCTTCAGTACCGGCGACCTGAGCACCAGCATCCCGCTGGCCATCGTCATGTTCTTCCAGCTCTATTTCCTCACCGACGTGGCCGGGCTGCGGCCCGACCTGGCCGGCCTGGCCATCGGCATTGGCCGTGCCTGGGACGCGGTGAACGATCCCCTCTTTGGCCTGTTCTCCGACCGGATCCGCACCCGCTGGGGGCGCCGCCGGGTGCTGCTCCTCTTTGGCGCCGTACCCCTGGGCCTGGCATTTGCCCTCATGTGGATCGTGCCGCCCTGGGGCCCGGCGGGCATGGTGGCCTATTACGCCGCCGCCTTTATCCTGTTCGATACCGTCTTTACCGCCGTGCACGTGGGTTACAACGCCCTGACCCCCGAGATGACGCCCGACTATGACGAGCGCAGCTCCCTCAACGGCTATCGCATGGTCTTTTCCATCGCCGGCACCCTGGGAGCCATCATCCTGGCCACCGTCCTGGGCTGGGTCATCGACGATCAGCGACTGCTCTTTGGCCTGCTGGGGCTCGCCCTGGGCCTGGTCGCTATGGTACCTCCGCTGGTGGTGGTGGCGGTGACCCGCGAGCGGCCGAGCGAGGAGCAGCCTGCGCCCCTGCCGGCTCGCCAGGCCTTGCGCAGCACCCTCGGCAACCGGCCCTTCCGGATGGTTATGGGGCTCTACCTCCTGAGCTGGACCACGGCCAGCATCCTGGCCGCCAACCTGGTCTATTTCGCCAACTACTATCTGCGCGTGCCCGACCAGGCAAACTACTTTATCCTCGCCGCCCAGGGCTCGGCCATCCTCTTTATCCCCCTGTGGGTATGGGTGGCGCGGCGCCTCGACAAGCGCCTTGCCTTCCTACTGGGCACGGGCTCCTGGATTGTCGTCATGATGGGCATCTTCTTTCTGGGCCCCGAGGACGTGATCCTGGCCTACCTGCTGGCCGCCCTGGCCGGCTCGGGCATCGCCACGGCCTACGTCCTCCCCTGGTCCATGGTTCCCGACGTCATCGAGCACGACCAGGTGCGCACCGGTCAGCGGCGCGAGGGCTCGTACTATGCCTTTGCCTCCTTTTTTCAGAAGCTCGCCACGGGCGCGGCCCTGTGGGCCATGGGCATTGCCCTGGCGGCCAGCGGCTACGTCCGGCCCCTTGCCTCGGGACCGCTGCCGGTGCAGCCTGCGAGTGCCGTGCAGGCCATTCGCCTGTTCATGGGGCCGGTGCCCGTCGTCCTCCTCCTGGGGGCAATTGTCTTTGCCTGGCGCTACCCCATTGGCCGGGCCGAGCACCGGGCGCTGCGCGACGAGCTGGCGGCGCGGGAGAAGTAGGACGGCCTACCCGGCGGTCCTGCCGGCAGTGAGCTCTGTGTTCAGTGAATAGGGTCTGAAGCCTCCCCACAACGGCGTCCTCCTGGCTAACGCCGCTGTGCATCGCTATACGTCCCGGCCGCCGACGTAGCAAGTATATCTACCACTCATGCCCAGCTCGCACTGTGCAGAGGCTCCGCACACGAGTGTCACAGGACAGGGCTGACTTGACAACAAGTATACTGTGTGGTACAATTATATGTGTGAGACATATACTTGTGTGAAACATACGGACTGGAGGGATGGAAATGCGCGGAAGAGGTTCGGCGGGGCACGGCCACAAGGGCGAGCGGCGTCGCCCCCCCGGGGGTCGCGTTCGCAGCATTGTTCAACCACGAGTGCTGTTTCTGTTGGTGCAGAAAGCCGCCTACGGGTACGAGCTGATGGAGGAACTGAACAAAGCTGAAGGAGCTGCCATCGATCCGGCGCTGCTCTATCGGACCCTCCACCGCTTCCAGGCCGACGGGCTGGTGTCTTCGACCTGGGATACGGACGCGCCAGGCGCTGCCCGGCGCGTGTACGAGATCACGGCGGAAGGACTGGAGTACCTGCACGCCTGGGTCGTAGAGCTTGTCCGTACGCGCGAGCGGCTAGACCGCTTTTTGCACGAGTATGAGGTCTACTTTCGAGAGGAAAGGAGGTGATAGAATGAATCGATATACAGAGAGCCACCATCGTCGTCTGCACCATCACTCGCACCGCGGGCACCATCGCCATTACGGCGGTGGGCGTCGCGCCGGTCGGGGCGAAGGCAGGCAACCCAGGGCTGCTTTTCAGCGCCGCTTCTTCAGCCGTGAGGAACGCATCGCTGGCCTCGAGCTGTACCTGAACGATCTGCGGGCCGAAGCACGGGCCGTGGAAGAAAAGCTGGCCAGGCTGCAAGCAGCCGGCTAGCAACCAGGCCAGGGTGGCGGGCCACCTTGCCGGCACGCCGGCGGATGGAGGCGGTCCGCCCCCACTACCTGGTCATCGCTCCGCGCGAACTGCGGCAGGAATCGTCGACACTGCTCTCGCGTGGAGTCGTCGATGAGGCAAGCTGCCGATTTGACGCCTGCCCCTTCCTGGTATATGATCCCCTGGCGACCCAGCGCCGTGTCCACCAACCACCAATTTCAGGAGGAAACCATGAACTACCGCACGTTTGGACGCACGGGTTGGAACGTGAGCGTCCTCGGCTATGGCATGTGGGGCATGGGCGAATGGACCGGCTCCGACGATGAGCAGTCGATGCGCTCCCTGCAACGGGCTGTGGATTCGGGTGTCAACTTCTTTGACACCGCCTGGGCGTACGGCAGCGGCCACAGCGAGGGCCTGCTGGGACAGTTGATCCGCGCCAACCCCGGCCGCAAGCTGCACACCGCCACCAAGATCCCGCCCAAGAACCGGAAATGGCCCAGCCGGCGCGGCTTTACCCTCGACGACACCTTCCCGCCTGACCACATAGAGCAATACGTCCACAGCAGCCTGCAGAATTCAGGACTCGACTCGTTCGACCTGATGCAGTTCCACGTCTGGGAGGACGACTGGCTGGACGACGACCGCTGGGCGAAAAAGGTTGACGAGCTGCGCCGCCAGGGACTGTTCCACGCCGTGGGCATCAGCATCAACCGCTGGGAGCCGTGGAATGGTATCCGGACCGTGCGCAGCGGCTTGATCGACTCGGTGCAGGTCATCTACAACATTTTTGACCAGAATCCGGAGGACGAGCTGTTCCCGGCCTGCGTGGAGATGGGCGTGGCGGTCATTGCCCGGGTGCCGTTCGACGAGGGCTCGCTCACGGGCACCCTGACCAAGGACACCACCTGGCCCGCGGGCGACTGGCGCAACAGCTACTTTGTCCCCGAGAACCTCAGCGCCAGCGTCGACCGCGCCGAGGCGCTCAAGGAGTTGTTGCCCGAAGGCATGACCCTGCCCGAGATGGCTCTGCGCTTTGTCGTGTCGAATCCGGCCGTGAGCACCACCATTCCGGGCATGCGCAAGCTGCGCCACGTGGAGGCCAACATCGCCACGGCCAACGCGGGCCCCTTGCCGCCCGAGTTGATCGACCGCCTTCGCCCGCACCGCTGGGAGCGCCAGCCGACAGAGTGGTCGCAGTAGGGGCCGGGTCTGGTCTGGATCTGGCGACCCAGACCGAGCAAATAGGATAAGCAGAGTCAGGCTTGCGCCTCGCCATATTCAAAGCTGCTGCTGGCGGCGGTGCCCGGGTGGACGGCAGGTGCGGGCTGTGGTATACTCACAGGCGCCGTGCGTAAAGGAGGAGAAACGGCCCTGGACGAGGACTAGTCCGGCTTCGGGGTCCGGCGATCGCCATGAAAGTCTTTTACAGCGATACCTACACGGTGCGCCTGCCCGAGGGGCACCGTTTTCCCATGAGCAAGTACGAGCTGCTGCGCCAGGCGGTCGAGTCCGCCGGCCTGGTACCGCCCGGCGACCTGCGGCCCGCGCGACCGGCCACCGACGAGGAGATCCTCCGCGCCCACGACCGGGACTATCTGGAGCGGCTCATGGCCGGCCAGCTTACCGTCAAAGAGATCCGGCGCATTGGCCTGCCCTGGTCGCCCGAGCTGGTGACCCGGGCCCGCCACGCGGTGGGCGGCACCATCGCCGCCTGCCGGGCAGCCCTGGAAGACGGCCTGGCCGTGAACCTGGCGGGCGGCACCCACCATGCCTTTCGCGACCACGGCCAGGGCTTTTGCCTGCTGAACGACGTGGTCATTGCCGCGCGGGCCATGGTGGACGAGGGCCGCGCCCGGCAGGTGCTGTCTGTCGACTGTGACGTGCACCAGGGCAATGGCACGGCCGCCATGGCCCAGGGTGACGGTTCCATCCTCACCTTTTCCATCCACAGCGAGAGCAACTTTCCCCTGTTCAAGGAACAGAGCGACCTCGACCTCGCCCTGCCCGACGGCACGGACGACGAGGGCTACCTGGCCGCCCTCGACTCTGGCCTGGCCGAGATCCTGGCGTGCATGCGGGGTGAGCTGGCCGTCTACCTGGCCGGCGCCGATCCGTTCGAAAAGGACCGCCTGGGCAAGCTGGCCCTGACCAAGGACGGCCTGGCCCGGCGCGACCGGCTGGTGCTGGAGCGCTGCTGCGAGGCCGGCCTGGCGGTGGCGGTCGTCATGGGCGGGGGCTACAGCCCGCAGGTCGAGGACATTGTCGACATCCATTTGCAGACCGTGCGCGCTGCCGCCGAGATGGCGCGGTGCTGGCCGGTCCCCGGCGGGGGCCAGAACTAGCGGCAGAAACTCCGGGGGCCTCCGGGCCGGCGCGTGTGAGGGCAAGAATGGTGGCCATCGACGTCAACCAATTGCGCAAGACCTTTGTGTCCCGGGAAAAGCAACAGGGACTGCAAGGCAGCCTGCGATCCCTTTTTCGGCCCGTTTACCGGGAGGTGGAAGCGGTCGTAGGCATCTCCTTTGCCGTAGAGCAGGGCGAGCGGGTGGCCTTTATCGGCCCCAACGGGGCGGGCAAATCGACGACCATCAAGATGCTGGTGGGCATCCTGCACCCCACCTCGGGCGAGGCCCGCGTCCTGGGCAAGGTTCCCTGGCGCGAGCGGGAGCGCCTGGCGTACGAGATCGGCGCTGTGTTCGGCCAGAAATCGCAGCTCTGGTACCACCTCCCGCCGCAGGACTCTTTCGATCTCCTGGCCCGCATCTACGAGCTGCCGGCCGCCGATTACCGCCGGCGCCTGGCACAGTTGGTGGAGCTGTTCGAGATAGGCGACTACCTGGCGGCCCCGGTGCGCAAGCTATCGCTGGGCGAGCGCATGCGCTGCGAGATCGCGGCCTCGCTCCTGCACAAGCCGCACATTCTCTTCCTGGACGAGCCGACCATCGGGCTGGACGTGGTCGTCAAGCAGCGCATCCGCGACCTGATCCTGGAGCTGAACCAGCAGGAGCAGGTGACGGTTTTTCTCACCTCCCACGATGCCGGCGACGTGGAGGCCCTCTGCAAGCGGGCCATGGTCATCAACCACGGCCACGTCATCTTTGACGGGCGGGTGTCGACCCTCAAGCGGGACTACTTGCACCACAAGACCATCTCCCTCAAGCTCGGGGAGGCCTGGCAGGGCTTCGAGCTGCCGGGCGTCGAGCTTCTGAAGCAAAAGGGCTATGGCGTCAAGCTGCGCGTCGACACGCGCACCGCGCCCATCGAGGCGGTCATCGGCCAGCTCCTGGCCTGCTACAGCATCGCCGACATCAACGTCGACAACCCGCCCATGGAAGAGATCATTGCCCGGATCTATGAGCAGGCGGAGGGGTAACCGGCCGTGATCCGTTATGGGCACGTCCTCGTGACCTCCGCCCGGCAGCAGTGGGTCTATCGCGGCGAGATGGTGGCCCGGGCCGTGCAAATCGTGCTCTTCATGGCCGTGTTCATGGCCCTGTGGAGCACAGCCTACGGCGTGAGCGGCCGGACGGAGCTGGAAGGCTACTCCCTTGGCGAGATGATCTGGTACCTGGCCATGACCGAGACGATGATACTTTCGTCGTCGCGCATCTTTAACGAGATAGCCGAAGCCGTGCGCGCCGGCGACCTGGCCTACACCCTGGCCCGGCCCCTCCGCTATCCCCTGTTCCAGGTGGCCAACTCTCTGGGCGGCACGGTCCCCCGCTTTCTGCTCAACTTTGTCATTGCCTCGGCTGTGGTCCTGGTGGCGTTGCGGCAGGTGGAGGGCAGCCTGGCGGGCATGGGGGCCTTCTTGCTGCTGGCGGCGCTGGCCCTGTTCCTCGACGCCCTCTTTGCCGTCCTCATCGGCCTGGCGGCCTTCTGGCTCGAGGAGATCATGCCTGTCTACTGGATGTATAACAAGCTGGTGTTCACCATCGGCGGCCTGTTCCTGCCCCTGGAGCTGTTCCCCGCGGGCCTGCAGCAGGCGGTGCGCTGGCTGCCCTTCCAGCTCATGGCCTACGCACCCGCTCGCGCCCTGGTCAAGTTCGAGCCGGCCTTTGTGCTCCAGACCCTGGCAAGCCAGGCGATCTATATCGTGATCCTGCTGGCCGTGATCCATCTCGTCTGGCGGGTGGCGCAGCGCCGCCTGGTGGTACACGGAGGCTGAGATGAAGACGGCGCGCCTGGTGCTCGGCTACCTGCGGCACAACATGATGTCGGCCATGGCCTACCGCGGCGCCTTTATCATGCAGGTCGTGGGCATGATCCTCAACGACGTCGTCATCCTCTTTTTCTGGTGGGTCCTCTTCACGCGCATCCCCGTCCTGGGCGGCTGGTCCATGGTGCAGGTTATGATGCTCTACGCCCTCGTGGCCTTTGCCTTTGGCCTGGGCAACATCGTGTGCGGCAATACCATCTTTGTCGCCCGGGCCGTGGTTCGCGGCGAGCTCGACTACTATCTGGCGTTGCCCGCCGATCCACTGGTGCACCTCCTGGTCTCGCGCATGCACCTCTCGGCCTGGGGCGACCTGCTCTTTGGCCTCCTGGTCTTTCTGCTGGTCGATCCCGAGCGGTGGCTGCACCTGCCCCTCTTTTTGCTCGTGGGCACCCTGGCCGGGCTGATCTTTGTCGCCTTTTCCGTCCTGGTCGGGTCGCTGGCCTTCTGGGTGGGCAATGCCGACAACCTGGCGGGCCAGGCCATCAACGCCCTCATCACCTTTGGCATGTACCCCATCGAGATCTTTCCGGGGGCCGTGCAGTGGCTGCTCTACACCCTCATTCCGGCCGCGTTCATCGGCTCCATGCCCGCACGGTTGTTGACCGATTTCAACCTGGGACAATTGGGCATCCTGGCGGCCGTGACGGCGGGCCTGATGTTGTTGGCGCGCCTGGTCTTTTACCTGGGGTTGCGCCGCTACGAATCGGGCAACCTGGTCGTGGCCCGTGGTTGAAGGAGAAGCGGCGATGCGCATCGGGATCGACGGCCAATGGTTCAAGGACGAGCACGGACGGACGCTGCTGCTGCGCGGCGTGAACCTGGGAGGCAGCAGCAAGGTGCCCTTCCGGCCCGACGGCGCCACCCACCGGCGCGAGGGCTTTTTCGAGCACCGGGACGTCTCGTTCGTGGGCCGTCCCTTTCCCCTGGACGAGGCGGACGAGCATTTCCGGCGCCTGCGCCGCTGGGGCCTCACCTTCCTCCGGCTGCTGGTCACGTGGGAGGCCATCGAGCACCAGGGACCGGGCATCTATGACCAGGAGTACCTGGACTATCTCTACGAGGTCGTGCGCCGGGCGGGGGAGCACGGCCTGCACCTGTTCATCGACCCCCACCAGGACGTCTGGAGCCGCTTTTCGGGCGGCGACGGCGCGCCTGGCTGGACGCTGGAGGCGGCCGGGCTGGACATGACCAACTTTGCCCCAACGGGCGCAGCCATCGTCCACGCCACCCACGGCGATCCCTTCCCGCGCATGATCTGGCCGACCAACGAGACCAAGCTGGCGTCGGCCACCATGTTCAGCCTCTTTTTCGGCGGCAACGACTTTGCCCCCCGTACCCGGGTGGATGGGGAGCCAATCCAGGAGTACCTCCAGGGCCACTACCTGGCGGCGGTCCAGCAAGTGGCCAGGAGGCTGCGGGGCCTGCCTCACGTGGCCGGCTACGATTCCCTCAACGAGCCCTCCGCCGGCTATATCGGCTGGCCCGACCTGCGGCAGCATGCCGGCTTTTTGCGCCACGGCGACGTCCCCACGCCCTTCCAGTCGATGCTCCTGGGCGCCGGCTACGCACAGGAGGTGGAGGTCTGGACCACGGGGATAGCGGGCATCCGCCGCACCGGGCGGAGGCTGATCGATCCCGGGGGTGCCCGCGCCTGGCGTGCCGGCCACGATTGCCTGTGGCGGGAGAATGGCGTGTGGGACCTGGACGGCCAGGGGCAGCCGCGTCTGCTCCGGCCGCGCCATTTCTGCGAGGTGCGGGGGCGGCCCGTGCGGTTCGACGATTACGTGCTGCCCTTCTGGCGACGCTTTGCCTCGGCCGTCCGCGCAGTGGACCCGGATGCCGTCCTATTCCTGGAGGCGCCGCCCGACCAGCCCACGGCCGCCTGGGACGAGTGGACCATGCCCCGGGTCGTGCACGCGCCCCATTGGTACGACGGCGTCACCCTCTTCCTGAAGCAATTCGTTCCCTTCCTGGGCGTCGACGCTCAGGAGGGCACCCGCGCCTGGGGTAGCCGCCGGGTCGAGCGCTCTTTCGCGGCGCAGTTGGCCCGGGTCCGGACCGAGGCGTCGGAACGCGGCCGTGGCGTGCCCACCCTCATCGGCGAGTTTGGCATCCCCTTTGACCTGGCGGGCGGCCGTGCCTACCGGACCGGAGATTTCCGCCAGCAGGTGCGGGCCATGGACCGCACCTTCCGGGCGCTGGAGGCCAACCTGTTGAGCGGCACGCTGTGGAACTATACCGGGGACAACGACAACGAGCGCGGCGACCAATGGAACGGCGAGGACCTTTCCATCTTTTCGCGGGATCAGCAGCACGATCCGGCCGATCCTGACTCGGGCGGGCGGGCGTTGGAGGCCGTGGTCCGGCCATACGCCCGGGCCGTGGCGGGCCTGCCCCTCAAGATGAGCTACGATGTGCGGCGGCGTGCCTTCGAGCTGGTCTTTCGCCACGACCCGGCCGTGGAGGCCCCGACCGAGATCTACCTTCCGGTCCTGCACTACCCCCACGGCTACCGCGTCGAGGTCTCGGATGGCGAGTACCAGGCCGTCGAGGACGAGCAGCTCCTCCTGTACCGTCACGACCCCGGCCGTCCTGAACACTGGCTCCGTCTCCGCCCGCGCCCCTAAACTGATACCAAAGCAGTGGCGGTCCACCCGCCAATCCGACCGCCGGGCAAGCCTCCCCTCTTATTTGCCGCCAGGCGCGCCTTGTGGAATAATGGGCCGGATCACCTTCTACGCCGTCCCGCCCGGCTCCCGGGCATCGGGGCGAGAGGAGTATGTCGTGGAACGCAATATGCCTGCCAGCGAGCCCGCCGTGAAGGCCGATCACTGGCCCAAGACCGTCGGCTACTTTGGTGGGTTCGTCGCCCTGGGCATGGTGACGGCCATGCTCGGCCCGACGCTGCCCGGCCTGGCGGAGCAGACGAACACCAGGGTCGAAGGAATCAGCTTTCTGTTCATGGCCCACTCCGTGGGCTATCTCATCGGGTCCTTTTTCGGGGGGCGCCTGTACGATCGCGTGGCAGGGCACCCGGTCATGGCCGGCACAATGGCCTTGATGATCGTCACCCTGGCCGTCATGCCTGCCATCCCCGTGCTGTGGCTGCTGGCTGCTGCCTGGCTCCTCGTGGGGCTGAGCGGGGGCGCCATCGACGTCGGAGGAAACACCCTCCTGGTCTGGATCCACGGCAGCCGCGTGGGGCCCTACATGAACGCCATGCACTTCTTTTTTGGCGTCGGTTCCTTCCTGGCGCCGCTCCTCGTGGCTCAGGCGCTGATCTGGAGCGGAGGCATCCGCTGGACCTACTGGACCCTGGCGGTCCTTTTGATCCCCGTCGCCGTCTGGCTCGCACGCCAGCCCAGCCCCGCCGCCGTGCACGAACGGGCGGCGACGCCCGGCGGAGATCCTGCGATCCTCGACACCCCGCGGCGCCAGGGGATCACGGTCGTCCTCATTGCCCTACTCCTGGCACTCTACGTGGGCGCCGAGGTGGCTTTTGGCGGCTGGATCTACAGCTACGCCCTGGCCCAGGGCCTGGGCAGCGCGGCCAGCGCCGCCTACCTGACCTCGGCGTTCTGGGGAGGGCTGACCTTCGGACGCTTGCTGTCCCTTCCCGTGGCGGCGCGGGTGCGGCCCCGCTGGATCATCCTCTTCGACCTCCTGGGCTGCATCCTGTCTCTCGCAGTCATGCTGATCTGGTCCGGCTCGGTGGTCGCCCTGTGGGTAGGCTCCCTGGGCCTCGGTGTCTCCATGGCGTCGGTCTTTCCCACGTCCATCACCCTGGCCGAAAGGCGCGTGCGCATCACGGGGCAGGTCACGGCCTGGCTCCTGGTGGGTGCCAGCATCGGGGGCATGCTCCTACCCTGGATGATCGGCCAGCTTTTCGAGTCGGTGGGGCCGGCGGTGACCATGACCGCCATTCTGGCCGACCTGGTTCTGGCCCTGGGGGTGTTTGGCGCGCTGATGGCCACCTCCAGGCGAGGAGCCTGAGGCGACCATCTCCCGGGCTCGCCTCAGCGGGTGATCGTCACCTTCTGCAGGCCCACGGGCTGATCGGGATCGTGGCCCTTGGCCAGGGCCAGGTGCAGGGCAAAGAGCTGGCCCGGCACCACGGCTACCAGGGGCGAAACCCACTCGGGCAGGCCCTCGGGCAGCGGCAGGGCTGTCACGGCTTCGGCCAGCAGCTCCTCCCGGTCCGAGATGGCCAGCAGCTCGGCGCCCCGCGCCTTGAGCTCGACGCCAAAGGCGTGCATGGTCGGGAACATTGCCCCGGAAGGCGCCACCAGCAGCGCGGGAAAGCCGCCGCCGACGACGGCGATGGGACCATGCATAAAGTCGGCCGACGAGTACGACTCGGCGATGAGATAGTTCAGCTCCTTCATCTTGAGGGCGATCTCGAAGGCGGTGGCATAGTTGTAGCCCCTGCCCAGGACGACGCAGGTCTCCATGTAGCGATACCGCACCACGGCGGCCGCCACCTCTTCCTCCATGCCCAGGATGCGCTCCACCAGGCGCGGCGCCTGCCGCAGGGTCTCCAGCCGCTCGCGGTCGTCGGCCAGGGCGCACGACAGGAGCGCCAGGGCCGCCAGTTGGGCCAGGTAGGTCTTGGTGGCGGCCACCGCCCGCTCCTCGCCGGCGTGCAGGAGCAGCAGGTGGTCACCCTGGGCGGCCAGGGGCGAGCCCGGATCGTTGGTGATGGCCAGCGTGGGCGCCCCCTGGCGCCGGGCCTCGGCCAGGACGGCAACAATGTCGGGCGACTGGCCCGATTGGGATATGCCGGCCACCAGGGAGCGGTCCAGGCGCGGCGGCTGCCGGTAGACGCTGTACAGCGAGGGCGTGGCCAGGCCCACCGGCAGGCGGTTGTGGGCGCCCAGGAGATATTGCCCATAGCGGGCGGCATTGTCCGACGTGCCTCGCGCGGCAATGACCACGTGGCAGATCTCTCGTTCTCTCAGCGTCGTGGCAATCTCCCACGCCCGGTCGCTTTCCTCGGCGAGCAGAGTGTCCAGGACGTCAGGCTGCTGGTAGATCTCGGTCTGCAAAAGAGACATGGTGCGTGTTCTGCTCCCTCCCCCGGCTCTTCTGGTGGGCATTATACCACCGGGGGAGGGAAAAGGCAATCGGGCTTGAACCTGGCAGTTGACAAGCCCCTCGTTCCATGATATTTTGAGGGCAGGCAGGCCCGTACCTGCTGGGATGGCAAAGGAGGGAACGACATGCTGCTGGCCGGTGACGTGGGCGGAACCAAGACCAACCTGGCCCTGTATTCGACGGACGGTGACCTGGTGCCAGAGGTGCAAAAGACCTTTGCCAGCGCCAGCTATCCCAGCCTGGAGGCGGTGGCGAAAGAGTTTCTGGCCGAGACCGGCGCCACCGTGGAGCGGGCCGTCGTCGGCGTGGCCGGGCCGGTGGTGGAGGGCAAGTGCGCCGCCACCAACCTGCCCTGGACCATGGACGAGGAGGTCCTCAAGCGAGAGCTGGGGCTGGTGGAGGCCAAGCTGCTCAACGACCTGGAGGCCACTGCCTATGGCGTTCCCCACCTGGAGGCCGAGGACCTCTTTGTCCTCAACGACGCGCCCGCCCGCAGCGGCACCAAGGCCGTCATCGCCCCCGGCACCGGCCTGGGCGAGGCCATCCTGTTCTTCAAGGACGGCCGCTACCACGTCTTGCCTTCGGAGGGCGGCCACGTCGATTTCGGGCCCAACAGCCTGTTCGAGATCGAGCTCTTGCGTTATCTCATGGGCAAGTTTGCCCACGTCAGCTACGAGCGGGTCTGCTCGGGTCTGGGCCTGCCGTTCATCTACGAGTATCTGCGGGACAACCGCTACGCGCCCGAGGTGCCCGGCGTGGCCCAGGCCTTCCGCGAAGCCGAGGACCCCACACCCGTCCTCGTCCGGGCGGCCATGAGCGGAGAGTGCGAGCTGTGCATCGCCGCCCTCAACACCTTTGTCTCCGTCCTGGGCGCCGAGGCCGGCAACCTGGCCCTCAAGGTCATGGCCACGGGCGGCATCTATGTCGGGGGCGGGATCCCTCCTCGCATCCTGCCCAAGCTGCGCGACGGCACGTTCATGGCCGCCTTTGTGAACAAGGGGCGCTTTGCCGACACCCTGTCCCACGTCCCGGTGTACGTCGTGCTGAACCCCAAGACGGCCTTGTTGGGCGCGGCATGGTATGGGTTCGACCTGTATTAGGGTTCCAGGGAGATCTACAGGAGGGCTGCGATGTTTGACTTTACCGGTCGCGTGGTCGTGGTCGCCGGCGCCGCGGGCAACCTCGGCGAGGCGGTGGCCCGGGCCTTTGACGAGGCGGGTGCCCGCCTGGTCCTGCTGGACCGCGGCTCCGACCGATTGGCGGCCCTCTACCCCCAATGGGCGCGGGCCGGCCACCACCTGCTCCTTCCCGGGGTAGACGCGGCCGACGAAGCGTCGGTGGCCGCCGCCGTGGGCACCGCCCTGGAGCGCCTGGGGCGCATCGACGTCCTGGCCAACACCGTCGGCGGCTGGCGCGGGGGTGCGCTCATCGACGATGCGGCGCTGCAGACCTGGGACCTGTTGCACGACCTCAATGCCCGCACGGCCCTCATCCTGAGCCGGGCCGTGGCCCCCGCCATGTTGGAGCAGGGTGAGGGCAAGATCGTCCACACCGCAGCCCGTGCTGCCCTGGCAGGCAGCGCCCGTTCGGCGGCCTACAGCGCGTCCAAGGCGGCGGTTGTGCGCCTGGTGGAGGGCCTGGCGGCCGAGCTGGGGCCGAAGGGGATCAACGTCAACTGCGTGCTCCCCGGCACCATCGACACCCCCCAGAATCGGGCCGCCATGCCCAAGGCCGATCCCGGCCGATGGGTGCCGCCCGGCGCCATTGCCCAGGTCTTTTTGTTCCTGGCCTCCGAGGCGGCGCGGCCCATCAACGGCGCGGCCATTCCGGTTTACGGGCAGAGTTGAGCGGGTGCTTGCTGGCTACTGTATGAACCGGCGCTTTCTGACAATAACCGCAGTGAGCCTCCCTTTGTTGACAATCCCCTACTTCTGTGCTAAGATCGTGCGCCAGGCAGGAGCCAAACCTTACTCCCGCGTGGTGGAGTTATATTGACGGTGTTAGAGACAAGTTTCCTGGACAATGCCTATCTACTCTATTTTGTAAATGGGCTGGCCTATTTTGTCATGGGCCTGACCATCTCCTTGGAGTTGCGTCGCGCCCAATTTCTGCGCATCACCGACAAACTGTGGCTGCTTTCGGTCCACGCGTTCCTGTCCAGTATCGGCAATTGGCTGGAAATGATCTTCCGCATGCCCGGCGGCGCGGGGGTCCTCAGGGGCCAGCCGCTGGTGCAGGCGGGGGTGCTGGGCCTATTCGTGGTGAGCACTCTATTCCTTATCGCCTTTGGCTTGCAGGCCCTCGGCGTCAGCAGGCCCAATTGGCAGCGCCGCCAGTGGTTCCTGGCTCTCTTTGGCCTGGCCTATCTCGGCGTTCTGGCTGCCATCCTGGTGAGCCCGGCAGCACGCAACGGTGACTGGCTGCCGCAAGCCGAGACCTGGGCGCGGATCATGCTCTACCTTCCCGGGCTGGCCCTCTCTGGCCTCGCCGTGTGGCTGCAGCGGTCACACGCCGGGCTGGAGGAGGCGAACCGCGACCTGGGCGGCGCGGCGATTTCCTTCTGGCTCAAGTCCCTCGTTTCCGGCGGCGTTGCCCTGCCCATCCTGGGCTCCATCAGCTCGCTGCCCTTGTTCCTTGGGGCCACCGTCCAGGCGCTGCGAACCCTCACCACGGTGGGCATCACGGTCTTTTTGGTACGGGTTCTCCATACCTCCGAAGGCGAGCGGCAACGGCAGATGAGCCTGGCGTCCCAGGCGCGCCTCGAAGAGCAGGAAAGGGCGCTCCAGGTACAACGCCAGACCTGCGAAGAAATTCAGCTATGGAGCGCGTCGCTGGCCGACGTCGTCCATAGGATCTCGTCGGCCATCAGCCAGCCCCTGGAGATCGAGGAGATGATGCACCTGGTCTTGCGCGAGACACTGCGCATCGCCGGCTTGCAGCGCGGTATCGCCATGCTCCTCGACGAAGAGAAGCAACTCCTGGTGCAGGTGGCCCACCTGGGCGTCCCCGAGTGGTTTAGCCAGGCACTGACAACGGTGCGGGTTGGGGACGGCCTGGCCGGCTGGGTTGCGGAAAAGGGTGAGGTCCTCATCGTCGAGGACGTGGCCAATGATTCCCGGCCCTTTGTGCCCAGGACCACTGACGTGGTCCAGTTCTATGCCGGGATTCCGCTGCAAGCGGGGGGGCGGGTCCTGGGTGTCATGAACCTGGCCCACAGCCAGCCGCACCACCTGACTCCACAGCAGATTGCGCTCCTGACGTCGGCCGGCCATCAATTGGGGGTCGCCATCAACGCTGCCCGGCTCAGCGACCAGTTGCGGGGCATGGTCGCCCTTGAGGAGCGAGCCCGCCTGTCTCGCGAGCTGCACGACAACCTTCTCCAGGTGTTGGCCTACGTGCACCTCAAAAGCCAATTGGCGGAGCGGCTGCTCGGCCAATACCGGCTCCTCGAGGTGAAGGAGGAGCTGAGAGAGATGGAACAGATCTCCTCCAGGGCCTATGACGACGTGCGCGATTCCATCGCCGGGCTGCGCGTAACGATCTCTGCGGAGGGAGGGCTGCTGGCCGCCCTGGAGGAGCACACGCGGCACTTCAAGGAGCGCAGCGAGATTGCAGTCACCATGGATACCGCCGCCTGGCGCGTTCCCTCCCTGTCCCGCGATACGGAGGTTCAATTGCTGCGCATCGTGCAAGAAGCGCTGACGAACGTGCGGCGACATTCCGGGGCAAGCGCTGTAGAAATCATCCTCGCCTCCGAGAACCACTCTGCTTCCATCGTGGTGCGCGACAACGGCCGTGGCTTTGACCCGAAAAAGGTCAAGCGGGACGGCCAGCAGCACCTCGGGCTGCAGACGATGCGCGAGCGCGGCGAAAGTGTCGGTGGAACGCTCGACATTCAAAGTAAACCTGGCCAGGGCACCGAGATTCGGCTGGCCCTGCCCTTGAAACGCGAGAAAGGTTTGACATGACCAGGCTCAAGGTTCTCCTGGTGGACGACCACCTTTTGTTCCGAAAGGGATTGGCCTCGTTGCTGTCCTATCGGGATGACTTTCAAATCGTGGGCGAGGCGAGCGATGGCCTGGAAGCCATAAAGAAGGCTCAAGAAACCGAGCCCGATATTATCCTCATGGACGTGCACATGCCCCACTGCGATGGGCTGCAGGCCGTGCGGGCCATCCGGCCCAAGCTGCCGCGCACGTCCATTATCATGCTTACCGCCGACGAGCAGGACGAGACGCTGTTCGAGGCCATCAAGAGCGGGGCTCGCGGTTACCTTTTGAAAAAGCTCGACCCCGACAACTTTTACGACATGCTGTCCAGGGTGGCTGCGGGAGATGCCGCGCTGTCCATGCCCATGATGGCCAAGATCCTGGCCGAGTTTCAACGCCCGGGTGCCCCCGTTCCCGAGGGACCCCAGCGCGACGAGTTGACGGCCCGAGAGCTGGAAGTGCTGGTCCAGGTGACCACCGGGGCCACCAACAAGGAAATCGCCGATACGCTGGGCATCACCGAGAACACGGTCAAGAAGCATCTGCAGAGCATCCTCGACAAGCTACACATGCAGAACCGCATCCAGGCCGCCGTCTATGCCGTGCAGGAGGGCCTGCTGCCCGAGTCGCAGACAGGGCAGCCCCCGGATGGGTAGTCCAAGTGCCGCAGCATATGGCCCACTTGGGCCATATGCTGTGAGGTCTTTCTCACCCCTGGGAGCCATCGCAAGATGGCTCCCTTTTTTTTCAAAAATGGGTAGACCGGATGGTGCCCTAGCGCCGGAATTCTGGTACACTGTATCAGGACCAGGTGAAAGGTATCGTCAGCGAATGACCAAAGTTCTCTTGGTATCCGATCGGTCCCTGTTTTCCCAGGGAATCGAAGATCTTTTGCGTGTTGAGGAGAACATCGATTTCGTGGGGCGTTGGGCCCGGAGCGAAGCAATCCAGGACCGCATCGAGGCTTGCAAGCCCGACGTGGTCCTGGTCGATTGCGCGGACCCGGCAGAGTGTCCGGTCGTCCAGCTCATGGGATGCCTGAATGGCGGTCTGGTGCAACGCATTACGTGCATCAGCCCCGACGAAAACTTGATATTTTTGCTTAGCGGTGAGCGGCGGGCGATGACGGACATCCAGGACCTGGTGTGCGCCATCACGGGCAAAGCACCTGTTGTCTGCCTGGACGAGCCGCACGGTTGTGCCTTGCGGCCCGCGGAGCGGGCAGAGGAGGCCAGGCCAGAACAAAATCAAACTCGCCGATCGAACCAATGACGATGGTGTGGAGCCCAATCAGATAGGAGGATTCAATGGGTGAAGAGAGACAGCATACCTCTACACGGTTTAGCCGCCGCACGTTCCTGAAGGCAACGGGAGCGCTTGGAGCGGCGGGAGCCATCGGTGGGGCCGGCGCGACCCTGCTCAAGAAGCAGCGCGGCGTGGCCTATGCCCAGGAGCAGGCAGGGGAAGCCAAGCTTGTCCCGACCTTTTGCGCCATGTGCGGGCCCAGCTCCGGCTGCGGCGTCATGGCCAAGGTGGTCGATGGCAAGTTCGTGGGCATCGAGCCCTTCCCGGAGTGCCCCACCAACAACGGAAAGAACTGCCCCAAGGCCCACGCCGCCCCGCAGTGGGTCTATTCCCCCGACCGCATCAAGTATCCCATGAAGCGTGTGGGAGAAAAGGGAGAGGGCAAGTTCGAGCGCATCAGTTGGGACGAGGCCATTCAGCTCATCGCCGACAAGCTCCTCGAGCTGAAGGAAAAGCACGGGCCGGAGAGCCTGGGCATCCTCTCGCCGGCGCGGCGCAGCTACAGCGACTACCTGTATCGCTTCCTGATCACGCACGGCAGCCCCAACTATGGGCACAGTGGCATCTGCGCCATGCAGCGCATGTTCACCTTTACGTACACCATCGGTGGCGTCACCTCGCCGGACTATAGCAACGCCGATCTCATCATCCTGTGGGGCGTGCAGCCCGTGTATTCGGGTTCGGCCAAGGGTGGCGTGGCCAAGCTGGTGGATGCCAAGGCCCGTGGCGTCAAGTTCATCGCCATCAAGCCTTCGCTGGAGGCCGACGGCGCCATGACGGACGCCATGTGGGTGCCCCTGCGCCCCGGCACCGACGCCGCGCTGGCCCTGGGTATGCTCAACGTGATCATCAACGAGAACCTGTACGATGCGGCCTTTACCAGCGAGTGGTGCTATGGCTTTGAGGAGTTCAAGGAGCACGTGCAGCAGTATCCGCCGGAATGGGCCGAGACCATCACCGGCGTACCCGCCGACCAGATCAAGGAAGTGGCCCGCATGTACGCCACCACGCCCAAGGCGGCCATCGAGTTGAGCAACGGGCCCGAGCACGCCCCGAGCTGCAACGACGCCGTCCGCTCCGTGGCGATCATGATGGCCATCACCGGCCACCTGGACAAGCCCGGCTGCAACGTCTGGGGTGGTGGGAGCGAGATGCCCCAGCCCCGTGGCGTGCACCTCCGGGAACGCTACACCCAGGAGTGGGTCGACAAGCTGGTGGGCTACGAGATGCCCAAGCCCTTCCAGCCCTGGCAGGAAGGTACCTCCTGCGGCCTGTACAACCTGTTCGATAGCGTCCTGACCGGGGAAAAGTATCCCATCCGGGCCATGATCGCCCCCGGCAGCCAGGCCATCGCCAGCACCCGCGGCACCAAGCGCATCATCGAGGCCCTCGGCAAGCTCGAGTTCTTTGTGGTCCTGGACCTGATGCGCACCTCCGACATGCCCTGGGCCGACGTGGTCATGCCCGTGGCCACCGGCTATGAAAATGACCATCCCTTCGAGACCTCGGGCCCGTGGATCATGGCCCGCAACCAGGTCATCGAGCGCCAGGGAGACTACAAGTCGGACTACGAGTTCTGGCTCGACCTGGGCACGGCCTGTGGCTACGGCGAGGATTGGTGGAACGGCGACATCAAGGCCCACATGGACTGGCGGATGGAACCGCTGGAGATGACCTACGAGCAACTGCGGACCGAGTATCCCAAGGGCCGCAAGTACAAGGGCAACCCTCGGGAGTACGAGCAGTACGCCAAGAGGTTCTCGACGGTGAGCACGCGCATCGACAAGGGTCCCTACCTGCCCCAGGGCAAGGTGGCGATCTATAACACGCTCTTCGAGGAGGCGGGGTTCACCCCCATGCCGGTCTGGCGCGAGCTTCCGGAAGGCCCCACGGCCACGCCCGAGCTCCTGGACAAATATCCACTGCTCATGTCGGACTACCATACGTCCAAGACCTATAACGCAGCGTGGCTGCGCAATATCCCATACCTGCGCGAGATCGAGCCTTATCCCTTCCTCCACATCTATCCCGACACGGCCAAGGCGCGCGGCATCAACGACGGGGACTGGGTGATCGTCGAAGGCCCCCACGGCTGGCTGAAGGTCAAGGCCATGTACTATCCCGGGATCCGCCCGGACACGGTCATGATCCTCCACGGCTGGTGGCAAGGCTGCCAGGAGCTGGGGATGGAAGACTATCCGCTGGCGGACGGCGGGGCCAACAGCAACAACATGTACACCACCGATCGGAGCAAAATGTTTGATCCCGTGGTGATGGCCATGAGCAGCCAGACCTTGGTCGAGGTCCGGAAGGCCTAGGCGTGGCACAGGACCTGGAAAGGAAGGAGATGTGAACCATGGCAAAACAATATGGCTTTTATCTCGAAGTGGACAAGTGCGCCGAGTGCCACGCCTGTGAGGTTGCCTGCAAGGCAGCGAACAACGTGGACCTGGGCGTCAGATGGCGGCGGGTGACGACGGTGTGGAGCGGCACGTTCCCCAACGTCACCAAGGAAAGTATCTCGCTGTCGTGCATGCACTGCGGCAATCCGGCTTGCGAGGCCGTCTGCCCGGCGGGTGCCATCAAGAAGGATCCCGAGACGGGCGTCGTGCGCGTCGATCGGTCCAAATGCATCGGTTGCCACTACTGCTTCTTCGCATGCCCCTTCGGCGTGCCCCAGTATGGCGACGACGGCACCATGCAAAAGTGCGAGTTGTGCATCGACAAGCTGGCGGCGGGCCAGGATCCGGCATGCGTGTCGACCTGCCCGGCCGGGGCCCTGCACGCGGGGACCCTGGAAGAGCTCGCCGTGCTGGCGCAGGAAAAGGCGGCCAAGACCTTGTCCTCCTCGACCCAGCCATCGGTGTTGTTCTCCAAGTAGAAATGGCTTGACCGGGTGCCGCTCTGTGCAGGGCGGCACCCGCTCGGTCAATGGATCGGATTCCAATGTCGAGATTCGAGCGAAATGACTGAGGAGGAGAACGGAATGAGCAAAGTGAACGCCGGAACCAACTTGGACCTGAGCCGCCGCACGTTTCTCAAGGCGACCGGGGCCCTGGGCGCGACCACGTTCATTCTTGAGGAAAGCCAGGTCGGCTTTCTGCGCAAGAATGGTGGCCTGGCAGCCCTGGCCCAGGGAGAAGCGGCGGGGGGCGAAGAGGTCAAATGCAGCATCTGCGACATGTGCTGCATCGGATATTGTGGTGTGGAGGTGCTGGTCCAGAACGGCCGCGCCACCCGCGTTCAACCCTGGGCCGATTATCCCCGGGGCCCGTTGTGCAGCAAGGGCAACTCGATCTTGCAGCAGCTCTACCATCCCGCCCGGCTGCGGTATCCCATGAAACGCACCAACCCCAAAGGCAGCGCCGATGCCGGTTGGACGCGCATCACGTGGGACGAAGCCCTGACCACCATCGCGGAAAAGTTCAATGAGATCAAGGACAGGGACGGGGCGGAAAAGGTCGTATTCTACGTCGGTGACCCGAAGGAAGAGCCACGCCCGCCGGCCCAGCGCCTGGGGCTGGTTTTTGGCTCGCCCAACTATGGCACCGAGAGCTCGACCTGCGCCACCTCCATGCAGATGGCCCAGCGGCTCAACGGCGCCGGGGGTCTGCCCTTTAACGCCAACGCCAAGACGGTTATCTTCTGGGCGCATAACCCAGGTTGGTCCATGGCCCGCGAGATGGGCGCCCTGGTAGACGCCAAGGACGCCGGCTGCAAGGTCATCGCCGTGGATCCCCGCCTGTCGCCCATCGCCCGCATGGCCGACATTCACCTTCAGGTCCGTCCGGGCACCGATGGCGCCCTGGCCCTGGGCATGGCTAACGTCATGATCTCCGAGGGCCTGTACGACAGCGAGTTTGTTGAGCAGTGGACCTACGGCTTTGAGCAGTTCAAGGCCTACGTCGAGGAGTTCACGCCCGACGGCGCCACCGAGGAGCAGATCATGGTGACGAGCATCCTGCGTGCGTTCCCGGACGAGTTCACCCAACACATCGAACACGGCTGGTGCCCGCGCCCGCGGCGGTTGCCCATCCCGAAGCTGGTCGACCTCACCGAAGGCGTCGCCGTCTACGACGACGCCTTCTGGCGCAAGCAGCCCGACTGGACCTACGCCGACGACGAGGACAGCCCGGACGGCCGAGAGTGACCGGGCTTCCCGCGGGCCGACCGCCACGGGGGCTCCCTCATGGGACGTGACGGTGAGCGCCCGGCACCGTCGCGTGACCTCGACTCCCCGGACGAGATCGCGGAGATGGTGCGGCGCTTCTACCAGG
>ERZ1026792.422-NODE-422-length-36642-cov-2.926003_pt1 | contig 36642 bp, 30 predicted proteins | sample MGYA00520884_ERZ1026792 | MGnify/ENA primary metagenome ERZ1026792 (study PRJEB33270, sample SAMEA104284473) | anaerobic digester metagenome | biome: Anaerobic digester microbiome; feature: mesophilic sludge digester; material: Anaerobic digester biomass | place... | reverse complement strand
CTTACATTCAGAGAAAAAGTAGAAAATGCAATGGAAGCAGGAGCTAAAGCAATAATAATATACAATCATACTCCTTCTGAGCTTATGGTTCCAGCAGTTTATACTAACGAAGATCCAAATTCAGTTCAGTTAATTCCAACTGCATTTATAACAAAAGAAGATGTTATGCGTTTGCCAATAGAAACTGCAGCTATACGAGTTTCTAAAATAACATATAATAGTTTAATTTTTGATCCAGTAGGTTATGAAGAGTATTTTTGGTTTTGTGAAAATCATAGAACCGAACTAATTAAATTAATTGCTTTGAAATATAATCCGATAAGGCAAATTACTTATAATATGTCGACAAGAGCTTGGACGTTTCGGCCAGTAGGATATTTAAATCCAATTGACTCAATTATGTAACAATCAATTGTTGATTTAATTATCAAATATAAAAGAAAAAAATTCTCTAACAATGTTTATAGCAATATTATAAATGACATAAAAATGTCTGACGTTTTTCATGAACCAGTTAGATTGGATAGTACTGGTCGTTACCCTGCTTGGCATTATAACTTATGGCTTGTATAAAAGCCGTACTTCTCATAATCTTGATGGTTATTTTTTGTCTAACCGCAGTTTGCCCTGGGGCTTAGTGTTGTTAAGCATCATGGGTACCCAGGCAAGTGCCATCACTTTTTTATCAGCACCGGGCCAGGCTTATACTGATGGAATGCGGTTTGTACAGTATTATTTTGGTATTCCGCTGGCGATGATTGTAATCTGTATTTTCTTTGTGCCAATCTTACTGAATATTTTAACATTTCTATGATGCTGCTGTGCTAAAATAAATCTATGGAAACACAGCAATACCGTGATATCCGACCCTCACCCATCGCTGGAACCTGGTACCCAGGCGAGCCGACCGAACTGCGCGAGCTCATCGAAAGCTTCCTCCAAGCTGCCAAAACCCCGCAAGTGCAAGGCGAGATCCTCGGCGTAATCGTGCCGCATGCCGGCATCATCTACTCTGGCTTCACTGCCGCGCACGCCTTTAAAGCGCTCATCGGCAAAGACTATCACCGCGTGATAGCGCTTTCGCCCTCCCACCAATACTACCGTGAGCCCCTGCTCACTACGGGTCACGAGGCTTATGCCACCCCATTGGGCTTGGTGCCCGTGGACCGCAAAGCTCTCAGTGCAATCCAGCAGCTCCTGAGCACAAGCACCGGCATCGCCGTTACCCCTGTCCGCCGTGACCGCGAACACTCCTTGGAGATCGAGCTGCCCTTCTTGCAGGTGGTGCTGCCTAAGGGCTTCTCCCTCGTGCCCTTGATGCTTGTAGATCAATCCCCAGAGCTGGTGCGCGGGCTGGCAGATGCCATTGCAGCCTATATGCGCAGCTTACCAGCGGAGGAACACACCTTGTTGGTTGCTTCCAGTGATCTCTCACACTATCACACGGAGAGCCGAGCCAACCAGATGGATAGCCGCATTCTCAAGGCAGTGGAGGCAATGGACGTCGCCGAGCTCTATCGCTTGAACGCGCGTGGCGAGGGTGAAGCTTGTGGTTTGGCACCGATTGCAACGGCGCTACTCGCTTGTCGCGAACTCGGCGCAGACCGCGTGATCGTTGCAGATCACCGAACTTCAGCCGCCGTGACGCATGATACCAGTTCGGTCGTCGGGTATGGGTCAGCACTCATCACTAAAACAGCTTGAGCGGTGGTAACTGTGCGCCGCTCTTGTTCCAAACTACACCGCATAAGCATAGCTTTGCTGGTGTCGGTTTTATTGATTGCTGCTGGCTGCCAGCCGCGCTATGAAGGGCGCCCAACAGCACGCCCCACGCCACTACCAACTAATACCGCTACACCAACCTCAACCTATACACCCAGCCCTGTGCCCACCGTAACCTCTTCCCCCACGAACACGCCCACGCCTTCACCTACTCCCCTGCCTAGCGCCACCCCTACGTTCACCCCAACGCCTATTCCTCCGCGTGTTGCCACACTTTTCCCGCTCACAGCCGGCGGCGCAAGGACGGTTGATTGGAGCTATTATTACATCAGCCGCAAGGAAACTCGCAATGATGGTAGCCTGCTTAGCCTTTCTGCCACGGTCGCTTTTCAACTTCTGGACCGCGGCATCCACCATGAAACCTTACGCATCCTCGATCAGGATGTGACCGTCTATTACCTGCGCGTCTCGCATACCTACAACCAAGTACCAATTGAAACCCGCCTGGTACTGACGGGATACTTTGGCAAGGATGTACCTATTAGCGCGCTGCCTGCAGACGGCTCGGCATATATCTCAGTGCGCAGTCAGAATTCCGATGCCGTCTTTGAGCCTTGGCGCATCCATCAGGATTGGCAGCTGCCGTATGAGCAGCGCGTGGAGTTATTTGACGACTTATTGCTTAGTGAATTCGAGCGGCTGCTCGCAGACTTGCCCGATGAGGTCATTATCCTGGCGCATCACCCCGTCATCTTGCCTCCAGATACATGGACTCAAGCCGTTTTAGATATGTCCCGGATTAGTGCGCAAGCGGCGCGTTTGCAACCATTTTTTGAATTTGACGCCTTTAATATCTTACTCGGGCAGAGCGACGTAGCAATTGCGTGGGCAAATTACCTTACAGCAAGCCAGCCCATTCCTGAGGAATTAAAAGAAGATGGCATGTCTTTTTCAGCGGAATACTTGATTATCATCGTTCCCTAATGGATACACCCATATCAAAGCAACCTCCTCGATTTGCGGATGTCAGCATCAACCTGGCGCGCATCGATCGCAGCTACCATTATGCCATCCCCGAGGAGCTGCAAGGTAAACTCCAGCCTGGCTGTTTAGTCATCGTGCCTTTTGGCAAGCAGGTGGTGCAAGGCGTAGTGCTTGCCTTGATTGACCAGCCAGAAGTGCCCGATGTTTTAGAGATCCAAGAGCTCATTTCGGAAGATACAGTACTCACGCCAGCTCAATTAGCCCTCGCCAAGTGGTTAGCCGATGAGACCTTTGCGCCATTGGGTGCGTGTGTGAACCTCATGATCCCTAATGGCTTATCCCAGCGCGCGGACCAGCTTGTTACGCTCGTGCGCGATTTTGATGAACCGCCGGCAGATCTACCTCCCTTGCAGAAGCGCATCCTCAAGCTGCTCAAAGCGCGGGGTCCTTTACGCGCTGGGCAGATCGAGCGCGCCTTGCCAAAGTTAGAATGGCGCCGCAGCTTGGATACCTTGCGGAAGAACGGTTGGGTAAAGACTGAAAATATACTGCTCCCAGCACGCATTAGCCCGAAAACCGTGCGCACAGCCCAGCTTTCCATCCCTCCTCAAGCTGTGGCTGCCTTAGATGCCCAAGCACTTAGCCAGCGCACCGAGAGCGGTGAGCGCCGGCTCAAAGTGTTACAGCTGCTGGCGCAGGAAGCCTTCCCGGTGGATTTCTCTTGGATTTATGCGCAAACCGGCGCTTCTTACACGGACCTCAAAGCCTTGGCAGAGCAAGGATACCTGCACTTCAACGAAACTGAGGTTTGGCGCGACCCGCTGGAGAAAATCGAAGCCACTCCAGCAGAACCGCCCACACTTACCAGCGATCAGCAGCAAGTTTGGCAGCAGATCGCGCCTTTACTGGGCAAGCCAGAAAGTAAACCCGTTTTGCTGCATGGCGTGACCGGTTCCGGCAAGACGGAAATTTACCTGCGGGCGGTAGAGCAGGTGTTAGCCCAGGGCAAACAAGCCCTTATTCTCGTGCCCGAAATTTCGATGACCCCGCAAGCTGTGCGGCGTTATATGGCACGCTTCCCCAACCAAGTGGGGCTGTATCACTCCAAACTCTCCGAAGGCGAGCTCTATGATACCTGGCGGCGCGCACGTCAAGGTGACCTTTCGGTCATCGTGGGGGCACGCAGCGGGCTTTTTGTGCCGCTGCCTAAATTAGGTTTAATTGTGCTGGACGAGTGCGACCATGAATCTTACGACCAGACCGACCGTGAGCCTTTTTATCATGCTGTCGAGACAGCCGAAGCTTATGCACAAATTTGCAATGCCAACTTGATTTTAGGCAGTGCCACCCCGCGCATCACCCAGTATTACAAGGCACAGCGCGGGATATGGACTTTGCTCGAGATGCCGCGGCGCATCTTGGCACACCGCCAAGCCATAGAGCAGCAAGCCGCTCACCTGCACATTCAATTGCCGGAGCTGCCAGAAGGCGAAGCTCTGCTCAGCTTAGACCTGCCCCCCGTTGAGGTGGTGGACATGCGCGCGGAGCTGACCAGCGGCAACTCTCATGTGCTTTCGCGTGCATTGCAAAGCGCCATCAGCCAGGTGTTGGCGGATAACCAGCAGGCGATTCTCTTCCTCAACCGCAAAGGCAGCGCCACTTATGTGTTTTGCCGCGAGTGCGGTGAGGCGATCACTTGCCCGCGGGATCTCACCCCCTTGGTTTACCATCGCGATCGCGGCGGTCTGCTCTGCCATATCTGTGGCTACTCCCGCAAAATGCCAACCAAATGCCCGCATTGCGGCAGCAAGCAAATTCGCCAAATGGGCATTGGCACCGAACGGTTGGAGGCATTGGTTGGCAAAGCCTTTCCAGAGGCGCGCATTTTACGCTGGGATGCTGAAACCACCACGACGAAAGATGCCCACGAGCTCATCCTCTCGCACTTCAGCGCACACCACGCCGACATCCTCATCGGCACGCAGATGCTGGCTAAAGGCTTAGACTTGCCGCTGGTCACGTTGGTTGGCATCATTTTGGCAGAAGTGGGCCTTAAGCTGCCTGACTATCGCGCTGCCGAGCGCACGTTCCAGGTACTCACCCAGGTGAGCGGACGTGCTGGGCGCAGTCCGCTGGGCGGTAAGGTAATCTTGCAGACTTATGAGCCAGAGAATTACGTCATCCAAGCCGCCTCAAAGCACGACTTTGAAGGTTTCTACCGCCAGGAGCTCGCACAGCGTCGAGAGCTTTCCTACCCACCCTTTGCGCGCTTAGTACGGCTGGAATATCGGCATACCAACGAAGCCAAGTGCGAAGGCGTTGCCCGGGAGCTAGCCAACATCCTCAGCGAGGAAATCATAAGCCTGGGAATGAAAGATACTAATTTCATCGGTCCGGTGCCGTGTTATACACGGAAGCTGTATGGTCGCTTCCGCTGGCAAATCATCTTGCGTGGTCCAAACCCAGTTCCGCTCTTGCAGGGGCTGCCGCTGCGTGGCTGGATTGTGGAAGTTGACCCCCCGAATCTGCTATAATGAAGGGACGAATTTTCCTCAAGCTGAAAAGCAGGGGAACGCAAACATCTGAATTATCTGAGGCTATCTTGCAATACAGGTATCAACATGGCACAACGGCGTGAATTAATTTCCTGGGATGAGGTCTCCAAGCTTATTGATCTCCTGTTACCCCAATTCGAGCAAACATATAATGTGATGATCATGATTACCCGCGGGGGAATTGTGCCCGGCGGTATGCTCGCCGAAGCGATGGATATTCAATATATTTTTACCGCTTCGGTCGACTTCCCAGCAGAGGAGCATTTTGCTACACCCCAACAAACCAAGTTCCTCAGCTGGCCAAAGTTCCTCCAATTCCCAGATGATAAATACTTAACCCACCAAAATGTACTTATTGTGGATGATGTTTGGGGCTCGGGGCGCACCATCACCGCGGTGAAGAACCGCGTAGCAGCTGCCGGCGGGCATCCATCCACCTGCGTATTGCACTTCAACCCCTACCGCAACTTATTTGGCAATCAGCGCCCAAACTACTACGGCGCAATTACCGACGCGCATATCGTTTACCCTTGGGAAAGTGATCGTGGTTTTCAATCCCGCTTTATTACCAATATTCCCTAAGCCTTAAGCCCGATCTGTATTTCCAGGAGAAGATATGCAAAAACCCTTGCGTTGGTACGACAGCCTCACCATCAACATTTACTTCTTTGGTCTCACCCTGCGTGCCCAAACGCTCACGCCCCTCATTCTGCCGCTCTTGGTGCAGCAGTTTGTAGGGGACGCCAATAAAGGTGCCAGTTACGGCAATATCCGCCTGTATTCCCTCATGATCGCCGTGCTGGTGCAAGCCTTAGCCGGGATGTTTTCCGACCGCAGCACTTCTCGTTGGGGCAAACGCAGACCGTTTATGCTTGCCAGCTCGCTGCTCGAATCGATCACTTTTATTGCGATTGGCATCATTGCCGCACGTATGGAAGGGCAGGCTGGCTATAACGCCTTGTTTGCCGCCGTGATCGCCTCGATGGTGTTTTCGAACATTGGGCAAGGTGCTGCCCAGGGGCTCATCCCTGACTTGGTGCCGCCCGAAAAGCAAGGGCGTTTTGCGGGCATAAAAGCCTTGCTCGAACTGCCCTTGCCCTTGATCTTTATGGCTTTTTTCGTTTCGCGGATGATTGCCGCCGGCAACCTGTGGGGCGCTATCACAACCGTGATCATCACCTTGCTGGTTTGCACTGCGATTGCTATGCTGGTGCGCGAAACTCCACAGGAAAAAGCCCCATACCCCCTGGACTGGAAAGCTATTGGTCGGCTGATTGCCATGACCGCAGCTTTTACTCTGGTTATCTTGTTTTCGGGTTGGGCTGTCCAGCAGCTAATACCATTGGTGAGCAACCTCCAACTTGGCTCATCTCCGGCTCTTACCATCTTGATTGGCCTCATCGGTATGCTTATTGCTGTAGTGGTGGGCGTCTTGGTTAGTTTACGCCTTAGCTTAGGCAAAGAGAGCCAAGAAAAACCCGCCTTCACGTGGTGGGTGATCAACCGCTTAGCTTTTTTGGTGGCTGCCAGCAACTTAGCCAGTTTCTTGCTTTACTTTTTACAAGAGCGCTTCCCTGGTTTACAAGGAAATGCTGCTGCCCAACCAGCAACCTTACTCGTGATGGCAACAGGCATTGCCATTTTACTCGCAGCATTACCAGCCGGCTGGTTAGCCGATAAAATCGGCACCAAACCAGTGCTGGCTGTTAGCGGCATCATCGCTGCCGCCGGCACGCTCGTGGTCATCGCCGCGCAGGATATGTCCACGATGACCGTAGGGGCAGTTCTGGTGGGGGTAGCCAGCGGTGCTTTTTACTCCGCCAACTGGGCGCTCGGTACGCAGATCGTCCCCAAAAAGGAGGCTGGTCGTTACTTGGGCATCTCTAACTTGGCAGGTGCCGGCGCAGGTGCCATCGGCGCTTATATCGGCGGTCCCATCGGGGACTCCTCAGGGTATGTCGTTCAGATGGCGATTTATGCCGCGCTATTTCTCTTCTCCACGCTCGCCCTTTTGCGCATCAAACCCGCTAATCACAAGGCAGAGCACGCATGAGCAACCCGATGAGCGCAGCTGAGCACAGCGCTGCCTGGCAGGAACTGCAGGGGTTTGCTCGCACACTCCAGGAGTTCACCGCGCCGCAGATCCGCGCAGCTTTTGTGATCGGCTCTTTCCCGGGCGGCTACTTCCGCCCTGGGCAAAGCGACCTGGATGTGGTCATAATATTTGCAGGTTCACCCCCAACAGATGAACCTACCTGCCAACAACATCAAGCCTTACGCCAGGCAATCAAGGAGCTTGCCAGCAAAGCCTCTCCTTATGAGATTGAGCCTATGTTTATTTACGAATCAGAGCTCAAACGAGACCCACATAGCGGGTTGCTGCCTCGCGCCGACTTTGCCTCACGGCTGCTCTTGCAGAGCCAGCTGCTTATGGGGGAATTCGACTTGCAGCAGGTGGACCAGCCGCTGCCAGAGGATTTTATTTACGTCCTACAGCGATACTTAGAATACTATCAACACAAAATTGGTCCTGATGGCTTCGATCAGGCGCCGCTCTCAGACTTGGTTAAACATGTGCTCACGCTCATGCGCTATGCACTCATCATTTGCCGGCAGCACGTGCAATATAACAAATTCGCTGTCTTGCAGGATTACCTGCGCCTTATCCCCGAGCTGCCGCTGCCTGATTCGATTAAAAGAGCTATCGAAAAGTCTTTGCAGAGCGAACCCATAGAGCCAGATTTGGCAGCAGCATTCCGGCAAGAATTGCCTGCCTTTCAACAGGCACTTATTGATGCAATGCTCCGCGCTAAACCTGAATCACACTGAGCCGCGAGCCTTGTGGGGTTTTCTCCACCTCAATCCGGGCTGGGAATTGATCTTTGAGTTCATCCAAGTGGGTGATGACCAAGATTAGGTCAAAATCGCGGTGCACCTGACCGATGGCTTCGATCAAGCGCTGCCTGCCTTCAGCATCCTGATTGCCAAAGCCTTCATCAATAACCAAAGTGCGCACTTGAGCGCCGGCTCGGCGTGCCAAGACGCGTGCCAGAGCCAAACGAATCGCAAAGTTGATGCGGAAAGCCTCGCCGCCAGAGTAGGTTTCATAGTCACGCGTGGCAGCCCCATCACTGATGAGGATATCGAGGGTTTCGATTTTATCCTCCCGACGGGAGCTTTTACGTTCTCGCTGCGTGCTGAAAGTAACGCTCATGGTGTAATTCGAAAGCTGGCTGAGGATATTATTGGCTTCATCTTGAATAGCTGGCAAAGCTTGCTCGATGAGCATCGCCGGCACGCCATCCTTCGAGAAAGCCCGCTCTAATTTTTTAAGACGGGCGATTTCTAAGAGAATCTCGTCCTTTTCTACCTGCAAGTTTTCTTTGCGCTGCTTTTGGACCTGGAGGTTATTGATCAGTTGCTCCACGACGATTAAATTCCGCCGGATACCCGCCTCTTCTTCTTTCAGTCTTGCCAAGTCTTCTTCCGTGATATCCAGCGAAGGTAAGCCCTGAGAAGCTTGTTCGAGGGCTGCTTTTGCCTGGGAATATTCCGCTTGCGCCCGGGTTAAGTCAGCGGTTTTCTTCTCGAGGGTAGCTTCTTGCTCCGCAAGCGTTTTTTGCAGCTGCGCTAAGCTATTTTTTGCGATGGCAAGGTGGTTATAGGCTTGTTGCGCTGGCTCCGCTGCTTGTACAGCTCCGCGCAGCTGCAGATGTGCATTACGGTCATAGCCTAACTGCTGAAGTGCATCTTTCACTTTTGTTAATTCAGCTTGCGCATTAGGGAGAATTTCATCACGCTCCAGTCGGGCACGGACTTCCTCGAGCCGTGGAGCTTTTTCCTGCTGCCACTTTGCCCACTGTTCAGCTGCTGAATCGATCAGCTGGGTAAGTTGATCAGTCTGGCGCAAGAGCGTCTGCAAGCGGCTTTCGGCATCCCTAATTTGTCTGAGCTGCTGCTCCAGCTCCGCCAGCTTATTCTTGAGCTCTTTAGCCATGTCCTCATTGGCTTTATAAGCAAAGCGCAGCGCCTCCAACTGTTGCTCGAGCTCTGCTTGCAAGCGGTCGCGGTCATGCGCGGCTAAGGGCTGTCCGCACAGAGGGCAGCTTGCACCTTCCACAGCGCTCACCCGCTCCAAGCGCTCACGCAGCTCCTTGCCTTGTTTTTCAATGCCAGCATTTTCAGCTTGTTTGGCAGCCAGCTGGTCTTTGAGGTTTTGCTGTTCTGCTTCCAGTTCCGCTCTGAGCGCAATTTGCGCTTCTAAAGCGGCAATTTGTTGCTCGAGGGCTTCCCGCTGGTTAATCCTTTCATCATTTTGCTGGTAATCCTTTTCGATTTTTGCTTTATCTTGCTCCAGCACGCGCATTTCTTGTTGAAAGTCATGGCGGGCAAGCTCAATTTGCTGCTCCAAGGTTACTTGGCGGTTTTCCAATGGTCGCGCCTGCTCATCCAAGGCATCCATCGCGGCTAATTCCTGCCGCAAGCGGACTAAGTGGTCATAAGCCGCTTTGATCTCTTCTTCGCGGGCTAATTCTTGATTGACTTGCGCGAGTTCATCTTGGGTGCGCTCCACACGCGTTTGCAATTCGTTTTGTTCTGCCAATAAGCGCTCCACTTGCTGCTTGTAAGTCTCAACTAGCTGCCGCCTGCCAGCTAATTGCTCTTCGATCAAACGCTTTTGCTCTAATTGCGATTGAACATTTTGCACTTTTGCAGAAGCGGCTGCGGCTTGCGCCTGCGTGAGCTTTAATTCTTCTTTATAACTTGGTTCTTTATCCAGTTCTGCCTGAATATCAGCTAAGCGCGCGTCGATTTGATTAATTTCTCCCTGTTTTTCGCGGATTATTTCCGCTGTGCGCTTGCGATATTCTTCCCAGCGGTCCAGTCCTAGGATGCTGCCCAGAATCTTTTTGCGTTCGGAGGGCGTCTGCGTGGCAAAAAGGTCAGCTTTGCCTTGCAGGAAGAATGAAGCATTGATAAAGGTCTCATAATCCAGCCCGAGCGTGCGCAAGATTTTGGCATTGGTCTCGCTCAGCGTGCGTTCAGTGAGGGTTCTCCAGCTAGAGCCGCCATCTGCATCTTCCGGTTTGCGGATGAAAAAATCAACCTGGGAGCCTTTCCCTCGGGTGATGCTGCGCACAATTTTATAGACTTCTTGCTGATAGCCAAACTCCAAGCTCACCTCTGCTTTATCACAGGTTTCATTGATGATGGCTTCATCTCGCTTGCGGGCTTGCCCATAGAGCGCATAGGTGATGGCATCCAGGAGCGAGGATTTGCCTGCGCCGTTTGGTCCAGAGACGCACACCAAATCTAAACCGGTAAAATCAATTTCAACGGCTTCGCGATACGATGTAAAACCACTGAGTTTTAATTTAATCGGAATCATCGGCTTCGAACCCCAAACTACGGTTGATTTCTGCGATTGTCTTCGGTTGCGCTTGGTTGCCCAGCACCTGCTGCCAGAAGCGCGCGTCATAACGCCGCGAGCGGATTGGGATAGGCATAGGCACACCCCAGCCCAGCATGAGCACCTCTTCCTTGGGCTGTAGCTTTGCCAACATTCCGCGCAAAGCAGCGCGCCCAGGCAAGCCCGAAAGCACTGCGTTGATATCGTCTTCATCGCCCAACGAGCCAGAAATGCGCGTCCCAAGCTGAGACATGACCTCGTCGTAAATCTGTGACGGGCGCTGGTCGATAATCAGCAAAGTAACATAATATTTACGCATTTCGCGCGCGATGGTGCTGAAGATGGTTTGCGAAGCCATACCGCGGTTGAGCAGCTTATGCGCCTCCTCCACTACCACCACCAGCGGTCTGGGTTGCTTTCCTTTGTCCTTATAGGAATCTTCGGTAAGCTTTTTCCAACGGTCGCGGATTTTACGGGTCAGCAGGTTAGTAACGAGCAAGTAATCCAGGTCGTTGCTATATTCTCCAAAAGAAAGGATCACATGAATGCCATTCTCAAGGCTGTCAATAACCTCCTGCAGCCCGCGGGTAGCAGTACTGCGCACAAGATAATCCTTGCGCATCACGCGGTCCAGCTTGCTGCGCAGAGCTTCGGCGGACTTGGCATTCACACCAGCCTGATTAGCCCAAAAAGCAACGCTATCGGGCGCCGGTACTAATTTGCCATCTTCGTTTTGTTCCATGGCACCATTGCGCATATCCGCAAATGCGCTAAACCACTGATCACCTAAATCTCTTTCTAAGGCTGAAAGCACCGTAGCAGCGGTTTCATTCAGGTTCAGCTCTTCCGAGAGCAGCAGAATATCCTCACTGGTGATGTCGGATTGGGCAATCTCCAGGGTGAAATCCGCCGGAAGCTTGCCAAAACTGGTCTTGGCGCCCAAACCGACTAAGCGCACCTGAGCACCAAACTTCCCTTTAAGCCCGGGCACTGCCTGGCTGGTATCCGAAGAAATGCTATCAGGTCCATATTCGTTGTGCATATCGAAAATGAGCGTAGCGGTATGCCCAGCGTGGATTAATCCAGCTAAAATCATGCGCGCCAGGAAAGACTTCCCTGAGCCTGTAGTACCGAAAATGCCCGAGGAGCGCTGAACCAGCTTTTCCAAGTTAAGGCAAACCGGGTGCCCTTGCTCGCGGGTATGCCCCACGCAGAAGATGTTGTGATTATCTTCTTCGCCAAAGATCTGGGCAATATCCTCAGCATCCGCTAAGCGCACCGGGGCATGGTGGCTCGGGACGGTCTTGACCGTGACGGGAGCTGCATTTTCGGGGTGCTCCCGGCGCCAAGCTTCGTAGGTTAGGCTGCCCGGTTCGGGTCCGCGGTCAATCATGAGGACTGGCATCACGTTCAAGTTGGTGAAAAGCGTCTGCCCGTGCAGCAAACCCGCTAACCCCGCGGGCAAGCGCAGCTCGCTTTGCTCATCGGCAAAACGCGGGTCAGTTGAACCCAACTGCAAATCCGTCACTAATCCATAAAAGCGCCAGGTGCCGCTATCAATGACCACAAAAGCGCCTTCCTGCACTTCTTGCGGTGGAACTGTCAGGCGTACCTGTAGGTTAGCTTCCAGCCCGCCCCCCACAACATAGCCAATGGGCTTATTTTGCTCAAACGTTTGCATATTCAGGTCTGTCATCCCTTCCTCACTCTAATTCTGCTAAAGCGTTGAGTACATTCATCAGGCGCGGGTAATCATCACGCAGCAAGGTAATTAACTCTTGACACGCACCGCCATACCAATCAGGCTTGCCTTGCAGTTCGTTGGCAGCGCGGGCTTGGGCTAAGTGTGCCACCAGCAGCTCTTCAACCGGTTGATCTTCCAGCCGCAGGATGTGACGGAAGTAACCATAACCTCCGCTGTTCGTGAAGCGCACCAGCTCCGCATCATCGCACAGATAAAGTGCATCCAAGCTGAGCGGCGGACGCGGCGGCAGGCGGTGGTAAAGCCTGCCAGCACGCTGAAAGCCCACCGCTAAAACATAAATCTCCACTGGCAGGTTGCGGTTGTAACGGTTATCTGCTGTGTATTCACTGGGGATGCTCAGCCCGGAAACCAGCTGTTTGACCAAGCCATCATCGTTGATTTGAATATTGGTAATCAGTCCAAAAATCTCGCTGCCGTCTTCCAGCTTCACCTTACACAGCGCTCCTAATGCGGGTGTCTCGAGCTCTTTGACGCGGCAGCCAGCCACAAATTGGTGGTTATCCGCCCGCAGGAGTTTCCCAATGGGAATCTTTGTTTCTTCGCTCATCTTGTTCCTCAGATTTTTAGCAATTGTTTGTTAGCATCTTTATTCGAATGCAAGCCAGCGTGTAAGCCCTGGCGTGCATATTCCTGCAAAAGCATAGCTTCCACTTGTTCATGTTCCTGCAGGGTAATTACCGCTAACTCATGCGCGCGGTGCAGCAAGTAAGGGTAGGGGTGCCGATCCAGCACCTGCACTTCTTGAAAGATGACCGCATGCAGCAAGTCCACAAGCTCTGGCTGGGCACTGAGCCATGCTGGGAATTCCACCCGAGCCAAGTAAGGCATGCTGCCAAGGCTGATATTAATATAGAAGAAGTGCACCTTCAGGCTCGTTTGGGCTGCACCTTTGCTTACGGTCTCGAACACCGCTGAGCGCTCTCCAGGCACAGTGAGTAGCTTAGCCAGCAAGCGCGCATCGCTAATGCCACGCAAACTGCGTTTTTGGTCATCGTAAGCGATCAAGTCCAACTCCGGCGTGTGCAACAGGTCGAGCATCCGGCTGAGCATTTCTGCACCGGGCTTGTCGACGTAGCCAGCGCTAATGACGCCACGCGCTTCTAATTGTTGGTGGATCTTACGCATATCCGCTTGGAAGTTAAGCTGCGGTGCAGAATATTGCTGATAAATATCCAAAAGCCCGTCCGTGAGTGCAATCACAGGCGCTTGAGCCGCAAGAGCTGCCTCTAGCAAAGCCCGCCGCTCAGCAAAATCGCGATAGAGCGCCACCTCATCCTCCCCAATCAGGTTGCCTTCAGGGTTGAGGAGCTCCTCCGGATCGAGCAAAGTGCTCTGGATGCTGACCTCAGGCGGATTACCGCTGCCCAAACGCGCCTGAATCAAGCCCACATTGATGACTCCAAATTGGACGGGGCGATGACGGTTAGGCACAATCTGCGAGCCATCGGCTGCGATGAGCGTATAACCCGCAGGAGGCAGCGGCGCGGTTTTATGTGTCAGCAATGGCTCAGAGACCGGCTTGGCGCAATACAAGCGGCGCAGCTGTGCTTCTGCTTTTTCGATTTTAGCACGCAGCGCAGCGACGTCTTCATCCAGGCGGGTGAATTGTTCCCAGAGAGCCTGCTCGGCTTGCGTGAGCGCAGTCTCGTAATCCTTCATGCGCTTGCCGTATTCGGGCAGCCGGCTTTCAATTTGATGATAATTTACTGGCATGATCCCTTATGAGAGGTTGTGAACTGAACCCCGCTGATAATTATAACCAATGCCCGCCGGGATTGCCCACCAATTTAGGCTGATCGGGTGGGGCGTAGCTTCATCATGCAAGGAACTTTTTGCTGTACTTAGGTTACCTTTTTCCATCACATACGAGAGGTAAAGTTAGCCATAGATTCTCCTATTTTAAGAAATATCGGCTTTGCCATTTGAACCCAAAACTGGAACATTTTTTGCACATGTAACGTTATGGTATAAACAAAGGTATCAAGGAGATTTACCATGAAGAAGAAAACGATATTTATCATTGGGACCCTGCTGATAGGTGCAGTGCTGCTTTCAGCCTGCGGTCTGATGGAAGCCCAAGGCGTATCCCCCACCTCAGAGCGCTACATCCGCGTAAGTGGTTCGGGAGAAGTGGCTGTGGTTCCCGATATTGCCTATATCAACATCGGCGTACATAGCGAAGCCGAGGATGTAAGCAGTGCACTGGAAGCCAACAACACCCAAGCCACCGAACTGACCGAGGCATTGAAAGCTGAGGGCATTGAAGCTAAGGATATTCAGACCACCAATTTCAATGTGTATCCACAAACCCGTTACGATAACATGGGCCAGCCTGTGGGGACCAGTTATGTGGTCGATAATACCGTCTACATCACCGTGCGGGATTTAACCAAATTAGGCAAATTGTTAGATTCAGCCATTAGCGCTGGCGCCAATAACATCTACGGCATCAGCTTTGATATCGCCGATAAAGAGACCGTGCTGGCGCAAGCCCGCGAGTTAGCGATCAAGGACGCCGAAGCCAAGGCAAAATCCGTAGCTACAGTTGCTGGTGTTACGCTCGGGCAAATCCTTTCGATTGACGTCAGCACGCCAATATATACGCAGCCATACTTTGGTTATGACACAGGCAAAGGCGCTGGCGGCTTAGAAACCTCAGTACCCGTTTCAGCTGGTCAGATTGTGGTGAGTTACACCGCCACGCTCAATTACGCCATCGAGTAATCCACCTTCAGTCCCTTCTGGTTAGAATCAACCAGAACGAGCCTCCTTTAGCAGCCTGAAAGCAACCACTTTCAGGCTGCAACTTTTAATTTATTTCGCTGGCTATGATAGAATTTCTGCAGTTTTAGGGTTAATTTTAGGAGAAATCCACCCTCACTTTGCCCAAAAAGGAGAAGCTATGCCACCACATCCCTTAGCCGGTAAACCTGCTCCACTGGAGGTTCTGGTCAATATCCCACGCCTTGTTTCTGCCTATTACACCCTGCATCCTGACCCCCAAAACCCAGCCCAAGCGGTGGTTTTTGGCACCTCTGGGCACCGCGGTTCCTCGCTCACTGGCAGCTTCAATGAGGATCACGTCCTGGCGATCAGCCAAGCCATCGCTGAATATCGTAAGGCAGCCGGCATTACGGGACCGCTCTTCATGGGTATGGATACCCATGCCCTTTCGGAGCCGGCACACAACACAGCCCTGGAGGTCTTTGCCGGCAATGGCGTTGAGCTCATGATCCACGCAGGCATGCGCTATACTCCCACACCGGTAATTTCGCATGCTATCCTCACCTATAATGCTGCCCACCCCGGCACCCAAGCTGACGGTGTGGTAATTTCACCTTCACATAACCCGCCCGAGGACGGCGGCTTTAAATATAACCCCCCTAACGGCGGCCCCGCCGATACTGACACCACTAAGTGGATCCAAGCCCGCGCCAACGTTATCATCCGCGACGGCTTAAAAGCAGTCAAGCGCCTGCCCTTCGAGAAAGCCCTCAAAGCCGAGACCACGCACGCCATTGACCTGATCACGCCCTATGTTGCGGACCTGGAGAACGTGGTGGATCTGCAAGCCATTGCCGCTTCTGGCATCCACATCGGCGTGGATCCCTTGGGCGGCTCCGGCTTAGCTTATTGGGAGCCCATGGCTGAGCGCTATCACCTCAACTTGGAGGTGGTTAACAAGCGCATCGACCCGACCTTCTCCTTCATGCCCCTCGACCATGACGGCAAGATCCGCATGGACTGCTCCAGCCCCTATGCCATGGCAAACCTGGTTGCGATGAAGGATAAATTCGACATCGCCTTCGGCAACGACGTCGATTACGACCGGCATGGCATTGTTACGCGCAGTTTGGGTCTCATGAACCCCAACCATTACCTGGCTGTGGCGATTTTCTACATTTTCCAGCACCGCACGGGGTGGCTTACTACCACGCAGGTAGGGAAAACACTGGTCTCCAGCGTGCTCATCGATAAGGTGGCACAGAAAATCGGGCGCCAGCTGTATGAAGTGCCCGTCGGGTTCAAGTGGTTTGTACCTGGCTTGTTAGCCGGTACTTTGGGTTTTGGCGGGGAGGAGAGCGCCGGCGCTTCTTACTTGCGCAAGAATGGCAAGGTCTGGACGACGGATAAGGACGGCATCATCCTGGACCTGTTGGCAGCTGAGATTTTGGCAGTTACGGGCAAGGACCCCGGCGAGCACTTCCGGGCGCTCGAAAGCGAGCTTGGGCGCACCTGGTACAGCCGCATGGACGCCCCCAGCAGCGCGCGCGAGAAAGCCATCCTGGCTAACCTTTCACCCGAGATGGTCAAAGCCACCACGTTAGCTGGCGACCCAATCACCGCCAAGCTGACCACAGCCCCGGGCAATGGCGCACCCATCGGTGGGCTGAAGGTGAGCACAGAGTATGGCTGGTTTGCTGCGCGTCCCTCCGGTACCGAGGATATCTATAAAATTTATGCGGAAAGCCTGCGCAGCGCCGAGCATTTAGCGCGCATCCAAGCCGAAGCGCGCGAGATTGTGGACGCTGCCCTGGCTGGATAAAAATTTAGTGTACGCTCCGTACTTATGTCTGGATGAGGAATAAACTGAACATAGAATAAAAATTTTTCACAAGTCCTAATTTTGTGGAGGATGCTTTTCACTGGTTTTATAACCAATCCACGTAAAGAGACCTGGAGAAATTACCCAAGCAGCGACCGACCAGAATCCATGAGGAAATAACATAGCAGCTTGCCCTAGCACCACCCCAACACTCACGAAAGTTAGCGCAAATGCATACAAAGTGGCAGCAACGATACTATAGCCTAGTGCTCCCTGAACCTTGAGCTCTTGTCCAGTACGAATCCTTACTATGGTGAAGCTCACAAAGACAATCAACATGAAGGCAAGTAAGATCGAGTAAGCCACTTTAAGGCTCAAGACACCGCTTCGGTAGAAAAGAGACACTACTCCTAGTGCTACATATCCAAGCACAATAGACCGAATGATTTCTTCGATGATGATTCTTCTTATTTTCATAATAATACCCTTCGTTCGCTTTTTTCCGGGGATTTATCTCTTAAAATGATTATAAGTTACGAATTGAATAATTAAAATCGAGTGAAAAGCTGAACCAAGTAATAGCCTATCATCATCGCCCACAGCCAGGTGTCCGCGCGGTCTAAGATGCCGCCATGCCCGGGGATGAGCGTGCCGCTATCCTTCACGCCAGCCGCCCGCTTGAGCATGCTGATAAACAAATCCCCAAAGGGCGTGAGCAATGCAATGCCAAAGCCTATCACGGCTCCTTCCCAGAGGGCTAACTCCGGCAGCACCGGCCGTAAAGCAAGGCTAAGTATCAGCCCGCTTACTACAGCAAACATTACCCCACCAAGAAAACCTTCCCAGGTTTTGCGGGGGCTCAAGCGCAGGCTCATCTTATGCTTGCCCCACTTTGTGCCAAAAATATACCCGCCCAAGTCCGCCATCCACACCAGCGCGAGCGTAACCATCACCCACCAATTGCCCTTAGGCAGCGCCGCCAGAGAAAGGAAATACCCACCTAGCCAACCCAAATAGAGGATGCCCGAGACGTGCAGCCCAAAGGTCAAGACGGCTTGCGCTTCGATTTTGCTGTAGCGCACTAAGCTAAAAATGGCAGAGCCTAACAAGATCGCCAGCAACGCCCATTCGGTCGCAGTAAAGCCGCTCACTTGCCGCAGGATGAGCAACAATTCCACGCCGGCGAGCATCAGCGGGAAAGACACGTCATAGCCCATGGTCTTGAGCAGCCGCCAATATTCCCAAGCGCCGATGCCCAAAATAGCCAGAATAGCGAGGAAATAAACGATGCCGCCCAGCCACGAGATAAGTAGCAGTAGCGGCACAAAAACTAGAGCGGACTTAACGCGCACGCTTAACATAAGAGAACTTTAGGCTTGGCTCAGCCCGCCAAAGCGGCGGTCGCGCCGGCTGTATTCCACGAGCGTCTGCCAGAAAATTTCCTCCGTGAAATCCGGCCAATAGGTTTCGGGGAAGATCCACTCGGCATACGCGCTCTGCCAGATGAGAAAATTGCTCGTGCGCATTTCGCCACTAGTTCGGATAACGAGGTCTGGGTCGGGGATGCCAGCAGTATACAGGTTTTGGCTGATAAGCTCCTCGGTGACCGCTTCAGGCGGGACACCTGAAGCAACAATTTTACCAACCGCTTGGGTAATCTCATCCCTGCCGCCATAATCTAAGCCCATCTGTACGGTGATGGTGGTGTTATTTTTAGTAAGCTCAATGGCATCTTCGATTTTTTTACGTAAACTTTGGTCTAAGCGCTCGCGGCGCCCAATATGCAGGATGCGTACGCCTTCTTTGTGCAAATTGTTCACTTCTCGATCGATAAAAATGGAGAGCAGGTTCATAATCCCACTGACTTCATCCTGTGGGCGCTTCCAGTTCTCGGTCGAGAAGGCGTAAAAAGTCAGGTATTTGATGCCAAACTTCTTGGCTGCTAAAACCGTTGGCTTGACGTTCTCCACGCCGGCTTTATGTCCAGCCAAGCGTGGAAGCCCCCGCTGAGTTGCCCAACGGCCATTGCCGTCCATAATTAAGCCGACATGGGTGGGAATTTTTATATTTTGATTTTCTGCCATCATATCCTATATCTCGAGGATTTCTTTTTCTTTGCGTTCGCCAATCTGCTCGATTTTTTCCATCATTGCATCCGTGAGCTCTTGCAGTTCGTCTTCTGCCTGCTTTTCCTCATCCTCGGAAATTTCTTTTTCCTTCTCAAGATCCCTGAGGCTCTTGATGACTTCACGGCGGATGTTGCGGACGGCAACACGGCATTCCTCAAGGCGGGCATTGACTACCTTCACCAGTTCACGCCGGCGCTCTTCCGTGAGGGCGGGGAGATTCAGGCGGATGGACTTACCATCGTTATTGGGGGTTAAACCCAGATCCGAAGCTAAGATCGCTTTTTCTATGGCTTTGAGAGAGGACGGATCAAAAGGACGGATGAGCAGCTGACGCGATTCTGGCACACTGATGGTCGCCAGTTGAATGAGCGGCAGAGTGGAGCCGTAATATTCCACCGGCAGCTTCTCAATCAGCGCGGGAGAGGCTCTTCCCGTGCGGATAGCTGTCAGGTCTTCCTCCAGGACGTCGAGCGTTACTTGCATACGCTGTTCAGCCTCTTTCATTAGTTCGGCAATCATAAAAACCTCCTTAAGTTTAAACCATCGACTAAAAGCCTACCTAAACTTCAGCGCAAATTATAGCATTTTTAGCTTAGAGGTTGGACGATAATTATTTGGTTCATAATAACAAGTAGAATGATTATAAGAACGGTATTGTAAAACCATTTGTATTGACCAAACTATAAAGGTGAATATAATTAGACACACATATAAGTACCGTATTATTTTTGAGTAATTGCACTTTGACAGGAGAAAAACATGACCATTAGTGAAGACCGCCGCATTCAACGTACCCGCAAAGCCTTAATTGACAGTCTCCGCGAGTTGATTTTTGAGAAAGGCTACGATGATATCAGCATTCAGGATATCACCGATCGAGCAAATATGGGACGCGCCACTTTTTACTTACATTACGGTGAAAAGGATGATCTTTTATCCGACTTGCTTCACAATGTGGTAAGAGAATTCTTAGACTCTACACCTGACATATTAAAGAACCAATGGACTCTTCAAGATACATCAGCTCTTCAGAAAATTTTCGAATTTGCTGGTTCACAATCTGATCTTTTTCGTGTATTGATACTAAGTCATGGGAGTTTTACAGCGGAGCGTCACTTGCAAAGCGCCCTGAGAGAACTAATCACGGCTAACCTAAATAGCGAGTTAGAAAAAGGAAATCTTGAGCTTGTATTGCCCCAAGAATTCATTGAGAATTATTATTCTGGCGCATTACTTGCATTAATACTGTGGTGGTTATACTCTGAAATGCCTTACACCCCTGCAGAAATGGCTGAAATGTATCGCAAGGTTACCGTCGAAGGTCGTACCGCATTGCTGCGCCCCAAGACAGAAACTGCTTCAGGAGAAATCACGCCAAAAAGCGAGCGACTAGAAAGCAGTTCTGACGAACCAACCGAGGGTAACCAGACACCTTAAACATTAAGGATAAGACCAAAAAGCGAACATCTATTACCCCAAAAGTTCCAACCTTCATTGGTCATTAATCCGCATGTCTTATCGGAATCTTAAAACATATTTTCACTATCCATCAATCGGAGTAGAATAAAGCCAATACATACCGAGCCTCTAGTGAGGCTCAGGGTGATGTAGTTTGTGAAGAAGGACTAACGAATGAGAAAGATAGCGGTAGTATTATTAATGCTTTCACTCGCGGGAATTGCGCTCTCTGCATGCGGTACCGCTACTCCCAGCCCAACGAGCACGCCTACGCTCGCACCCAGCCCCACCCTTACCCCGCTGCCCAGCCAAACCCAACCGCCGACCGCAACCCCCACACCTACCGAAACTCCTACCCCAACGGCCACCCCCACCCAAACTGATGTGCCTTTCGCCGGCTTCCCCAAGGATTTCCGCCTTTACCGCGCTTGGAATAATGGAGACGAGACTTATTTTTACTTCTTCCAGGCTAATATCATCGATAAGCTTTATGCGAAAGCCGATGATTACGACCTGGTGTGCAACCCCGATCCGCTCTACCCGCATCACATGCAATGTGTTGCCGAAACAAAGATTTTCGGGGAAGATGAAATGACATTCACCTTCTATTCCGATGAAGCCCGTCAGCATCCTGTATTCTCGCAAGTTTTTCATACTGGCTTGGTAAACGATATTATCTACCATCACGCCAACGATTGCCCGGACCGAGGCAAGGACGTATATTGCGAATCCGAGTACCGCCTTTACGATGGACGTTGTTATTACGCTCACACTTGTTATGACGCCTGTGGGCTTTATTATTCCCGTGATAACCTCCCTGAAGTTTGGAATGAATTTCAGGGTTACACTGTTCCTTGCAATTAAAGGAGAAGCGCGTTTACTCTTTTGATAAAATTTGCCAATTTTCGAGAATATGATGAAATTCCAACGCCTAATCTTAATCTTCTTTACTGCCAACCTTTTAGCCGGCTGTGCCACACAATCAACCGCGCTGCCCACCGCTACACTCACCTTGCTGCCATCGGCGGCAGCAACTTCCACGCCCACTTCTACGCCGACCAGCACAAGCACGAGTACCCCAACTTTAGTTCCCACTGATACGCCTTCGCCGACGCCAACCTTCACCCTCATCCCCTTTCCAGGGTTTTCAGAAAAATTCAATTATTATAAGGGTTGGATCGACGGTGATCAGACGCACTTTTATTTCCTGAATTCCCGCGTTCCAGATAGAGTGTACGGCTTAGTAGAAGGTACACACGAAATTGTCTGCGACCCTGATCCCACTTATCCCTATCACATGGAATGCCTGAGTGATTTCACCGAATGGGATCAGTCTTATATGGAATTTACCTTTTATGCGGATGAAGCCCTCACACAGGAAGTTTATAAGCAAGTTTATTACACTGAGTTTGGCACTGATCCAAGATACATCCCGGTTGATTGTGAAGCAGAATTCCGCATTTACGACGGCCGCTGCTATTACGCTTACACCTGTTACGATAAGCAAGGAAATTACCTCTACTCCATGGATAACATCCCTTACGGCGGGCACTTTGAGGGTTACTCGGCGCCTTGCCCCCCGTAATCCAAAGCTAAAACAGCGAAAGGGGATCCTTTCGCTGTTTTTTTCTTTATCGTCTGCGCTAAAAATTAATACCTATAAATCCCCCCACCGATAAATTCACGGATTACGGAGTTTTCTGGCACGATGCTGTCATCCTCGACAGCGTCGATCTCCTCGAAAAGCTGATGCACGCGTTCCGCGCGCTCGTAGGCATCTTGATGGAGCGGATCATCTTTGTATTCTTCAGCCCAACGGGCAAATTCATTCCCTAACTTAGCCTTGTAGAGCGGGAGTTCGTAAGGCATGGCGCTATTGATAATCGTATCGACCGTATTCACATACGGTATGATGTTGCGCAGCTCGCTGGTGCGCACATAATGCCAATGCAGCAAGGTCTGGGTGGGGTCATAAGCGCGATGCACTGCGTCGCGCAGCATACGCCGCATCAGGCGGATGTCGGTCCAGCGTACATAACGTCCTTCATTATCTTTGAGCTGCAGCAACGGTTCGATGTAGAGCTTAAACTTCATCTCTTCCGGCACAGAACTGGTCATCTCAGGGTATAGCCCGTGCAGGCTGTCGATCAAAATGATCTCGTTACTCTCCAGCTTCATTGGGGTTGTTTTCTCACTGCGTTTGCCGGTCTTAAAGTCGTAGTATGGAAGCTGAACTTCCTGTCCATCCAGCAATGCGGTTAAGTGCTGATTAATCAGCGGTAAATCAAGTGCTTGCGGGGTTTCAAAGTCATAATCCCCAAATTCGTCCTTGGGGTGCATCTCCAAATCATGGAAGTAATTATCCACGTTCAAGGTGACCAAGCGCAAGCCGGATTTTGCTAAGTGCTCGCCGAGCTTAATAGTCGTCGTCGTCTTACCACTGGAGGAAGGTCCAGCAATAAACACCAAACGCACTTCGCCATGCCGCCCAAGGATCAAATTAGCAGCATTCTCAACGTCTTCATGGTAGGCTGCCTCCGCTGCCGTGACAATTTCGTTCAGCCTGCCTTGACGTATATGCTCGTTGAGGAGTTTGACCGTGTGCACCTCGTGGCTGCAAGCCCAATCTAAGACGCTCCACAGTTTTGCCCAAGGGATATTGGCAGAAGGACCTTGACCCGGTTCAAGGCGCTTTTCGCGCTGACGGGCGCGCTCATCACGGTAGAGAATATAAGCCTTCGCCACTTTGGCATGCCCATTTTCGATGAGTACTTTCTCGACCAAATCTTGAATCTGCTCGATGTTGGGGTACACGCCATCTGGCGTAGTTTCCTCAAGCAGCGCCACCACCTGGCGCGATAGTTCTTCAGCAGTTTTCCGGTCGCGTCCGCCTACAGCCACAGCCGCACGGTAAATGGCATTGGTGATGCGCTCCGGAGTGAAAGGCACAACCGCACCATTGCGCTTAATCACATGCGTAATCTTAGCCAAAGTAACCTCCTACTCCCATGTGTCTAAGGTGAGATTAGTTCATGGGGTATTTTATCATGAGGGGCAGATACTATGCGCAAAGGCGGCTTTTCAAGAGGATTAAGCCGCTTCTCCCAAGCGCTCTGCTGCTTTGAGCCTGAGCGTAACCGTGGTGCCCACTCCGACGATGCTCGTCATACTAATTCGCCCATTCATGTTTTCTACCAAGCCTTTAGCAATAGAAAGCCCCAAACCAAAACCGTTGCCGCTGAGGCGATCGGCACGGTAAAAGCGCTCGAAAACGTGGGTTAATTCTTCAGGTGATAAACCTTTACCATAATCGATGACCCGAATTTCCACTTCATCCTCTACCCGCTGCGCTTCAAGCACAATATCACGCTGGGAATGCTTGATAGCGTTATCAACTAATATAAGCATTACTTGCTTTAAAGCATCTCTGGTTGCCATCACGCTCAAATCGTCAGGGACGTCAAGGCTAATTTGTCGGTCTTCGCTCAGCAGCTTTGCTTGCCGCACGACGTCTTGGAGCAGTACTTTAAGATTCACCGGTTCCAAGAGCATGTTTTTGGTCGAATCCGCCCGAGCCTGCTCTAATAGCTCGTTGACTAAACGGATCATGCGGTCAGTTTCATCAACCATATCATTGAGGATATCTGCAGCTTCATCTTCCGAGATTGGCGGTTCATGCCGTAACAAACCCAGGTTACCCCGCAGGGTAGTGAGCGGGGTGCGCAATTCGTGCGAAACATCGGCGAGAAAATCGCGCTGCATTTCCAATGCGCCGGAGACCTTTTGGTAGGCTTCTTCTAATTGCTCGAGCATGGTGTTGAAAGTCTTCGCCAACTGACCCACTTCGTCATTAGGACCGTTATAGTCCACCCGTCGGGAAAAGTCTTGTTCGTTACCGATTTGCTGGGCTGTTTGGGTAATGCGTTTGATTGGGCGCAGCACATAGCCAGAAAGCACCCAGCCGATGATCGAAGCAAGCACTAAAACTACCAGATCCGCGGCGATAAGGGTATTGCGTAAGGCGTGCAAGCTTTGTTCGCGCTCGGTGAGCGGACGTGCTACCTGCAAAATCATATAAAGCTGGTTATCCACAATGATGGGTCGGTTGAGCACGAGCAAATTCACACCGACGTTAGTAGTCTCCCACCAAGCATTACCATTCTGTAATTGCTCCATACCCTCTTTGCTGATGGGTAAGCCTTCGTCTGCTAATCCAAAAGGTGCGGCAACCAGATTCCCAGATGCATCTAGCACGCGCACGATCTCCCGCTCTCTCAAGCTCTTGATTTCTAAGGCATTAGAAAGATTCTCAAATAAGCGTGGATCACTTTCTTGCAGATTAGGACCAAGCGAAGGCGGATAAAGCAGCACGAGTGGAATAAGGTTAATTGCCACCTCATCGCTGCTCTTCGTCAGAGCACTTTTCAGCGTTCGAAGGGTATTAATTGCCTGAATATTATAGAGCGCCACGCTAAAGACGGTGAGCGTTGCTAACAAAATGAGGTTGTAAACCAAAGTAAAGCGCACGCGGATGGACATTATTCCTCGCGCAGCATATAGCCAATCCCCCGCACCGTTTGGATCAGGCGGGGTTCGTTCTCTGCCTCTAACTTTTTACGCAAGTAGCTAATGTAAATCTCCAAGACGTTGCTATCTCCGCCAAAGTCATAACCCCACACTTCCATAAGGATCTGATTACGCTCGAGCACCTGCCGTGGATGGCGTAGAAAGTAATAAAGCAGATTGAACTCTGTGACAGTCAGCGAAAGCTTGCGGTCGCCCCGCCACGCTTCATGCTGCTTCGGATCCAAGCGCACATCATTATATTGCACCTCTTGATCATCGGCTTTAGGTTCCACACGGCGCAGGAGGGCATGCACACGTGCCACCAGCTCCGCCGGCGCAAAGGGCTTGACCAAGTAGTCATCAGCGCCAGACTCCAGCCCAAACACGCGGTTTTCGACTGCATCCCGCGCAGTGAGCATCAGAATGGGCATGCGGTTATTGGCATCGCGCAAATGTTGAATAAGCTCCAAGCCGTCCATTTCCGGCATCATCCAATCGACGATGAGCAAATCTGGGGCTTCTTGCTGCACTACCTCGAGGGCTTCACGGCCGTTTGTTGCCGTCAATACGTCTAAGTTCTCAAATACCAGTGTGCGCTTTAGCATCTTTAGCAGTTTTATATCGTCATCAACAACCAAGACCTTCGGCATTTTCTTCTTCCTCAATATTCCAAACAATTGATTTTACTGCTTATATATCACACTATAACCCTAATCGCTGTGAAAAAGCTGAGAGGAAGCGCTTCACAGGTATTTCAAAGGATTCATTAAGCATTTACACAGCTTTTAGCGTTATACTATGGTCAATCTGCAAGAGGTAAGCCATTGAAACGCAACACAACCCGCTTCAACCCCCACCAGCAGATTGATGATGTGATGCAGAATTGGCAACTCTAGTACACAAATTTTTGTCTTTCTCCTCCAAATATAAGCAGCGGCCGGCGACAGACCGCTGCTTATATTTTAACAAAGTTTTTCTGGAACCAGCGATGCTATAATTAGCGCAATGGAAGAGGAGAACAGATCCAGACCCCTGATTTACGCCCACAGGGGGGCTAGTGCTTTAGCGCCCGAAAATACGCTAGCAGCCTTTTTATTAGCTCAGCGCCTTGGTGCTGACGGCATCGAGCTAGACGTGATGCTCACCGCGGATAAGCAGCTGATCGTAATCCACGATGACACTGTGGACCGCACCACAAATGGTCATGGCAAGGTGGCAGAAATGCCCTTAGCGGCTTTGCGCGAGCTGGACGCCGGCAGTTATTTTGGAGAAGCGTTCCGCGGTGAAAAGTTACCTACCTTGGCGGAGGTTTACGAAGCCTTGGGCGGCAAACTGCGTATCAACGTCGAGCTCAAAAACTATGCCCATCCACTGGACGCACTGACCTCGCACGTTATCCGCCTGACGGAAAAATTCCATTTAGAAGACTCAGTGCTGCTTTCTTCTTTTAACCCGCTCAACCTGAGCCGAGCGCACATGCAAAACCCGCATATCAAGCTTGGTCTGCTCACTAACCCGGGCAACCGCCGCATGCAAGGCAGTTTGGGCAGGATTTTCCCTTATGATGCTTTACATCCATACTATACAGACGTTAGCGCAGAGATGGTTGCACGCCTGCACGCCAGTCACAAACAAGTGAACACCTATACCGTCGATGCGCCCGAAGATCTCCTGCGCATGCGTGCATACGGCGTGGATGGCGTTTTTTGCAACAACCCCGCAGCAGCTCGAGCGGTTTTCGCAGGGGATGTATGAAACTTAAAGCTGTGCTCCGCTTAGCCCTTTCGCTCGCGCTTATGCTATGCGCCTTACCGGCAGGTGCGCGGGCAAGTGCCCCTGCGCAAGCTGACCAAGCTGAAGGACTTCTTGCCCAAATGACCCCAGCAGAAAAAGTGGGGCAGCTTTTCTTGGTTACTTTCAAGGGAACAGATATCGATCCGGATTCTGAGCTCTATGACCTCATCACGAACTGGCATGTCGGTGGGTTTGTGCTGCGCGCTGATCAGGATAACTTTGTAGATGTGGACACTGCGCAAGCCGCCCAAAGCCTGATTGCCTCCATGCAAAACACAGCTTGGGAGAAGACCCAGCCATTGCCAGATACCACGCCGCCCCAGCCTACTCCCGTATATATACCGCTTTATATCGGCATTGAGCAGGGTGGCAGCGGAAACGATCAAATCCTGAGCGGGCTCACACCTTTGCCTAACCAAATGAGCTTGGGTGCCACTTGGTCACCAGAGTTAGCTGAGGAGGTCGGGCAAGTGATGGGCAGCGAGTTGGCTGCTTTGGGCTTCAACCTCTATCTAGGACCTACACTAGACGTCGCAGACACGGCGAACATAGAGGCTGCGCGTTACGCAGGTCCATCGCTTTTTGGGGGTGACCAATATTGGGTAGGGGAATTGGGGCAAGCTTATGTGGCTGGCTTACATAGCGGCAGCCAAGGCAGGCTTAGCGTGATCGCGCGCAACTTCCCCGGTTTGGGCAGCGCCGATCGCTCCCCAGAGGAAGAGGTTTCTACGGTACGCAAATCCTTAGAGCAGCTCAAGCAGATCGAGCTGGCGCCTTTCTTCACAGTTACCTCTGCAGAAGACCCTGCCAGCCAAGTGGACGGCTTGATGATTGCGCATATTCGCTTTCAGGGCTTTCAGGGCAATATCCGCGCGACCACCCGCCCGGTCAGCTTTGATGCCACAGCTTTGGAGCAGCTGCTTGCGGTAGAACCTATCGCTAACTGGCGCACTGCTGGCGGTTTAACCATCTCCAACAGCTTGGGCAGCCGCGCAGTGCGTAATTTTTTTGACCCAACCGGACAAACCTTTGATGCCTTCAATATCGCCCGGACAGCTTTTTTAGCCGGCAATGACTTGCTTTACGTGCATGATTTCAAAGCTCCTTTGGACCAAAGCGCATACGAAACGATCACGCGCACGCTGCAGCTCTTTGCCAGCAAATATGAAGAGGATTCCGTCTTTGCCAAACGTGTGGACGCCGCTGTGTTGCGCATCCTTAGGGCAAAGCTCGAACTTTATGGCAGCTTTAACCCAGAAACTATCGTCCCTGACCCAACAAGCTTAGCCAACCTTGGGCAGGCTGAGGAAATCAATTTTAACGTCGCCCGAGAAGCCGTAACGTTGATTTCACCCAGCCCAGAAGACCTCAATGCACTCTTGCCTAGCCCGCCCGAAACATACGACTCAATCATTATCTTTACCGATGAACGCACGCAGCGCCAGTGCAGCACATGCCAAGTGCTTTATGACTTGCCAAATTACGCATTCCAGAACTCACTGCTTAGTCTCTATGGACCTTCCGGCAGCAATCTGATTTTAGCCAATCGGCTGAACTCCTATACATTCAAGCAGCTCATCGACTTCCTCAATGGGAATACTGAAGGAATTGATCCCTATCTACCATCCAACCTGAATCGCGCTCAATGGGTGATTTTCAACATAAAAGATTTAGACCCCGATTTGCCAGAAACATACGCCTTGCGCCGCATGCTAGCAGAGCGCTTTGATTTGCTGCGCGAGAAAAAGATCGTTGTTTTTTCTTATGATGCCCCCTACTACCTGGATGCAACCGAAATCTCCAAATTATCAGCGTATTATGGCCTTTATTCCAGCAGCCAGGCATTCATTGACGTAGCAGCGCGTGTGCTCATGCAAGAGGTGCAACCAACAGGCTCGCTGCCAGTCTCTTTGCCTGCAGTGGGTTACGACCTAATGGTCGTAACTTCACCAGATCCGAACCAAGTCATCCCGATAACATTAATCAGCCCAAGGGATGTCCCTCAAAGCACCCCAAGCGGTACCGAAACTCCCACAGGTGGAGAAACAACGCCCCTTCCGCTATTTGTGGTGGGAGAGACAGTAAAAATTCAAGCCGGCGTAATTCATGACCACAACCAGCATATTGTGCCTGATGGTACTGTGGTGCAATTCACCATTCGCTTAGCCGGCGATCAGGCGATTATCGCTCAACCCCAAGCCACCACCGTGGATGGCTTAGCCACCATTGAATATCGTATCGAGAGGGACGGAATCTTTGAAGTAACCGCCAGCAGTGAACCTGCCAATACTTCTGGCATCTTAATCCTCAATACACAGGGCGGTCTGGCGCAGTTGATCATGCCCACACCCACCCCAACCAGTACCCCTACGCCTACCCCAACACTGACCCCAACCTATGAAGTTAGCCCCATCGCAACGGAAACGTTACCACCCAACCCCAGCGGCTATCCGGATATGATCGATTGGTTGATGACCCTCATTTTTATGGCTTTGGGCTTTGGCGCAGCCTACGCCACTGGACGTTTCTGGTGGGGTACCCAGCAGTGGGGTATCCGTTCTGGGTTGTGCGCCCTGATTGGCGGTTTTAGCACTTATCTGCTGCTTACCTTAGGCATCGGAAGTTTAGAAGACTTAGTCCGCGAAGGGGGCACTTGGTTTATTGTGGAGGTCACCTTGGTCGGAATGCTTATCGGCTGGGTAGCAGCCTTGCTCTGGTGGATGACCGTGAGTAATCCCATTTCGGGTAAGCGTTAACCTTTGCGAATACGCCAGGAGTAATGCGCATTCCTAGCCTAAATTTTAGCTTCTTCGTCTGCCCTTCCTCACCCAATTAAATTTTCATTACTCAGTGGCATGGTTAAAGATCCTCTAAGTCATTTAGTTATGCAATTCCTCCAGCAATAAGCTTAGAGATTGCGCAGCAAGGTGAGCAGTAAAGTGAGAAAGCCTAAACTGGCAGCTATCGCTATCAAACGCTGCTCTAACGTGCCGATTTTTGCGTGCCGGTGCGGGCTGCCATTGCTATAGCCATTACGCAGGCTTGTGGTCGTTTCGCCGGTGAGCGCCTTTATAAATTGACTCACATCAGCCGGTCGATCGTCGGGGTGCAGCGCCATCGCCCAGAGGATAGCATCCGCCACACGTGTGGAGATGGCGGGGTTGATCGTGCGTGGATTGGGTAAGCTATGAGGATCTAAAAAGCGGTCGCGGACATTGACGGGCGGCTGGTTAGTGAGTAAGTGATAAAGTGTGGCGCCGAAAGCATAGATATCTGCTCGCCGGTCGGTATGCAGGGAATCCCCGCCATATTGCTCCAGCGGGGTGTAAATAGCGGTTCCTTGCCCCTGCAAGATGGTGATGGTCACTTCGCCGGGGGCTAACAGCTTGACCAAGCCAAAATCGACCAGCTTCACCCGACCATTGGGGGTCAATTTTAGGTTCGAGGGCTTGATATCCCGATGCACGATGGGAGGTTCCTGGTTGTGCAGGTATTCGAGTGCATCCCCAATTTGCCGCGCCCAGTCCAGTACCTCTTCCTCTTCTAAGTATTCCCCCGTCTGGGCAGCTTTACTGACGAGCGTACGCAGGTCATCGCCGGGGACGTAATCCATGACCAAGTAGTCACGCTCCTCGATGGAAAAGTAATCGGAAACCTTGGGTAAGTTAGGGTGATCCAGGCGTGCCAAAACGGTAGCTTCTCGTTGGAATTGCTCACGAGATTCTTTTAGCAACTCCGGCGGGAGCGAAGGATCATAAGAAACTTCTTTTACCGCACAGTAGCGTCCACTCAGGCGCAAATCTTCTGCCAGGTAGATAAAACCATATCCTCCCTGACCAATAACACGGTCGATGCGGTAACGCTCGTGCAAAATTGTGCCCTGAGCATGATGTGCAGGCATCGGGTCTTCCTTCTCCTTATATTTAGATCACCCTGCCACCTGGAGGTTCGGCGTTCCCAGGAAGCAAAATCAAATATCGCGTGCGTTATAATAAAAGTTACTAAGCGCTAAATGTATTATATCTGATTCGCGGAGCAGATGGAAAACCTGATTGTACTTGCAGACAGTGGCCCGCTCAAAGGCTTACAGTGGCTGGTAAACAGAGAGCTGATCATCGGCCGGGAAGATAGCTGTGAAATTGTTATCCCAGACCGCCAAATCTCACGCCGGCACGCACGCATCTATCTTTCTACCGAAGGCGTATTCCTGGAGGACTTAGGCAGTAAGAACGGCACCTATCTTAATAGCCAGCGGATTGTTGGCTCCCAGCAGCTGCATGAGGGTGATGAAATCCGCATTGCCTTTACGCAAACCTTCTTATTCCTCAGTGCTGATGCGACCTTGCCGCTCACGGACTTGCCAGAGGAGTTCCAACAAGCCTTTGTGCTGCGGCTGGACGAAGCTTCTCGGCGGGTGTGGGTGCGGGGGGTTGAAATTGAACCACCTCTTTCTGCTCAACAGTTCAACCTTCTTGCTGCGCTTTATCAAAAGGCGGGCGAGGTCGTTTCGCGGGATGAGCTCATCAATGCCGTATGGGGCGAAGAAGGCAGCTGGGTCACCGAACAAGCCTTAGACGCGCTTGTACGTCGCCTTCGGGAGCGGATTAATCAACTTGACCCCGACTATGAATACATCGTCACAGTTCGGGGTCACGGTTTACGCTTAGAAAATCAGCCGCACTAAGCAGAAGCGCTCTGGTCTAAGTTTCGCTGCATCGAATAGCGCAGCGCTTCACGGTAAATTTCCTTTAATTGCTCTACCATTTCATGTTGATTGTTCGATTGCTCGATTTGGGCTGTCACTTGGTTAAGAATCTGCAGAAAATCTGCATTCACGGCATCGCCGGCTTTTTCAAAAATTGCGTGGCGTGCAGCTTCATCCTGTGCCTGTAAGAGCGTCTCGATCAGCTGAATGTAGCGTCCAGATTGACTGGAAGCTTGTAAAATGGCAATAATGATCGCTAACTTACGAAGCTTTTCCTCGTCATTGGCTTTCTCGGCTTGGTCAACGGCGTGGTTGAGTACGTCCACAAAAGCCTGATCCATTTGCGGGAGCGCTTGTTGAGTAGCTTGTTCAATATTCTCAGCCTGGAGCAGCTCATCGAGCAAAGCTTGGGCTGCCGCAGCCTGCGCTTTGCGCGCCTGATCTACTTCATCGATGAGCTTAAGCAGCCTATCACGCAACGCAACCAACTTAGGGCGTTCCTCCACGGTGGCTTGCTCGATGCGATCGGAAAGCAAGGTGAAGAAGGAGTAATCTAAGCCGTCGCGTACGAGGGTTACCAGCGCGGTCAGGCGCACGTCCGAATCCGCTGACTTGATTAGCAAATCGAGTAAAGATTCGCGCGTAATCCCACCCTTCTGGCTCAACTCCTGCAAGCTTTGGATCGCTGCTTGAGTCTCTTGAGCTTCTTCGGCAAGTTTTCTGCCATAAGTAGAATGCTCGAGCAAGGCGCGTTGCAGCCCAACCAACAATTGCGCTCCTTGCTGATCTCCGCCGGCAGCCGAAGCCTCGGCTAAGCGTGAAATAAGGACAAATAGTTCCTCATCGATTTTTCCGTCATTCTGCTTAATAATTTCTGGCAGCGCATCTTGTGAAGCCGCCGCCATGTCTTGGATCAGGCGAAGTTTTTCTTGCTGTGCTTTCATCATCTCTGGAGTAATGCCATCCGCCTTGAGAATGGTTTCGAAGAGGTGCTGTTGGGTAAGCATGGTTTGTGGTTGGAAGAGGTAAGCCTTACGTTTAGCCGGCAGGAGATCATCAACCACTTTTTTGATTAGGGGTCCAATAATCTTTTCCTGTTCCGGCAAAGGCACGTTTAATTCCGGCGGGTAGTAGGTGAGCAGGAGCTCTTTTTCCGGGTCGTGATAGACAATGGGGGTGGGATAGATGCCTTCATAGTGGCACACCGGGCAAGAAATAAAATTAGCTGCTCCAGAAAGCAGTTTATCTTTCGCCTGGGGGTCGGTGTTCATATCGAAAAGCCGGGTGATCTCCACCACGATAGGCGTGCGGCAGCGAGGGCAAGGTACAGTTGTTTTAGCCATAAAATCTCTTTCTCATATAAGGTTCAAGGCTTAGGATTATACCCTATGGAGAGGATATCTTAAGAATTGTATCGAGAGTGTTTTGAAAAAGGAAAAAGAAAGTACATTCTCGACCCATTTTTATTTATAACTGAACAATATTATCATGCATTTTCCAGCTTCTGTTTTCAGATCAAAACTGTCCTCCCGGATGCTAGTGGGGAGAAATTGCTTCAAGGTGAGGGCAGATAAAAAATATTTATTAAGAATCTGGACCTAATCGATTAACAAAAGTTATTCATCACCCTAGCACAAAAAATTGATGGAACCATCGATCAGTGAGATCCCTCGTAAAACCTCAAAGCAGATAATTTGGTTCTGATTTATATGTATTAATGCCTCGAAACTACTGACCAAAATTATTGACTATGGAAAGTTCCATTACCTCCCAAAACTCCGCAACGCACTCATCATAGTTTTCAGTACTTGGGAAAAGAGCTAATTGATATGCGTAATCATCCCAATAGACATGGATCATATCTGCAACTCCGGTTGCCTTGGGGATTTCAAGTTCCAATGAAAACTCTGTGTCAGCAAGGAAATAAGTGTCAGATTCATATGTATAAGGGGGAGGCCCATCTGGTCCGCCATCGCGAAAGCCATTAGAATCAATGTTACAACCGGGGTAGAATTTTGATTCAAGATAGAAATCTCCTTTATACAATTCTTTGATTTCCCATTTTGCAGCGTCATAGGTTAGGTAATAATCGGGATTACTCCAGTTCCGAATCTTAATCTGACCATATTCAATGGGTTCCTCTGTCGGTACTTCTGTCGGAGTTTCGGTTGGTGTTCTTGTTGGTGCTTTTGTCGGAGCTGTCGTTGGAGCTTTCGTTGGGGCTTTTGTTGGAAACTCCGTTGGAGCTTCAATTGGACCTGCACATGCAGATAGAACAACGCTCAGCATAATCATTATTCCAAGAATGAAGTACACTTTTATTTTCATGCTTTTTCCTCTCGATAGAGATTTGTGAGATTGGTGATTTAGAATTTCAGTCCACTTGCATTTCAAGCGCTCCGCATAAACTTGGTCAAGTTGTTTGCCTTCCTATAATAAATATAGAATGGTGATGTATTTATTTTACATTCTACCAATGAAATAATATCATGAGTAATGTTCTTGTCAAAAACACAAGCAAAGGCGTCTTGTTTCAAAAGTACATAGGTTATTTGAGTGATGCAAATGATCACAGTCGAATCCGTCGCAAGAATTATACCCAGGATAGCTGCGACACATAGCAAGCCCCCTTGTATCAACCCGTAATATAAGCAGAATTTTGGCTAAATCTGGTAGCTAATGACTTATCAGATGCATATCGAAATCCAAAGATTACGGTGCTGAGCTGGAGCCGATTTAATTCAGATATGAAAGTTAACGAGCAGTTGGTTCTTTCCCTTCCAGCAAGTTTTCAACGATTTGCCGCAGCGTGCTTTCGGGCACTGCCCCAGGCAGAATCCAACGCTGGTTGAATATCAGCGTAGGTACGGCGTTTACGCCCAGCTGTTGTGCTTCGCGTAAATCTGCTTCCCAGTGAGCAACAGCCAAACCAACAAATTTATTAATTTTCCTGCCACAATTAGTTCCTGTGTTTGGTCAGATTACGAGTAGCATTCCTTTTAGCAGAACCTGACGTCATGGCCGGTCCTTACCATCTGCCCCGAAGATTTGTTTTCTTGCTGCAAAAACAGCAGAATCTTGTTGAACTTATAGTCCATTTCAAAATGCGGCGCAATTCTCGTGCGTGATCGGCTTCATCAGCTGCTATTTCTTCCAACTTCAATTGCAACCCTACCAAACCCATTTCTGCAGATATCTGTGTGTGGTTCCTTTAGTTTTCAACACCCTGCTTCTCTAACTCGAATTTTTGCTAGAGCATATCTTTGGGCTGTTCATTTCACCTCATCAACATCTCCATGCCTTAAGGGGTTACTGGGATAGTGTGAAGTTGCTGCACTCCAAAAGCGCACCCCAAAACGTTCGACGACCTGGGCTCGTCCGCTGGATTCCAGTTCAAGCAGTGCTTGGCGCACTTGTCCGGAGAACCAGCGATCCAACGCCCGCTCCAATTCTTCCTGGCGCATGGGATGACGCGTGATAATACCGATGACTGCATCGACAACGTTATCATATTCGCTCAGGTCAAAGCTTCCCTCCGCTGGATGCACCACCTCAGCGATATTGCCCAAAATAGTAATGGCTTGCATCATACTTTCCTCAGTTGGCGGTTGCACCCAGGTTTCAACTGGAGGCCGATTGGGGAGATTAATGTGTACAGCATCTGGTTCAATCCTCTGCAAAATTTTTGCAATATCCATTAATGCCTGCGGAGTGTCATTCATTCCTCGAACCAACATGACCTCAACCCAAAGTTTGCCGCTATAACCTTCACGGAAAGTCTCCAGCCCGTTAACCAGCCGATCGAAGGAGAGTTCCGGGTGGGGACGGTTGATTTTGCGGTATAGTTTTGCTGTACCGGCATCCAGGGTAGGTAATATTGCATCAGCAGCGGATAATTCCTGGCGTACTTCAGGTAAATACAACAGCGACCCGTTAGTAATAACCGCTACCGGCAGGTCAGTCATACTCTTCACCTGGCGGATTAAATAACCCATCCTGTCATGAAGAAGTGGTTCACCTGAACCGACGAAGGTTACCCAGTCGATCTCACCTGGTCGATGAGCTTTCAAGGCTTCCTGCACCTCTGCCAAAATTTCATCGGATGGGTAGTATTCTCTGCGCTGATTAACAATCGGTTGTGTGCGGCCAAGCTGGCAATATACACAGTTCCAGTTGCATGTTTTGAGCGGAATTGTGTCGATGCCAAGGGATTGGCCCAAGCGACGCGAGGGGACTGGCCCAAATATGTATTTCATACACTTTTCCAAATGACCCTATATTACATTTCCTTGATTTTGAAATGTGGATGTTGGTCTTTGCAAATAACAAAGCTCCTTATTATCATCGACTGCATAAACTCATCCATCGCATTATTCACTAACCGATATGGTGCAACATTTTAAACCGTCTAATGGTTGAAAACGCCCAATAACCGGTTTCACCTGTGTGTCTCCTGATCTCTTGTGAGAGGGCAAGAGGAGAATGAATTAACTCTTTCGCAGGCTACCCTATTGATTTCTCGAAGGCCAATCCTTGGCTGATGCTTTCTTCCCATTAATTTCCTTTTCGTTAATTTATGTAACGTATACATGTATCCTTCATTCGTTACACTAATTTATTAATATACCGTTTTAGGATATGGAATGCAAGAATTTTTCAATTTTTCTATGAAATGTTAAGTAAATACATTATTATTAAGGTTGACCGTGATTTGATTTACTTTTCATGGGAATTTCTTATAAAGCTTGTTAAGGTTTCTTTATAACTTCATACTTTTTTAGCAACAATATTTAATTCAAATTATCATAATTTCCTTCGTGGAAGGACACAATCAGCGCAAAATGTGGAAGACGGTCATCTTTGCATAAGCGCATATGCTGCGATTATTCACCTAATCGCAAGGGGACTCTTTTAGTGATGGATTGTCAATGCCTGCATCGTGCACCTTTACGGTGTGCCATATAGCGGAATGCGGGCACCATTTACTCTATTCGCCTCATCTGAGCAG
>ERZ1026792.415-NODE-415-length-36916-cov-3.675039_pt1 | contig 36916 bp, 37 predicted proteins | sample MGYA00520884_ERZ1026792 | MGnify/ENA primary metagenome ERZ1026792 (study PRJEB33270, sample SAMEA104284473) | anaerobic digester metagenome | biome: Anaerobic digester microbiome; feature: mesophilic sludge digester; material: Anaerobic digester biomass | place... | reverse complement strand
AGCGGTTAAAGGAAGAAACCGTGAAGCGGTTCAATTTTAATAACCTCCGGTGCAACCGGAGGTAAACTGCTCTCTATGATGTAAAGCCCTGAAGAGCCTGCCCCGCTCAAGCGGGGGGCGAAAGAACAGCGTGTGGTAAGTTCAGGACACGGGGCGTAGGGCACAGGGAAAGTCTTGCTCCCTTCGGTCGCGGTCTTGCAGTCTTGCGGTCTCATACAATGAGGCATTTGACTAAACGCTGAACACTGAACGCTAAACGCTTTAATAACAATTAACAATTTACAATTAGCAATTAACAATTATCCGTTAAGCACTAACCACATATCCGGCACGAGTCACATAATCAACACTACACGAACAACTTACACGACCTGCACGACTTGCAAGACTTGCAAGACTTGCACGACTTGCACGACTTATAATGTATTTCCGGCATCCCGAATAAATCTTTTCTATCTGCTCTTTATCCCATAACATTTATTTTTAGATTTCAAAAAAAAATGTAAACTTTGTTTATGTTTTATTTATCTAATTATTGAATTATGAACATTTATGTTGGAAGCATTAACTTCAAAATGAGTGAAGCTGAACTTAAGGAACTATTTGAAGGGTACGGCGAAGTTGCATCAGCAAAGATCATCTTCGACAAGTACTCCGGTAAGAGTAAGGGATTTGGTTTCGTTGAAATGCCAAACGAAGCCGAAGCTAAGAAGGCTATTGAAGAACTAAATGGCTTTGAGGTACAGGGAAGAAAGATTATTGTTAACGAATCAATTGAGAAACCCGAACGCAGAAGAGATTTCCGCGGTGATAACGAGCGCAGAGGAGGCGGTGACAGAAGAGACCACTACAGATAGAAAAACTCGAAAAGATGACAGGCACCGTCAGATAGTATGACAGTATCAAAAGGTTACGGAATTAAAGAGGCTGTGCACCTTGCACAGCCTCTCTTTTTATTGTCTGCAGGGGATTCACAGGCATTCCCCCGAAAAACAGAATATCATACCAGAGTCCAGGGACTCCTGTATTCATAATGCAGCCTTTTGGTTGCTTCACCGTCAACATCATCAATAAATGTTTCGGTGGCCGGATCCCACTTGAGTGTCCTCTTGAGATCACAGGCAATATTCCCGAGTGTGCAGACCGTGCAGCTGCTGTGACCGATTTCAACCGGTACGACAGGATCCTGACGCGACCTTACACATTCGATGAAATTGAGCTGATGAGGTATCCTTGTTTCATACGGGCCATCCTCAGCCGCGGTTGCCGAAGCCGGCGGATCAAACTTGGGATCGGATGCCTTGAAGTATCCTCTTGCAACTTCTATCCAGCCGTTATCTCCCCAGAATTTTACTCCCTTGGTGAGTTTTTCATCGAAAGGCTCAGATGTCATGATAGTACCGCTGGCATATTTGAAGGACATGAATTCCGTTCCGTCGCCTATCGGTGAGATTTCAACAGGACCATTCAAATCCATTCCGAGTCCCCACTGGGCAATGTCGAACATGTGTGCGCCCCAGTCGGTGGTGAAACCTCCGCCCATTTCCTTGTACCAGCGCCATGCTCCCCATATATCCTCATTCTTTTCAGGGTCGAGGGAAATGGGTGGATTAAGCTGACTGTTGAAATGAATGCTTTCCGGAAGCGGACCGAGCCACATATCCCAGTTCAGATCAGCAGGAATAGGTTCCTCAGGAAGATCATAGGGAGTCGGTGGTGCGCCAACGTAGGCATTCACTTTGGAGATAGCGCCAAGAGCACCTGTCTGGACTAAATTGACAGCATGCTGGAAACCTGCATCTGAACGCTGCTGGCTTCCTACAGCAAGAACCCTGTTGTATTCCCTGACTACCTTCTTAAGCTCCTGGCCTTCCTTAATGGTAAAAGTCATCGGCTTTTCCAGATAAACATCCTTGCCCGCCTTGCAGGCAGCAATGGCTATCATGGCATGAGAATGGTCGGGAACAGCAATTACAACTGCATCGATGTCTTCCCTCGAAAGCAGATCCTGGTACTTCTCATAAGTGTCTACCTTGAACTCCTGACCGGCATTGGTGTAGAAATCGGTAACACGTTTCTCAAAACGCTTGCACTTGATGCCATAAACATCGCATCCGGCAACAACTTTCACTCCCGGTACCTGTAAAAATCCCGAAAGCAGGAACATTGCCTGCCGACCGAGTCCTATAAAACCAAGGGTGACTTCGCCGCTCTCCTGATCTCCGGCTTTCTTCCTGCCTTTACATGATGTTGATAATGCCGGTATTACTGCAATTCCGGCAAGTCCGATTGCTGCAGAACCCAGGAACCGGCGCCTGGTCCATAATTTACTCTGTTCTTTCATTTACGAATTAAGTTAAGGTTTATTAATGGTTGATGATGAAACTCTACGATAGCTTTGAAATCAAGCCATAAAATTAAACTAATTTATGCTAATTACAAACGAAGCATTAATTATCAGAATCTTCCAAAAACTGAATATTTTCCGGTGTTGCAAAAAATTGAGGAATAGAGAAAAAGTCCTTCCATGTTTGTCATTATCCGCCTCTCGAGATGCAGAACGGGCTGACCCGCCTCAAGCATCAGAAAGCTCCTTATCCTTGCCGAAGGCGAAATGGCACGTATCCTCTGCTCACCCCCCTTTATCTCAACCTGGTAATGTTCCCTGAGTATGGCAAAAAGCGACTTGTTCTCAAACTGCCTGGCCGTTATCCGCGGCAGATTTATGTTTGCTATATAACTTATGTCATAGAAGATCGGAGCCTCATCAAGCAACCTGAGCCTCTCCATGTAAATGCAACCCGACTCCCTTTCCAGTTTGGTCAGACTAAACATGAATTCCTCCGGCCAGGGCTTCAGTACCGGCTTTACTATGATCCTTGTCTTCAGATTCCTGTTTCCAAGAGCAGAGGTGGTTCCAGATACCGACAATATCCCGATATCCATCGGAGGAAGCTGAACTATACTCCCTTTCCCCTGATGCTTCCTGATGTAACCGTCGTTGGCCAGAGCTGCCAGCGACTGCCTTACTGTCGGACGCGTCATCCCGTAAAGCCTGCATAATTCATTCTCCGAGGGCAAAAGATCACCCTCTGCATAAACACCCTCGCTGATGTGCTTCCGAAGTATCTCGTACAACTTCCTGTGTTGCGGAATGGAAGCGCCTGAATTCATTGTCAGAAAATTTTCCGTAAATATAATATTATTTACTTGTAAATACAAGTTTGTTTGCTAATTTTGTAACATCATTAATATAAAGGTTTTCAAAACTTGTTCTTTTTGAGATTGTTCAACTTATTATAACAAGTACAAGCCGGCTTCAGTTTTCGTCACGGAGCGACGGAAATGATACGATAACACAAAACTAACCTTCATAATCAAAGATGGCAATTGCAGTAATAATGCCCAGGCAGGGTCAATCGGTCGAGACCTGCATAATAACAAAATGGTTCAGAAAAAAGGGCGAAACGGTTAAAACGGGCGACATCCTGTTCTCTTATGAAACCGACAAGGCCGCGTTCGATATGGAATCCCCCGCCGACGGCACTCTTCTGGAAATCCTCCACGACGAGGGGGCAGAAGTTCCGGTGCTGTCCACCGTGGCTTTCATCGGCGAACCCGGAGAAACGCCTGGATCATCAGGAGAACAATCCCCTGCTGAAACAGCCGGGACTGATACAGCCGGGGTCGTAACAACCGGGACTGAAACAGCCGGGGCCGAAACTGTCAGGGTCGAAACACCGGAGACGTATGAAAATCCTGCTGCCGGAGCTTTAGAGCCGGCGATAGCTGATACTTTCACAGGCAGACGTGTAAGGATATCGCCAAGGGCAAAACGCCTTGCCGAAAGAAACAATCTCGATTACAGTCTGATAAGTGGCTCGGGCCCAAACGGGAGGATAATGTGCAGCGACATTCAGAATGCCCTCTCCGCTAAGGCTCCGGTCTCGGTCACCGCTCCCGCGGAAACGCCCCCGCTCAGTCCTCCTGTTGCTTCTCCGGCTGCAAAACCGGTCTCACCGGAAGAATACAGCGACCAGCCTCTTTCGAATGTAAGAAAGCTCATCGCCAAAGCCATGTATTCATCGCTTCGCGATTCCGCCCAGCTTACCCATCACATGAGCGCCGATGCACGCAATATTCTCCTGGCAAGAAGAAAGATCAAGGAAGGCTTAAAAAGCGGAACGGAAGTCCACGACATCACGATTAATGACATCATCTGCTGGTGCGTGATAAAAGCCATTGCCTTATATCCCGCGATAAATGCCCACTTTATGGGCGATTCAATAAGGCTTTTCAACAGGGTTCACCTCGGAAATGCAGTCGACACTCCAAGGGGACTTATGGTACCTGCCATCAGGAATGCCGACCAGATGGATCTCCCCCGTCTCTCCGAAGCCCTGAAGGCCGCCGCCGAAGCCTGCAGGAAGGGAAACATCAATCCTGAACTGATCCAGAGCACTTCTGCTTCATTCACTGTTTCAAACCTCGGAAATTACGGAGTCGAAATGTTCACTCCCGTCATCAACCTCCCACAGTGCGCGATACTGGGAGTGTGTACAATAATAAACAGGCCGGCCGACCTGGGTAATAACACCTTCGGATTCGTACCCTATATCGGCCTGTCACTCACCTACGACCACAGGGCCATCGACGGCGGTCCGGCCACCTTGTTCCTCAGGGAAATAAAAGAACAGATTGAACAATTCAACTATTAAGGGATTAAAAACAATTTTCCAAAAACATAACAACATGCCTAAAAGTCAGTATATCAGTCCGGAAGAATTACGCAGACCACGGTTCATTGAATTCGGGAAGATCCCGGTTAACCAGTACAGAAAATCGATTGAGGAGGAAAAGCAGAATTTCAGCTCTGAAGACTTTATCAGAATCTACCACGACATGGTGATAATAAGGGAATTTGAGACGATGCTTAACCTGATCAAGACCACTAATGAATACAGGGGAATATCATACAACCATCCCGGTCCGGCCCATCTTTCGATCGGACAGGAGGCGGCAGCCGTAGGAATGGCTTACAACCTTGGCATCGACGATTTTATTTTCGGTTCCCACAGAAGCCACGGGGAGATTCTTGCAAAAGGCCTTTCTGCAATTGCCAGGCTTAGTGAAGACGACCTTTATACAATTATGAAAGGCTACTTCGACGGAAGGACCCTGAGGGTGGTTGAAAAAGACTTCACGGGAGGATCCGTCAGGGTACTGGCAAAGCATTTCCTTCTTTATGGAGCCCTGGCAGAGATCTTCGCCCGCGAGAATGGTTTCAACAAGGGCCTTGGCGGTTCCATGCACGCCTTTTTCACTCCTTTCGGAATCTATCCAAATAATGCAATAGTGGGAGGCTCCGGTGATATCTCAGTGGGCGCCGCGCTGTACAAGAAGATAAACCGCGAACCGGGAATCGTCGTCTGCAACATAGGCGATGCATCGATGGGCTGCGGACCTGTCTGGGAAGGAATAACCTTTGCTACCATGGATCAGTACCGGACTCTATGGGAAGGCGAATTCAACGGAGGACTTCCTATTATATTCAACTTCATGAACAACCTCTACGGAATGGGAGGCCAGACTATGGGGGAAACAATGGGATACGGAATTCTGGCCAGAGTAGGAGCCGGTGTGAATCCTGAAATGATGCATGCCGAAAGGGTCGACGGATACAACCCCCTGGCCGTTATCGATGCTTTCCGGAGAAAAATGGAAATCATCCGTCAGAAAAAGGGCCCTGTACTTCTCGACACTCTTACTTACAGGATCAGCGGACACTCCCCTTCCGACGCTTCTTCATACAGGTCGAAAGAAGAAATTGAGGCCTGGCAGAAAGAAGATTCAATAATCGCCTATGGCCAGAAACTTACTGAAGCAGCAATTGCCACTCCTTACCAGCTTGATGAAATCAGGGAGAATGCAGGCGAACTGATGTCACATATTCTTAGACTTGCAGTGAATGATGAGATATCCCCGAGACTTGACCTCGATTCTGATCCTGATGCTGTGGGCAAAATGATGTTTTCAAACCAGTCGGTCGACAGGATGTCGGAAGGAATACCGCAAGTCCTGATCCCCATGGAGGAAAATCCAAGGGTGAAGTCACTTAAGACAAAGGAAAGATTCTATCTCGACAGCGAAGGCAAGCCGGTTTCAAAGGCCAGGACATTTCAGCTCCGCGACGGGCTGTTCGAAGCTATCATTGACCGTTTCTACAAAGACCCGACTCTCGTCGCCTGGGGTGAGGAAAACCGCGACTGGGGCGGCGCTTTCGCCGTTTACCGCGGCCTTACCGAGGCGCTTCCCTACAACCGCCTTTTCAATTCTCCGATCTCCGAAGGCGCGATAGTGGGCACGGCAATCGGATATGGCATGTGCGGAGGACGAGTGATAGCGGAAATAATGTACTGCGATTTTCTTGGAAGAGCCGGGGACGAAGTCTTTAACCAGCTTCCGAAATGGCAGGCAATGAGCGGAAACCTGATCAAAATGCCTGTGGTGATAAGGGTTTCAGTGGGTTCAAAATACGGGGCCCAGCATTCGCAGGACTGGTCATCGCTCGTGGCACATATACCCGGACTGAAGGTGGTGTTCCCGGCAACTCCCTATGATGCAAAGGGACTTATGAACAGCGCACTCCAGGGAACAGATCCCGTAATATTCTTCGAAAGCCAGAGAATCTACGATATTGGAGAAATGTTCCACAGCGGCGGTGTGCCTGAAGATTATTACGAAATCCCGCTGGGAGAACCTGACGTGAAAAAAGCCGGAAACGACATCACCATCCTAACTATCGGAGCCACTCTTTACCCGGCCCTGAAAGCTGCCGAAATCCTTGAAAAAGATTACGGCATGAGTGCTGAAATAATCGACGCCAGAACCCTGGTCCCGTTCAGATACGAAACCGTCCTGGAATCGGTCAGAAAAACAGGCAGGATAGTCCTGGCCAGCGATGCATCATCAAGGGGCTCCTTCCTGAAGGAAATGGCCCATACAATAACCGAACTTGCCTTCGATGACCTTGATGCCCCGCCCGTTGTTGTGGGAGCACGTAACTGGATCATCCCGGCACATGAGATGGAGAACTATTTCTTCCCTCAGCCTTCGTGGATAGTGGATGCAATTCATGAGAAGATTGTACCGCTTAAAGGACACAGATGCTCAACAGATGTTTCTCCTCAAAAGACTTTGAGACTTAACTGGGAGGGCGTGTAGTACTTTTTATATATTTGCTGTTCACCAAGTTTTATTTATGATGAAGTCATTTCTGGCCGACTACCCGTTACCCGAAGAAATAAGGAAAAAGCTCTCGAACAACCATCTTCCTGAATTCAGGGAAGCCAACGCGCATATCCATACTCCATACTCTTTCAGCTCTTTTCCCGATATGGAGACCATTTTCTCAACGGCAGTAAGCGAAAACATTGCCGTCCTTGGAATCAATGATTTCTATGTCGCGGACGGATTCAGGGAATTCAACGACAGATCGCTCAGCAGCAGGGTATTCCCTCTGTTCAATATTGAATTCATAGGCCTTTTGAAGGAGGAACAGAAAAAAGGCATCAGGATCAATGATCCGAATAATCCGGGAAGGATTTATTTCTGCGGAAAGGGACTCGACTTTCCCTTTAACCCGGGCTTCATTAACAGTCTGAAACTGAAATCGGTGGTCAGGGAAAGCCAGACCCAGATAAAGGCAATGATCTCAAAGCTGAACAGGCTGATTGAACCTGTAAATCCTTCACTGTCACTTTCTTATGATAAAATTAAATCGCGGCATGCCCGCGACATGGTGCGCGAACGGCATCTCGCCAGGGTGCTGAGAACCCTGGTAACGGAAAACTTTCCCGATCCGGGCGACCAGCTTAGTTTCCTCGAGAAACTATACGGCGGGAAAAAATCAGCAGCCGATCCTGCCGACCACGCCCAACTCGAAAATGAGATCCGCTCAAACCTCCTCAAAAGCGGAGGAGCGGCCTTCGTCAAGGAAGATGAAGATTCCTTCCCCGAACTTCCTTCCATAATGAAGATTATCCTAAAGGCAGGCGGTATACCCTGCTACCCCGTACTGCTCGATGATCCGTCAGGAAATTTCACCGAGTTTGAAAGAGACCGGGGGAAACTGTACAAATCACTGTCCGACAAAAAAATAGCCTGCATCGAACTTATCCCCGGGAGAAACAGCCTCCCCGTATTGAGTGATTTTGTACATTTTTTCCACGACAGGAATTTCATAGTGACTTTCGGAACAGAACACAACACTCCAGGTCTTGCTCCCCTTACCGTTACCGCGAAGGGAAATGAACAACTGGGAAACGACCTCAAACAGATTGCCTGGGAAGGTGTTTGCGTCATTGCCGCACATCAGTACCTCAGGGCAAAGGGCATGCAGGGCTACATAATGCCCGACGGAAAGCCAAGTTTCGACCAGAAAAGGGAACTTACTTACCTTGGTAAACTTGTAATTGAATTCTTCCTTTCAAAAAACTGATACCATGAAACCGGAAATTGCCGATCTTATTGAAATATCAAAATACTACGGGAACAATAAGGACTTTGTCATTGCCGGAGGAGGAAACACTTCATTCAAGGACGGACAGACCATTTGGATAAAGGCAAGCGGACAAGCCCTGGCAACACTGAGCGAAGACGGACTTGTGGCTCTCGACAGGGAAAAACTCCGCCTGATCTCCGAAAAACAGTATTCCAACGATTCGTCCCTCAGGGAGGAACAGGTAAAAACAGACCTTTTCAACAGCATAATCGACAAGAGCCGGAATAAAAGGCCTTCAGTCGAGACTTCCCTTCACGACCTGATCAGGTATAAATTTGTTGTCCACCTCCACCCTACCCTTATAAACGGAATCCTGTGCAGCAGAAATGCAAAGAATCTCGTCAAACAGCTTTTCGGAGAGAAGGCCCTCTTCGTGCCGTATACCGACCCGGGATATACCCTCTTCAAAAAGCTGGAATCGGAGATTATTAAATACAGGGCCGATTCCCTGAACGATCCTCAGATAATCCTGCTTGAAAACCACGGATCCTTTGTCAGCGCCGATTCATGCACTGAAGTGAAAAAAATATATGAGGACATCCTGTCGGCAATTTACGGTCATATAGGCCAGACAGAAGAAATTGAGGAACTGGAGTATAACTCTGTTCTTACAAATGCATTGCCGGCTTTGAGAATGCTGCTCTCTGAAGACAGGCCAAAAGTTATCAGGTACCGGCACAACAGCCTGATATCCAAATACTATAAAAGCGAAGCGGAGTTTCACAAGATTTCACGTCCCCTGACTCCCGATATAATTGTCTACTGTAAAACCAGATACCTCTACATCGAGCAATCTTCAACGGCTGAAAAGATACTCGACTCGGCAAGAACCCAGCTTCCGCGCTTCCTGAATGAATACGGTTTTCTGCCGAAAATAATAGTGATAAAAAATGCCGGGATTCTGGCGGCAGACGAATCCGTCGCCTCGGCTGATGCCGTGCTTGATGTCTATGAGGATATGATAAAAATCTGTCATTATTCATCCCTCTGCGGCGGAACAAAAACCCTGACTCCCGATCAGACAGAGTTTATTGACAAATGGGAAGTTGAAAACTACAGGAGAAAAGTTTCCACGGCCGGGATCAAAAGCAACAGGATGTTCCAGAAAATTGCCATCGTTACAGGTGGCGCCCAGGGTTTCGGTGCTGGAATAGCTGAAGCCCTGTTCGGAATGAAAGTGAATGTTGTCGTTGCCGATCTGAATGAAAAAACAGGAAAATCTTTTGTCGACGGGCTCAATTCCTCATCCTCCGGAAACAAGGCGCTGTTTATTCATTCGGATGTTTCAGATGCTGAATCGGTCAGGAAGCTTGTTGAAAACACCGTAAGCGCATTCGGCGGGCTCGATCTGATGGTAAGCAATGCAGGTGTGCTGAAGGCCGGGGGACTTGACGAAATGGACCCTGCGACTTTTTCAAAGACTACAGAAATTAATTACAACGGCTACTTCTACTGCGCGAAGTACGCTTCGGAAATAATGATAATACAGAACCGGGAAAAACCTGAGTACTTCTCCGACATAATTCAAATTAATTCCAAATCAGGTCTGAGAGGCAGCAACAGGAACTTTGCATATGCCGGAGGCAAATTCGGAGGTATAGGCCTTACACAGTCATTTGCCCTCGAACTGGCCCCGTTCAGGATCAAGGTCAATTCCATCTGTCCCGGAAATTTTTACGAGGGGCAACTGTGGTCCGACCCTCAGAAGGGACTCTTTGTCCAGTACCTCAAAACCGGTAAGGTACCTGGTGCAAAGACCATTGAGGATGTCAGGAAGCACTATGAGAAACAGGTTCCCCTTAAGCGAGGATGCAGACTCGAAGATGTGGTTAAGGCCTTGCTTTATATCATCGACCAGGAATACGAAACCGGACAGGCCGTCCCTGTTACAGGCGGCCAGGTGATGTTGGGATGAGGCACGGGGCGCAGGGCACGGGGCACGGGGCGCAGGGCACGGGGCACAGGGCACAGGGCACAGGGCGCAGAGCACAGTGATTGGTCTTGCAGGTTGTGCAGGTCGTGCAGGTCTTGCAAGTCGTGCTGATTGTACAAAACCTGCAAGACAGTAAGACGCGGTGCAGGACGAAGCAAAGGTTGTGTCGGAAGGATCCCCTCCGCCGGAGAGCCTGTCCTGCCTTAGCGGGGGGCCAGGGGTGGGTTATAGCACAGAGTACTAAGTTCAGGGCTTAAGATCGCTTACCGCGTACCGTTTCTTGTCAAAAGCCAGGTTCTCAATAATAAAGACTATGAAAACAAAAGCAGTCAGAATTTACGGAAAGAAAGACCTTCGTCTTGAGGAATTTGAACTTCCTGAAATGAAGGATGATGAGATCCTTGCACAGGTGATCTCCGACAGTATATGCATGTCATCGCACAAGGCAGCGATTCAGGGACCGGAACATAAAAGAGTCCCGGACGATATCGCTGTCAATCCAATAATTATAGGACATGAGTTTTCAGGTCTTATTTTGAAAGTCGGAAGCAAATGGCAGCATAAGTTCAAACCCGGACAGAAATTCTCAATCCAGCCCGCGATGGCCCATATGGGGACACTCAATGCTCCCGGCTACTCCTACAGGTACATCGGCGGCGATGCCACTTATATTATTATTCCTGACATTGTGATGGAAGCCGACTGCCTCCTCACCTACCATGGCGAGGCTTTTTACCCCGCTTCTCTCTCAGAACCGATGTCATGCATAGTGGGCGCCTTCAACGCAAGCTATCACACGCCCCCCGGAACCTACAGGCACGAAATGGGAATCAGGGAAGGCGGCAAGCTTGCAATACTTGCAGGTGTTGGTCCGATGGGACTCGGCGCTATTGATTACGCTCTTCACCAGGACAGAAAGCCTGCCCTGATGGCAGTTACCGATATTGACGACGCAAGGCTGGCAAGGGCTGCATGCCTGTTTCCGCCCGAAAAAGCTCTTGAAGAAGGAGTCCGCCTGTTTTATGTAAATACGGCGAAAATTCCCGACCCGGTAAAACATCTGAGGGAACTCACGGAAGGCCAGGGCTTTGATGATGTATTTGTCTTTGCACCTGTAAGGCAGGTGGTCGAACAGGGCGATGCAATTCTCGGTTTCGACGGATGCCTTAATTTCTTTGCAGGTCCGACAAATCCCGAATTCAAGGCCGAACTGAATTTTTACAACGTGCACTACGCTTTCACCCATATCGTGGGAACATCGGGAGGTAACACCGACGATATGCGCGAATCGCTCAGGCTCATGTCGCAAGGCAGAATAAATCCGGCCGTGATGATCACCCACGTGGGAGGCCTTGATGCAGTAGCTGACACAACACTCAGACTTCCGCAAATTCCCGGCGGGAAAAAACTGATCTATACCAATATATCTATGCCTCTTGTCGCGCTCGACAGCCTTGGCGAACTTGGGAAAAATGATCCCTTCTATGCTGGCCTGCACGAAATAGTGGCAGCTAACGATAACATCTGGAATCCGGAGGCTGAAAAATATATTCTAGAAAAAGGCAAAGAGATATAAAGTCGTGCGGTCTTGCGGTCTTGCGGTCGTGATCCAACGGCACGCGGCTGGCGGCTCAGAGGTAAAAGTTGAAAGTAGAAAGTTGAAAGTAGAAAGTTGAAAGCAGAGTACAAAAACCACCTGATCTTGACATGCAGAACGAAACTCACTGGCCCTGATATGCCGGGACATAACCAATAGGATTACTGAATCATACCCCCGTCACACGGAGCGCCAATGACATATACTGACCTATTGCTATTTTAGTAGTTTTGAAATCTCAATCTTTAAAGTAGGCAGATGCCTAACAATAGTCCCCCAAACAATTTCATCATCAATTTTGTCGTAGCCATGAATAACTCTATTGCGCATATTGATGATTTGCTTTTTGCTTGATATTTTTATTTTTGGGTCAAGCCGTTCAATCCTATTCATAGCTTCGCCAATAATTTCAAATTCCCTTTCAACGGCTCTGCGCAGCATCTTGTTTGATAAATAAACACTAAAGTCCCTTTCATTACCCAAGTAATTCTCAATAGACTCTATTGATTCTCTAATATCATACAAGAATTTCTTTATCTCAACATTCATATAAGAGAGTCTTTGTTTTATTAACGAATTCAATGAAATATGGATTTCTTAGAGACTTTTCCGTCACTAAATCTACCTGCCTTTTAAACAACTTTTCGAAGTTTTCAGCAAGTTTAAAATACGTGTCGGCATAATCTCCATACTCCATTGGATTAAAGGAAACTAAAAGATCTATGTCACTTTTGTCATTAAATCTGTCGGTAACAACTGAACCAAATGCAAAAAGACTCCTAACATTATGGTTTCTACATAATGCTCTAATTTTTTCAATATTATCAGTTAGAAGCTTTTGCATGGCCTGTTTTTTACAAATTTACTAATTTTGCTGATCTTTGGCGAATCCGTCTTTGGCAATTGGTTACAACACATCATATATCGCCTATAATACATAATACATTATAAGTCGTGCAGTCTTGCGGTCTCTTCTAATGCGGAACATCGCCTATAATACATCGCCTATAATACATTATAAGTCGTGCAGGTCGTGTAAGTTGTTCGTGTAGTGCTGGTTATGTGACTCGTGCCGGATATGTGGTTTGTACCCTGACGGATAATTGTTAATTGTTAATTGCTAATTGCTAATTGCCAATTGTTTATACATCGCCTATAATACATTATAAGTCGTGCAGGTCGTGTAAGTTGTTCGTGTAGTGCTGGGTATGTGACTCGTGCCGGATATGTGATTTGTACCCTAACGGATAATTGTTAATTGTTAATTGCTAATTGCTAATTGCCAATTGTTTATACATCGCCTATAATACATTATACATTGCTCTGCGCTTAATAACCTTTTTAATTCAACACTTTTGTAAAAGTATATTCCCCACTTCCTATTTCTTTAAAAACATCTTCCCGTGGTAAATAAACTTTTGCTGTACAATTTCCCGGAACTATTACATTTAAAGTAAAAGTATTATTTTCTATTTTCCAGTCAACAGAAATTTTTCCGTATAAAGTCTCGTAAGAAGCTTCTACAAAACTCAGGTCTCCTACAGGTTGTGGTGAGATTATAATAGTTTTGAAACCATCATTATGGGATTTGTCAAAATTTATTCCAGCTAATGATTTATAAAACCATTCTTCAATTTGTCCCATCATAAAGTGGTTCCATGATGCACCTTCACGCGGATCCCACAGTTCTGTCAGTGTAGTAGCTCCGAATTTCAATTGAAAACCATAACCGGGTACCTCTTCGTGGTTAAACATTTTAAACATAATCTCATTCAAACCATTTTGAGCCAATGCCTGAAACAAGTATCTGTTTCCCGGATTTCCCGTAGACAATCTGTATCCACGTTCTTCGATATTCTTTACTAAATTATTTATAACTGCTTGTTTATACTCGGGCATTACAATTCCGGCAAAAAGTGGCATGGAGTTGGAAGCCTGACTACCTGTTCCGTATTGTTTCGTTTCTTTGTCAAAAAACTCTTTGTTAAATGCTTGTTTTACTTTTTCCCTTAAATCTGAATAAATAATGACATCTTCAGACTCTTTTACTATCTCTGCCGCTTTTACCAGATGATCTATAGCCATGTAATAATGAGCAGATGCAGACAGTGGTACAGGCGTATTTTGAGATACTCCATAAGGTTGATCTATATTATAGTCGCACCAATCTCCCAGTCCATGAGATACAATATGATTTTTAGCTGTAGTTGACAAGTAGTCAACATATCTCTTCATAACGTCATAGTAATTTACAATCAAAGATTTATCTCCGTAATATTCATAGTACATCATGGGTAAAATAACGGAAGCACTTCCCCACTCGGGAGAATCCCGAAATCCACCTTTAAAAACAACATATTCAGGAGCAATATCCGGCACCAAACCATTGAAGAGCTGGGCATCCCGAATATCCTGCATTACCTTGGGCATAAAGGTAGTTAAATCGAAATTATAGAATAGCCCTGGTCCATTGAGGTGAGTCTGTTCCAACCACCCTAATTTCTCGCGATGCGGACAATCGGTAAAAACGCTTTGCATATTACTTTTAATAGCGTTGACAATAATCTTGTGCGCTTCATTGAAAATATCATTTGAGCAACGGAAGCTCCCGACTTGTCGCGAAGAATTATGAACAAAAAAAGACTGAATATCAAGTAAAACAGGAATGTCTCTTGAATCTTCTGCATTATTAGGTTTAGCGCCTTCTACTTGAATATATCTATATCCATAATAAGAAAATCGGGGGTACCATATCTCTTCTCCATCTCCTTTCAGGGTATATACATAATAATAGGGAGCACCAGATTGTCTTTGGTCAACCAGTCCATTCTCCATCAGCCTTTCACCCAAAATTAGTTTAATACTATCTCCCTTTTTACCTCGTACTTTTATCATCGGATAACCCGATAGGTTTTGTTCCATATCGAAAACATAGGAATCATTTATTCTTTTCACATTTTGAGCTGAAAACTTCTCCATGATCTTGATGGGAGCTGTGCCTTGCGGTGTCAATGTTCCTTCAGGAGATTCCTGTATAACAACAGGCTGCCAAAGTGAATCATCAAATCCAAAGGAGTCCCATCCCTCTTGTTCCAGTTGAGCATCATAATCTTCACCGCCATACATATCATTAAAAACAAGTGGACCAGGCGAATATTTCCAACTCTCATCAGAAACAATCTCTTGTGAGGTACCGTCTTCATATGTTATGAACATCTTGAGAAACAAAGTGGGTGGTCCAAAACTCACCTGCATCTTAGTGTACCGACCACCTTGCTCATTATAAAAACCATTTCCCAAAAGAACACCAATACTGTTATTTTCTTTTAGATATTTTGTCACATTATATCCATTGTAATAAACAGTTTTGTCATAATCACTCCACATGGGATTGAACTGTTCATCACTAATTCTATTTCCGTTTAAGGAAAGCTCATAATGTCCCAATCCACTTATGTAAATGATTGCTTCTTTAATTGATTTATTTGATGAGAAATCTTTTCTTAAATATATACTTCGTTTCGACAACGGATTGGTTTGTTGCCACTTATTACGATCATCGGATGAAATTGCCGGGGTATGAAAATTTCTTCCCTCAGGCAGATTTGATTCTTTCTTTATAATTGCACCGATCCACTTGACATTTTCCTCTATTTTCGATGGAGCCATACGAAACGTGCTTATTTTACTCCAGCCAGATGATTTATTATTTTCATCCCAAATCTTAACTCTCCAAAAATATTCTTTACCTGATACCAGTACATTCTCACCAGAATATTCAATATGTTGGCTTTGATTTGATTTTACCTTACCCGTGTTCCAGATTATATTATTTTCAGCATCAGCAATTTCAATAGAGTAAGCCGATTGTTCTACCTGATTTCTATCCGAAAATATCTGCCACCCAAATCGAGGTGTTTTGCTGTTTACTAAAAATGGTGACTCTTGATATTCACAGGTGGTTTTTTGTACCGAAAGACTACTTGATGAAGTACAATTAACGAATGTATACAATACAAGAATAGTTAATTGATAAAATATACCAATGCCCTTTTTATTAAATCTATACCAATTCATATGCTTATTTTTTGGATGCACATAACCTTACTAACCTGATTTATTCATAAACCCAAAATTACACGTAAAAATCAGTTATAAAATCTTACCATGACCTTTCAATGTCTTTTATTTCAGATTTCCGGTTTAGATTCCCGGGTGTTATATCGGGATCTTTCAGCAAACTCCCGGGATACATAGTTTTCATAACTCATGCATACTTCGGTTGCAAAGTCAACCCCGGCGCTAATGATATCCCTCCACTGGTTGCCGTCCATCAGGGAAAGCCGGTCAACATCCGTATTGTTGATAAACATGGCGGCCATCATCCCGGCATTGAAATTATCCCCTGCTCCTATCGTGCTTACCGGTGTTATTTCCTTAACAGGAAACTTGCCCCTAAAAGCTTCTGTCCTGACATAAACTCCTTCAGCACTGGCTGTGTAAACCAGACACTTACAATAAGGCCTGATTGCATCCCAGGCTTCATCGGGAGTTGATGCTCCGAATATATTTTCAAAATCCTCGTCGGAACCCCTTACCAGACTAGCCATCGACATGTTCTCGATGATCAGGGGTTTTAAACGATCCAGCTCATGCCTGTGCGCGCTCCTGAAATTCGGATCATATATCACTATAGATCCGCTGTTGCAGGCCTGACTTATGAATCCGGTGAATTTTCCCCGTATCTCGGCAGTAATCGCATATATCGACCCGAATAACACAATATCATTCCTCGATGCTTCGGGCATATCCGTGTCAAGCCTGTTTGCCGGATAATCTTCATAGAAGGTGTAGGTCGCGTCATTCCTCTCATCAAGAAATGCAAGGGCAAGCTTGGTTTTGCCGTCGGAATAATGATGAACATGGGATGTGTCGACACCGTTTGAATGCAGGAAGGAATCGATGTGACTTCCTACATTGTCATCGGCGTATTCACTGATAAAATATACCGGAAGACCTGCCCTCCCGAGCGACACCAGGCTGTTGAGCATCGCTCCCCCGGGCTTTGCAGCCTGAGGCTGCCCGTTCTTGAAAATAATGTCGAGTACCGTCTCGCCTGTACCGAATATCTTTCGCATAATCTTTGATGGTTAAGTGTTTACAATATAAAATCCCCCGTGTGCCGGTTAGTGAATATACAAATAAAACAAGCATGTCGGTTTAACATGCTCCGTTATGATTATAATATATATTTTTATCCAAACAAATAACAGTTGAATATGAAAGCAATGGTACTCACCGGGATCAGGCAGATGGAAATGCGCGAGGTTCCCGACCCGGTTCTCAGTGATCCGCGCGATGTGAAGATCAAACTTCTTGTTCTGGGAATTTGCGGATCGGACATCCACTACTATGTCTCAGGAAGGATAGGATCGCAGGTGGTCAGTTATCCTTTTACTGTCGGTCACGAATCCGCGGGAGTTGTTGTTGAAACAGGAAAAGCCGTTACAAGGGTAAAAGAGGGCGATATAATAGCTGTTGAACCGGCAATGTGGTGCGGAAACTGCGACCAGTGCCTTGCCGGAAGGCATCATACATGCCGGAGGCTTAAATTTCTTGGATGTCCCGGGCAAGCTGAAGGCGCCCTGTCGGAATACATCGTCATGCCCGAAAACAGTTGCTTCCCTCTCCCTGCAAACCTTAATCCCGACCATGGTGCAATCTCCGAGCCGCTTTCCATCGGACTGTACTCGGTAAAAAAAGCAGGAGATATAAGAAATTCGGATATTGCCATCCTTGGATACGGCCCTATCGGGATGAGCGTCATGCTGGCAGCTAAAACAAGGGGCGCAGCTTCAATAAACGTAACTGATAAGATAGAAAGCAGACTTGCCATAGCAGAAAAGGAGAAGGCCTCATATACAGGTAATCCGTTGAAGAATGATATAGTTCAGGAAATACTCCGTTCCAAACCTTTGGGAATAGATGTCGTATTTGAATGCTGCGGGCAGCAGGAAGCCGTTGATCAGGCCTGTGAAATCCTTAAACCCGGCGGACGCCTGATCATAGTAGGTATTCCGGAATTTGACAGCTGGAAACTGGATGTTGACAAAACGAGACGGAAAGAATTTACCATTCAGTTCATCAGGAGACAGTTGAACTGCGTTGACGATTCAATCCGCCTGATGTCGGAGGGCACTATCGATGTAAGCAATATGATCACCCACCGCTTCCCCTTTGAAAGGACAAAAGAGGCCTTCGATCTAGTGAACGGATATCATGACGGTGTGATGAAGGCCATGATTTACTTTTGATATCGAAATTTGCTACTTTTATCTGAACAATCAAAACCTGTCAGCCCATGAAGAAAAAATCCATCCTTGCCGCGGTTATGCTAATGGCTTTCATTGCCTCCGCGGCACAGAATGTCGGTTCAAGCCCCGATTACATTAAAGCCCTGACAGCTGAATGGAAGGGAGAACGTTTCGCCGACGGAAGGCCGAAGGTTCCGGACGCCATCCTCGAGCGGCTGAAAAACATATCGATAGAGGAAGCCTGGGGAGTCCTGCGCAACAGAGGCTATAACAACCAGTTTGAAGGAGACTGGCAGGTGATTCATCCCGACGAAGCCATGACAGGACGGGTAGTTACTGCCCAGTATATGCCCCTGCGGCCCGATCTGGAAAAATACATAAAGGAAAAGGGAAAGGCTGAAAACAGGGCCCAGCAGGGCGGAACTAACTCCTGGCCTATCGATGTCCTGACCGAGGGGGATGTGTATGTCGCCGACAGCTACGGCAAAATAGTCGATGGGACTCTTATCGGCGATAACCTTGGAAATTCCATATATGCTAAATCTAAGAGAGGAGTGATCTTTTACGGATCGGTAAGAGACCAGGAAGGACTCGAGGAGATAAAGGGATTCAACGGCTGGATCAAGGGCAGCGATCCTTCATTCATAAGCCAGATGAGCCTGGTGTCAATAAATGCTCCCATCCGCGTCGGAAGAGCCGTTGTACTGCCGGGAGATGTGGTTCTCGCCAAGAAATTCGGAGTGATATTCATTCCCTCACATATTGTTGAAGAACTGGTTATAACAGCCGAGGTAACCGCTCTGAGGGATGAGTTCGGCCACCTTCGCCTGAGGGAAGGAAAATACAAACCCGGACAAATAGACAGCCAGTGGACCGAGGAAATAAAAAAGGACTTTATGAACTGGCTCAATAATTACCCCGGTAAACTGCCAATGACAAAAAGCGAACTCGACGACTACTTCAAGGAAAGGAATTGGTGAATCGGGCGGCGGATGGATAGCGGCTAGCGGATAGAGGTTCAAAAGAGTTGAAAGTTGATAGTAAAAAGTTGAAGGTGAAGCGTTTAGGGTTTAGGGTTTTTTGAAGTCAAATCAGAAAACGGAAACGGCAAAACAACAATGTCGCCTTTTACAAATCTTTCCATGCCTCGTCTTCTTCAGGTAACAGCCAGTCTTTGATCAACACTTTTTCACTGGCAAAATGGGTCATAACTTTATCGTTTTCCGGCATTTGTCTTGTCTCTTTTTTTAAAACCTCTGTCAACATTAGTTTTTCTTTGTAAGGCAACTGCTGTATATTCCGAAATTAATTGACCCCCCATTCCGAAATAATTGACCCCCTATTCCTGACAATTGACCCCCCTGGAATAGGGAATTTTAGCTGACATTCCGGCATATTGACCCCTCTTTGGGGAACTATTATGACTGACATTCCGGCATATTGACCCCCCTGGTAGTCGTTGTGTTTATTCCTTTGCAGGAAAAAATATGCGATGGCAAGAAGGATAATAGAAATGGAAATTAAGAAACAGATTGAGATTTTAAACAGTCTTGGTTATGGTAAGAAAACAATTGCACGGGAATTAGGTGTATCAAAGAATACTGTAAAGAATTATCTTGAAGCATCACTTGAAGCCTCAGATACGAAAGGTGCTGATTGGCACAATGACTCTCGTAAAGAAGAATTGCATTCTTTCTTTCCCTATTGCCGCGGTGAACTGTCTCGCAAAGGTGTAACCAGGCAGATTCTTTGGGCTGAGTATCGGGGCAGGCATCCGGATGGTTACAGTTACAGTCGGTTTTGCGAGTATCTAAGTCAATGGCTTGATAGAAAGGATGTATCGCTTCACATTGAACAGCAACCCGGGGACAGGATGTATGTTGATTTCGCGGGTTCAAAGATGACGATAGCAGATCCATACACGGGTGAGATAAAGCAAGTCGAAGTGTTTGTTGCAGTTCTGGGTTATAGCGGGAAGACCTATGTAAGAGCTTGTGAGAGCCAGCGTAAAGAAGATTTTTTATCATGCATCGCGAGGGCATTAAACTATTTTGGAGGTGTTCCAAAAGTTCTGATACCTGATAACCTAAAGAGTGGAGTTGATAAGGCTAATCGTTATGAGGCAGAAATAAACAGGGACTTGCTTGACCTTGGTAACCATTATGACATGGCCATCCTTCCCACAAGGAGCGTTAAGCCTCGTGATAAGGCATGGGTTGAGCGAATGATCCAAATTGTTTATACACGTGTTTATGCTCCTCTTCGCAACCAGGTTTTTACTAATCTTGATAATCTTAACGACGCCATCTGTGAGTATCTTGAATATCATAACCAGGTTCCTCTCCAGGGCAGATCTGAGAGCCGTAATGTACTTTTTGAGACAGGGGAAAAACAACATCTTCGCCCTCTTCCTCATGATTGCTGGGAACTGAAAGAATACCTTCATGTTAAAGTGATGAAGAACTCTCATGTGCAGCTTCACAGGGACAGGCATTACTATAGTGTACCGCATCATTATATCGGGCAAAAAATAAAACTGGTTTATACTGATACATATGTCGCGGTATATCTTGCAGGAGAACGCGTTGCATATCATTTACGTGATCGTACTCCTTACAAGTACACAACTGTAAAAGAGCACCTTCCATCGAGTCACCAGTTTGTAAGTGAATGGAACCCTGGTAAGTTTATCGAGTGGGCCGGACGCATTCACCCTGATGTGGAATCTTATATAAGAAAAGTACTTGACAGCAAACTATACCCGGAGCAAACATACCGGAGCTGCGTTGGAATATTATCCTTTGAGAAAAAAGCAGGTAAAGAGCGGTTGATAGCTGCATGCAAGCGAGCTTCTGACTTCGGGGTATATAATTATAAAGTTATTAGTCAGATTATTGATAACCGTCTTGACCGACTTGAAACACGAGGAAAACAAATAATTATGCCCTTGCATGAAAACATACGAGGAGCAGACTATTACAAATAACCGATTTTAAAAATGATGCTTATGACACATGAAATCCAACAACTGATGCAGAACCTGCGACTCCCCGGGATGAGAGCCGCGTACGAAGGAATAATATCTGCAAAGAACCTTCACTCTATTGGCAACGATGAGTTATTGAACCTCCTGTTACAGGCAGAATGGGATGAAAGAGAGAACGCGAAAGCCAACCGGCGTTTACAGAATGCAAGGTTCAGGATGCGTGCCTCGATGGAAGAGATAGACTTCTTTTCTCCACGCGGACTTGACAAAACGAGGCTTCTGCGGTTTACTGACGGAAGCTTCTTAAAACATGCCGAGAGCATACTTATTACAGGTCCGACGGGTGTGGGCAAAAGTTATATCGCTTCTGCCCTGGGCCATCTTGCCTGTCAACTCGGTTATAAGGTTAATTACTTTATTGCTCAAAAACTCTTTGCAATGCTTAGAATGTCTAAAGCTGACGAATCATACATCAGGCAGATTAGAAAACTTGAAAAGCAGGATCTTCTGATCATTGATGACTTTGGCATGCAACCGCTGGATGAAATGTCACGTATGATGCTTCTGGAAATCATCGAGGACCGTCATCAGAAAAGTTCAACCATCATTGCATCACAACTCCCAGTGGAGAAATGGCATGATGTAATTGGTGAGAGTACCGTGGCTGACGCGATACTTGACCGATTGGTTCATACATCACACCGAATTGAATTATCTGGCGAGTCTATGAGGAAAAAGAAAAAAAGTATAATTTTAAAACATTAATCGTTCATTGCATTTTTAACTACGATTGCCCTTCGGGGTTGTTGCCTCCGGCAGGGGGGTCAATAATCAGGAATGAGGGGTCAATTAGTCAGGAATAAACATACTACTATGTATGGAAATACTTATGAAATATATCAATACGAAATATTTGATATAAACCTTACTAATACTAAAATAGTTTTCAATAATTGGAAGATTAGAAGAATTTATGATCCACAAGGTAAAAGTTCTTACAATCACACAAAATTTGAATTTGTTGATCCCTTCAATGAACTCAGAACTATCCAGTTTTTTAGTTTAAAGGATGCATTTAAATCACTGAATGAGATTAGTGAGTACGAAAATTGGCAAAACTATGATCTTAATGTTTTAAATACTAAACTCAATGAGGAAAATAAAAACTTAACAGAAGAAAATGAAGAATTACACTCTAAGATTGATGCATTTATGAGCACCAGGCTTTATAAAAGGATGTCTACAAAAGTCGAACATTTTAGCAAGTCAAAATTAAGGTCAAAAGAAACTAATAAATTATTTAATAAAGAGTTTAGTGTTAACTCAAATTTTATTCGGCAGTGGTTTAAGATGTAATTGCGGACCATTTTGTAATATACTGATTATCAAAATCTGATTTATATAGTATATATCTAAAAATAATATAATAGATTAAATATTGATATACAAGTATTTTGTTATGGATATATCTTATGACACTCTGAGAATGGAATAAATAAAGTACACATAAATCACATATCCAGTACATTATACTGGCAAATTGCATTACTATTCAAAGTTAATTTGTTTAAAGCTAAAAGGCCCTATCTGAATGGTCTTTAATTTGCCTGGTATAATGCAAAACCATAAAAATGAAAATTTATAACCTCGATACTGAATTCAATTTTGGAAAGTTTGAAGGCAAAACCCTGAGAGAGATCTTATGCATCCAGTCTACTTATATTGATTGGTGTATTGTTAACCTGGCTCAATTTTATTTAACTGATCAGACTATTAATGGAATAAGGGTCTTAAAACCTAGTTTTACGTTAAGTCATGATGCTGAAAATATGCTTTTAAATAAGCAAACCAATCTGGAAGTTGAACAGGATGATGAAGATACATATGATGATCCTTGTGAAGAATACGACTGGGAAGCTGAAGAGTTTGATTTCATGACCGATGGTCAATATGGGGACTATGACAGTTTTAGAGAAGCTGGTGGTGACATGGACTATTTAAGAGATATTTTAGGATATTGAAAATTAAAAAAATGGCAACAAATATCATCGTAAAATTAATAGCAAGTGCTGCAATTATCGTTTTAAGCCTTATTCCTGCAGAGAACAAAACAGTGTATATTCAGAAATTTATTGATAAATGAAAATTTCAATAACCGATAGATCTGATTCGACTTGAACAAATTCGTGAATTATGATTAACTTTTAACATGATAAATCCAATCAAAACCAGGCACAATAATATAAGAAATCTGCTATGATTAAAAAGATAAAATTCCATGATTTCAGGATGTTTCAGGGTGAACACACAATTGATCTTAAGCCTATTACAATATTTATAGGGCCCAATAACAGCGGGAAATCTACATTAATCAGGTTAATAGAGAACCTGATAAAAATGCCCTCAAATGAAAGCAGAAACTCCAGTAAGTATTTTGTAGATCCATACTCTGGTATATCAAAGACTTATGAAAACATAGGTACTTATCTTACTAAATTTCAGGAGAGTATGCCTGAAGAATTTGGGAATTATTATGCCCGTGAATTTATTATTGACAATTTAAATATTAAAGGAGATAGTGCCTTAGGAGCGCCAAGCTCCTTTCAATTTTGTTATAAAGAATGTGTTATAGCGACATTTGATAATATGTCATGGAACTCAGAAATCGGAGTAAATAAATTAGGGTTAGAGAAGGCTGATCCTCATGCAAAATCTGAGAATTATTATGAATTCAATATCCATTTTGACAATATCTATTCTAGCCAAGCAAAACTATTTAAGGAGGATGATAAGGAAACGGAAGAATTTAAAAGTAATCTAAAGTTTATTATTGATTGTGGCTGGAGTAAGAATCTGATAGAAACATACTATAGTCTTCATGGTAAGCAATTACCCATTTTTGAAGCATCTAATAAAAATAAGAATGACCTTAACTTAATTATTTATACAGAGCAAAACAGGTACCTACTCAGAGACTCCTACTATAGCTGTTTTTCCAGTTATTTAAATGATACTCTCCTTCTAATCCAAACAAATCAGAGGATACCTCAAAAATACAAACAGGCATTATCTTTTGTCCTGAAGTTTGTTTTTGAGAAGTACATTCTTTTGCCTTTACAACAGTTGAAGGAGATTCAAGAAAACATTATGTCTTTTTCAGCATATAGAGGGATGTTCTTCGATGATAAGGATTCTCAAGCTTCACTTGCTTTTAAGGAGCTTATTAAAAAATTCTCGTTTTATCTGACAACCAAACACAAAAGAAAAAAGGGAGTTTATTCGTTTGGTGAGGTTTTTTATGAAGATGAAATAAGCCTGCTTAAAAAGTGGCTGAAGAACTTTGAGATCGGTGAGGGCTTGACCATGGATTATAAACAATTTGAGATTTTTAAAGTAATAATTGAAAAAGGTTTAGAAAGGTATCCAGTTGAATTAGGCTTCGGCAACCAGCAGCTTTTACCTTTAATTTTAGGTATGTTCAGCAATCCCTGTGGCATTTTTTTCATTGAGGAACCCGAAAGTCACCTACATCCCTATATGCAATCAAAGTTAGGGGATTTTTTTACTGATATGCTCAATTATAAAATTGGCTGGATGAAAGGTGAGAAACCGCAATTAATTATTGAAACTCACAGTGAGTATCTAATTAGGAGGCTTCAATACCTTGTTGCTAACAGAAGTATTGGATCTGAAGATGTGGCAATTTATTATATAAATAAAGCTGACCGCATTCCTGCAGAGGCCAGACAAATTCAAAAGATGGAAATATTAAAGGATGGTTCTCTTGGGAATGATTTTGGTCCCGGATTTTTCGATGAAGCAATAAATTTAAAACTAGAACTTCTTAAACTTAAAAATCCTAAGAAAAAGTGATAATGGAAATTTTTCTTGACAAAGATTTCGTTAAAGAATTTCCCAAAGGGATTTCAACTTTCAACAAAGAGCTTACTGAAGATTACTTTCAGTTCCTACGAAGACTTAGGAAGATCAAAATTAAAACAAATTTCACATGGGATGAATTTGAACATGAATTAAGAAGAAATGAAAACATTATCTTAGAAAACCTTATAAACCTTAATCCTCAAGAATTTGTTTTTGATGCTCACATTGATTTTAGCGTAAGTCCGATTGAGAAGACATCTGCCTTTTTGTTGTTCTTTGCCGAAGAGAAGGATACAGTAAGTTATTCTAACAGCTGGGGATTTGAATGTATCTGCTCCCGAAATTTCAACAATAAATGGAGTATCTACTCAGGATCAAGGCCAGATAACTGTATGAAAGTAACAGACAAATCGGATATTTCGGATACGATATGCTTCACGAGTTACAAAAAAATCCAGAATTTTGGACATCCAATACATGCGTTAATTATTTTCGATTTATACATTCTGGTTGATAAAGATAACCAAAGAATAAGAGACAATTTATTTCCCCTTCTTAAGAACCTGCTTTTACAGCCTTCAAAAAATCAAATCGTTGACCTAATGATCATTACTAAATTCAATGAATATATTCCTGAAGATATTAAAGCAAAATACGAACTAATCAATGATTTCCTTAGTGATACATTCGATGATGTAAGAGTACACTTGTCTCTGATAGAGTACTCCAAGAAATATCAAACATATAGTGCTGCTTCTTTGAAACCTAGAAGGATATATACAAACTATTTTCTGGTTAAATCAGATGACAGTTTTACATACTTTAAGCCTAATGGGAAAATAAATAATACTACTGATATAGAATTTAAGTTTGTTTACTACTCTCTTAATCCGGAATTTGTTATGTCAGAACTGAAATTAATAAAGAAATATGTAGAGAAAGTCCCAATGAAAGAACCATATGCGGCCAATAAACAAAGAGTTCTATTTTATCCAGATAAAAGGAACAGATTACTCAATGAATTGGAGTAAATTACTTTACATCAGAATTCATAGCAAGTCAACTACATTATCATGAACAAAATGAAAACTTTGTCAGCAATTCCAATCCGCGAGCCATGGATCGATATGATCCTGGATGGCGAAAAGACCTGGGAAATCAGGTCAAAGTTCACAAAGAAGATAGGACCAGTTGGACTTATCCGATCAAAATCCGGAACCGTTGTCGGAACCGCAATCCTTGCAGAAGTAATTCAGCTTACAGCGAAAATGGCATACGAGAAATTTGCGTTGATGGGATTCGATCCTTTAACCAGGAAAGAAGCGAAGGAAATGGAGGGAATGTATGCATGGGTATTGAAGGATGTGGTAAAATTCAAAAAGCCTGTTCCCTATAAACACCCATATGGGGCAGTAACATGGGTTACGCTTGATGAAGCTACAAGCAACAATGTATTGGCAGAGGCAAAACGATCAAATAAATAAAGGAAGACTCCAGTTTAGTGATACCCTTGGGGGAGACATTATTAATTTACAGGAATTCGAACATTGATATGTTCGTGAGTAACTTTTCAATTATTAATGCAATTGTTGTTGTTGAAATATCCTAGCCAAGCTCACAAGTCACTTAAAAAAACAATTATTGTACGACTTAGAAACATATAAACAACCTTTCTGGGCAGAGAACAGTGGCTTTATGACTGGCCGTGATCCTCTTGGAATCCAAAATAGCTCAATCTCGCTTTATGCTGCTCTATTGCCCGGGATGACCAACCTTACACTAAGAATACGATATTATGGACTTTATTGCTGGCTGTTAAAGGAGTATGATAAACTACAATTAGACCCTGAAAAGAAAACACTACAACATCATTATAATTTCATTAGAAGGGCCGAATTGACCATTGCTTTCTTAATGTTTATTAAGTATCCGGAAATCACAAATATAGTTGGTCATGATTTTACTGTAAGGGAAGCTCAGAAATTCAGAGATGAAGGATCTTTCAATATTTCTGAGGGTGCTGACAAATTGAAAAGCACAAAGAAAGGGACAGTTTATTGGGATTACACTTCAGGGGCGTTGGGACAATATTATGCAGGATCTCTCATTGCACTTGAACTGATTGAGACAAGCAATAAGTTCTTCTTGTTACGGGAAAAAGGTATCAAACTGGCTCAGGTATTTGAAAACAATATCAATAGCCAGGCACGAAAAACATTTCTTAAGGTATTAAGAACTGGTATTCTGAATCAAAGAGATCTTGAACTACTCGAGGACTTTTCTATCACTAATATTCCTCAAGATTCATCCGAATGGGAGTTATATAAGTCTCTGCTACTTGAGAACGATGGACAAAAAACCAGAACATCAGATAACAGAGTCCCCTCAAACAGGAAAGAAACCATTAGTCTCTTTCTTAAGAATATTTCAGAAGCTGGAATAGAAGGATTTCCTGAGCAACAATTTCAGAAAGTGCATAGTGGTGCTTTGACTTCTGATACTTCTTTCGGGTGGTACTACTATTACATTAACGAGGCCATCCATTATTGCATTGAGACGCTCTTTTGGGGAATGCTGATAGAAATTGAGGGTAAAAGTCTTCCGGTTCATAAATACATCACTGACATAGCGAATTCAATAACCAATGAGTTGCAGGTTTTACACAACAAGATTAATAAGACTCAGATTTTAAACGGAATTGTTGATTCAATGCCCGTCCCCAATCTTCCTGATGCACTGGCTCATCTGGTAAAGCTCACTAAATCTCCAAGGCAAGCAACAGGTGCAATGGGATTCGCTTTAGGTCTTTTGCTTGGGATCTTCAATCTGGCAGGAGAATTTCGTGGCAGAATTAAGGATTTCGAGAACAAATATTATCTGGTCTTTCAGAAAGGGAACATAAGCGAATACCTCGAATGCTATTTTGACAATAATATGGGATTATCCCTGACAGATTTCAATATGCTATTGACAAAGACAATCATTAACGACCATATTGCTACAGCATATAGAAAAATGGGAAATGGCGAATCCAATCTTGTGAAATTTGTGATAGAAGATGGAATGATAGGACATATCCAGACTATGGATCCGCGATTTACAAATCCCCGGTTAAGGACCTTACAAAATTTCCTCACTGATCTGGGTTTCATTAATAATTCCGGCCAGATAACAGACTCAGGTAATTTGCTGATGGAAGAAATTACAGCAATATGATTGAAAAGAAACTATATCAGGAGATACAGGGCGGAAGGAATAAATTTCATTCTGCAGTTCTGACTAGTTTCTCTTTCAATTTTCACCATTTCGAAAACCAGGTACTCAGAACTCTACGGCAGAAATGGGTATCAAGTATTATGGTTCTGGTGGATCAGAGAATGCTTGACAATGAACTAGGGGTTGCATCCGGGAACTTAAAATACCTTAACCAGACATATTCTGTATCAGGAATTGAGACCAAGGGAGCATTTCACTCTAAGTTGAACTTCATGATTGGAGATGATCAATTACTTTTATTTTTTGGTTCAGGCAATATAACTGCGGGAGGTCATGGAAAAAATCATGAACTCTTTACTGCATTTTATGCTGATAAAGGAAACCGGGTTCAATTACCACTGATACTTGAAGCCTGGAATTACCTCCTTACTCTTGCAAAGCCTATTGAAGGGTATAGCAAAGACAGGTTATTCAAGGTACTTCCTAAAACTTGCAGTCTTTTAGAAAATAAGAGTGGATCCCAACATGAATTCTATAGACTAGATGACGAATATGAAGTTGCATTGCTATATAATGATCAGACAACCATATTCGAACAAATTGTAAGGCTCATTCCACCAACTGAAGTAGCCCGGATTACTGTTGTTTGTCCATATTTTGATGAGGATGGCGCAACCCTGCTAAATCTAATGCATAAGTTTAACAAGGCTAAGATCGATATTTACATCCCCTCCAAATATGGATTGCCTCCCAATAAAATGGCACATCATCAGAAAATTGACTTTTACAACTGGGAAGAAACAAAAAGAGGGAAACAAAACATTTCCAGCGCAGCAGATTACTACAGAAAACTACATAGTAAAATCCTCCATTTTGAAGCAGGCGATCATGAATATTGCATTATTGGTAGTGCAAATGCAACTCTCGCTGGATTAGGAAGCGAAACCATTAAATCTGTGAATGAAGAGTTTTGTGCACTTTATAAGACAACAAATAAAGGATTGTTAAAGGAACTTGGGATTACCGGGGAAAAACAAAGAATTTTCGTCGATAAATTAGTTCGTGATGATTCGTCTTTCGCTGATACGGATAGAATAATTCAACAAAAAAAATCACGGATCCTTTGCGCCGATTTAAGCGGAAGACGATTGCGGATAGAATATAAAGCTTCATTCGATTTGGTTCATAAATTATGCCTTTATGATAGCAATGGGGAAGAAATACTAACTGAAATATTTGAGGCAACAGATTCAAATTCATCCATATTATCTCTTTCTGATAAAGTACTTGATAAAAATCCGTCCTACGTCGTATTCGAGTCTGAATCAGGTGATGAAATATCAAATAAACAGCTTATAAATTTTATTGATAAACTCACACATACTGATCCGTCTAAGGGAAACAGAACTATCCGGCAGGTATTAACATCACTCGAAGGAGGCTCAATAAATGAATTTGAGATTATTGAATTCATCAATGATTTGAATAGAAATCGGGAGGCGTCCTCTGTCAAAAAATCCAGGAGGGGAAAATCCATTGGTAATGATAAAGATGATGATGAGGTTTCTGCAGCAGAAATGACATATGATGAAGCTGTAGAAGCAGCTAAGGATCACAAAAAATCAGAAACAATTGTTAGAGGTCACTTCTCAACACAGTTATGGGAAACCATATCAAGGTTGTTTCAGGAAAAACATACCAATGTTGATAACGAAATGATGGATGAGGAAGAAGAAGGAAGCGCAGAAAGCAGCAGGGAACGAAAAGAAGCGGATCAGGATAAAGATAAGGTTGTAATCAAAAATATTGATCAATTTAGAAGGATGATTAACAGTGTCACTAAGCTAGCCGATAATTACATAGGCCAGCTAAACAAAATATGTTATAGTACGGATCATAAGATAAATGAACTTGATTTAGGAAATTTTCTACTGGTAACTCACATTTTAACAGTTGTATGCAACTTTAAAGAGTATGAATTTGAAAAGTCTGATGTAGGCAAATCACATCTAAGGGAATTGGAGCAATTATATTCAGATAAAATGTTGGGGATACTTTTACACTTTTCCAAACTGCTCATTAAAATGCCGTTCGTTAAATATAGTGAAGATGATTATCAGAAACAGAAGTTTGATGAATTCCTTCCAAAAGTCGGCTACCATTTCTGGCTTTATGTTTACCTGATTCAGCACAGATACTGGCATCCGGTAGTAAAAGATAAAGTGGAACTGACGGCTTTAAATTTCATTCATTTCGTAGGCGAACCAGATAGAAGATTTGATCAGTATCTAAAGATACTTTCATCTGCATATAATGACATGTATTTCAATCCAATTTTTGTTGTCAAGTATTCTGATCAAATTCTTGCAACATATCTGAACCCAAGTGGCCAATATATTGGAATAGACCATTCAGGAATCTGCAGAGTGCTTAGTAATGATGGGAAACAACTTAAATACACAAGCCTATTTATGTCTGCGACAGTTAATCTATCAAAGATCAAAGAGCATCGTATCTATTGAGTTATTTTTCAAGTCATTCATGACTAGTCCCATTCTTATTGAACTCCTTTGATCCGGTCAAGGTTAAATATATTGGCGACTGATGTGACCTTAGTAAAAGTTGGCAGTTAAACATCGTGCACCTTTTCCCCGGTCTTAAGAAAAATATCTATAATCTTATAGATGTCGTTATGATACAAACTGTATTCAATAAATTCTGAGTCTTCAATTGAATTTCCAATTTTATATGCAGAATAATATGGATAATTATAGGTCAGTAGTACTTTTACATCATCAAAATATTTTGTATTCCTGTTCTGCATTTCAACATATGTATCATTGCTGAGACCAAATCTCTTTGCATACATAGCATCAACTTCTTTTTGCATTTGAATTTCTTCTGCAGTTAGTAGCGAAAAGTGTTTCTTCAGGTGGTAATTATCAACATCATTTTTCTCTATGAACTCTTGTTCTTTTTTTTCTTCAACTTTCATCTCGTAATATTCAATAAGTTCATAACTCCGTACATCATTTTTTCTAAATTCCTCTTTGTTTTCATCATATGCTGGGAATTTTTGTTTTAAAAGTTCTAAGGTCTTCTCGTAATTGTCTTCCATATCGATAATTTTTAATAATGTAATTTTTCAATGCATGCTAGTGTTATGTTAAATATAATATGACGTATATTTAAAATAATTTTGTATATTTGTAAAAAATATACAAATGATACGGTATAAAATTAAACTGACCAAAAACGAAGTAGAAGAACTCATGAATATAATCAATAAAGGTTCACATACTTCGCAGACATTCCGTACTGCCTACATTCTCTTAAATTGCGATAAAGGCAAGTACTCACAGAAAGTAACCAATGAGCAGGTAAGTAAAGTTCTAAAGGTTGGCATGCGGACAATAGACAGGGTTAAGAAGAAATTCATTGAAGAAGGGCTTGATGCAAGTCTTGAGAGGCGACCAACCAGTCGGATCTATGACAGAAAAACAGATGGAGATTTAGAAGCCAAATTGGTAACTCTCTGTTGTAGTGAGCCACCAAAAGGATATGCAAAATGGTCCTTGAGATTGTTGGCAGATAAAATGGTGGAATTAAAATATGTAGAGAGCATTTCTCACGTGACAGTGAGAAGCGTTCTAAAAAAAACGAACTTAAGCCTTGGAAAATAAAAGGCTGGGTTATTCCTCCGGAACAAAGTAGTGAGTTTGTTGCAAATATGGAACGGGTATTGGATGTTTATAAAAGACCTTACGATAAAAATTATCCGGTAGTTTGTATGGATGAATCACCAAAGCAGCTAATAGAAGAAGCACAACTATCGATTGGAATGAAGCCAGGTCAGGAGGCAAGGGTAGATTATGAGTATATACGGAACGGTGTTGTGAATATATTCATGGCAAATGAACCACTGAAAGGGAAGCGTTTTGTTGAAGTAACAGAATTTAAAACCAGGAAAGATTGGGCAATGTTCATAAAGGAAATTGCAGATGAGCATTACCCCAAAGCAAAGCGGATAACATTAGTGATGGATAATTATAATACTCACGGAGCATCGGCTTTATACGAAACTTTCAGACCAGAAGAAGCAAAAAGGCTATGGGACAGGTTTGAATTCGTATATACACCCAAACATGGCAGCTGGCTTAATATGGCTGAGATAGAGTTGCATGTACTAAACGGGCAATGTTTAAACAGACATATTTCCACGATGGATAAAATAAAAGATGAAGTAGAAGCCTGGGAATACAACCGGAATAACAAGAAATGTAAAATAAACTGGCAGTTCACAAACAAGCAGGCGAGAGTGAAATTAAAAAGATTATATCCGTCAATTTACAATTAACATAACACTAGCATTCAACACTAGTTTTCAATTCTTACGCTCTCAAAAAAAATTGAAAATCTTCCTCTGTCTTCATTACTCTGTTCATCATAATGAACACCTAGTACTTTTTTGTTTTCACAATCAACCTCATATATTGTTAAATCATCACCTTCACGAGTTGATACAAGGAGCATAAGGCCATCACCGGTTTTCACGTCATCTTCATCTCTAATATTTACTTCAGCAATTAATGCAACGGCCAGGTTGAGAGGGTCTTTACATTTTTCACGTATTAATTCCGCAAGTAGGTTCTTTGCAGGAATACTCGACATAATCTCGTCCGAGATATTTGTAATTGAAATAACATTATCAAATTTTTTTAAGAATATAACCATAGAATTAATTTGACCGGTCATTTCAAATGTTTGCTTTGCACATTTTTCCATTGCTGGTTTAAATCTAGTTATGTCCGAATTCATGATTCATAAAATTTTCTTTTGGAATTATTTAAAGTACTGCCCTCTTAATCAAGGATACGATAAACAGAGCAGTACATTTTATTTGTTAAAATGGGAGTTCATCATAACCATTAAGAAATTTCACGTCTATCTTTATACATGTTAACCCTTTTTTAGTAGCAGTAAGTCGTACATCTTTTGTTTCATAGGTAAAAGTTAGGGACCAGTTATTTCTTTCTTCATAATCAATATCATTTAAATCCATGTTTATTTCTTGTGGAAGGAAATGTCGATTATTCTTGAAAAAACATACAGCTTCATGCTTAAATCTATCCAACAGATATGGATCGATTTTTGACGAATCCGATATGTTAAGCTTAAAATAATATTCATATCCTTCCTTAACTAATTTTGATTCCCCTTTGGAACATTCATATAGATAGACATAGTTATTACAAGCATCATTATCTTCGATTTTTACTTTAAAAACCTCTTCAGGGTACTCAATAGATAGTTTTTTTATTTCATCAAGAGCCGTTTTTCCAGTCGAAGATATTATCAGCTCGTCCGATATAAGGTTTGTGAACCTTAAAGGAGTTTCTTTTTCTAAATGCTTCACAATTACTTTTTCCCAAAGTTCCTTTGAAGCTTTAACCTTTGTGTAAAATTTGTCTGGCATAGTTTTATTTTTTAATAGAATTATTTTTAAAGGCCTGCTGAATTAGCTGGCGTGCATATGTTGCAATCTTTAAATACGATTCTTCAGCTTTCTTGCTGATCTGTTCGTATAGGGTTGAATCCACCCAGATGTTAATTCTTCGAAAATCTTTTCTTTTCATTTCACTAATTTTTTTATGAGATAATTTTTTTCTTTTCTTATAAATAGTCTGATTGATTAAAAAAGTCACAAAAAACTACTATTGTGATCAAAATAAAACATTATGCCCTTGTATGTGTCAGATATACAAGGCAATATTATATAGGAATATTTTATTTTTTTCAAATATCCAACTGCATGGTTCTTAAAAGAACGTCCTGACTTACGAGTTTAATCGTTGTAATACATTTTTTAATAGATCCTATCTAAAAGATCCTATGTGAGTATGTATTAGATAAGGATGGCGGTATTTTTATCTGGAAGGCCGTAAAATCGTTAAGTTAATTGAATTTACTACCATGACATTTACCTAAAATGGAAGCTTCTCGTATACATCATCTTGGCCCTTATCTGAAAGGTCTTTCTTGATTTCCATTTCTTTTTTCTTAACAGAATTTTTTCTTTCATAATCAACGATAACCATTGATGTGAATCTTTTTGTTGCCGTGAATTTATGAATGTCGTTCTCCCAATTAATAGTATAATAGGATACAAACCCATCCTGGTCTTCCTTGTCATTTGGAAAATCAAAAACAATATCTTCTTCATCAGTCTTCTTAATAATATCAATTCGCTGAAGATAGATTTCAATTTGCTTTAGGAAACGACTCGTCAATGAGTTGTATTCTTCATCCTCAATTACTGGGAAAAGAATCTGATAATGTGGAGCCATATCAACATATTCGTATATCCCGTTTCTTAAAATGAAAGTATAATCTTTAGCATCTTCATAATCATCATCAATCCAGGTACAACCGCTAAAAGTTACTTCGGGATGACTCCTGGATAATTCTGCTAATGCATCGTTTAAATAAGTCTTTGAACAGTGATAAAAAGTTACTCCCTTTTCAATGCTTACAATAGAATTAAACCATTCCTGGTTAAATGTACTTCCGGTTGCTAGTAACTCCGGATTTGTACATGATACTTTTGTCCCAACATAAAATCCCATATTTTTAAAATTTAAGTAACTGTTATTTTTTCAATGCTTTCATTTCTAAAATGCAGGGTGTAACGGCCAAATATCAATAGTTATATAAGTTAAGCCCTGCCTTGTCGCTTTAAATCCAGTTTTTTCTGTTGCATATGTTACTATGTAAGATAAACCTTCAATATTTGCCACTTCTTCATTCTTACACCCATTAAGAGGTACGTCCAAATGGATTTTTTTAGGATTTGGAGTATCAATTCTTCGATATATTTCTGTAAGCTTCTTTTTGAACTCTCTCAGTTCATTTACATCATAGCCTTTCTTGTCATTCGCAATGACACAATAGAAATATTCATAACCTTCAAAAACTAATTTGGATACCCCATTTTTGCATTCGTAAAGTTTAACGAAGTTGTTCCAAAGGTCTTTACTATCAGTTTTTACACGAAATGTATGTTTCGGGTAATCTTTAGATAACTTTAAAATAGCTTCCAAAACATCATTACTTTCATCTGATTTTATCACAATCTCATCGTTCCATATTTCAATTACTTCGAAATAACTTTTAAACTGGAATTGTTTCGCTAACATATCTTCCCAGAAGCCAGGATTGGCCTTTACAACTGTTACATCAGGCGCTATCATGATTTTGAATTTTTAATAAAATTATTTTTTAATGCCTGCTGAATAAGCTGGCGAGTGAATGTTGATATTCTCAAATAAGATTTATCGGCCTGCTCTTTTAATTGTTGATAAAGGGCAGGATCTGTCCAAATGTTTATTCTTTTAAAGTCTTTTTTTCTCATGTGTAAAATTTTAAATGCAATTATTTTTCATATAAATACTTTCATGTGTGGAGAAAAAACACAAAAAGATCACTTTTTGCGGTAAAAAAACCTCTTTGTGGCTGTATGTGCTAAATACACAGTCAATTGCATTTAACTAATTTCTTTTAAAGTCCTCATTATTATCGGCTATTCCCTCTAGCAAGTGAGTACCACTTTACGAAAGCATACATTTTTTATTGATTTTCCTGGAAAGAATGATCAGCTTAAAGTATTTATAGAAAACGGATGTATGACATGGAAAATAGAAATGATAATAAAACAGGTAGAAAAGATAAGATTATAAGTCTTAGAATGAAACGAGAGGATTATCTCGCTTTACAGAACATAAGTAAAAACAAAAGGTCTGATGTTTCAAAAATCATCCGAATAATACTTGAAACAATTTTGGAGATGATAAAAGAAAATAACTCTAAAAGTAATTCGATATGATTTGGGAACTGGATATACTATAGACGACTCTGCGTATCCATATATATGTCTTATTCATCTGGACAGATTGAGTATTACTTTCAGACATTGGTCTGGGTCAACATTTCATGATACAAGGAATCCGGATAATATTCCTTTTGAACAGGTGTTTGAGAATATTACTCTCATTCACGATAATACTACTGGCTTAGGGTCTTTTTACCATAGTTTTAAGGTGCTTTACAAAGGATATGTCATTGGGAGACTCCATTCAGCAACAAAACTGAAGAAACATGAAATACAGTTTGATTTTGCTAAGGAAATTTTTTATTCATTTTCATCAGGATTCTGGTATGAGGTTTTTGAGGCTATTGAATCGGAATTGGGCCTTATTTACAATAACATTCAGTATGTAGAAATATCCATTGACACAAATAAAAATATTGTTTTACAATTCGGCTATCTCTACCAAAATACAATCAATAACCAACTAAGATCTGGTAATTTATACCAGATGCGTAAAAATGTAATGGTTAATGTAATGAGCAACGGGTCATCTTACAT
>ERZ1026792.414-NODE-414-length-36947-cov-3.276073_pt1 | contig 36947 bp, 28 predicted proteins | sample MGYA00520884_ERZ1026792 | MGnify/ENA primary metagenome ERZ1026792 (study PRJEB33270, sample SAMEA104284473) | anaerobic digester metagenome | biome: Anaerobic digester microbiome; feature: mesophilic sludge digester; material: Anaerobic digester biomass | place... | reverse complement strand
AGCTGGAGGAGAACCTGGACTACAAGGTAGACACCCAGGCGGCCGACGGCGCCTGGGAACCGAACTGGACGTGGGGAGATTTCTACCCGGAGGCCTGGGAGCAGGCACGGCGCGAGTGGCGCGGCCACCTGACCATAGAAACCCTGGCCACCCTTCAGGCCTTCGGGCGGCTCCAGGCTTGAACCGGTCCATGCTCTCATCAGAACTTGACAAGCGGGCGCGCGTGTGTTAGAGTGTACTTAATCGAATAACCTGCTCGCCTAGTGCCTTTCGGCAACGGGGGAACCAATCAGGGGGTGAGTCGTCCAGGCAGGACGTAGGGCCAGCTTCTTCGGCCCGAGCCCGGCAGCTAACCTCGTAGGCGTCGGAGAAGGTCACCAAGGGTTCAATCCCAAGGTGCCCTTTTTTGTCGTGGAGGGAACCTTCGGAAGAGCCCCTGAACTACCAAATCATCCAGGAGGAATCCGATGTTTCACCCAACGATTTTGTTCGAGTTGACGAAAGACCGCCAGGCCGAATTGGCCCGCATGATGCGGCAGGCGAACCGGAAAAAGGCCGCGAAACAGGCTCGTCGCCCCGCTGACCGGAAACAGTAGAACCGGTCATCAGGCAGCCGAACCTCCGGAGTGTCCCCCGCTCCGGAGGTTCTTTTTGTTTCCCGGGTACCGCAGGCGGTCGTTTTATGGTATAATGGTCCTGCCCGACTGGGAATCACGCCGCGAGGAGAGGGTCATCATGAGCAGCGAGTACCCCGACATCCTGGGCGATCTGCTGGAAGCCCAGCAACGGTTCGAGGTCAACGGCGTGCACTACCTGCTGTCCCTGGAGCCAGGGGCGGTCGCTCCTGGCGAGACCGCGGCCCTGCGTGTCTGGCTCCAGAGCTGCTGGGACGTGCCGATGCAGGTATCGGTCGGTCTGCGATTTCCCGGCCAGCGCGTCCCCGTGTTCTCTGTGGCCCAGGTCCGGACGGACGTCCCCCTGGAGGCAGCCGAGGCGGGGGAGCTGACGATTCCCATCGCCGCCGGCACCCAGAGCGAACCGGGAGCGTACCGCATCGAGGCGACCCTGGCCGCCACGGGCGACAGCCGGGGGCTGTACGTGCGCAGCCAGAAGAGCGACGGCCAGTTGGGCCAGAGCCTGCTCACCTTCAAGGCGGGCATGGACCTGGCGGCGAGCCTGGGCCTGGGGTTCAAGTCCAGGAGCCAGGGAGAGCAGGTGCTGTCGCTCCAGGTCGCGGGCCGGCCGGCACCGGATCCCGCACCCGACCTGACGCCGACCTACCTGTCGCACTGGACCGTTGCCGACCTGGCACTGCCCGGCAAGGCCCGGCGCTATGTCAACGACCAGCGCATCGACATCCTTCCGCGTCTGAAACGCGAGGCCCTGTACGTCGCCCTGCTAGAGGAGAGCCAGGTCCGGTTCCGCAACGCCGGCCTTTCCCTGCACGTCGGCGAGGCCATTTTTCTGGCCAAGATCCTGACCTACACGGTCCAGTATTTCTTGCGGAGCCCCGACTGGCAGGACGCCATCCTGGTCCCGGCCTACACCCTCGCCTACCGCTTTGACCTGCCCGTCAACGATCCCATCTTGCTCGTCGCCCGGGCCGACTATGCGCGCCTGGCGCGCCTGGCGACCTCCCTCAGCTTTGGCCTGCTGCGACAGAGCCTGGGGCGCGACCCCTGGTCCATGGAGGAACAGGTTGCCGTGGGCAGCCTGGTGGCGGACCGCGCCGAGCGGGGCGGCCCTCTGCCCGCCGAGTTCCTCTACCTGCCCCTCATCCTGGGTGGGCTGCTCATCGCCGGGCGCGTGCTCATGCCCGGCGAGCAACTGGCGCAGAGCCTGAGAGTGCTCGTCCAGGCGCGCCAGAAGCGCAGCGACGAGTTGCGGGAGAACCCGGAGCTGATCGCCATCCTCGACCGGCTGCTGGCCGCCGCCGGGAAGGATGGCGGGGCGGGAGTTACCGATTGAAAACGGCCCGCCCATTTGCCGGCCCCTTTGTTTTCGGGTATAATGCTGGCATTCAGGACCGGCGGGCGAGCCTGTGCCTGGCGTCATACAAGGCGTATCGCGCTGTTTGCGCCCGGGCGCGGCAGTTTACAGCGGGCGTATCGAAAAGCAAAGTAAGATAGTAGGAGGAGACGATGCTGTCAAAGAGTGTGCGGTGGCTTCTGGCCACCACGTTGTTCGTCAGCCTGGTGTTGGCCGCCTGCGGACCGGCACCCACGCCTGAGCCAACCGCGGCCCCGGAAGTTTCCGCGCCGACCAGCCCACCGGCCGCGGCCGAGCCCAAGGAAACGCTGAAGGTTGCTCTTGTCTACGTGGCACCCGTCGGCGACATGGGCTGGAGCTGGGCCCACGAGCAGGGCCGCCTGGCCCTGGAGGAAAAGTTCGGCGACCGGATCGAGACGGCCTACATCGAGAACGTGCCCGAGGGCCCCGACGCCGAGCGCGTCGTCCGCGACTTTGCGGAGAAGGACTATGACCTCGTCGTCACCACCAGCTTCGGATACATGGACCCCACCGCCACTGTGGCCGAGGAGTATCCCGACACCTGGTTCGTCCACGTCTCGGGCTACAAGACGGCCGAGAACCTGAGCACCATCTTTGGCCGCATCTACCAGCCGCGCTTCCTCTCCGGCCTGGTGGCGGGCAAGGCCACCGAGACCAACAAGATCGGCTACGTGGCCGCCTTCCCCATCCCTGAGGTCATCCGCGGCATCGACGCCTTCACCCTCGGCGTGCGCACCGCCAACCCCGAGGCCACCGTCCACGTCGTGTGGACCAACACCTGGTACGGCCCGCCCGAGGAGAAGGACGCCGCCGAGGCCCTCCTGGACCAGGGCTGCGACGTCATCGCCCAGCACCAGGACACCACCGAGCCGCAAAAGGCCGCCGCCGACCGCGGCGCCGTCAGCATCGGCTACGACTCGGACATGAGCGTCTTTGTGGGCGACACGGTCCTCACCAGCCCCGTCTGGGACTGGGGGATCAAGTACAGCGACATCGTCCAGCGCATCATGGACGGCACCTACAGCACCGAGTCCTACTGGGGCGGCCTGGAGACCGGCGTCGTCGCATTGGCTCCCCTCTCGTCCAGGGTCCCGGCCGAGACCGTCGCCCTGGTGGAGAACTACCAGACCAAGATCCTGTCCGGCGAATGGGACGTCTTCTGCGGGCCGGTGAAGGGCCAGGGAGGCGAGCTCGCCGTGCCCCTGGGCACCTGCTTGACCGATGAAGAGATGCTGAACCTCGAGTGGTTCGTCGACGGCGTCGTAGGCGAAGCCCCGTCGAGCCCGCCCGTGGCCGAGAGTCCCGACCTGCCCAGCGCTGCCTTTGTGTACGTCGGGCCAACGGGCGACATGGGCTGGACCTACGCCCACGACCAGGGTCGCCTGGCGCTGGAAGCCATGGGCGTCGAGACGGCCTATGCCGAACTCGTGGCCGAGGGTCCCGATTCCGAGCGCGTGGTGCGCGACTTTGCCGAAAAGGGCTACGACGTCATCCTGGCCACCAGTTTTGGCTTCATGGACTCGGTCATAGCCGTCGCAGAGGACTATCCGGACATCATCTTTGAGCACTGCACCGGCTACGAGACGGCCGCCAACGTCGGCATCTATGACGGGCGCGGCTACCAGCCCTGGTACCTGGCGGGCATCGTGGCCGGCGAGATGATCGAGAAGAACAAGCTGGGCTACATCGCGCCCTATCCCATTCCCGAAGTAGTGCGCAACATGAATGCCTTCACCCTGGGCGCCCGCTCCGTCAACCCCGACGTGGAGGTGCATCCCGTCTGGCTATATTCCTGGGTAGATCCGCCCAAGGAGCGCGACGCAGCCGTGGCCCTGGCGGCCGAGGGAGTGGACGTCATTGCCCGCGAAAGCGACTCTACCGAGGCCGACAAGCTGGCCCAGGAAGAGGGCATCTATGTCATCGGCTACAATTCGGACGTCGCCCGCGACCAGTCGCCCGACGCGTTCCTGACCGCACCCATCTGGCACTGGGACGTCTTTTATACCCAGCTCATCCAGGACGTGGCCGCTGGCACCTGGACCAACGAGCCGGTGTGGTGGGGCATGAAGGAAGGCATCCTCGACCTGGCGCCCATCGCCGGCTTTGTGCCGGACGACGTCAAGGCCCTGGTCGAGGCCGAGAAGGCTCGCATCTTGAGCGGCGAGTTCGACGTGTTCGAAGGGCCCATCAACGACAACGAGGGCACCGAACGCGTGGCCGCCGGCGAAACCATGTCCGACGAGGAAATGCTGTCCTTCGACTGGCTGGTCGAAGGCGTCATCGGACAGATTCCGCAGTAGGAAGGAAAAAGCAGGCATAAAGGTGGCCCTGATCGTCCCGGCAGCCGCCGAGGAGGATCGGGGCCACCCCATTGCCGGGTAGTCTATATGAGCGCGAACGCAGCCGCTGTCTCGATGCGTGGTATCGTCAAGCGTTTCCCCGGCGTCGTGGCCGTCGACGGCGTCGATCTGACCGTGGAGCCGGGCGAGATCCACGCCCTCTTGGGCGAAAACGGTGCCGGCAAGAGCAGCCTCATGAACGTCCTGGCCGGGCTCTACCGCCCCGATGCAGGCGAAATCTCGGTGCATGGTCGCCCCGCCGACGTCCGCTCGCCCCGCGACGCAACCCGGCTGGGGATCGGCATGGTGCACCAGCACTTTATGCTCGTGCCGACGCTGTCGGTGGCCGAAAACATCATCCTGGGACTGCCCCAACCCCGCTTTCGCCTCAACATGCCTACCATCGAGGGCGAGGTGCGCGACATCTCGACGCGCTACGGCCTGCACGTGGATCCCAGCACCTGCATCTGGCAGCTCTCCGTCGGCGAGCAGCAGCGGGTCGAGATCTTGAAGATGCTGTACCGCGGAGCCAACATCCTCATCATGGACGAGCCCACGGCCGTCCTGGCGCCCCAGGAGATCGAAGAGCTGTGCCAGAACCTGCGGGCCATGGCCGCCGAGGGCAAGTCGGTCATTCTTATCTCCCACAAGCTGACCGAGGTGTTGGGCATCGCCGACCGCATCACCGTGCTGCGCAAGGGGCGGGTCACCGCCTCGGGCATTCGCCCCGCCGAAACCAGCCGTGCCGGACTGGCGCGCCTCATGGTCGACCGGGCGGTTCTCTTTGCCCTGGAGCGCGAGGCCCAGGAGCCGGGCGAGGAAGTGCTGGTGGTGAAGGACCTGTCGGCCCAGAACGACAAAGGACTGCCCTCTCTGCAGGGCATCTCCTTCCACGTGCGGGCCGGCGAGGTGTTGGGCCTGGCCGGGGTGGCCGGCAACGGGCAGCGGGAGCTGGCCGAGGTCATCACCGGGCTGCGTCCGGCCACGGGCGGCCGGGTTCTGCTGAACGGGCAGAACGTGACCAACTGCTCGCCGCGCCGCAGCCTCAACCTGGGCCTCAGCCACGTCCCCGAAGATCGCGTCCACGTGGGCCTCATCTCCAACATGACCGTCAGCGACAACCTGATCCTGAAGGACTACCGGCGCCCGCCCCTATCGCGCATGGGGTTTCTCATTAAGCAGGCCATCGCCCGCTTTGCCGGCCGCCTCATCGAGGACTACCAGATCGACACACCGGGGCCCGAAACGCAGATGAAGGGACTTTCCGGCGGCAACCTGCAAAAGGCGCTGCTGGCCCGCGAGATCTCGGGAGCGCCCCGGGCCATGATCGCCATGCAGCCCACCCGCGGGCTGGATGTGGGCGCCATCGAAGCGGTACACCGGCTGCTCATGGACCTGCGCAAGTCGGGCGCGGCCATCCTGCTCGTCTCCGAAGAGCTGGACGAGATTACATCCCTCAGCGACCGCATCGCCGTGATCTACGAAGGGCGCATTATGGGCACGATGCCCGCCGAGGACGCTGACCTGGAAAAGATCGGATTGATGATGGCCGGAACCCCCATGCTGGAACCGTCGGCCGGGTAGGTCCGGTGGGCCAAGCGAGGTAGTCGTGTCATGAGGATCGTATTCGAACGCCGGCTGGAGCCATCGCGCAAGGTCGCGATCCTGGTGCCCATCGCCTCCTTCGTGCTGGCTCTCATCGTGGGAGGGGCCCTGCTCCTGGCGGCCGGCGCCAACCCCATCGAGACCTACAAGGCCATGTTCGAGGGTGCCTTCGGCACCGATTATGGCCGCTCGGAGACGCTGGTCAAGGCCATCCCGCTGATGCTCACCGGCCTGGCCGTGTCCATCGCCTTTCGCATGCTCTTCTGGAACATTGGCGCCGAGGGACAGCTGGCCATGGGAGCCCTGGCCACGGCCTGGATCCCTCTCTTTGTCCTGAACGACAGCAGCCTTCCCCCCGGTGTGTTGCTCCTGATCATGGGCGTCGCTGCCTTTGGCGCCGGGGCCATCTGGGGGCTCATCCCGGCGGCCCTCAAGGCCTACCTGCGCGTCAACGAGATCATTACCACGCTGATGCTCAACTATATCGCCATCCTGCTCATGGACTGGCTGTACACCGGCCCGTGGAAGGACAAGGCGGGCTATGGCTTTCCCGGCACCGCCAGCTTCAAGGAGGTGGCCGCCTTGCCGCGGCTGCCGGAATGGATGGGCGCGGGGCGCGTGCACGTGGGCATCGTCATCGCCATTGTCGCCGCGGCCCTCATCTGGCTGATCCTCCTCAAGACCCGGTGGGGCTACGAGATCCGGGTCATCGGCGAGAACCCCCAGGCGGCCCGCTACGCGGGAATCAGCCTGGTGCGCAACATCCTCCTGGTCATGCTCATCAGCGGCGGGCTGGCCGGGCTGGCAGGCTATGGCCAGGTGGCAGGCATTGCCTACCGCCTACAAAAGGGCATCGCCGTGGGCGACGGCTTCACAGCGATCATTATCGCGTGGCTGGCCAAGCTGCACCCGGCGGCCGTCCTCATCGTCGCCGTCCTCATGGCCGGCCTCAGCACCGGCGGAGACCAGATCACCATCACCATGGGCCTGCCCGCGGCCATGTCCCGCGTCCTGCAGGGGGCCATCCTCTTTTTCGTGCTGGGCGGCGAGATCTTTGTCCGGTATCGGCTGCGACTGATCCGCACAGCCGAGGCTCCGCAAGCCTGACCGCCAGGGTCCGGCAACAGGGAAGGAACCGATGGCAACACTCCCGTTCCCGACGGAAAAGCGCTCCAAAGATGAGGTGCTGGCCGAGATGCGCACCGCCCGCGATCACGACGTTCGCTGGCGTAACGGGCGGGTCTTTGGCCTCATCTACCACGGCGGCGACGAGATCGAGGAGCTTTTGCAAGAGGCCTACACGCTGTTCTTTGCCGAAAACGGCCTCAACCCTGCGGCCTTTCCCAGCCTGCGCAAATTCGAGACCGAGGTCGTGGCCATGTCCGCCTCGCTCCTGGGAGGTGACGAGCAGGTGGCAGGCACCATGACCTCCGGAGGCACCGAGAGCCTGCTGCTGGCGGTCAAGACGGCGCGCGACTGGGCCCGCGCCCACCGGCCCGAGGTCCAGGCCCCGGAGATGGTGGTGCCCAGCACCGGCCATCCCGCGCTGGACAAGGCAGCCCATTATTTCGGCGTCCAGGTGGTGCACGTACCCGTCGGCGACGACTTCCGGGCCGTGCCCGGCGCCATGCGCGCCGCCATCACCTCCAACACCATCCTGATGGTCGCCTCGGCCCCCTCCTATCCCCACGGCGTGGTCGATCCCATTGCCGAGCTGGCGGCCAGCGCCCGGGAAGAGGGCCTCCTGTTCCACGTGGACGCCTGTGTCGGCGGGTTTACCTTGCCCTTTGCCCGCGCCCTGGGCTATCCCGTGCCCGAATTCGATTTCCGCGTGCCGGGCGTCACCTCCATGTCGGCCGACCTGCACAAGTACGGCTACGCGGCCAAGGGCGCTTCCGTCGTCCTGTACCGCACCCGGGCGCTGCGGCGTTTCCAGTTCTTTATCCAGACCGACTGGCCGGGCGGCATCTATCCTTCGCCGGGCATGTCGGGCACGCGACCCGGCGGTTCCATCGCCGCCGCGTGGGCCATCCTGAACCACCTGGGCTGGGAAGGCTACCTGGAGATCACCGGCCGGGTCCTGGAAGCGACGAAAAGGCTTCAGGAGGGGATCGCAACCATCCCCGGCGTCAAGGTGCTCGGCAACCCAGTCGCCAGCCTGTTCGCCATCGGCTCCGATGGGGTCGACATTTACGAGGTGGCCGACGAGCTGGCCCTGCGAGGCTGGTATTTCGACCGGCAGCACTTTCCGGCCAGCCTGCACGTCACGGTGAGCCCCGTCCACGCCGCCATCGTGGACGAATTCCTGGCCGACCTGGCGGCCTCGGTGGCCGCCGTGCGCAAACCGAGCCTGCGCAAGACGGGCAACAAGCTGATGATCAAAGGGGCCGACGCCGTTGTGCGGCTGCTGCCCGAGCGGTGGGTGAGCGCCATCATGAAGCGCGCCTCGGGCCTGGTGGGCGGCAGTGGCGGCGGGTTGCCCGGTCGAATGGCGCCCATGTACGGCATGATCGGCACGCTGCCCAACCGGGGAGACCTGAGGGAACTGGTGACCGACCTCATCGACGGCATGACCAGCTACCAGGCGCCCGAGACGAAAACGCTGCGTGGAGAGCGATGACGATGGACCTGGCTTTGCTGGTATCGATCCTGGCAGTCACAATCACGGCCGGCACCTCGCTGGTCTTTGCCTCCCTTGGCGAGATCTTGACCGAGCGCTCCGGCATCCTGAACCTCGGGCTGGAAGGCATCATGATCATGGGCGCCGTGAGCGCCTTTGCCGCCGCCTTTCATACCGAAAGCCTGCTGGCCGGCGTCGTGACGGGCATCGTCGTCGGCGGGCTCCTGGCCAGCATCCATGCCTTTTTGACCATCAGTCTGCGGGCCGACCAGGTGGTCAGCGGCCTGGCCCTGACCCTCTTTGGCGGGGGTCTCTCCAGCTTCCTGGGGCAGAACCTGGGGCCCGGCGGCAAGCCCCTGGTGGGCGAAGTCGGACCCAAGTTCAGCAAGGTGGCCCTGCCCCTCCTGTCCGAGATTCCCTTCCTGGGCGCCTCGATCTTTCGCCAGGATCCCCTGGTCTATCTCATGTACATCCTCGTGCCCCTCGCGGCCTACTATATCTACAAGACACGCCCCGGCCTGCACCTGCGCGCCGTGGGCGAGAGCCCGGCCACGGCCGACGCCATGGGGGTCAACGTGGCCCGCACGCGCTACCTGTATACCATCGTCGGCGGCATGCTCATGGGCCTGGGAGGCGCTCACCTGTCGCTGGCCTACACGCCCGGCTGGACGGAGAACCTCACGGGCGGGCGTGGCTGGATCGCTATTGCGTTGGTGATCTTTGCCACGTGGGACCCCTGGCGGGCCGTCATCGGCGCAGTGCTCTTTGGCGGCGTGAACGCCATCCAGTTCCGCCTCCAGGCCGCAGGCACGACCATCCCGGCCGCCTTCCTGGGGATGATGCCCTACATTTTCACCATTGTCGTCCTCGTGGCCATCACCTGGTGGGAGGCCTTTCGCAAGCGTGTGGGCGCACCCGCCGCCCTGGGCCTGCCCTACGTGCGCGAAGAGCGCGGCTAGCCGACCGTGAAGTGGACCGGGCGCAAACAATCAACCCCTGTTTGCCAAAACGCCCACTAATCGCTATAATTCGACGGGCTTTTCTTAACCGATAATCGTCCAGAGCGACGACTGAATATGTCAAGGAGGTTCAGGCATCATGGCAAACAAGTGGGTCTATCTTTTTAACGAGGTGGAGGAGGCGGAGAAAAAGGCGGGTAGCTGGGACGGCGTCCGGGCACTTCTGGGTGGCAAGGGCGCGAACCTGGCCGAGATGACGCGCATCGGCGTCCCCGTGCCGCCTGGCTTTACGGTGACAACCGAAGCCTGCAACGCCTACCTGGCCGCCGGCGAACAATTTCCCAAGGGCATGTGGGAGCAGGAGATGGAGGCTCTCAAGGCCACGGAAGAAGCAACCGGCAAGACCTTTGGCGATCCCGCCAATCCCCTGCTGGTTTCGTGCCGCTCTGGAGCCAAGTTCTCCATGCCGGGCATGATGGACACCGTGCTCAACATTGGCCTCAACGACGAGACGGCCCAGGGCATGATCAAGCTAACCGAGAACGAGACCTTTGTGTACAACTCGTACCGGCGGCTGATCCAGATGTTTGGCTCGGTGGTTCTCGACATCCCCGACGAGCCCTTTGAAGAAGCCATCGAGGCCCGCAAGCAGGAAAAGGGCATCAAGGAAGACACGGACCTGGAGGCCGGCGACTGGCAGGCCCTGACGGAAGAGTTCAAGGCCATCGTACGCGAGCACACGGGCAACGACTTTCCTCAGGCGCCCATCGACCAGTTGCGCCTGGCCACCGAAGCGGTCTTCAAGAGCTGGAACGGCAAGCGCGCCATCGACTACCGCCGCGCCGAAGCCATCCCCGACGACCTGGGCACGGCTGTCAACATCGTGACCATGGTCTTTGGCAACATGGGCTGGGATTCGGGAACGGGCGTCGCCTTTACCCGCGACCCCGCCACCGGCGAGAAGACGATGTACGGCGACTACCTGCTCAACGCCCAGGGTGAGGACGTCGTGGCCGGCATTCGCAACACGGAGCCCATCGCCAAGCTTGGAGAGGCGATGCCCGAGGTCTACGAGCAGTTCCTCGCCATCACCGACCGCCTGGAAAAGCATTACCGCGAGATGCAGGACGTCGAGTTCACCATCGAGCGCGGCAAGCTGTGGATGCTCCAGACGCGTAACGGCAAGCGCACCGCCAGGGCCGCCATCAAGATCGCCGTGGACATGGCCAATGAGGGGCTCATTGACAGGGAAGAGGCAGTCAAGCGCGTGCGGCCGGCCGACGTCGATACGCTCCTGCACCCCCACTTTGATCCCGTGGCCAAAGACCAGGCACGCCGCGACGGAACCTGCCTGGCCAGCGGCGTGAACGCCTCGCCGGGCGCAGCCGTGGGCGTGGCCGCCTTTGACGCGGACCTGGCCGAAGAGTGGGGCCTGGAGGGCAAGGCAGTCATCATGGTCCGGCCCGAGACCAAGCCCGACGACGTGCACGGCATGATCGCGGCTAAGGGCATCCTCACCAGCCGTGGAGGCGCCACCAGCCACGCCGCCGTCGTAGCCCGCCAGTTCGGCAAGCCGGCCGTCGTCGGTTGCGAGGCCCTGGAGATCGACCTGGGTTCCCGGCTCCTAACGGTCAATGGCACCGTCATCAAGGAGGGCGACTGGCTGTCCATCGACGGCACCAGCGGTGAAGTCTTCGCCGGGCAGCTCGCAACCGAGGAGCCCAACTTTGAAGAGGAAAAAGAGCTCACCACCTTGCTGGAGTGGGCCGACGAGATCGCTGCCCGGGACAACCAGCGCAGTTGGCCGGAGGACTACAAAGGCTTCCCGACGCGGGGCTTGCAGGTGTGGGCCAACGCCGATTATCCCCAGGACGCCCTCCGGGCGCGGAACTTTGGCGCCAAGGGCATCGGCCTGTGCCGCACCGAGCACATGTTCTTCCAGGAAGAGCGCCTGCCCATCGTCCAGGCCATGATCCTGGCCAACTCGCCCGAAGAGCGCGTGGAGCAGCTCGACAAGCTGCTGCCCTTCCAGCGCGCCGATTTTGAGGGCATCTTTGAGGCCATGGACGGGCTGCCGGTCATCATCCGGCTCATCGACCCGCCCCTCCACGAGTTCCTGCCCAGCAAGGACGATCTGCTGGTCGAGGTGACCGAGATGCGGGTCAAGGCCAAGCGCCTGGAAAAGAAGGACAAGAAGAAAAAGCTGGCCAAGCTCCAAAAAAAGCTGGAGGAGAAGAAAAAGCTCCTGGACGCCGTGGAGGACCTGGAAGAAGCGAACCCCATGATGGGCCTGCGCGGCATCCGCCTGGGCATTACCATGCCCGAAATTACCCAGATGCAGGTGCGCGCCATCTTTGAGGCGGCCTGCAACAAGGCTGCCGAGGGCATCCATGTCCATCCCGAGATCATGATCCCGCTCACGGGCCACCACAACGAGCTAAAGGTCGCCAACGAGCTGTTGGTGCCCGTCGCCGAGGCCGTGATGGAAGAAAAGAACAGCCGTATCGACTACAAGTTCGGCACCATGGTCGAGATCCCGAGGGCGGCCGTCACCGCCAGCCAGGTGGCCGAATACGCCCAGTTCTTTAGCTTCGGGACCAACGACCTGACGCAGATGACCTTTGGCTATAGCCGCGACGACGCCGAGCGGAACTTCTTGCTGCATTACGTCGAACACGGGATCCTGCCCAAGAACCCCTTCCAGACCCTCGACCGCCAGGGTGTGGGCGAGCTGGTCAAGATGGGTACCAAGCGGGGGCGCGATACCCGGCCTGACCTGGAAGTCGGCATCTGCGGCGAGCACGGCGGCGATCCGAGCTCCATCGAGTTCTGCCACATGGCCGGGCTCAACTACGTGAGCTGCTCTCCCTTCCGCGTGCCCGTTGCCCGCCTGGCGGCCGCCCACGCGGCGCTGGGGTTCCAGTACGAGGGCGACTAGCGCCTGTCGGTACAGCGCTCTGACCGCGCAATGAAATCAAGGCCGGGCTTTCGAGCCCGGCCTTTTTTTCTGGGTGTCCGGTCTCCCTTTTCGTTGATTTTCGCCGAGGAGTGTGCTATACTGCTCCCAACGCCAGCACCGCCGCTGTACCCCGGGTTAGCACGGAAAGGAGCAAGCCATGAAACGAGTGAAGGATATTCTGCGCATCAAGGGCGACCAGGTATGGTCGGTATCGCCCGACGCGACAGTACGCGATGCCCTGCAAGAGATGGCCGACAAGAACATCGGCGCCGTCCTGGTGATGGATCGCGGCCGCCTGGCCGGGATCTTTTCAGAACGGGACCATGCCCGGAAGCTGGATCTCAAGGGCCGGCGGGCCGACGAAACCCGCGTAAGTGAGGTCATGACCCAGCAGGTGGTGGGCGTGCGCCCTGACGACTCGGTGGACGAGTGCATGGCCCTCATGACCGAACGGCGCATCCGGCACCTGCCTGTGGTTGACGGTGGCGAGGTCGCCGGGATCGTCTCCATCGGCGACGTGGTCAAGTCCATCATCTCCGAGCAGCAGTTCCTCATCGAGCAGCTCGAGCTATATATCACCGGCACGCCGCAGCGGCGGTAGACCTGGGCCGGGCCGGTCGCTCCTAATCCGGAGTGCCGGCCCGGTGGCCAAGTTGCCTTTGCACTTCGGCCACCAACTGCTCGGCCGTGATGGGCTTCTGGAGGAATCGGCGCACGCCCAGGCTGAGCATCTGCGCCCGCTCTGTCTCGTCGCTGACCGGGTTGGCCGACAGGAGGACGACGGGGATGTCGCGCGTCTCGGCCTGCTCCCGCAGGCGGCGGAGGGTCGTGCGCCCATCCATGCGCGGCATCTTCAGGTCCAGAAGGATCAGGTCCGGCCGGTCCTGCCGCACGGCCTCCAGGGCCTGAATGCCGTCGTAGGCCTCGGCCACCTCGTAGCCCGAGTGGGTCAAGAAGTGCTTGAGCCAACCGACGATGTCAATCTCGTCGTCCACGACCAGGATCTTGTTTCGCGTGCCGTCATTGCCCAGATCCAACACGCGGCGCACGCAGTTGAGCAGTTCCCCTTCGTCCAGAGGTTTGACCAGGTAGTCGGCCGCTCCCAGCGCCAGTCCCTTCTCGCCCTTGGGAACCACCGAGACGATCACCACGGGAATGTGGGCGGTAATGTCGTCCGCCTTCAGGTCTTTCAGCACCGCCAGGCCATCCACATCCATCAGCAGGTCGAGGGTGATGAGCTCGGGCCGGAGCTGGCGGGCGACGTCGACCACCCGGCTGCCCTGGTTAACCACGACCACGCGAAAGCCGGCGCGCTCCAACTGGAGCTGGAACAGGCCGGTCACGTCCTGATTGTCGTCGGCCACCAGGATCCAGGGGCCGGCAGGGATGGGGGAAGGGAGAGCCTTTGGTGCGTCCGGTGCGGAGAGCGGGGCTGCCTCCACCCCCTCGGGTCTCACCAGGCCCTCGGGGAGCGGCAGCGTGAAGCTAAAGGTGCTGCCCTTGCCCAGCTCACTTGCGACCCGGATCTCGCCGCCGTGCAGCTCGACCAACGACTTGGTGATGTTCAGCCCCAGGCCGGTGCCCGTCTGCTGGCGTACCAGGTCGTCCTCGGCGCGGAAAAAGCGGGTGAACAGCAGGGCCTGATCCTGGGCAGAGATGCCCACTCCCGTGTCGATGACGTCGATGCGCAGGAAGCTGTCCTCTACCCGGGCGCGCACCATGGCGCCACCCTCCCGGGTGTACTTGTAGGCGTTGCTCAGAAGGTTGGTCAGGATCTGCATGATGCGACCCGGGTCGCCAAAGATCTCGGGTAGATCGTCTGGCACGTCGGTGGTGAGGGTCATGCCCCGATCCGCGAACTCTTTTTGAAGCGTCGTGGACACCTGATCGACGAGCTGTGGGATGGAGACAACCTTCACCTCCAGCTCGACCTTGCCCGACTCGATGCGCGACAGGTCCAGCAGGTCGCTCACGAGGATGTGCAACCGCTCGGTGTTGGCCCTGGCAATCTCCAGGAAGCTGGCCTGCTGCTTGCTTACCGGACCCGCGGCGCCCATGAGGATCAGCTCCAGGTAGCCCTTGATGGCCGTCAGAGGTGTGCGTAGCTCGTGGGAGACGATGGACACAAAGTCGCTCTTCATGCGGGCGACTTCGGCCTCGCGGGTAAAGTCGCGAAAGACGGCGACGGTGCCGGTCACGGCGCCGCGCATGTCATGCACAGGCGCAAAGCTGACAGAAAGGGTTTTGTCAGCCCACTCGAACTTGACACTGGAGCGGTAAGAGTCGGTCTCCCGGAGCAGGCCATCAACCATCTGCTGGTCCGCGGGCGCCACGTCGCCGGCCATAAGTTCTGCGATGTCCCGCCCCAGAAAGTCGCCGGCGTCCTTCCCCAGGAGATGGCCGATGGCCGGGTTGGCGACGACCGCCTTGCCGTCGTTGCCAAAGACGATGACTCCATCGGCAATGCCCTCCAGGATGGCCTGGTTCTTGTTGGCCTCGGCATGCTCGCGGGCCAGGGCCTCTGTCAGGTCGCGGGTGCGCTCGTCCACCCGTTGGTCCAGCTCGCGGTTGATGGCCCGCACGTCCTCCAGGGCGCGCTCCAGGCTGCGGGCCGACAGCCAGGAGAGAAGGGCCAGAGCGTAAAAGCCCACGAGGGCGACGAGGTTGGGAACAAGCCCGGTGTAGAGAGCGATGGACACCAGGATGACGGTAATAATCCCGGCGGCGAAAAAGCTGGCGTAGGAGCGCAGGATGACACTGGCCGTCAGGATCGGGATGGCAAACAGGAAGAGGGTGCGGCCGTCGACGACCTCTTTCGGATCCGACTCGGTGAAAGAGATGATGGCGATCAGCACGAGGAGAAACAGGGTGCTGGCCAGCCAGCTCAACCCGCGGCGGTTGATGACATAGATCACGGCAAAGCTCAACAGGCCGGCGCCGCTGCCCACGAGAACCGTGGAGTTTGTCTCCCAGGTTTGCACGTCGGCGATGCTAACCAGGATGGTAACCAGGAGGGTCAGAAACGTGAGGACGGACAGGCTCAAGAGGAGAAGGTTTAGCAGTCGCGAGCGCCTGCGCTCGTCGGGATCCTCCGACGGAATGTCGACGAGATAACTCAAAAACCTGACCAATCCCTCAACCATAGCTCACTCCTGTGCTGCCAATGTCAGGGCACTGAGCACGGCCGAGCGCACCACCAGCTCCGGACAGTATAGGCACTTCCCGATCCAGATCGGCATGTACGGTGGCTCGCCGTGTTCGGCCAGCCAGTCCGCTCCACGACGGATGGCATGCCGCGGGATGTCGTGCCCGTGGCGCCTGGCCAGCACCAGTGCCTGAAGACAATAGGCTGTCTCCTCGGCGGTAGGCGCATAGTAACCCCAGCCTCCCGCCTGACCTTGCGTCGTAAGGATCCAGAAAATGGCATCCTCTATCAGATCGTCATCGTAGCCCGCAGCGGCTACTATGGCATGGGCAGTAGGATAATACGGCGAGGCGTGCCATTTGTCAAGCCAGAACATGCGCACCGTCTGGGTGCGCCGCAAGAAGCGCCTGACCTTTTCCACCGACGGGTGATCCACGGTCAGGCCTGCCTGGCGCAGCGCGCCCAGGACGTGGACGTTGGCGCTCAACGACGGGTTGGCCTCCAACAGGAAACAGCGAAAGTATTCCTCGACCTCGTAGCAGAGGATGGCGTCCAGGTCGAGGGGCCGCCCGAAGCGGGCGAACAGCTCAAAAACCAGACTGGTGTCGTCGCTGTCCCTCGGGGTATACCCCGATGCCTGGGGAATCCCCTCCCCGGGTTTCCAGAAACCTTGCAAGAAGTCCAGGTATTCATGACATCGGGCGCGGGCCTCGTCGTCTAGCAGATCGGCCAGCAACAGATTCCACATCACCCACGACAGCTCAAAGACGTCGGAGGGGGCCACCGTCGGCACTGCCCCCTCCACGCTGATGTCATAAAGATATTGCAAGGCGGCGGGATCCAACGGGCGAACGTAGCGCACGAAATGGGCCGTGGCCGATGGGCTGTGGCCCACCGAGTGGTTGGCCTCCTGGAGGTTGTCCACGTCCAACAGGTTCAGGCCGTCGGAGCCTACCATCTCGGCCGAAAAGGCGACGGTCACGTGGCGGTTGATCAGCCCATCGGGCAGTGCGGCCAGCTTGGCTGCGCGATACTGGACCAGGTGCTCGAGTCCAGCCTTGGCTCGCTGCCCGATAAAGCCCACATTCTCGGCCTCACCCAGCAAGGCGGGCACGATCATCTCGAAGCCGATGGTCTCACCCGTGGCATCGCTGCCCAGCCCGGCGACGGCCCTCTCCAGGAACGGCTGCGCCCGCAGGCAGCGGAGATGATCGCTGCTCGTGCCTTGCCGCGCGAGCACGGTCATGGCCGCGAGCGTGCATACAAGGCGATCGTGGTAGTAGAGTGGCACCTGTGCGCCCCAGCTTCCGTCGGGCAACTGCGACGCGCGCAGCCAGTCCAGGGCGCGCTCACCGAGGGGCTCACCCAGCTCGGCCAGGCGCGCCAGCCACGACGTATCGTAGGGCGTCACCGACATTTTGCTCTTGTTGGCGCCGATAGTCTTCAGAAGGGAATGCACGCTTGTACCTTGATTCATGTTTCTCGTTCAACCTGGTTTATTGGATTGGGCCTTGAGCGCGGCCGGGCGCAATTAACATCGTCGGGGTGTACCAGTTGAGGGAGAGGGACCCATAGACCAGGGCCATTCTGTCTCCTGCCGATGCCCTGGGTCCTCTCGTGATGGGTCTCGTAATAGCACTTCATCCACTGCCACTCGTCGGTCCCCAGTCCAGCATAGTCGATCTCTCCGCCACGGCGGTTGTAAAGGTGATCGAACATCATCTCTCGCAACTGGCGGGCCGTCAGGTAGGGGGAAGGGCTGACGGTAAAGTACAGGTCCTCGTTGCCAGTTGACACGAGGGGCATGTCAAAGACGCAGAACTTGTCAAAGCCGATGAACAGGCTCACCGGGTCCACCCATTCCCCGTAGTACATCTCCACGAGAGCCCTCTTGTCGGGTGCGGTTCCGTGTTGTGCATGGTATTGAATGCCCAGCCGCGCCACGGTTTCGACAGCATCATGGGCACAGACACCGTAGAACAACCGATATCGGCCGTGATCCGCCGTGCGGGCGGTGGCCTCGTCGAACAGGTCCGACAGGTAGGCGTAGGGCGTCGCCCGAAAGTACACCCGGTGGTCGCCGTAGAACCGGACCCGGACCTGGAAATCGTCGTAGAAGCGGAGAAAGGCCGGGTGCGTGGCCAGGCGCTCCAGGCCGTCGGCCGCCAGCCGCATGTACCCGTCCCCACGATCGTCGATGAGGTCCGGGCCAAAGACGGGCGTCAGGAGAGTATCGAGGCCGTGCTCAAATAGGAGCCGGTACAGCTCGATGTGGCGCTGGCCGGTAATCTCCAGGTAGGTGGCCACCGGATCTTTTGCGCCCGCGAGGGCGGCGCTGTGCTCCAGCATGAACCAGCGCCGCGTGCCGTTGATGGGAAAGACGCACACCCTGGGGCCGGCGGCACGGGCGAGCCGGGCCACCTGCTCCACGGGCAGCGCCTGGAAGGCTTCCAATGTGACGTTCATGATCCCAGGCTCCTGGCGGCGGGCACGGCCACTTTGCCGGCCCTCAAACGGAAGAGGAGCAGTCCGTAGAAGAACAGGATGACCACCATGTTGATGGGGAAATAGATGGCAGGATCGCTCAGGACGTAACCGCTGTCCGTCATGATGTCACGCCCGAAGACGGCGACCGACAGCAGCCGCACCAGGTCCTGGAAGGCATAGCACAGAAAGAAAACCCAGATGAGGGGCCTCACCTGCGGCCGCCGCTCCGTGGCCAGGAGGTAGGTGAACATGGCGATGCCCAGCGACAGCTCCCACACCATGTCCAGCCAGATAAAGGCCGCCAGGTAGAGGGCAAAGGCCAGCTCAAGGGCCAGGCGCGGCACCTCTCTGCCGGGTCGACCGACGGGTTTGAGCATATGTCGCAGCCCCAAGACGGCCAGGGGCACCAGCAACACCGTCTTGATCCCCAGGGCCAGGCGCAGCGTCATGGGCGAGAGCCCGGCCAGATAGGTGACGGTCTGGCTGATGGAGTGGTTGTAGCCCAGGAACGGCGCCTCGGGTCCCCGCCAGGGAAAGTTCTGGCGCATGTTCCACAGGAACGAGTAATAGTCGGCGTGCTGCTGCAAGCCATAAGCCGGGCCCACGGCCAGGCAGGTCAGGGCCACCACGCCGGCATAGGCGACGACGGCCAGCCCCACCAGGCGGGCGAAAAAGCGCGTCCGGCCCAGGAGCAGGGGCAGCGCGGCGGCAAAGGCCCATTGGGGTTTCATCTGCAGGATGATCGTCAGCCACAGAAGCGACCAGCCCAGGCGCTCGTGCAAAATGGCATCGATGAGCTGCGTGGCCAGCAGGGCCATGATGATATAGGTGTTCAGGAAGACCAGGTCACTCCAGAACCCGGAAAAGACGAGCCACACCGGAAGGGCATAGACCAGGGCCTGGCAGCCCTCTTCCATCCCCAGCCGCCGGAAGATGCGGTCCCAGGAGAAAAAGAGGGCCACGTAGGCGGCCAGGTGCAAGACCGTGTGGGTCAACACCAGGGCCAGGGGCGACAGGAGCAAAAAGATCGAGAACACCAGGGCGAACGACGGCGTGTATTGGTAGAACTCGACCAGATCCAGCGCCCCCTTGAGGTACAGGTCCTCCCGGGCCTGGATGTGGCGGGCGGCATTCCAGTAGTCCTGAAGGTCAGGCGGGAAAAAGACGTCCTGGCCGAACTGCCCGCCCGTGAGCACGCCCGTGGTCAGCAGTACCTGCGCCGTCAGTCGCAGGAGCACAAAGGCCACGGCCAACAGCAGGGCCACGCGAAAGCCCTTGCGCTGGCGCCAGGCATCGGCCAGGCGGCTGGCGAAACCTTCCCCGACCATGTTCCTTATCTCCCCTCGCGCCCGGCCGCCAACTCGCCGTCGCCCGCCGTGGCGGGGATCCACCCCGTCCGGATGCGAATCTCCTTGTACACGCCCATGACCAGGGTGAACCAGGCCACCACCGCCAGGAATTGGATCAGCAGCGAGGCATCTCGCAGGTAGCGAATGAGCAGCAGCGAGACCGAGCAAGAAGCTCCCAGCCACAGGCTCCGGACAAAGCCAAAGCGCTCCCGAGCCGCCGCTTCCTGGGCCAGCGCCAGGGCCACGGCTACGACGAGGCCGGCGAGCAGGTCGGTCCACCAACTGCTCCACCCTGCCGACAGGTAAAAGGCGCCGGCAATCATGAGTGCCGAAAACGCTACGACGTTGCCCACCATGGCCCGCGGGGTCTCCTTGTGACCGGGAAAGATCAGGGGCTCGGTGATGGCAATGACCACCGCCGCCAGGGCCGAGCCCAGGACCATGCAGCCCAGCGCCGCCGGCCACTGCCCCCGTTCCCAGAAATGGAAGGCGACCAGGAACCCCGCGATGAGAGGCACATTCTGGGCCAGCTCCCACAACATTCGCTTGACAGCGAGCATCGAGTCCCTCCCTTTCTGCTTTGAATCCATCACCAGTTCGACCCGTTCTACCGCCGGCGACGCCTATTCGCTGCGCAAGACGTGCACGATGGAGCAGCCTGCCGCCCACCGCCCGGGCAGCAGGCTGCCCGCCATGCTCACCAGGCCGATGAGCGGCACCAACAGGCCAAGGTAAACGGCGTTGAGAGTGACGTCTACCCGGCCAAAACCGTAGGAGGCCGTCAGCGTGTCCATGAGGCTTGTGGTGAGCAGCAGGCCCACCGGGATGCCCAGGATGGCCGACGCCAGCCCCAGGAGGCCGGCACTGGTGCCGACCATGGCGACCACCTGCCCTGGCGTCATGCCTACGGTCTTGTAGATGCCCACGTCGCGCACCTTTTCGCGCACCGCCAGCAGCGAGCTGTTAAAGACGTTGATCAGGGCGATGCCGATGAGCACCGCCGACAGGACATAGATGGCCAGTTGCAGGTAGCGCACGTCGTCGGGGATCCGTTCCTCGACGAGGGCCACGTTGAGATCGGCGTTGGGGCCCGACTCCAGCCTCTCCTCCAGGAGGAACGGATCGGCGCCGGGCCGGAGTTTCAGGTAATAGGCCCGGGGCTCGGCGGCGGGCGCCAGGCGCCGCAGCGGCTCCAGGTTCACGGTCAACATGCGGCCCACGTTGGCCGGCTCAGGATACTGGCCGACGATCTGCCACGTAACCGGGCGGCTTTCCTTGCCCTCCAGGGTGGCTGTCACCCGGTCTCCCACCTGCAGGCCGAGCCAATCGAGCAGCCCTCGCCCGGCGATGGCCTCCATGGTATCGGGCCGCAACAATCTGCCCTCTTCGACCTTGACCGGGAACGGCGCCAGGTCCCCCTGGATGGCCCGCACCTGGAAAGAGGCGCCCTCGGGGGTGGTTGCCTCCAGGCGCTCCTCGGAGTAAAAGGCCTCGACCCCCGGCGCCATCCTCAGCTCGTGCCGCGTCCGGGCATCGCCGAACCGCTCGCGGGTCACGACGGCGTCGTAAGCGACGCCCAGGAGGGATGGATCCTCCCGGTAACGATTCACCGTCTCGTTGATGGTCAGCCCGAATACGATGCCCACGACGCCCAGCGATAGATTGACGCCGGTGAGCAGCGTCCGGATGGGTCGGGCATACAGATCGCCGAGAGCCAGCAGCGAGACCGGCGGCAGCCCCAGGCGCGTGGCCCAGCGGAGGAGCAGCGGCGCTCGCTTGCGAGGCGCCTCGGCACCGACGGCGATGGCGCGGATGATGTTGGCCTGGGCCGCCCGCCAGGCCGCGCCCGCCGCGGCAAGCAGTGCAGTGGCCGAAACGATGCCCTGCACGGCGAGGATGAGCCCGGGTTCGACGGCGGGGCGGTAGCCGGCGCCCAGGGAAGCGGGCATGTTTCGCAGGGCCAGGGGCGACAGAACCGTGCCCACCGCCACCCCGACCGGCCCGCCCACCAGGCTCAGGACCAGGTATTGTCCCAGGTAGAGCCACAGGACCTGACCCGGGGTAAAGCCCACAGCCTTCAGGACGCCCACCTGCCGGAACTGGGAGAGGACGATGGAGCCGACGCTGCTGGCGATCACCAGCACGGTTGCCAGGCTGGCAAAGAGGCCAAAGGCACCCAGAAAGACCAGGTTCATCCGCACGCCAAAGAGCGCCGACTCGCGCATGCGGCGCCAGTCGGCGTGGGTCTCCAGTCCCTGCCCGTGGAGAACCTCGTCGACGGCGGCCAGCGCCTCGTCCACGGCGTTGGGGTCGGCCAGGCGCAGGCCAAGGGCCCAGCTCCAGGTCGTCTCGTCGGGATACAGATCCCGCAGGGCATCCTCCGTCACGTACAAATAGGGCACCTGTTCGCTGGCATACCAGTCCCACATCGGATCGTAGGCCAGGCCGGCCACCGGCAGGTCCACCTCACCGCCCCCGGCACGGGCCACCTGCACCAGATCGCCGGCGGCCAGCCCGTGGGTGTCCTTCCACACGGTGTTGGCCACGACCTCCGCCTGGCGCCGCGCCAGGTCTCGGCCTTCCAGCAGCAGCAGGCGATTGACGGCCGGCGCCTCGCCGGGGAGGGCCCCCAGCGTCACCCAGGTGCGCTCGCCTGCAATTTCGGCCCGGCCGACCACGCTGTAGCGCAGGCCGGTGCTGGCCTCTGTCACGGGCAGGTGCTCGATCCGGTCCACGTCTCGCCGCGTTACCTTTCCTCGCTCAAAATAAAGCCACAGGTGCGCCGAATTCAGCTCCTCAAAGGCCCGGTCGTAGGGACCGCTGATATTGGCCAGGGTGGCCAGTGCCAGCGTCAGCAGGGTGCTGGACGTGACGATGGTCACCAGGATCAGCGCCGAGATCAGCGGCCGGGTGAGCAGGTCGGCCTTGACCTTGACGAGGACGGCGCCCATCGCTCCCCACCTCCTAGCGCAGCGCCGCCAGGCAGCGCGCCACGGACATGGGGTCGCCCCCCGAAATCCGCTCCACCAGGCGGCCGTCGTGCAGGAAGAGCACCTCCTGCGCCCTGGCCGCCGCCACCGGATCGTGGGTCACCATCAAGATCGTCTGTCCCCTCTCATGGCACTCGCTCAAAATGTCCAGCACCCCCTGGCCGCTGGCGCTGTCCAGGTTGCCCGTGGGCTCGTCCGCCAGGAGCAGCGTCGGGTCGTTGATGAGCGCCCGCGCGATGGCCACCCGCTGCTGCTGGCCGCCCGACAGCTCCCAGGGATGCTTGCCAGCCTGGTCCTCGATTCCCAGGCTGGCCAGCAGCGCCGCCGAGCGCTGCCGGATCGATTTTCTGTCCACGTTCCGGGCCAACAGGGCGGGCAGCTCCACGTTGGCCTGCACCGTCAGGTTCTCCACCAGGTTAAAGAACTGGAAGACAAAGCCGACGTGGGCTCTGCGGAACCTGGCCAACGCCGTCTCGTTCATGTCGTTTAGCAGGTGCCCGTTGACGTGCACGCTGCCCGCGCTGGGCCGGTCCAGCCCGCCCACCAGGTGCAGCAGCGTCGATTTGCCGCTGCCCGAGTGGCCCATAACGCTCAAGAATTCCCCGGCGCTGATCTCCAGGGAAACACCGCGCAGGGCCTGAAAAAGCACGGCGCCGGCCTGGTACGTCTTGGTCAGTTCCGAAAGCCGAACCAGGAGACCCATAGCGCATAGTAGGTCCGGGAAAAGGCCAGCCGGAAGCCGTGTCCCATCAGCACTTCCGCCAGGCGCGGATAGAGAGTCTGGCCAAGCAGCAGCTCCTTGCCTTGCTGCGCCGCCTCCTGGGCCGCATGGATGAACACCGACGTGGCGACGCGCCGGCCGCGGTAGGCGGGCAGGACACCGGCGGCTCCCAGGCAGGCGATTTCGCCGTGGGAGTGCCACAGGCAGACCCCGGCCGGGCGGCCTTCCACGAGGGCCAGGTAGTGGCGCATGGAGGGCTGGCGCAGCGAGCGCCGGAGCAGCAGGGCCGCCAAGGGTGCCAGGGAACCGGGCAGGCCAAAGGAGGCGAGATAGACCCGGGCGAAACCCAGGGCGTCGTTTTCTCCGACTCGAATGCACGCCACGGCGTCCGACGCCAGTGGCGGGGGCTGCCAATTCGGTAGGTCAAGGGTAAGCCACGCCTCGGGAGACTCTTGCCGGCGAAAGCCCCGGCGAAGGAGCAGGTCTGGCAGGTCGTCGGGGGTGCAGGCCGGCGACAGGCAGACGTTGACGGGCAGCAAGCGCCTCCGGAAGTAGCGTACGATCTCGTCCACGAGGGGCCCGGCCCTCTCCGGGCTGGTCCGCAGCAGGCAGGCGTGGTTCATATCGGCCATCGGGAACAGGCGCGAGCGGATGAGAGTCACGTCGTCGCGCACCAGCAGGCCCGAGCCGGGGGTGGCCGCCACCAGGCTGCGCATGGAAGCATAGTTGGCCCGCTCCAGGGCCTGCACGTCCCGTGCCTCCATGGCGGTCACACCTGCCCCTTCCCGGCTGGCCGGCCCCTGCCCAGGGGATACCGCAAGAAGATCAAGAAACCGGCGAGCATGAAGGCCCCTCCCAGGGCGCCCACCAGGCGCACGCCCAGGGGACCCTGGGGCTCCAGGTGGCTGCGCCCCAGCAAAAGGAGGAGGGGCAGCAGGGCTGCCATTACTCCGTTGACCACCTGGTCCAGCAGCCCCCAGGTGGCGTAATAGATGCCCTCGCGGCGCTGCCCTGTAAGCTCTTCGTCGTGGTCCACGATCTCGGCGCCCAGGGCCCGGGGCAGGACGACGACGCCCGACAGGGCAGCGGCCTGGAGCGTGACCCACAGCATGCCCTGAGCCTTGAGGCTCAGGGGCAGCCAGTCGCCGATGAGCATCAGGCCGGGCAACACCAGGGCGGAGGTCAGCAGCGAGCCGGCAAACACTCGCCACTTGCCCCAGCGCTGGGCCAACCAGTTGATCAAGGGATAGCACAGGAGCGAAGCCAGGACGGCGGGCAGATAGAACATCAGCGTGTCCGATTCCTGCAAGAGGCAGATCTCGGTGACGATGTAGGGCACCGAGGCCTGCACCAACCCCATGATGCCCCAGAAGCAAAATCCGGTGGCCGTCATGAACAGGAAAGCGCGGTTGCGCATCATGGATGCCAGGTTCTGCCGAAAATTCAGGCGCACGGCGGGGCGTGCCTGGTGCTCGGGCCGTTCGCGGAGCACCAGCAAGGGCAGGTAGAAGGCGGGCAAGAGGGCCACGGCATAAATAAGGGCCGTGTGGGCAAAGCCAAAGCGCTCGATGAGGGGCCCGGCGCCCGCGGCCAGCATCATGCCCAGGACGGTCATGACGGCCGCCCAGGTCGACACCCGCACACGGTGGGCGTCCGTCACCGCGATCTCGGGCAGGAGCGCCATGGTAGGCACCTGGTTCAGGATGTAGGCCAGGTTGTACCCTGCCAGCACTGCGACGAGGTATACCAGGTTCCACGGCGACGTACCACGGAAAGGCGGCGTCCAGAGCAGCACGAAAAAGACGAGCATGGGCAGGGCCGAGCCCAGGATGTACGGCAGGCGGCGGCCCCAGCGGGTGCGGGTCCTGTCCGACAGGTAGCCGATGGTGGGCGTGATGGCCGCACTCAGCACGCGCAGGGCCAGCATGGCCCCTCCGTAGAGGGCCGCCGGCACCAGTGCGCTGCCCTCTCCTTCGGGTGGCAGGTAGAAGTAGAGCAGCCAGGCGCTCATCACCCCCCAGATCGCCGTGCTCCCCAGGGACAGCAGCCCGTAGAGAAGGTCGATCTGGGCACCGGGTAGCGCGGGTCTCGAGTCGGTGGCGACTGTCCGCGTCATCGACCGCTAGTGCATAGTTGAGGACGTGGGTCTTTGTTGCCCCAACCAGAGGCTCAGGTCGGCCTCGCTGATGCGCCAGCCACGGCCAACTTTGTAGGCCGGCAAATCACCTTCTTTGATCCAGCGCCGGACCGTGTAGACAGAAACCCGCAGCAGATGCGATACTTCTTGCGGGGTCAAAAAAGATTGCGGCTCCGAGGACGTCGTCGTCAGCATTCTGGGCCCTCCATCGGTGTATCGACGCGGCAGTTCCGAGCGGTCACAGTATAGCATAAAGTAATAAAGGCGCCTATAGGACATTGGTCCTATGGAGAGGAACTCGATTATTGCATGGAGAGCATAGATCGGGCTTGGCGAGGCCGTGGATGGGATGCCGGGCGGTGGCGTCCGGGGGACGGGACGGCCGGCGAGGTGGGGCGCGCTTTTGCACCCGGCGGTGTCGGGCCGGGTGCAAAAGCGCGGGCAGAAAGCGCACTACTGGGCGCGCCGTCAGGCGCGGCGCGGCTGTTTCAGGGCTTCGAACTCGTACCCCAACTGGCGCTGGCGGGCCTCGGCGGCCTGCTGCCCCTGCTCCACGACGTACTCGATGCGCTCCTTGATCAGGTCGCGCGTCGCCTCACCGCTGCGCGGCACCAAGAAGATCGTCACCAACCCGGCCACGGCGGCCCCGGTAACGAACCCGGCCAACAGCCACAACAGACCCTTCATCGTCTTCCTCCATCAGTCTCAAGATCGGCCAAAGGGGAGGGCATCAGGAGTCCTGGGCCTCCCGGATCACTTCCCGCACCCTCCTGGAGAGGGCGCCAAAGAACTCGGTGTACATGACCTCCAGCGTTCGAGGCCGCGGCAGGTCGACCTTGACCTCGGCCCGGATCTGGCCAGGCCGGGACGACATGACGAGCACCCGATCGGCCAGGAAGATGGCCTCCTGCAAATCGTGGGTGACCATCACGGCCGTCACCTGCCGCGCCCGCCAGATGCGCAACAACTCCAGGTTCATCTGCTCCCGGCTCAGGGCATCCAGGGCGCCAAAGGGCTCGTCGAGGAGCAACAGCTCCGGCTCGGCGACCAGGGCGCGGGCAATAGCTACGCGCTGGGCCATCCCTCCGGACAGCTCCCGGGGATACAAATCGGCAAACCCGTCCAGGCCAACGAGGGCCAGTACGTTCTCCGCCCGGCTCACGGCCTCGGCCCTGGCCGTGCCGCCCACCTCCAGCGGCAGCAGCACGTTGCGCAAGACGGTGCGCCAGGGCAAAAGGTTCACGTTCTGAAAGACATAGGCCACCTGCCGCTGCGGCGACGTCAGGGGCCGGCCATCGAGATATACTGCTCCGGCGGTCGGCACCAGCAGGCCGCCCAGGATGCGCAGCAGGGTGCTCTTGCCACAGCCAGAAGGCCCGACGATGGCCACGAACTCGCCCCCCCGCACCTGGAGCGATACGTCCTCCAGGGCAGCCAGGTCTCCCTGGCCGCTGCGGTAGACCTGGCCCAGGCCCCGCGCTTCGAGCACCGGCTCGCCGTTGTGGTTCCGCACCTAGGGCATCTCCACCTGGTCGACAAACTCGTTGCTGTACATCTCCTGGACGTCCGATCCCGGCTCGATGAGGCCCATGCGCTCCATCACCTCCTGCGAGGCCGTCCAGTCCTCCGACCGAGAGCGGCCCAGCTCCCCGCTGCCTGCCCTCCAGAACTCGATGCACTCGTCCAGGATGGCCCGGTTCACCTCCTCGGTGGCCTGATCGCCGGCCAGCTCGGGCACATAGTCCCGGGAGATGTCAAAGGCCTCGTCGGGATTCTCCAGAGTAAAGGCCAGGCCACGGAGGGCTGCTCGCACCATGCCCTCCACCAACTCGGGCCGCTCGGCGGCCGTTTCGTCGTTGGTGATCAAGCCGTTGGACACCAGGTTGATATAGTCCGCCACGTAGATGATGTCGAGCTCCTCTCCGCTGACCTCCAACTGCACCGGCTCGTTCATGGTATAGCAGATGGCCGCGTCCACCTGTCCCTCGGTCAGGGCCGCCGCCTGGGTGTAGCCGATGGACACCAGCTCCACGTCCTGCTCGCTCAAGCCGGTGGCCTCCTGCAGGGCGCGCCAACCGATGTAACTGGCTCCAAAGGTGACCGGCGTGCCCACCAGGCGGCCCTCCAGGTCCTCCGGCGTCTGGATGCCCGTCTCGTCCAGGGAAACCACGCAGACCGGAAAGCGGCGGTACCAGTTGAGGACATAGAGCACCGGCAGGCCCTGGCTGCGTGCCAGGATCACCTGGTCGCCGCTGCCGATTACAAAGCTCAGTTCGCCGGTGCCCACCAGTTTGAGCAGATCGGTCTCCCAGCCATAGTCGAACTGGATCTGGATGCCCTCCTCGGCAAAGTAACCCTTTTCCACGGCGACGTAAAAGGGCGCGAACTGAATGTTGGGAATAAAGCCCATGGCCAGCCTGACCGTCTCTGTTTCCCCGGCGGGCGCCCTCCCGCAGGCGGCGAGGACGAGACTGACCAGCCACAGGGTCACGACGCTCCACATTGTGCGTTTTGTTTTCATGTTATCCTCCAAGTCCGGGTGCTCCCCATTCGACCCAAAGCTGGGTCGCCAACATAACGGCCGACAAAACGATAACAACCGGCCAGGCCCAGCGACGATCTGACAGGCCGGCCAGGCTCACGGGCCAGATGAGATGCCAGGGTTGGCTGCGCGCCGCGCCCAGCACAAAGGCCAGAAGGAGGGTGACAAACCCCACGTTGCACACATCCTGGTACGATCGCTCGCTCCGCTGCAACCGCTTGAGCAGCCACAAATAGGCCATCGCCAGGAGGATCAGGCCGCCAGCAGTGGCCCACGCCACCACGTCGCGGGCTTCATGGGGCGCGTTGACAGGGATCAGCACCCGGCGCATGAGGGCCAACAGCTCGAGGTCGCCGCCGTCGCGAAAGGGCGCGAACACCAGCCCCGTGACCGTCAGGCCCGTCAAGCCCGCGCCCAGGAGGAGCGGCCAGGTCTGCCGGCCCAGCTTCTCCCAGCGTTCACCGGCATAGATCAGGAAGAAGGGGATAAAGGCGGCCCCCATGTACTTGATCCAGGCAGACAGCCACAGGACGAGAAAAGCCAGCAGCCACCGCGTCTCAAGGAGCAGCCAGAACGCCAGGAGGACCAGGGCAATCATGACCATGTCGTTGTGCCCGTCGCCGACGCCCATCACCAGCACCAGGGGGTTCCAGGCAAAGAGATAGAGCCCTTGCAGGGCATCGCCGGGGCGGATGCGACGCAAGATCCGTTCCAGCAGCCAGGCCATCCCGGCATAGGCGGCCACGGCCAGCCCCTTGAGATAGGCCAGGCCACCGGCCACGTCATGTCGCCCCAGGGTGCCCGGCGCCGAAATGAGCGACCAGGCGGGCCCATAGGCCGACGAATGGCGGGCATAGGCCGTCGGATACGCCGCCAGCAGAGCGTCGCGCCTGCTCACCAGGGTGTCCTCCAGGGGGTTGCCCTCCAGGTCGGTAAAGAGGTGTGCCCGGCCGAGGTAGACGAACAGGTCCGCGGTGATGGGCAGGAGCCAGAAGAGGGTGATGGCGTACAGGCTGCCAAAGGCCCAGATGACCTTGCGCGGCACGCCGCCCTTTCGCACGGCGCCCCAGCCCAGGGCGTAGGCCGCCAGCAGCACGGCCAGGCCTGCCAGGCAAGCGACCAGGTCGCTCCAGCCGTTGCCCAGTAGCTCGGACCATCTTTGCAGCTCGCCCCCATAGGTCCACCAGGGCAGCCGTAACGTGATGGCCAGGTAGATGCCTTCGGTCAGCAGGCCCGCGATCACCAGGGCCAGGAGTGAAGAGCGCTTCAACTTCCTAGCCCCCTTTCTTCCAGCGCAGCAACAGAGTTTCAAGGGCCGATACGGCGCCGTAAAGGCCCAGGGCGATGGTCATGAGCACAAGGAGCGCCACGAACATGAGGGGCGTGTCGAACAGCCCGCGATTGGCAAGGTTCACCAGGAACCCCAACCCCCGATCGGACTGGGCAAACTCGCCGACCACGGCGCCAATGACCGATAACGTAACGCCGACCTTGAGCCCGCCGAGGAGCACGGGCAGGGCCGCCGGGACCTCCAGGTAGCGAAAGATCTGCCAGCGGCTGGCCTGCAGCGAGCGCATCAGGTCCATTAGATCCTCCTCCACCGAGCGCAGCCCGACGATGGTCGTGATCAACACCGGAAAAAAGATGGTCAGGGCGCTGACCAGCACCTTTGACAGCAGCCCGAACCCGAACCAGACGATGAGCAACGGAGCCAGGGCGACGATGGGCACCGATTGGCTGGCGACGATGTAGGGCGACAGGAAACGCTCGATGAGGGGCGACTTGGCCAGCAGGTAGCCCAGGAGCGTGGCGGCCGTGAGGCCCAGGGCCAGGCCCCCCAGGATCTCGAGCAGGGTGATGGACGTGTGGTACCACAGCGTGCCGTCGACGGCCACCTTCAGGAAACGCTCCCACACCCGCGCAGGAGATGGCAGCAGGTAGGTCGAGTAGTCGCCCAGGCGGGTCACCAGCGACCAGATGCCCACCAGCCCGACCATGGCCACGGGCACCAGCAGAACCTCCAACGGCAAGCGGAAGGGGCGCCGGGCGGGCATCGGTCCGGCCCTGCCGCCGGTCGCGTTGTCACGCGCGCTTCTCGAGATTTGTCTCACGCACCTCTCCAACACAACAAAAAACCCCAAAGGCCTGGCGCCTTCGGGGCATTGTGACCCACGCGCAGCGGTTCGCTGCGTCCTGTGCCAACCACCTTCTTCCATCCGGACTGTACCGTCGGCTCCGGCTTTGCACCGGATCTGTACGCTTGCCAGGCAGAGCCTGGGGCGAACTCGCGGGCTTGGTCCCCGGATCAAGTCCTGTTCCGGGTCGACCTTACCGCCGGTCGGGAATTGGCGCCATGCCTCACCCTGCCCCGAAGGTTCTTCGGTTGACCGTGGGCATTATACCTCAAGCTGCGGCAGTTGGCAACTTTTGCCCGGGGCCCGGCAAGAACGGTCGCCGCCAGATCTCGCCATTGACAGACCCCCGGGCTGATGGTATAGTCTGCGTGGCACGTCTTAACCGAGGCGGCCAGCTTTGTCATGGAGCAGAGGATGCTGCGCACCCTCAAGGCCCTGGCCGAGGGGTAGCGCCACGCGTTCCGCAGGCCGCAGAACCGGCGACTGGCGCCCGGCGTCGGTCTGTGGTACAATCTGTGCCATGCACGATGTCCGGGGAGACCTATGCCGATTCGACTTTTGCCGCCCGACGTAGCGGACAAGATCGCCGCCGGCGAGGTGATCGAGCGTCCCGCGTCGGTGGTCAAGGAGCTCCTAGAAAACAGCATCGACGCCGGTGCGACCCAGATCCAGGTCGAGATCCGCGAGGGTGGGCAGCGCTACATCCGCGTCGCCGACGACGGCGGCGGCATCCCGGCCAGTGAAGTACCCCTGGCCTTTGCCCGCCACGCCACCAGCAAACTTCGCGACGCCTCGGATCTGGACCGCATCGAGACCCTGGGCTTTCGGGGCGAGGCACTGGCCAGCATCGCCGCCGTCAGCCACGTCACGGTCCTGACCCGGCCCCGGTCCGAGATGATGGGCCATTTTCTGCGCGTCGAGGGCGGCCAGATCGTACGCGAGGAGGGACGCGGCGGCCCGGCGGGCACCATCGTCACCGTCGAGCACCTTTTTCACAACGTGCCCGCCCGGCTGAAATTCCTGCGCCAGCCGCAGACCGAGGCCGGCCACATTTATGACGTCGTCAGCCACTGCGCCCTGGCCTACCCCGAGATCCGCTTCGGGCTGGTGAGCGACGGCCGCCAGGCCTTCCAGTCGCCCGGCAACGGCCAGCTCTACGACGTGGTCCTGGCCCTCTATGGCCTGGAGATGGCCGAGCAGATGATGCCCCTGGCCGCCCCCGAGCCTGCCGGCGACGCCGAGGCCCGGCCCTGGCCCCAGGTCTCGGGCTGTATCGGCAACCCCAGCCTGCACCGCGCCAACCGCACCTATATCACCCTGTTTGTCAACCGCCGCTGGATCCAGGACACATCGCTGGCCTACGCCGTGGTCCAGGCTTACCACACCCTGCTGCCCGTCGGCCGGTTCCCGGTGGCCGTCGTGCTCCTGGAAGTGCCCCCGGGCGACGTGGACGTCAACGTGCATCCCACCAAGCGCGAGGTCAAGTTCCGGGAGGCGCGGGCTGTGTTCGCTGCCGTGCAGCGGGCGGTCCGCCACACGCTGGTCACCCGCGCCCCCGTCCCCGAGGTGAGCCACACTCCCCGCACCTGGCCGGCACCCGATTGGGAGCGCCGCCAGAGCCTGCTGGCCGCAGGCCTTGGAGAGGGCGCCGAGCGCCAGCTTGCCATGACCATCGGCCGGGGGCTCGATAGGGAGGGAGCCGGCGCCGAGGAGGAGGCCCTCGAGCCTGTGGGTCCCATCCGCCTGCCCCTGCTGCGCGTCGTCGGCCAGGTGGGGCAGACCTACGTCGTGGCCGAGGGGCCCCAGGGCATGTACCTGGTGGACCAGCACGCCGCCCACGAGCGGGTGCTCTACGAGAAGATGATGGCCGAACGAGAGCAACACGCCGTCGCCTCGCAGATCCTCCTGGAACCCCTGACCCTGGACCTGCCCGCGCCCCTGGCCGCCGTTCTCTCGGAGCACATGTCCGCCCTCAACGAGGTGGGCTTTGATCTGGAGCCCTTTGGGGGCAACAGCATCCTTCTCCGGGCGGTGCCCGCCATCCTGGTGGTGCCCGACGTGCGGGCCGCCGTGGTGGACATCCTGGAGATGCTGCGCCAGGGCGACGATCCCCTGGCGTCCCGGGCCGAGGAGCGCCTCATCGCCACGGTATGCAAGCGTGCCGCCGTCAAGGGCGGCCAGGTGCTTTCCATGGACGAGATGCAGCAGTTGATACGCCAGCTCGAGCAGTGCGAATCGCCGCGCACCTGTCCCCATGGCCGGCCCACCGTGCTGCACTTTTCCGTGGAACAGCTCGAAAAAGAGTTCGGGCGGAGGTGAGCCATGACGCAAGCGGTGGTCCTGGGCTCGACGGGCTGCATCGGCAACAACATCGTGCGCGCCTGCCTGGCCGCCGGCTGGCAGGTGCGGGCCTTCCACCGGCAAGGCAGCGACACCTGGATGCTGGATGGCTTGCAGGCGGAGCACGTCGTGGGCGACATCATGGAGCCCGCCAGCTTGGTTGACGCCATGGAGGGCTGCGACGTTGCCTTTCACGCCGCGGCCTACTATCCGCTCCATTCCCTCGACATGCGCGGCTCGCTGCGCACCGCCGTGACAGGCATGCGCCACGTCCTGGCTGCCGCCGACGAGGCGAAGGTCGGACGCCTGGTGTTCACCAGCACCCTGACGACCATCGGCGCGCCGGCCCGGGCAGGCTGTCCGGCCGACGAGGACGACTTCTATCTCCCGGGCAGCACCGACAGCGCCTATTTCGAAAGCAAGTGGGCCATGGAGGCCGAAGCCTGGCGGGCTGCCGCCCAGGGCCGGCCGGTGGTCATTGTCAATCCCACGGCCGTCTTTGGCCCCTGGGACGTCAAGCCCACCACGGGCGAGATCCTGGTCAACGTGGCCCAGGGGCGCTTTCCCGTGTGGCTCGACCTGGAGGTCAACGTCGTCGATGCCCGGGACCTGGGCGAAGGCCACCGGCTGGCCGCGGAGCGGGGCCAGCCTGGCAGGCGCTACATCCTGGGCGGCGAGAATCTGCCGGTCCGCGACGCCCTTACCGTCGCGGCCCGGGAGGCCGGCGTGCGCCCGCCTCGCTGGCACGTCTCCCTGGGGCTCGTGCGCTGGCTGGTCCGCGTCGGCGAAGCCGCCGGCCGGCTGCCGCTGGTCCGGCCCCTCCCTCTGGAGCACTTCAAGACCATCGGCGAATGGCGGGCGCTGAACACTGCCCGGGCACGCGCCGAGCTGGGGTTCAAGACCCGGCCTTTCATCGACACGGTCCGGGATACGCTGGCCTGGTTTCGCGAGTACGGGTACCTGTAGGCTTAGAGGCACAGTGCGCGCTATTCGCCTCCTGGCCCGTTCTGTGGTATAATAGTGCAGGCGATCTCGGCATGTAGCTGCGGACCAAAGGAGATGGCAGGGCATGACCAAGCTCTTTGCGGGTGTAGCCAAGCTAAGGCTGCAGCAGGTATTGATTATCGGTTTTGCCTTGACCACAGCCATCACCATGGCCGTCGGGACCCCCATCACCTACGGCGTCATCAGGCGCTATCTGGACAACGCCCAGGACAAGCGAGTCGGCCGTGACATGGATCTGGCCGAGGCATTCTATAACAGCAAGCTGAACGACCTCGCTACGTCGTCGCACCGCCTCGCCTCTGCGCGCATGATGCGGCACAATATCGAGGCAGCCGCCGCGGGCGACGAGGTGGCCGAGGCAGCCATCGTCGACGCCATAGAAAACGAGCTGACAAATCTGCCGCCCACGGTGCGCTTTGTCCTCGTCCTCGACGCCAGGGGCCAGGCGGTAACCGGTCGCACCCTGTTCGACAGCCACATCGAACAGGCCGACACCAGGGCAGACTGGTCGAGCTTGCCCATACTGGCCGACGCCCTGGCACGCGGCGAGCCCCTGGCGGCCACAGAGGTCATCCCCGTCGAGCTCTTGCGCCACGTCAAGCTCGAAAACCGGGCCTACATCCAACTCGTGGAGACGCCCAAGGCATCGGAGGAGCTTTTCGATCCTCGCGAAGGAACGGCAGGCCTCACCCTGACCAGTGTCGCGCCCGTGATGGAAGAGGGCCGGCCTGTCGGGGCTGTGCTGGTAGGCCACCTGTTCAACAACGACTTTACCCTGGTAGACCGCATCAAGGCCGTGGCCGGGGTCGACACGGTGACCATCTTTTTCGGCGACCTGCGCGTCTCGACAAACGTTCCCCTCAGCGAGGCCGGTGGCCGGGCCATCGGAACCCGGGTGTCGCAGGAGGTCTTTGACACGGTCCTGGCCGAGGGACAGGAGTTCACCGGCGAGGCATTCGTCGTCAGCCAGGACTATATCACCCGCTACGAGCCGCTCTACAACCACCGGGACGAGGTCGTCGGCATTCTCTACGTGGGAGCCCAAAAATCGTCCTTCCAGGAGCTGCTGGACTCTCTCCGGGACCAGGTGTTCCTTATTGCCGGGGCCACCGTCCTGCTGGCGGTGTTTATCGCCTTTCCCGTCTCGTGGCCCATCTCCCGTCCCCTGTCCAGCCTGGCCTCGGCCACCCGCCAGGTAGCCTCGGGCGATTGGTCGGTGCGCGTGCCCATCGAAGGCTACTACGAGATGCAAAGCCTGGCCCAGTCGTTCAACACCATGGTCGAGACCCTGAAGGAAACCCAGGAACAGCTCTTGCAGAAGGAAAAGCTGGCGTCGGTGGGCCAGCTCGCCGCCGGTGTGGCCCACGAGATCAACAACCCCCTGGGCTCCGTACTGCTCTATGCCGATATCCTACGCAAAGAGACACCCGGCGACAACGCCCAGCAGCGAGAGGACCTGGACATGATCGTCCGCGAGGCCACGCGCTGCAAGGCCATCGTCAACGATCTCCTGAACTTTTCACGGCAAAACCAGGTACTGGCCCAGGAGACGGACCTCAACCTGCTGCTGCAAGAGCTGGCCGAGGAAACGAGCAAGCAGCACCTCTTCGAACAGATCCAGATCGTCACAGAGCTGGATCCGCACCTGCCCTGCATCCAGGCCGACCCGCTCCAGATCCGCCAGGTGTTCCTCAACCTCATGAGCAACGCTGCCGAAGCCATGCCCGATGGTGGCAAGCTATTCCTGCGGACCTCCGCAGGGCCGGCGGCCGGCACCGTCACGGCTGAGGTGGAGGACACAGGCGTGGGCATTTCGGAAGAGAACATGCGCAAGCTCTTCACGCCCTTTTTCACGACCAAGCCCATCGGCAAGGGCACCGGCCTGGGCCTGGCGATCATCTATGGCATCGTCAAGATGCACCGGGGGCAGATCGGCGTTCAGAGCAAGGTCGGAAAGGGAACCAAGTTTACCCTTACCCTGCGGCAACAACTGGTCGTCCAGAACGAACACGCGGCCAACAGCCAGGTGATCGGATAAGGGCTCACGCTGCCGTTTGCAGCCTGATCCGGTTTCGGCGCGAGATGTGATCAACAAGGAGACGAATTGAGCGCGGAAGAAAAACTACGAGTCCTCGTCGTCGACGATGAGCCGGGGATGCGCGAGGGCTGCCGTCGGGCCCTGACCCGGGCCGGTTTTGACACCGACACAGCATCGGACTTGCCCGAGGCCCTGGCCCTGCTGCGCCGCAACACCTACGAGCTCTTTCTCCTGGACGTCATGCTTCCCGGTGGCAGTGGCCTCGACCTCCTCGATCCCATCCTGTCGCGCGACCCGGACGCCACCTGCATCATCATCACCGGCTTCAGCAGCATCGAGGTGGCCGTCGAGGCCATTCGCCGCGGCGCCTACAATTTCCTGTCCAAGCCCTTCACCTCCGATACGCTCCTCGTGGCCGTCAACCAGGCGGTGGAGCGCCGCCGGCTCAAGGCCATCGAGCGCGCTTCCCAGGAACTGGAGCAGGCCAAAGAGGAGCTGGAGCGCCTGGACCAGGTCAAGAGCCAGCTCATGCTCAAGGTGGCCCACGAGCTGCGGGCGCCGGTGGCAGCCGTCCAGAGCTATGTCAACCTCGTCCTGGCCGGGTACGTGAGCGACAAGGAGCTCACCCCTATGCTCAAGCGCGTCCAGGAACGGCTGCAAGAGATGTTGGACGTCATCGCCGACCTCCTGGAACTCGCGCGCCTGAAACAGGCCGCGCAACAGAACGTGCCCACCGCGCCCGTGGACATGGCCGAGATCCTTCGAGAGGTCTGCGATCTTCTCAGGCCACAGGCCCAGGCCAAGGGCCAGGAGTTCGTGGTAGAAGTCGATGGCCAGCCCTGTATCGTGGCAGACCACGAGCACATGCGGCAGATCTGGATGAACCTCGTCAGCAACGCCATCAAGTACACGCCCCAGGGTGGCCGGGTCTCGGTCAAGCTGGAGAGCGATGGCCAGATGCTCAGGGGTACAGTGCAGGATTCGGGCATTGGCATTGCCAAAGAAGACATGCAAAACCTGTTCCAGGAGTTCTTTCGTACGGAACAGGCCAAGGCCAGCGGCCAGATGGGCACGGGGCTTGGGCTGTCCATCGTCAAGCAAGTCGTCGATAGCTACCAGGGCACCATCAAGGTCGAGTCCAGCCCGGGCAGCGGCTCCCGTTTCTCCTTTGAGCTGCCCTTGCAGCCGCCACCCACCCCCCAGCCGGATGCAGCGGCGCTCAAAGAAGCTCGGCGGCGCCCGGCGCCCGTCCCCCAGGCCAAAGGAGGGCGAACCCATGCCCGCGTCCTCGCCCTGAGCGATGACACCGGGCAAGAAGACCCGTCAAACCCCGCGGGCCCCTAGCAGGTTGTCGGAGAGGTGTGTGTACGTTCGTAGTGGGCGATTTATCGCCCAAGAACCGCGCTGAAGCGCGCACTACGAACGGGCTCTCCGATAGGCCCCGCGGGCCCCTAGCAGGTTGTCGGAGAGGTGTGTGTACGTTCGTAGTGGGCGATTTATCGCCCAAGAACCGCGCTGAAGCGCGCACTACGAACGGGCTCTCCGATAGGCCCCGCGGGCCCCTAG
>ERZ1026792.410-NODE-410-length-37174-cov-8.500634_pt1 | contig 37174 bp, 32 predicted proteins | sample MGYA00520884_ERZ1026792 | MGnify/ENA primary metagenome ERZ1026792 (study PRJEB33270, sample SAMEA104284473) | anaerobic digester metagenome | biome: Anaerobic digester microbiome; feature: mesophilic sludge digester; material: Anaerobic digester biomass | place... | reverse complement strand
AATTGCAGGCATCCGCAAAGGCTTTCAGAGTATCCTCCATCTCTTCGGCCTGGGAGTCTGTTGGACTTAACTTGCATCGGACGGTTAACACCTGCTCAGTCATCAGCAGGCAGTATAGTCACTAGGTGATATAAAGGTTTTGGTGGGCTACTTACGGCTTTCCTCCCCGCCCTGAAGAGCGGGGCTTCCAGCCCGTGTTTATGTGAGGAGCGCAAACTGCCCTCCGCCGCTACGATTGGATTGCTGAAACGACAATCGGAGCCATCTGTTGCCATCTCTCTGGTGCAAATTGAAGAATACTACTATTTCTCCTGCTGAAAAATCTGTTTCATCCTTTTTGACCCCAAACCCTTTGACCTGAAGATGCTTCTGATCCTTTTCTTTTGATAAGCAAATATCTTGTCGTGCAGTGGATGATCCGGCCCCACCCTGAGAAGTGTTAAAGATACGACAAAGTTTTCCGGTAGATCCAGGAAGCAGGCTATGCCTCCTTCCTCTCCTGACTCGACTACATTAAGGATCTTCAATTCCTTTTCCGGTGTGACATCAAATCCATTCGCAATCAAGGTTTTGCTCAAATCGCGGCTGGCATGAGCGGTGATGGGCAGATTGGCCTTCATCTCGTCTATTAGCAGCATATTCCTCATCTCTTTCCGTATCCCATTATTCGAAGAGATGCTTTTCATCGAACAGGGTGCAGAATACATCCTTCTCGCTGATGCATCGATTGGGGCATACCTCGCAGATGCTGAGCATATGATCCCATGCATATGAGATTGCATCAGTCATTTTATTAACCATGTCATCGCCGATATCAGGGAAGAACGATTCTACGGGCTCGTATGAGATGCACACTTTTTCAATTTCGCCGGACAATTGCCTGAGAACTTCATCCTTCATTGCTTTTGTATAGTAAATGCAAAACTCCGCAAGGACCTCATCACTGATCTTTTTCCTTCTCAGCCTGTAGGCAAGTTCATCTTTCATGCTATCATAAATCGACAAAGCTAATTCATAGCAAAACCAGTTCAGCTTAATCTTATCGTCCTGGCTGGAATAAAAAGAGGTTGGGCTGATCATATCCAAGCTGTTCTTTTCATTCTTTACCTTTCGTCTCTTCCTCACTCCTCTCATGCTCTTATCTCCCCTTGATGTGCCTGATCTCCACTGCCACTCCTCTCCTTGATCGGACCATCTCCCGGCCTGATCTCTTTGTCTGCATCTGCGAACTGGACGAAAGCTTCTTTTGTTTCTATTTGTACTCCTTGAAGGCCTCAACCAATTGCCTAAATGATGTCGGCTTGTATTTTTCGAAGCTTTCCTGATCAACATAGACGAAATCGTACTTTTTTTCACGTTGCGCCCGGTTGATATCTTCACACCATTGCTTTAGACGCTGCATCTTGAGTGGCACGTCAAGGTCTTCCTGTCCTTTTGTCTCAACAACAAACTTTTCTCTATCCGAGACCTTAACCAGAAAGTCTGGATAGTAGGTAGAGATATCCCCTTCTGCATTTACATAATCCAGCTTATAGCCCACAGCCAGATAGTTCTTGGAATGAGAGATCACATCGTCGCACTTTTCCAGGAAAGCGGCGAACTGCAGTTCAAAGGGGCTATCCCCGACTATGCGATTGAATGGGCTCTTTTTCGGGATAAGGTAGTCCTGATCTTTAACCACAAATGGGCGCGTCTGCCGCAGCTTGATGGTGTCGCGTATTTCGGCATCGCCTCTATCTCGTATAGTGAGAGCGTTGATGGCCTTTTTGAAGGATTCGATCACCGTTTTAGTGGCAACTAGCTCTGAAAGGTTGCGTAGGGTGTTGGGACTTTCCAGATCCACCGGCTGGTCGAATAGCTCATCCCTCACAAAGGCTTTGACCTTGCCGTAAAGCACATCATAACCGCTGACCAGCCTCAACTCTCTCATTATAGTCTGAGCAAAGTAGCCGATCACACTTCGGTAATCAGCAACCTCCGCTGTATCAAGGATAGTTGTGTGAGTGACCTTGCCGGTAGTGAGATCTTTGAAGATGATTTCTCGCTGCTGGTCTTCGGTGAATGATTGATACGGAACTTTGGCGTTTCCCAGTGCCGTCACATCAAGGTCGGCCAGGTTTTTATATTCGCGATAGATGCGTGGCGTGAGAACGGGGATTTCGATATCTAGAGCCTCGATATCTTTATTGGCGTTCTCCTCGTCAACTTCCACTACCAACGGAGCTTTCGGCCCCGTTCCTTCTCCCATCGGTTTGCGCTCCAGCACCACACCTTCTGCCTGTATAGATTCCACAAAATCCATGAAGGCATTTGTACCGATCACGCTGACATATTCCTCCAAGCCGCCCGGGTACATTTTGCGCAGACCTCGTCCAAGAGTCTGTTCCGGGAGGATATTGCTCTTGGCCGAGTAGGCACGCAGCCCAACGATGGTGGTGACGTTTCTCACATCCCAGCCTTCTGTGAGCATCATTACTGAGACTATGGCTTTGTAGGGGCTATCCCAGCCATCAATATCATTTGCCTGCTGGCGCAGTTTATCCAGCTCTTCTTTGGCTTTGCCTGATTTGGATTCGGAGATCTCGCCGTTATTTTTGGTATGAATGACCAGCACTGCATCTTTCAGATCCTGATAGCTGTCCTCCAGGTAGCGAGCGACATCGTCGCAGTTGCGGGTATCATCGGTCATCACAAAGAGGATGGCCTTCTTGTCCGCCTTTTGGTGCTCTTCGTAGGCTTTGCGCCACTCGATCACCCCCAGGTGAAGGTAGTCAGCATATCTTTCCGTGAATTTGGCACTCTGGCGCTCCACAAGCTTGGCGCGGCTGGGTGCATCCGGCAGGACAGGATGCTTGACGACATTTTGCGATATCGCTTCAACCAGCGGATAATCGGCTACTGTCTGCACAAAAATAGCACCATTGCGGTGCTTGGGCGTGGCGGTAGTGTCTATTTGCAGGGAAAGGGCCGAGTCCTTTAGCTTGAGGCGGTTATTGATATCATCGATGGATTTGAACCAGGCCAGGCGAGGGTCGTGGATGTGGTGCGCCTCGTCATTGAGGATCATCAGCTCATCGATATCACGTACAATCATGCTCAGGTCCACTTTAGAGTCGGTAGTGGCGCCAGATGGCCGCTTGCCCAGGAAATAGTCCATCGTGTTATCGTCGTCGGGCGATGCAGGTGTGTCGTCGCCAGCATAGACGCGATGGATATTGGTCAGGAAGATGTTACCAATAGGGCGAATGATGCGCACATCATCTTGCACATGCAAGCTGATTTGTTGAAAATCATCATGCCAGCTTCGGCCTCCTACGCCATCGTCGGGCAGGACGGGGTCATCAAAAAAGATTTTCAGCCCCTCAAAATCCTTTCTGATTCGATCGAGTACGATGATGTTGGGAGTGATTATCAGAAAGTTTCGGGAAAGCCCTGATTCAGGCTCGTACAGCTTATGAAAGAAGCTCCAGGCCAGGATCAGGCTCAATACCTTGGTCTTTCCTGAGCCGGTTGCCATCTTTACCACGAAGCGCCTCCAGGTCTCGTCGAACATGCCCGAGGTGACCAGACTTGAGCTATCAAAGCGCATCAGGTCGTATTTGTCCTGCACGCCGGCCACATCGTAGAGGAAGATGATAGTCTCCACCGCCTCACGCTGGGCGAAGAAGTACTGAAACTCAGCCATTGTGCCGTCTGCCTTGGGCAGAAGGTGAGGGTTATTGAACCACCAGTTCAGCAGGTCGCGGCTGGTGTCAGTCGCACCCTTGTAGCCGCTGTCGCGCCATTCCTTAACTTTTTTGCGAAGCTCAGAGACCAGCGGAGGAATGAGCTTATCCATGCTGTTTTCTCGTAGAGCCTCATCTGCCGGGAACCAGCGCACAGCCGGGTCGAGGATGGCATGGGGTGATTCAGGAAAGCTGGGGTGAAGTGCCATTAGTTCTAGTCTCCTATGTTGACCTCAACGATGGTCATCGTATCATTGCCAAAGATGTCCACTACCTTGACGGCAAGCTTGCGCCGGCCGGGCCGGCATTCGTGAAATACGCTTGTCAATTCTAAAGTTCGATCTTTCTTGGTGCGGAAGGATTGCCACTCGTTTTCGAAGATATAGTCGCCTGTCCAAACCTCTTCCCATTCGCCATTGCCATTGTTTTTCACGCGCACAATCTCGCGCTTGCTCTCGAAGTTGAAGTCCACCGCCCAGTAATCGATCCAGTCTGTCCATTGCTGAGTCAGTGTCTCCCGGCTGACGATGCCGTCCTTGTCCTTGCTCACTTTGACGATCCGGCCATGCTCGGCAACGATCTTGCTGGATTTGTCCTTCAGCGTGGCCTCGGCAGAGGCGATGGAATCCTGAGAATAGAAAACAGAGAAGTCGGTAAGCTGCACAGCCACGCTGCTTTTCTTGAACAGAGGCTTCACCTCGATTGCGGCCACGTCGTGGAAGACGACCTGGTTCTTTTCTACCGCTCGCTTGTCGAAGACCTCTGCCGGTATGTACTTGGGTGCGATATCGATGCCCTTGGCCCGAGCCTCATCCAACACATTCGGAAACAGGCCCATCTCGAACTCGAATCCAAGGATATCAACGCGGGAGATGTGCTTTTTGCGGCACTCCAGGATGATCTCCTCGACGAAGAGGCGGGTCACTGGCATATTGACCGGCCCCACAGACACCATTCGTCCTGCCTTCTTGCCGTGGAAGGTGGGGAAGCCCTCAATCCTTTCTGCCCGGTAGGCCCGGAGGATCAGGTCAACAAAAGCGGCTTCCTTCTCCTCTAGCTGCTTATTCTGCTCGGCCTCACGCAGGTTGGGATTGATGCCTATGTAGTGCTGGCGCTCGTACTTGCCCAGATTGAGAATCTCAAAGGCCCGGTAGCCCTTGCCCTCTGCTTTGAGCTGACGCTGCACGCCGATCATGCGCTTGCGGGTGGTGTGGATGGCGAACTTGCCCAGATCGGCGACGATCCACTTCCTGCCCAGCTTCTCAGCCACGGCGGCCGTAGTGCCAGAGCCGCAGAAGAAGTCGGCGACGAGGTCGCCTTCGTTGGAGGAAGCTTTGATGATGCGTTCGAGGAGAGCTCCCGGTTTTTGGGTTGGATATGCAACGCCTTCATTGCCACTATGAATTCCGCGAATCATCTTGATGTCATCCCATAAGTCTTGGGTTGGCACACCCTTGCTCTCATCAAGATAGCGTTTTTGATAGGGCATCCCTGAACTGGAATAGACAATACGTCCTTCTCTTTCAAGCTGTTCCATTCGCTCTTTGCCATATCGCCAGGCGCGAGTGATGCCCTTCCAGTCATAAACCGGATTACCCTTTTTAGCACCACCTGGTCCGGTAATGTCTGCTTTGTTGTATCGTCTGTTTGTCCCCTCTTCTACATGCCTATACCACTTCAGAGCAGTAGTCTCGGGTAGCGGTGTAAACTGCATGTTGAATGCTTGCTTTCCATCAGACTTGGCATAGTAGAATATAGTATCGCATATCTTTCCGAAGTGCTTTGCACCTTGACCCACATCGCTATGTGCATCAGATCGTTTCCAGGTGATCTCATTAATATAATTGTCAATGCCGAATATCTCATTCATGGCTAATCGAATGATTGCATTCACGCGCCAATCACAGTGCACATAAATGCTGCCATCCTCGGCCAGCAAATCCCGCATCAGCACCAGTCGTTCGTAGATCATGGCCAGGAAGGAATCGGCTCCTTTGCCCCAGGTGTCGCGGTAGGCGATCTCCTCCAGAATATTGGGTTTCTTGGTGAAGGTATCGCTGCCGATCTCGATATCCATGGAGAAGTCCGCGCCAACATCAAAGGGCGGATCTATGTAGATCAGCTTGATGCCACCCTGCGCCTCGATCTCCTCGCGAAGGGGTCCGTTTTTCAGCGAGGAGAGAATGAGCTTGTTGTCGCCCCAGATCAGCTTGTTTGTCCAGCCCTCAAGCTGGCGGCCGCGGTTGTCCAGGTCAAAGAGGGTCTTCTGGAAATTGGTATCCTTCTCGGCGCGCGGCTCGTCCACCTGCTCGATCACCTGAAAGGGCAGCACGATATTGCAGACCTCGTTTGTCTTGCCGTTCCAAACCAGCTCCACCTCGCGCTTATCCTCAAAGAGCAGAAAGCGGTACTTGTCTGGCAGGGGCTTATCGGCTTCTATGTAGCGGATTATCTCCTGCTGTTCTCTTTCGGTCAGGCGTGGCATGAGCATCTCCCTTACGTTTATCTCGACAAAAATGTCGATTGCTTGGATGGTTTGCAGATTTCCTGTGACAGTCATAACGAAAAAGGTTTTGGTGTCTCAGAAGAAAACGCATATAGGCGAAATTATTAAGAATAGCAGAGAAGATAGTGATTCAATGGCAGCACGAGGCAGAATCAAGACTAAAAGAGAGGAATCCACCAGCGACCAGGGCTTAGACGCTCTGGAAGAGTGTGATGAATCGACCGCAGAGGAAATTCATGCACTCATCGAACTGGAAAAGGATGATTTTATCAGCCTTGAAGAATATGCGAAGAGACGCGGCCTGCGGTGCGCCAGGCCAGATAGCAATGCACCAGGGGGAAATAAGCATAAATTAGATGTATAAAAACAACTACAGATATGCAGAAGTCTCGGGTAGTTCGGATGGATTCCATTGGGCCTATTGAGAAGTGTAAGCGGCAAGGAAGCGATTAAGGCTTTCATCAAAGCAGGCGGAATAGTCCGCCGCGGAAAAGGTGATCATGTCAACATTAAAATGCCAAATGGACAGCTCATAACTATCCCAGTCTCAGGGAGTCTTAAGATTGGCCTGCTAAAGTCGGCAATTAGAAAGGCCGGCCTGGATGATGAAGAATTCATGATACTCTTGAAGGAGTGATTAATTATGGAATATACTATTTTGATCCATCAGGCGGAAGAGGGTGGCTTCTGGTCTGAAGTTCCCGCTCTTCCTGGATGCTACTCTCAAGGAGAAACAATAGATCAAACCCTGCAAAATACCAAGGAAGCCATCGAATCCCACCTGATAGCCCTGAAGGAAGATCTAGTGGCGGCCCCAATCGAGGAGAGTCTATTCATAGGAAAGGTTAGAGTGGAAGTCCCCGGCCTGTGATATTGCCTGATATCAGCAAATGAATCCAGTTCATTATATTGCCTAAAGGATTCATTTCTTGAGGGTCCTGCAGGCCCGATTCGCTGGGCACCTGAAAGGAAAACCATGAAAACCAGAGCGCGAGAGGCCCGTAAACCCGTTTGCGCTGGAGGCGCCTCTATCTCCCCTTGATGTGCCTGATCTCCACCGCCACTCCCCTTCTTGATTGAACCATCTCCCAGCCGGACATCTTCGCCCGGCCAATACCAAAGGCCTGCTCGCCCTCGACGATCACCTCATCACCCGGCCGGATCTCTTCGTCTGCATCCACCACCCCCGGAGCGAGCAGGGAGCCCTTGGGCAGAAAGTCGCCTATCCTGACCGTATAGCTGCCCAGGGGTTCCAGGCGCTTTGCCCCCGCCATCGACAACGCCATGTTGCCGTTTATTGTCCAGGTGGCCAGCGGCCTCTTGTTCTCATCCTGAATCTCCCGGCCCCTGACTACGATCTTTCCCGCCAGCAGGGCATCCCCTGCACCCTGGCCGAAATAAAAGTCGGCATGGGCCCGGTAACGCAATAGCCGCAGATCTGGCAGGCGTGCTGCGTCACGGCATGCTTCTTTTATCGCTTCACCGAGGCGTGCCAGGGCTGGACCATTGGTTCCTCCGCCGGTATAGACGGCATCAATGCCGGATTCTCGCACCAGCTCCTCCAGCTCTCCATCCAGGTGGGCCACTATTCTGACATACCGGTTCCTTTTCAGGTAAGCTTTCAGGCACCCGGCCAGCCATGCTCTCTCCTCTCGATCCCAGCGGCCGGTGACGGGGACATCGTAGCTGGCAGCAGGATAAGCCTCCTCTAATTCCCGTGGCACGAGCGCCAGGGGCGAGGTCAGTATCAGCTCATGCAGATAGCGCCTGGCGGAGCCAATGGCCTCGGCGAAGAGGCGGTGTGATCGGGAGGTGGAGTAGGGCTTGCGAGCGGAGCAGGGCAGGAGCAGCAGCACATCGCTTTGCGGAGCCTGATATCTCTCTAAAACCCTTTCTGCGAATCGAGTGACCTCCACCCTCTGCAATGACTCGGCGCAGTTGGCATAAAAAGCGCTGCGCCGGCTGACGGGCGTCCTCCTCTCCAGATACCGGTGCTCCGCGTCCAGCAGGCGCAGGGCAGCGGTCTGGTCGGGCGTCACCCTCATCTGCCGCTCCACGTACTCCCTGATTGTTTGGGTGCGGACAGCTTCTCTGACCGCCAGCAGCTCCTCATCGAGCTTCTGGAGGTTATGGGCAACGAGGAGATCCGTCTCCTGTCTGGTCTCCTTCTCCCGCATCTTCTGGCAGTGAGGACAGAGGCAGAAAAGCTCATCCCTCTCGGCCAGCTCTTTGGCGCTCCAGACTCCGTCCCGGGTATGGTAACGGCCCAGGAGGCCATCTGCTATCATCCTGGTGCCATCAATGAGATCTATTCCCAAATAGACCAGAAGGGCCAGATTGGCGGGCGTGGCAAGAGCAGGTGCATAAAGAGCGCTATCTGGAGCAGTCTTATCCCTAACCCCGATGATCGCCTTCACCAGGTCTCTGGGATTCTTGAGGCTTCCGGCATTGCCCATCAGATAGACATCGGCCCCCTCCGGCGTCTTCTCTCTGAAGGGGTGGACGAGCAATCCTTTGGGGCCGTCCAAATCCATTGCGGGCAGCTCCAGGGCCGGCTCGGAGTGCAATGCTGAAGGGACGTAAGGCAAGATGGCCAGCTTCTTTTGATCCTTCAACCCCTCCTGAATAGCTATGGCCTCATCCAGGGAATTATAGCTATAGATGCTTCCTGCGGATAGGTAGTCGTCTGGAGTGATAACGCCGGGAGTGCTGATCTGCCTGTTCAGGAGGAGCTTTCCCATCCGAGCAGGGCCGTCGCGGCGGAGGATCTCGAAGTATTTTGTCATGGCATATGCACCTTGGGCAATTGCTCTAATCTTTCTTCAAGGTTGATCTTCAGCCGGAAGGTGAACCGGGCATCTGGATTGGCCTCGATCAGCCTTCTTGTGATCCTTACCGCTCGATCTATCGCCGCATCGTCAGCCTCCGCCGGGACTTCGGCGTTGAATGGATAGGTCTCCGAGAGTTGCGTCGGATAGGGTCCGAATGGTGGCTTGAAATTCAGGACGTTATCATAACCGCTCGGGTTCGCGTTTGGATCATCGGTGATCAGAACCTCGCCTTTCAGGCTGATCCGCTCGATCCTCCGGCCATGGCGGATGACCTCAGGCCGGCTTGCAGATTCTGGGCTCAGATAAAAAAATGTGGACTTGCTGGCTGAGTCCAGGCCCTCCAGCCAATCTCCATATGAGGCCAGCTGTTTCAGGCCGTCCAGCATGCGGGGATGAGACCGGCAGCGCGTCTCCAGAAGGTCCCATAGCGAGCCATCGCGAATGCTCTGCCGGACGAGCTTGATCTCCTGCAGGGAGACGTAAAGGTTGTGGCGGGCCAGCTCCCTCGATCTTTGGGGGCTATCCATCAGCTCCTGCTGAGTATATTTCAGGCAGACTGGGCAGGAGCAGGGAAGATGCTTCATCTCCTCCAGCTTCCGAGTTCCCTGGACGGTCAGATAGCGGCCCTCCCGGGCGTAGAGGGCATAAGCAGCGGAGTCGAAGAGGTCGCAGCCCATAGCAGCGGCTAGAGCAAAGATCATGGGGTGTCCAGCTCCGAAGAGATGGACTGGCACCCCCGAGCCCAAACCCTTCTTGGCAGAGACAACCACATCTACCAGATCCCTGAAACGGTAGGCCTCCATCAGAGGCACCACTCCTCCTATGGGATAAAGATCAAATCCGAGCTCTCGGGCGAATCTCCCCGCCCTTTCCCGGAGGTCGGGATAGGTAGATCCCTGAACCGGTCCGGCCAATAGGGCATCTCTCTTCAGGCCGGCTGCCTCCCGCAGTCGTTCCTCTGTGATATTCAACTCCGACTCCGCCCTCTCCCTGGAGACATCAGGTGGGGTGGGTATATCCAGGGGCACGGATATGTCTGATTTTATGGCAAACTGAAAATCAAGGATCTCCAGAGGCAGAACATCGATATCGCCATAGACGGAGAGCTGAAAGGCTCCTGAGTCGGTCATTATGGGCCCGGGAAAGCCCAGGAGATGGTGCAAGCCCTGCTCTATTGCTCCTTCCCTCAAGTCAGGATCCTGATTTATTATGTAGCTGTTGGTGATAACCATCTCCGCACCCATCGAGGCCAGCTCATCTGGAGGGATGAGGGGAAGGTGGGGATTTATCACAGGCATGAGCAGTGGTGTCTCGACGGTGCCATGAAGAGTAGAAAGCCGGCCGATCCTTCCGGCCAGATCTTTATGCAGTATCTCGAAGCGGTCCGGCATATGCAAATCCTTCACCAATAAGGAATAAATAGGTTGGGTCTGATCATCAGGGGATAAGGAAAACTGAATATAAGAGGATTGATTAATATGAAAAATATAACCGCATTGGTTACACTATTCTGCCTGATGGGCCTAGCAGGTGCCCAGGGTAGCGGCCTGGGAGATGGTTATAGCTCCACTCAAAGGGCATTCTTCAATGAACCAATCACCTCGACCTTTGAACCTTATGTGAATAACTACTGGAGCAATTATGTTGTCGGCAACAAGAACCAGAGCAGCCACGTCATGACCTCTGAAATGGATATGTGGGTAAACAACTTCCCCCTGATGTTCAGCACCCCTATGCAGCTTGATTCCACGAGCTTCAAGAGCAATGTCTCAACCATGGGCCTCAGCGAGAAAGAGAAGAACAGCCAGGCCCTGAAGACCGCGGTATACCGTGAACTGGGCCTGAACGATCTTGGCAAATTCGCTGCTGTAGCAGGCCTGAATGCCACCAGTGCCACTCCTGCAGTTGATGCTACAGGGAATCTGCTCTCTCAGAGTGTCATGTCGTTCTTCAACGTCTGAGCGGCTAATTTCATTTATTTTCTTGACATGACTGTAAAGGGCAAGAGTCCGCCGGCCAGGAGAATCATCCTCTGGCGACGAGAGAGGTTCATCTTCAGAACTAGCTCTTCTTCCTTTTTATTTTCTCCTTTCCTTCCCACTCCTTCTTCTCCTTTTCTGCTGCTTTCTGCATGGGCGAGCACACTATCTAGGCCCTTCTCTAAAGATTTGCGAATGCCAGGGATTCTTATATTCGTTTTTTCCGGCAGCAGATCCCAGTCAGACTCTTTTTCAAAGGTAAACGGCACTATGCCGAAGTTCACCAGGTTAGCGGCATGTATCCTTTCTATGGATTTTGCGATCACCCCTTTCACTCCCAGGTACATGGGACACATGGCCGCATGCTCGCGGGATGAGCCCTGGCCATAGCTCAGGCCGGCCACGATCAGATTATGGAAGCCTTGATCGCGGAGGGAGGATGCCCGGGAGAAGAAGTCCTTATCCAGTGGTTCAAAGACGAACTCTGCATACTTGGGAACGTTTGAGCGGTATTTGAGCCGGGACCCAGCAGGCATGATGTGATCAGTTGTTATCAGATCTCCCACCCTTATGGTCACGGATCCTGCTATATCCTCTTGAAGGGGTTGGTTGACGGGAGGTTGGCCGATGTTCGGTCCGCGGCAGATCGTAGCTCTTGCCCTCTGTTCCGGTGACAGAGGCGGAATGATCATCCGGTCATCGATATCGAAATGATCGGGCATCTGGATTCCTGGAAACTCCATATCCAGCTCTCTTGGGTCAGTCAGCCTGCCGGTGAGAGCGGCAGCAGCCGCAACTACCGGGCTGGTCAAGTATACATTGGCGCTGGGAGTGCCGGATCGACCCATAAAATTGCGGTTGCTGGTGCGGACGGAGACGGAGTTGGTGCAAGGGGACATGCTGTTTCCAATGCAAAATCCGCAGGACGATTCCAGTATTCTGGCCCCGAATGCTATCAAGTCGCTGAGGGCGCCGTTTTTGGCAATGGCACTCAAGACCTGTCGCGATCCGGGGGCGATTCCTAAAGAAATGCCTTCAGGAAGCCTCTTTCCCCTTACCATCCTGGCCACCGTCATCAGGTCAACATAAGAGGAGTTGGTGCAGGAGCCTATCATCACCTGGTCTACAGCAAGATCCAGGTCCCCGACCTTAATTATGTTCCCCGGGCTGTGGGGAGCGGCTGCCAGGGGCTCGATCTGGGCCAGGTCGATCTCCAGGCTGCGGTCGTAGGTGGCATCTTTGTCTGCGGCAAGAGGTTTCCATTGACTCTCTCTCTCTTGAGCAGCCAGGAACCTCTTGGTCTGCAGGTCGCTGGGAAATATGGATGTGGTCACCCCGGTCTCAGCTCCCATGTTGGTGATGGTCGCTCTCTCCGGTACCGTCAGGCCGGCTATGCCATGGCCGGTATACTCGGAGACGAAGCCCACGTTTCCCTTTGTGCTCAGGATCTGCAGTACCTTTAGCGCTACGTCTTTGGCTGTGGACCAGGGCTGGAGATTGCCCATTAGGTGGACATCGATTACTTTGGGGGCAGCGAGGTAGTATGCTCCTCCGCCCATGGCCACCGCCACATCCAGCCCGCCCGCACCCATGGCCAAAGAGCCAACCCCACCCGCGGTGGGGGTGTGGCTGTCTGAGCCCAGAAGGGTCTTTCCCGGGCGGGCGAATCTCTCCAGATGGACCTGATGGCAGATGCCGTTTCCTGGACGGGAGAAGTATATGCCGTACTTCTTAGCGATTGACTCCAGGTAGGCATGGTCATCGGCGTTCTCGAATCCCACCTGGATGGTATTGTGATCGACATAGCTCACGGAAAGCTCAGTGGCGATATCAGATAGCCCCATGGACTCGAACTGGAGATAAGCCATGGTGCCCGTAGCATCCTGGGTCAGCGTCTGGTCTATCTTTATGCCTATCTCTTTGCCCAGCTCGTAGGAGCCATCCGCGAGATGCTCTCGCAGGATCTTCTCAGTTAATGTGTAACCCATAAAAGACCTCCAGCAGACATATCAATCAGCTGGTGTCGACGATGATGATATTAATACTCGACGATTGTGGCGTTATATATGCGGCGGAATTCTTCGATCCATCTTCGGCGCAAGAATCGGTGTCTTATGCGGCGTGAGCAAAAAGGTTATATACCTCTGAGTTATTGGATGGGTTCGGCCCGCCTGAAAGGGTTGGGTGACAGGTCCTGTAGATATTGATTATGGGACCAAAGAATACGAGATCGGCCTGAAGCTGTCGCTGCGATTTTCTCAGCCTCAAAATCTGAGGTGCAGGGGAAAAGATTAAATACTGCAGGTGACTACCTATATGGGCCGCTTAGGCATCGCATCCCTAAGGCTGCGACCCTGATTTAATGATGGGCCGACTTCCAGGTTGCGATATACGGAACAAGTGGAGACGCGAGTTTTTTCGTGTCTGACAATGGTCTTGGCGACTCAGCCAATTCCGATTGGTTCGGAATTAACAAAAACTTCCTAGAGAATTCTGGTTGATCCTGCCAGAGGTTACTGCTATCGAGGTTCGACTAAGCCATGCGAGTCGAATGTAGCAATACATGGCGAACTGCTCAGTAACACGTGGACAACCTGCCCTTAGGTTGGGTATAAACCCGGGAAACTGGGTATAATACCCGATAGGTCTCGATTGCTGGAATGCATCGAGATTTAAAGCTCCGGCGCCTAAGGATGGGTCTGCGGCCTATCAGGTAGTAGTGGGTGTAGCGTACCTACTAGCCTACGACGGGTACGGGTTGTGAGAGCAAGAGCCCGGAGATGGATTCTGAGACACGAATCCAGGCCCTACGGGGTGCAGCAGGCGCGAAAACTTTACAATGCTGGCAACAGCGATAAGGGAACCTCGAGTGCCAGGTTACAAATCTGGCTGTCGAGATGCCTAAAAAGCATTTCATAGCAAGGGCCGGGCAAGACCGGTGCCAGCCGCCGCGGTAACACCGGCGGCTCGAGTGGTAACCGTTATTATTGGGTCTAAAGGGTCTGTAGCCGGCCGGATAAGTCTCTTGAGAAATCTGGCAGCTTAACTGTCAGGCTTTCAGGAGATACTGTCTGGCTCGAGGCCGGGAGAGGTGAGAGGTACTTCAGGGGTAGGGGTGAAATCTTGTAATCCTTGAAGGACCACCAGTGGCGAAGGCGTCTCACCAGAACGGACCTGACGGCAAGGGACGAAAGCTAGGGGCACGAACCGGATTAGATACCCGGGTAGTCCTAGCCGTAAACGATACTCGCTAGGTGTCGGCCACGGTGCGACCGTTGTCGGTGCCGTAGGGAAGCCGTGAAGCGAGCCACCTGGGAAGTACGGCCGCAAGGCTGAAACTTAAAGGAATTGGCGGGGGAGCACCACAACGGGTGGAGCTTGCGGTTTAATTGGATTCAACGCCGGAAATCTTACCGGGACCGACAGCAATATGAAGGCCAGGCTGAAGACTTTGCCGGATTAGCTGAGAGGTGGTGCATGGCCGTCGTCAGTTCGTACTGTGAAGCATCCTGTTAAGTCAGGCAACGAGCGAGACCCACGCCCACAGTTGCCAGCGTACTCTCCGGAGTGACGGGTACACTGTGGGGACCGCCGCTGCTAAAGCGGAGGAAGGAATGGGCAACGGTAGGTCAGTATGCCCCGAATATCCCGGGCTACACGCGAGCTACAATGGTTGGTACAATGGGTATCTACCCCGAAAGGGGACGGGAATCTCCTAAAACCAATCTTAGTTCGGATTGAGGGCTGCAACTCGCCCTCATGAAGCTGGAATCCGTAGTAATCGCGTTTCAACAGAACGCGGTGAATACGTCCCTGCTCCTTGCACACACCGCCCGTCAAACCACCCGAGTAGGGTCTGAATGAGAGCGCTTTCTTTGGAGGCGTTCGAATTTGGGCTTTGCAAGGGGGGTTAAGTCGTAACAAGGTAGCCGTAGGGGAATCTGCGGCTGGATCACCTCCTAACGTTACGAGCATGAGAAATCTCATGCCTCTCTGAGCCAATCGGAAGCTGAAATGTCGATCAAGACCATGAAAAGCGAATCAAAAAAAGCGAAACTATCCAGCCAAATTGATAATCATCTGCTGGGCAGGATTTGGGGCTTGTAGCTCAGCTGGTAGAGCGCCGCCTTTGCAAGGCGGAGGCCCTGGGTCCGAATCCCAGCAAGTCCATTTGAACTAATGCACACATCGAGGCAGACTCGATGTGGAAGGGCCGAGGTCCGTAATCCGCAAGATTACGGTCCGAAGAAGCCGTGCACAAGCTTTGCGACCAGACGCTCACTGAGTTTAGTGGGGCATAAGCTGCTTATGCCAGCCAGGGGATGGCTCGGCTCAAGTGCTGAAGAAGGACGTGCCAAGCTGCGATAAGCCTCGGCGAGGCGCATGGAGCCATTGAACCGAGGATGTCCTAATGGGAAATCCTAAGTCTAAGACTTGATCCTCAAGGATCGGGAACGTCCCGGATTGAAACATCTTAGTAGGGACAGGAAGAGAAATCAACCGAGATACCGTCAGTAACGGCGAGTGAACGCGGTAGAGCCTAAACCGAATCCTGCAAGGGAGATGTGGTGTTATAAGCTGGTCTAAACGTTTTAATCTGGAAGTCGAAGTGGCCTGGAATGGCCTGCCATAGAGTGTGAGAGCCACGTAGTCGTAACAGATCAATACCGAGACCATGACTTGAGTACCGTGCGTCGGAAATCGCGCGGGAATTTGGGGGTCACCAACCTCCAAGGCTAAATACAACTTGAGACCGATAGCGTAGTAGTAGTGTGAACGAAAGCTGAAAAGTACCCCAAATAGGGAGGTGCAAAGAGCCTGAAATTGGCTGGCGATAGTGCGTTAGGGCGCCAAAGGATCTTTCTTTCGAAGGAAACGGTGGCAACGCCGCAGTACGAGAGAGACTGCCAGCGTTCTAACATGCGTTTTGAAGAACGAACCAGGGAGTGCATATTGGCGGCGAGGCTAATTCTTTAACAGAGGAAGCCGTAGCGAAAGCGACAAGCGCGCATGAGAAGAGGCGCGACGTATACAAGTGCGTGCAGTCGTCCGTATGCGACCCGAAGCCGGGCGATCTAGGCGTAGGTAGGTCGAAGCGTGGCGAAAGCTGCGTGGAGGACCGTTTGAGGTGTTGATATGCAAATCGCTCTCGTGACCCGCGTCTAGGGGTGAAAGTCCAATCGAGGTCGGAAATAGCTGGTTCCTCCCGAAACATATCGCAGTATGACCTGGTCTGAGATAGTCGGCGGAGTAGAGCACTGATTGGGGAAGCCGGACTCGAAAGGGTCTGTTCTCTTGTCAAACTCCAAAACCGCCGTCGTCGTAGACGACCAGCAGTCCGGGCTGGGGGGTAAGCTTCTAGTCCGTGAGGGAGACAACCCTGACCGTGGTTAAGGTCCCCAAATATCGGCCAAGTGTCAACACTTAAGGGAGTCCTGGGTCATAAACAACTGGGAGGTTAGCTTAGAAGCAGCTATCCTTTAAAGAGTGCGTAACAGCTCACCAGTCGAGATTCAGGGCCCCGAAAATGGACGGGGCTAAGCCGATTACCGATACCACGGAGCACCGCAAGGTGATCTAGTAGGGAGGCGCTCTGCGTGGGCAGAAGCATCTGCGTGAGCAGGTGTGGACCGCGTAGAGACGAAAATCCTGGTAGCAGTAGCAGCAAAATCGGGTGAGAATCCCGATCGCCGTAAGGGCCAGGGTTCCTCGGCAATGTTCGTCAGCCGAGGGTCAGTCGGTCCTAAGACGTACCTTAATCGGAGTACGCCAAATGGGAAACAGGTTAATATTCCTGTACCTTTCAACATTAAAACTGACGCTTCCGGATATGTCAAGCGTCCTTGCCTGGGCGTTCAATCGTATAATCCTGTGGAGAGCCGTAATGGCGAGAACCAGGAGAAAGCGTGATGACGTAAGTTGGCAAATTCCAGGAGTCCGTGAAAAGGGAGTTGAAAGTCCGTACCGAGATCCAACACTGGTGCCCCAAGCTGAGAAGGCTAAGGCGTTTCGGCATATGCTAGCTAAGGGAATTCGGCAAATTAGCCACGTAACTTCGGGATAAGTGGTGCCTGCTTTGCAAAAAGCAGGTCGCAGTGACGAGGGGACTCTAACTGTCTAATAACAACATAGGTGATTGCGAATCCGTAAGGACTAGTACAATCACTGAATCCTGCCCAGTGCAGGTACCTGAAAACCCGGTTCAACGGGAGGAAGGGCCTGTCAACGGCGGGGGTAACTATGACCCTCTTAAGGTAGCGTAGTACCTTGCCGCTTAATTGGCGGCTTGCATGAATGGAACAATGAGAGTCTCACTGTCCCTAGCTGGTACCCGGTGAACCTTACATTCCAGTGCAGAGTCTGGAGACCCCTAATGGGAAGTGAAGACCCCGTGGAGCTTTACTGCAGCCTGCCGTTGGGCTGTGGTTCTGATTGTAGAGCATAGGTAGGAGACGTCGAAGCTCGGGCGCCAGTCCGAGTGGAGTCGCCCTTGGAATACTACCCTTTCGGAGCCGCCGCCCTCACTCTGAGAAGAGGACCTCGGTAGGTGGGCAGTTTGGGTGGGGCGCCACGCCCTTGAAAAGATATCAAGGGCGCCCTAAGGTTGACTCAGTTGGGTCGGAAACCCAACAAAGAGTGTAAAGGCATAAGTCAGCCTGATGTTACCTCGCATAGCAAGAGGTGATAAGACGAAAGTCGGGCTTAGCGAACCTCTCAGCTCTCTTGGTGAGAGCGTTAGATGACAGAAAAGCTACCCCGGGGATAACAGAGTCGTCACCGGCAAGAGCACATATCGACCCGGTGGCTTGCTACCTCGATGTCGGTTCTTTCCATCCTGGCCGTGCAGCAGCGGCCAAGGGTGAGGTTGTTCGCCTATTAAAGGAGATCGTGAGCTGGGTTTAGACCGTCGTGAGACAGGTCGGTTACTATCTGTTAGGGGTGTATTGCGGTCTGAGGGCAGGTTGGTTTTAGTACGAGAGGAACAAACCAACGGCACCTCTGGTCTATCGGTTGTCTGGCAAGGCATGCCGAGCAGCTACGTGCTCGCGGATAAGGGCTGAAAGCATCTAAGCCCGAAACCGCCCCTGAAAAGAGACCGCTTAGAGTACTCGTAAAAGACGAGTTTGATAGAGCTGGTGTGTACGCACCAAGGCAACGAGGTGTTCAGCTCGCAGCTACTAATAACTCTGCAGCGCTCCGCTAAACTCGGGCGAAATCTGTGTCGCAAAGCAACGATATGCACGGCTTATAAGCCAAGATCCCTGGACCAAGGTCTAGGGTGGCAGAAATACCGGTTCGATTCCGGATCTTGGAATCGAGCATGGCGGCCAGAGCGACAGGGAAACTCCTGAACCCATTCCGAACTCAGAAGATAAGCCTGTCCACGTTCTGCATTGTACTTAGGTGCGCGAGCCCTCGGGAACTGTAGATCGCTGCCATGCTCACCTAATATCTTTTTATTAGAGCTTCAAGCCGAGCTTGGGCTCCAGAATTACTGCACATTAAACCCAACTTATCCTCGCTGCACGGATGACGGTTTCCATCTTATCGATACTGCACGGTCGATCGGGCTGCTGTGCGCCCGGAAAGGCGGCCGGACGGAGAGCTGCCGTGCTCACCTAACTTTCTTTTTTAACCACAACTGGAGCTTAGGGCTCTCCGAATTGCTATTATATTGAATCGAAGGACCAGCAATTTCGGTTTCACAAATCCCAGGCAACCATGCAGCATTTCGCCCCAAGGGGCGCGAGCCCTCGAGAGGTGACAGACATTTGCCCAATCTGCAACTAGGGATTGCGGATTACTTACTATCACGAATACAAAACGTGGTCCATTATAGTCGTACAAGATCAAAGGAGGAATTTCATAGTCAAAGCAGATCTTCAAGCTCTTCTCTTTTTATTCCTGCATCTTCCAAAATCTGTATGAGTGTGCCTCTTGCTATATCCTGGTCGCTATGGGAAGGAACTGTGACCCTTCTCTTCGTTTCCGGATGAGCAAAGATATAATGGCTCCCCGTAACTCTCTTCAGTACGAAACCTTTCTTTTCAATAATCGCTATGACTTTCTGAGGAGTTAGAGATGGCAGCTTAGGCATGGGCCTCCACTGTCAGCCTGCACTCGATGAGATCCTCTTCTACAGGAATTGCCTCGCCGTCTTCTATCAGGCTTTCAATATAGCCATTGATTGCATCCCTGGCCATCTCGATCGCCTCTTCCACTGTCTTTCCATAGGTGATGCACCCGGGAAGTGCCGGGACTAAAACAGTATAGCCGCCTTCAGGTTCCTTGCGCAGAGTGATCCGATAGCTGAGAGTTCTCATATCTAATATAGATCACTGACAAATGAAATATAACTTGCGGCTATTGGGGATCACTCAGGCCAGTGTTTTCAGCAAGACCATCATCAGTATCTCGATATAGCAGGGGTGCAAGCTCCGAGGATACAATAGTCCCTATTCCATGCTGAATTAGAGCTCCCCAATCACTGCCATCATAAATCCATGCAACCATATCGCATCCCACCCCACAGGGGCGCGAGCCCTCGGGATAGGACAGACATTATCCCAAACCGGAACCATGGCTCCCGTATCATCGCTGTCCTATATCCAGGTAGCCTGCCGTATCCCTTGAAGGATATCGCTTGGGAACGAATTGGTTTTGGTGTTGCTAAGAGGATTTAGAGCATTGGTCAATCTATACGCAGCGAAATCCTGGAAAACTATTCAGATCAGATGCCAGATAATTATAATAACTTCGAAAATTCATCAACGCTCATACCAGCCTGCCTGATGATCGCCCGCAGCGTTCCTCGATCAAGCTCTCTGTGATTAGGAACAATGACCTGTGAGAAAGGATCATCTCGTCTCAGGACAATGTGGCTTCCTTCCTGACGTTTGAAGTAGAATCCGATCTTCTAAAGGGCTTTGACACAGTCCTGACCGGAAACCACGGGCAATTTGCTCATGCAACTGCCAAAAGTGCATCGAAGCGTTCCTCTGGGACGGCAATCCCATCCTCTTTTAATGCATCTATGTATGCTTGAATTGCCTCTTTGGTATTATTAAGGGCCTCCTCTTTGGTTCTTCCCTGGCTGATGCATCCGGGAAGGCTAGGAACTTCCGCTACCCAGCAGCCATCTTCGCCTGGATAGATGATCACTTGTCGCATGGTTCTTTATCTCCCCTTCACCATATATTTACCTATGTTCTGATAGCTGCCATATTCACCTGATCTTCTTCAGCCGCTCGTTAACCATATCAGCATCAAAATACTCGGGATCAAATTTCCCTCCCACCCACATCAACATATCCTTATGCTCTGGATGGCTTCTATCTCTGAGGGTCTTCAGGAGATGGTAGTATCCACTTTCTCCACCACAATCCTCGGGAGGTGCAGAACGCTTTCCCTTCAAGCAGACAGGATGCTCCAGTTCCTCTTCAGGCTTGAAGATCTTCTCCACCAAGATCGTGTGACTCCAGCTATCTCCAAAGTCATATTCATAAACGAACTTGAACTTCTCCCCGGGTATGATTCTATCCAGCCTGAACTTTTTCTCGTCCTTGAAATCATCGCCAAGCATATCAGCTTCCCTGGAGATGATGCTGTAGCTCTCACCATCTATCAAGAACTGGTGCAGATGGCAGTCATACCAGCCCATGACCTCCTGCAGGATCTTGTGTAGCTTGAACAACGATATATCCCCCCGAACCTGAATCCTTCTCCAGATCGGCGGCCTTATTCTATCAAGGGTCACCTTGAGTTGATAAATTGCCATAGGCTCTGAAAGACCTGAAGAGCCCTTAGTTTTTTTTACCATAATCCCTGATTGGGGTTCTCTATAGATATCATTATTGATCTGCGGATAGGAATTTCATACCCATTCGGTTGCCTGATGAGCGCTGGATACACTTGACTGAAGGTCACTCTGCGAAGGACGAAGCAGGAAGTTCTTATCCACTAGAACATAGTAGTTCACGGACACTTACAAATAGCATAGATATTATTAATGATTGGGTGAGTTTTTATGATCTATAAAGAGCTTGGCGCCGTCATACTGGTCTTGGGATTGCTCCTCTCAACAGGCATTATCGCTGGCCAGGATGCTGATCCTCTCAAACAGGAAGTTGCAGCTCTTGAACAAGGAGCTTTGGACGATATTGCTTTTTCGCCCCAGAATACAAGCGGAGAGGCTTTATGGAGGCTAGTCTGTGCATCGGATGCTGTCAACGCGAATTTCACCAAAATTGAGACAGCACTTATGGATGCCAGCATAGCCCTTTCAGATACAGGAATCGATGGGCCTGATGCTAGAGAAATCCTATCAAGACTCATGCTGGCCGACTCTTCTGCAATTGATTGTGTTACAATCGATCCTACCGGCACAGTACGGGAGGTGGAGCCATCATCATTTGAAAGCGTGAAGGGAGAGAATTTGAAGAACCAGGAGCATATAAATAATACTATTGATACTGGGCTCTATTCAGGATTCCATCTCATAAAGGCAGTTGAGGGCGTATATGCAATCGACTCGGAGATGCCTGTTTTTGACCGGAATGGAACTCTCATTGGGACCGTCAGCTTTCTGTTTAACAACAGCCAGTTTTTTGATAACGTTCTTTCTCCCTTCCAGCCTGGCGGAAACTCCAAGATATGGATAGCCAGAGCAGATGATGCAACGAAATTGTACGACACAGATCCGTCTCAGATATTGCTCAATAAAAGCTCTCAAATATATCAGAATTTTCCACAGCTTTTAGAGCTCTCGAATAGGATAAGCGTGGAGAGAACGGGTTATGGAACATACGAATTCTTAGACCAATCTCATGGAGAAACGATAAGGAAAGGCTGCTACTGGACGACCATTCCTAACAATGGTATGCAGATGAGAATTATTCTAACGCTTGATCTCCAATAGACCTTGCTGGACTGAATCAGTGTGGCTCAGATATCGGGCTGGTGCATAATAATATCCAAACCAGCCCTTCACTTCTTGCTACTGCGGAAAAAGGATTTTTAGTGGGCAGACGATGCTTTTATTCTATGGAATTTATCAATGGAAGCTATCGCTGGTTTTCCCTGCTCGAGATACGACATCTCGATTTCATCGTCGGAGATGATAGTTCCAAAGCCATATCCCTTGCTCTCGGCGATATAAAACGTTTTATTATCTGCACCAATTGCTCCTGCGAAGGCCTCCACAATCTCTTCTCCTTCGTGCATATAGGTTATGTTTCCTGTGATGAGGCGGTCTGTCTGCTCAACGACGATAAGAGTGACCCTATCATCTTCCACCAGATCATATGCACCATCACCAACAAAATATGCCGTCGCCGATCCAGTCCAGTTGCCCACGAGGTCTGGAACTTGAGCTGTGCATATTCCCGTAATTAGGATGATCAGAAAGATTAGCCAAATCCTTTGCATTGATCTCATTGCACCACTTTTTTTATCATAAACCACCGTTCTATATATTAATAGCGGCTCAAAGTTATCCAATTGCCGCGGAACAAAATTTTCCGCCATTCTTAAAGTTGCATCAGCTCTACATCAGCCATTTGACATTGAGGATGGGGCAGCCCATATACTGAAACCTATTTTCCTTCATCCATTAGGTTTTTCGGCCATTTCCTAAGTCTTTTCGGATCACTGATTTATGGCCCTAATGATATCAACAGATCTCATATTGATACTAAGGTCTGAGAGGTGAAAGCTGCATAATGTCAAAATTAAAAAGGCTAAATGAGATGATGCCAGGCGAGAGAGGAAGGGTTGCAGTCGTGTCTTCAAGCGGTGCTCTCCGCTGCAGGATGATGGAGATGGGGCTTGTAAAGGGCGCAGAGCTGGAGGTGGTAAGGCTCGCTCCTTCAGGCGATCCCGTGGAGATTCTCCTCAAGGGCTACAGCCTCGCTCTTCGAAAGAGGGAAGCCGTGAACATAACTTTGGTGGTGGACTGACTTGATCAGCACGGGATCGATATCTGGAGGCAGTCTGCCTCTGGCCTTCCTCCCGGAGGGCAGAGCAGGAACTGTGCTTGAAATTCGGGGCGGGCACGGAGCTGTGAGACATCTCGAGGATATGGGCTTCGCCCCTCCTGCCAGAGTTTTAGTCCTAAAGTCCTGCCCGCCGGGTGCCATGCTTGTGATGGTGAAGGATTCAAGAATTGCCCTTGGGCGGGGCATAGCCATGAAGATACTTGTTAAAGGGGTTGATGATCCATGATTCGAGCAGCACTTATCGGCAATCCCAATGTCGGAAAGACTGAGATTTTCAATCGCCTGACTGGGCTATCCCAGAATGTGGGCAACTTTCCCGGCGTAACGGTTGAGAAGAAGGCAGGACGGCTGGTTCATAAGGGACAGCAGATCGAGTTGGTGGACCTGCCAGGCACCTACAGCCTCACCGCTCATGCCGTTGACGAGCTTGTGGCCAGGGACTACATCGTTATAGAGAGACCGGATGTCATCGTTGATATAGTGGACGGAAGCAACCTGGAGAGGAACCTTTACCTCACAATGCTCTTGCTTGAAATGGATGCCAACCTGGTCATTGCTTTGAACAGATGGGATATGGTAGCAGCCAGAGATACGAGGATAGATGTGGAGAAGCTCTCCCGGCTGTTGGGCTGCCCGGTAGTTCCGACGGCTGCAATCACCGGCGAGGGCCTGAAAGAGCTGAAGGATTCGATAGTCGATGTCGCAGGGCAGAAAAGGGCGGAAGGTCCCAAATCTGCAATAAATTACGGAGACGATATCGAGCAGCTAATAAACAAAGTTGAGGAGGTAATCAAAGAGTGCACAGCGCTCAATGGGAAATATCCAAAGAGATGGCTGGCCATAAAGATGCTAGAGGGAGATGAGAGGGTCATGGAACAGACGAGAGCCGATCTATCATCGTCCCAGCTGGCGAAGATTCTATGCATAATCAAAGCCGGAGAGGCGGCAATAAAATGAGCGAATACGCTGAAAACCTGAGCTCTGCCCTTGCGCAAAGGAGATACGAGAGGATAGCATCGATAATGGACTCTACTGTTAAGAAGGGCAGCGAAGAAATATTTACTTTATCGGATATGCTGGACCAGGTATTCTTGAATAAGTATCTGGGCGTACCGATATTCCTGACAATGCTCTGGACGATGTTCCAGTTCGCATTTGCCGTTTCAGAGCCGTTTGTGGTCATTATCGAGAAGATCTTTGAAATGCTCGGGGCCTGGTCGGATCAGATCATATCCAATCCCCATCTGGCATCCTTTGTCTCCTTGGGCATAATCGGCGGCCTGGGATCGGTGCTGGTCTTCATTCCGCCGATCTTCGGCCTCTTTCTGGCGCTCTCGATTCTGGAGGACAGCGGATATATGGCGCGAGCCGCTTTCGTGATGGACCGGTTCATGTATCACCTGGGCCTGCACGGTCGTTCGTTCATACCGCTGATGATCGGCTTTGGCTGCAACGTCCCGGCAATCATGGCCGCCCGCAGCATGGATAACGAAAAGGATAGGATGATCACAATGCTGATCTCCCCACTCATCAGCTGCAGCGCCAGGCTTCCTGTGTACGTGCTGATAGCCGGAGCGCTTTACGGTGCGGCTTATGCTGGAACAGCCGTTTTTGCCGTATATGCTCTGGGAATCATGCTAGCGGTTGCAATGGCCCTGATATTTAGAAGGACCCTCTTCAAGGGAGAGCCTTCGCCCTTCGTCTTGGAGCTGCCCACATATGCCGTGCCGAAAGCGCGTACTGCCATCCTCCATATGTGGTCACGGGGCAAAATGTTCCTGAAAAAGGCGGGAACGATCATATTTGGAGCTGCCATCCTTGTTTGGTTCCTATCTGTTCACCCCTGGGAGGCGACATCCGGCGGCCAGGTGATAGCTGAATCCTACATCGCCTGGATAGGACATGCAATTGAGCCGCTGTTTCAGCCCTTCGGGTGGGACTGGATGGCCGCCGTAGCGCTCCTGTTCGGCCTTGTCGCTAAAGAGGTGGTAGTCGGTACCTACGGCATTTTGCTTGGAGCCGAGGAGGCCAGCCTGGGAGATGCGCTGGTGAGCCAGGGGGTCTTCACGCCGCTAACAGGCTTCGCATTCATGGCCTTTGTACTGATATACGTGCCATGCGTTGCAGTTATCGGGACGATTGCGAAGGAGACGAACTCGATTCGATGGCCTGCCTTTGCACTTGTATACCAAACAGCACTTGCCTTCATCATCGCAGGTATGATCATCGGTGCGGGAAGGCTATTGGGATTGAGCTAGAGCCGCTTAAGGCCGATAAATGGCGATTATGGAAACAAAATATGAAAGAATTTAGCGTTAGAACAGGAAGATTGCTGGGCATATACGCCCTTGTGTTGGGAGTCGGATACGGAGCACAAGCCCTTGCAGAAACGATTGGAGGCCGGGAATCGTTCCCAGGAGGAATTTTGAGCATTGCGGTTCTTCTGGTGATATCGGCGACATATCTGATGGGAGCAAAGAGCCTCGTTGCAGGCCGAAGAGAAGGGCTGTCCTTTCTCATGGGAGGACTTTTCCTCTCAGGAGCCGTGGGTGGGCTCTATCTGCTTATGACGGGAGCAGACTGGCTAATGTACCTCCTGGGAGAGGTGGAGGATTTCGCGCTGCTGTCCGAGATCTCTCCAGCCACTGTCCTCCTGATCGTAGCGCTGCCTTTGGTGCCGATGATGAGGAAGATGACCAGAGGAATGGCCTGGTAAATAAATGCGGCCTGATAAGCGATACGGCTAGTGAACGGTGCGAGGCCGCAAAGATTGAAATTGCAGGAATATTGATATTAACGTCGATCAAATTTACCTAGAGTAGATATGAAAAGCGATTTATCCAGAAAGGCAGAGGACTACCTTGAGGCTGTCTACGTCATATCCCAGGAGAAGGGGCATGTCAGGATCAGGGATATCTGCAAGGAGCTGGGAACCAAGCCACCTTCGGTCGTAGAGATGGTCAAAAAGCTGAACGATCGGGGATATCTCATCTACAAGAAGAACGAAGGACTATATCTTACCGCAGAAGGCGAGGAGATCGGACGCATCATCAAGGACCGTCATGACACGATATTTGCATTCCTGAAGTTCATCGGCGTCCCTGAACAGGTTGCGGACGAGGATGCCTGCGTGATCGAGCATGAGCTCCACACCAAGACCGTGGAGCAGATAAAGAGCCTTGTGAGCTTCATCGAGACCGCTCCCGATCATCCCCAATGGCTGGATCACTTCGCCATTTTCTGCGAATTGGGAAAGCATCCCTGCATCAAGGATGCGAGGCTTAGTCAGACCATGGCAGCTCAAATGGGAGCAGAAATGCGAAGGAAAGCAGATCACTGCGGGAGCAATGATTGATTATAGCTGAATGAAAAAGCGCTTTTTGGGTTAGAAGTGAAACCCACATGAGCACATTGCTCATGCAAGAAGGATGAAAACCTGATATCATTGCAAAGCCATTAATTGCTTTGATATGGGCGGTGAAGGCAGTCCGCCGTTTAGGGGCGTAGACCTCGTTAGTGAAACTAGCCAAATCCCGCGGATGCAAGAATGCGTCAGTAGAACGCGAATGCGAATGAGCACCCTTTGAGGATTAAGTTATCCGCCCATATCAGGACGGGAACAATCATGGGTCGTGACTTAGTTATAGGTTGTTATAAATATACCAATATCCCTAATAGTACGTGGGGTGTAGCAATTGGGAAAAAGAGGGCCGAAACCACGATTCTTAGACATAGTATGCCCAAATGAGAATTGCTCCTTATTTGGAGTTGCTGGAAAAGGAAACATCACCGTCTATGGGACCTATAAAAGAAGTTCAGGTAAAGGCAGGAAGTTCATTTGTCATACCTGTGGAACTACGTTCTGCGATAGAACTAACACACCGCTTTATGATCTAAGGACAAACGAAGAAAAAATCGAAACCGCCATAAAAATGATCACAAGCGGAATGAGTATATCAAAAGTCGCGGAGGTCCTTGAGGTAAAACCAATAACTGTAAGCACTTGGGTATCTAGAGCAGGAGATCATTGTAAAAAAGTCGACGAAATTGTCTTGAAGAATATAGAGACGCCTAAAGTAGAGATGGATGAGGCATGGACTTTCGTGGGGAAAAAACGTTACCTAGGGAAGACGAATATGAAGACAACGGGACATGGATCTGGATAAGCATGGCAACGGAATCCAGGCTAGTGCTTTCTCATGTAGTGGGCGAACGATCTCAGAAATCGTCAGATCAACTCATTAAAAACACTGCAAAAAAGCTGAGCTCAATTCCGCTATTTGTAACAGATGGATTAAAGTTTTATATAAAGTCTCTTCGGAAACAATATGGAAAGCTGAAGCAGTTTGCACCAACTGGTAAGCGAGGGCGTCCACGAAGCCCCAAATTAATAGTGGACGAGTTATTAAAGTATGCTCAAGTCATAAAGATAAGAGCTGAAGGCAAGCTGAAAAGTGTGGTTAAAAGGATCATCTTTGGAGAGGGCATAAACTCCAAAATGATATCTACAAGCTACATTGAGCGACTTAATCTGACGTGCAGACAAGATAACAACCGCATATCAAGGAAAACAATAGGATTTTCTAAGAAGGCTGAGGAATTGGATCATCAAATGACCCTGTACTTTGCATGCTACAACTACTGCCGAAAACATCGATCTCTAAAATATAAGGATGAGACGGGAATTACGAGACTAAATTGCCCCGCGAAACATGCAGGTTTGATCGACCATGTCTGGTGTTTGCATGAGCTATTGGTATATCCATATCATAAAATTCAAACCTATTATTGACTCACGACCCTTTTATCATATAAGCGCCAAAATATTAAAGGATTGCCTTAAGGCGAAAAAATAGCCTCTTCTCGGAGGATGATGGGGATACGCTCCTGGACTGCCTCCGACAGGCCGTCGGCCACATCGAAGATGACCCGGCCTTTCTGCCAGATGCAGTTGGCGATGACTACGTCTCCTGAAAAGCCGCGCTGGCCATCCTCCCCAGCTCCCTTGCCCTGGCGAAAGCGGCATCTGCGTTGACGCTGTCGCCGGTTGCTCTGAGAGCTTCACCTTTGTTGTACCAGGCCAAAGCATAGTCCGGATTGATCCTGATTGCCTCGTCATAGCAACGGATGGCTTCTGTATAGTTGCCTTGCTCTCCGGAAGCTCTGCCTTTGTTGTTCCAGGCCAGAGCGTCGTCTGGATCCAGCCCGATGGCCAGGTCATAGCAGTGGATGGCTTCAGTAAAGTTGCCCAGGTTGGCGTAAGCATTTCCTTTATTGTTCCAGGCCATGCCGAAGTCCGGATTGATCCTGATAGCCTCGTCGAGGAATCTAATGGCTTCACTGTGGTTGCCCTGCAAATGGTAAGCTACGCCTTTATTGTTCCAGGCCATGGCCAAGTCCGGGTTGATTCTGATTGCCTCGTCATAGCATTGTATGGCTTGCACATATTTGCCCTCAATGGCATAGTCAAGGCCTTTGTTGGTCCATTCTTCTGCCGTTTGCTGCCCTTGTACGCTGTGAGCTAGAATAAAGAGGAGGAGCAGTAAGCTCCAAAAGCATTTCATGGCCCTTTATGTGATCTTAAAGGAGATAAACTTTTCGAAAATTGTATCTATATGGCATTTCTCTCCCTAATGCAATATTTATCAATGCATTCTTTTGTATGATCGCACCTGTTCATTTCAATCCCCTTTGCATATCGCCAGAGTCTGAGCCTTGACCTGCTCCATCTTCTTCTTACCCACGAATACCTCTACCAGCTTCAAGGCGAACTCCATCGCCGTTCCCGGAGTGCGGCTGGTTATGATATTTCCATCAACCACCACCCGATCACTGGAGAACTGGGCGCACGACCTTACCTCCTCCTCCCCAGAAGGATGCACAGTGGCCTTCCGGCCCTGCAAGACTCCCGCTTTAATCAGGACCGATGGCGCTCCGCATATAGCTGCCACATACTTGTTCGCCTGATTCAGCTCCCTGATCATATTCAATATCCGTTCATCCTTTCCCAGGTTGATGAAGCCGGGCGCTCCTCCAGGAAGGACCAGGCCGTCCAGATCTTTATGATTGATCCTGCCCAGGCTGGTATCAGGCATCACCCGTACCCCATGAGATCCCTCTACCAATCCATCCTTCAACCCAGCGGTTACCACATCTATTCCCGCGCGTCTCAAGATATCAATGACGTTGATGGCCTCGATCTCCTCGAAGCCATCTGCCAGAGTAACCAGTATCTTCATGCCTTATAGCCTCCTCAATCAAGCTATTGGCATTGAATCCTTAAGTCTATTACTATTGATAACCCTCATTTTGGCAATCGCAATGCTAATCAATAAATATGGACCGGACCATCAGGGGTGCATATCATGATATGCAAACGCTGCGGACGGTGCTGCCTCCATCTGGACATCTTCGTCGTCAATCCCCGGTCAATTCTTCCCGACGGAAACATGAATAAGAACGATCCTGAGGCCATGATCCACAAGCCTGCGGGGCAGATGTGCCCCCACTTTGCCAATAAATCCGGACCAGAGGAAAAGATCGCAACCTGCACCATCCATCATCTGCCCTGTTATAGAGACACTCCCTGCGAGAAGTTCGAGCAGATCGGCCCAGAGGATTCCTTATGCCTCTTGAGCAGCTACCTGGATGGAAGGAAATGAGCCTGGAATGGGTCAATGGAATGCATCCCTAGACACCTTTTGCCTCCAGCGTCTCGGATGCCATCAGAAATCCGATTGCCCTCTCTGCCAAAGGATACCTATTCACCAGGGCCTTGAACCTCTTGCCATGATTCGGCTCGATGAGGTGGGCGAGCTCATGCACTATAACATAATCCTCCACCCATTGAGGAAGGCTTGCCAGACGGTCGCTTATGAGAATGGTCCGGGCGGCACAGTTGCACGAGCCACGCCGGTGCTCCTGGCGGGAGGAATATTGAATGCTATTCCAAGACAGGCTTCCCCGGAAATATCTCTCATTTAGGGCTGCCGCCCTCTGGCTTAAATGGAGGTCGTCCTTGGGGTAGATCCGTTTCTCCAGCCTGATTTGAAGCTTCTCTATATGGGCCCGAAGGGCGGCATCTGAGATGGATGCAGGAGCCAAGACCTCCATCTTTCCCGCCACCATCCGGGCCTGAATGGTCTTCTTCCGTCGCGCAGACCTCTTCACCACGATCTCCATGGAACTGAGCCTCCAGAATGATTGAGTTTGAGAGTTATTAATAGCTTTCTTCCCCAAATCTATATGGGACTATGACCGGATTTCACGGACATTCTTATTTATTATATTCACAATGCATATCATTTGCATATCATCGGCATTTCGCTTTGATTTTTCATCACCCCTTCATCTCAATTGCCTGTGCCAATCCTATCGCATCATCCGCAAACATAATTAACTATGAGATTATTTTTAAAAAACATAAGTTTACCTCAGTATTTGCCTCAAATATATCAAGGGGGTTATTAAGCTTGGGAATGGATGAGATCAAGGAGATTCGAAGCAGGATCAAAGGGATGAACCTGACCTGGACCGCGGGGGAGACAGCCGTATCAGAACTGGCCACAGACGAGAAGATGCACTACCTGGGGCTAGTGGTCCCGGAGGATGAGAAAGCGATGATCCTGCAGATGGCGGAAAGGGATAGATCTCTTGCGGCAAAATCGGGATCTGTATCCATATATCCCACCCAGTGGGACTGGAGAGACGTGTCCGGCAACGACTGGACGACGCCGATAAAGGATCAGAGGCAGTGCGGCTCTTGCGTTGCCTTTGCCACTGTGGCGGCCATTGAGTCCAATTTGGAGATCTTCAAGAGAGACCCATCCCTCGATCCCGACCTTTCCGAGGCAGATCTTTTCTTCAGGGGCTGCGGCGACTGCTGTGGACGGGGCTGGTATTTCACTCCCGCTCTGAGATTTGCTCAGTCCAGTGGAGTTCCTGACGAGGCATGCAATCCTTATCAGGGGGATAAGACCGGCAGCTGCCCGGACAGAGACAAACGCGTGGTCAAGATAGAGAGCTGGACGACCATAACCAACAGCTCCCAGGCCAAGGAGTGGCTCAGCCAGCGCGGTCCACTCATCGGCGGGCTGAGCGTTTATGAGGATTTCTTCTATTATGAGAAAGGAGTCTATAAGACTGCATACGGCGGATATATGGGCGACCACGCAGTATGCGTTGTGGGCTTCGATGATGCCAAAGGCTGCTGGATCTGCAAGAACAGCTGGGGACAGGGCTGGGGAGAAAGCGGCTGGTTCAAGATCGCCTACGGAGAATGCGGAATGGGAAGCCAGTTCGCTTTCTATGGAGTTCAGTTCACAGCAGACGATGACCTGATCATGCCAAAATCAGGAAGGGTTATTGTGCGCTTTACCGGCAAGAGCACCACTCTGGAGGATGAGATCTGGCTATACCGTCCTGAGGAGAAACTGATCTTCCGGGCGGTTGACTCCGATCTGGGCAAGATCCATGATCTGGGAGCCTTTCCCGCCGGAACCCGGCTCACATTTGCCCTGAAGACTTCAGCGGGGCATATCTTCTACAGCGACCAGCTCTTAAACGACGACGTCTGCGACCATGTTAACAAAACCGGCATTGGAACCTACAAATGGCAGCTTAATTGGGAGGACCTCTACGGCCTGGGGGAGAAGGACTACAACGATGTGAGCATGGAGATTGAGATCATTAGCGCCACCAGCGAGGATCTGGTGATGCCCAAAGAGGGAAGGGTCTTTGCCACCCTTAAACAAAGGCATGCCGCCACCAAAGAGGAGTTCAGGCTGAGTTCTCCGGAGAATAGGTTGATCTTCACCCTGGATAGCCCCATGGGAAAGGCAATAGACCTGGGAAAGTATCCCGAAGGCGCCAGCCTCACATTCGCCTTCAAGACACTTGAGGGTTACACCTACTACACCGATCAGGTGAAAAACCCAGATTTCTTGAGCCACGTGAGAAAGCTCCCCACTGGATACAACAAATGGGAGCTTCGCTGGGAGAAATCCTATGGGATGCGCCTCAAAAGCTACAAGGATCTCACAGCAGAGATAATAGTGGCACCCATCGTCCGAGAGGATGTGATTTTGGAGAAAGACAGCCACGTGGTGGCCAGACTGGTCAGCAAGAATACGCCCAATCATAACCAGTTCTGGCTCTATAAGCCCGAGAAGAAGCTGATCTTCGACTCCATTCAGGGAAACGTGGGCAAGAGCTTTGAGGTAGGAGACTATCCGACAGGAACCAGGCTGATCTTCGCTCTGCAGACCCAGGATGGGGCCTTCTTCTACACAGACAGCGGCCTCAATGAGGACGGGAAATCGCACGTCCTTCGGCTGAAGCTCGGATCGAATAAATGCCAGCTTCGCTGGGAGGACCTTTACGGTCTGAAGGACACCGACTATAACGACCTGGTGGTGGAGATCAAGATGGATCCAAAACAGGATCCTAAAAAGCGGGTGACTGGATAATATCCAACGGGTGGCATGGGATTAGGCTGGAATAAATCAGGAACAAGGCAGCCAGTCCACGCAGATCTCGCCGGACTGGCTGTCAGACCACAGCTGGATCAACTTCTCGATGGAGAATACACCGGTCAGATCCTCAACGCTGCGGCCGATGAGAGGATGGCGGCCTTTTGCGGTGACGCCAGGGTCGACGGACTGCCAGGCGATATGAGCATTGCCTATGACATTGGAGCTGATGCTCGCCTCCAGGCCTCCTCTCGGCGATGCGGCGTCTGCGGAATTTGCATAGGCCCCCGTTCGAACCTGAGTATCTCTATTCAAGTGCTCTACATCGGTGTATGATTCGGTCATGACTGCACCGGTATCATAGTTTTTGACAGTGAGCATATCGTTCTGGCCGCCACTGATAGCGGCTGGTGTATAGGCCAGGGGTATCTCACCCTTAATGCCGGGAATGGCCATAAAAATGATCACCAGACAAATCAGCTTCATCCACATCCATCGGTCACCATTTCGGTAATTGACGTATTCGCATTTCAAGCTGTTGCTCTGAATAGAGTGCTGCTTATGCCCTGCCCGTTCCCAGCTGAACGATCCGATTCATATCTTGCAGGGTGTTATTCCGGTTCGTCTGAGCCGCCTGGTTGTTAGGGTCAAGAAGCAGGGCTTTATCGAAGCGTTCCAGCGCTTCCTGGTACTTTCCCTGCTCCCGCAGGACTACCCCCTCATTATTCCAGGCACCTGGATTCAGAGGATCGAGTTTGCTTGCCATCTGAAGACAGACCAGCGATCCGGAGAGATCGCCTTTATCAGCCAAAGCCATGCCCTTTCCATTCCAGGCTTCAGAGTCTGAAGCATTCAGCCCCAATACTTTGTCAAAGCAGGCTATAGCCTCATCATGCCTGTCTAATCCTCTGTAGAGGGCAAGGCCCTTCCAGTTCAAAGCCTCGACATTCGTGGAGTTTATCGCCAGAGCCTTTTCGAAACTTGCTATTGCATCCTCATAACGACCCAAGATGCCAAATGCATATCCCTTGCGGTTCCAAAGGTTAACATTGCCGGGGTCCAACTCCAGGGCCTCATCATAGCTTCTTGCGGCCTCTTCTATGCTGCCGTTATACAATTGCTGATCTCCAAGGCTCGACCAGTATTCCGCCGTATGCTCTTCCGCCGCCGAGGGAATGCTTGTCGCTGCCAGAAGAGCTAATAGGGTCAATGCGAGCTTCATGAACAGCCATCTTTCATTCTGGAGATATATCTCTACCTATTCTATCTATATCCCGCATTCTACTATTCTCTCTTGATCTGATCCATCTTCATGGATAGAATGAATATTCTCCAGCCCAAAAGTTAATTAATTCCCCCTTCATATCACCATATATAACGAGGCCAGGTTTATCGCTCTGGGGATCCTGGCAGAGGAGTGGAGGAGGTTCATTATTTGAAGAGATTCGATGTAATGCTGGAAAAGGATATATCCGGATACGAAGGAGAATTTTCCGATATCATTCATCAAGCTCCGGCCTTTTATAGAATGATGACCAGGCTGCTAGATGATAAAGATCTTCCCAAATCCATGTCGCCGCAGATTATTGCCGCCATCGCATACTTCATTCTGCCCGAGGACATAATTCCCGAAGATAAGTTCGGCCCGGTAGGATATGTCGATGATATCTATCTATGCGCCTTCGTCGCATATGAGGTGATGAAGGAAACAGGATCTTCCGATATCATATCCCGGAACTGGGATGGAGGCAGGCCTGTGATCGAGCTGGTAGAAGAGATACTCAATCGCGAAAAGGAGCTTTTGGGCAATAAGAAAGAAAGGATGATGCAGTATATAGGCTTCGACGAGATTTAGCTCGAGCAAATTTTTTGGTCCCTATTCCCTTCTGGGCTTATAGGGACGCCTCATCTGACCATTGCAGAATATGCAGGTAGTGACCATAACGCCTTCTGATAGCCTCACCCTGGAGTTCCCCGGGGACAGGTAGCTGCCACAGTGTCGGCAGCAAAGCCTCTTAAGAGATCGGGGCATTCTGACCCTGGTGCGAGTGCTTATCCGCCGGGCGATCTGGACATACCTATTGCTTCTCTCAGGATGAAGCCGGTGCGCCTCCTCTGCCAGGACAAAGAGCCTTTCCATACGCTGCAGGGCAAGATCTCTGGATCTATGATTGTCCTTTCTTCGTCTCACGCCAGGACTGTGGCCACCGGGTCTATAAACCTATTTCGTCGAGAGAATCTATTTCTACATCCAGTGAGAATATCGGATTCAATGGCTGCTACATCGCTTTCCATCAAGATCGCCCCGGAGATGGAGGATTATATCCGCGCTCGCTCTACAGATATGCGCATCGCCACCACCTGCGAAGGCCCTCTGATCTTCTCCGTCAAGACCAGTCCACCCAAGCCCACAGATCATGTCATATCTGTTGGAGGGCGTATGGTCTACATCTCTGCCGTCCAGGCACCTTATATCAAGACCATAGATGCGAGTATGCTTCCGCGCTGCGCTCTGGAAAAAAGGACCCGTAACTGATGGTCGCCAAAAGAAGGCTATTTCATTGCTATGTTATGCGACTGCCTCAACCCGGATGCGATCAGAATCATCCACCATACGGCCAGGCTCATCAACGCCAGAAGTGATAAAGAGGCATAATCCATTATCGAGATCACCAGAACGATAATTGCCTTTATATGGTGATATAGACGATTGTGATAAGATCGCATCCGGGCGGTATATTCAAAGGAAAATAGAGGATATCACAGATAAGATCGCAAACCGTCAAACCGAAACCATTAAGTCGCCAAGAGGGCGAATATGTATGGGAATGATTCCCAGGCGGATGCATGTGAATAAAACCAAGTCGTCAGTCTGGCTGACACTGATAGGCGCAATTGTATTTCTGGTTCTCTTGTGGCGTCGGATTTTGCAGATGCCTGCAGAAAGAGATGAAGAAGACGACAGCAGAAATCGCAAGAACCGTCCGGTATCATAGACTTCGATCTCCTTTTTTAAGCCAAAAAAATTTAGCGGCCCTCCAGCCATTCATCAAGAGCGCGCATTGATGCAGCACGGTGAGATATTCGATTCTTCTCCGCCAGCTCCATCTCGGCCAGGCTCTTTTCCCCCACATAGAATATGGGGTCGTATCCAAAGCCCGAGCTTCCCCGCGCCTCATGGCCGATCTGCCCCTCAACTATCCCCTGGAACATCCGGGGCTCAAGCCCCGGCTCGGAATACACAACCACCGACTTGAAGAAGGCCTTGCGATTCGAGATCCCATCCATGAGCCGCAGTATTCCCTCATTGCCAATGGTCTTCTGGACATAGGCGGAGTAGACCCCAGGAAAGCCGCCCAGCGCCTCGATGAAAAGGCCAGCATCCTCCAGCATTGCTGGCTCCTTTAGCCGGGCCATGATCTCGTTGATGCCATAGACCGCCACCTCTTCCAGAGTATCCGCTTGAATCTCAGTATAGCCAAGATCCTTCTGCTCCAGACCATCGATAATGGCCCGGGCCTCCACATACTTTCCTTTGTTACTGGTGATAAAGCTGATCATATTATCTCCCAAAATTCTTCTCAGTCGGATCTATTAAGCTTATTATCGGAATCGCTTTTCCTGGCCTCTACCTCCAGCCTCACCATCCCCACATGAACATCACCATTCTCATCCAGAGGATGAAGCTGGATGTATCTATCCACCACCTCATGAATAAAATCCGATCTCATCTCCACCGGGACTCTTTGGATATAGGGCAACCAGGTGCTCTCAATCCATGAGGCCAGGCCCGCCTTGTCCTTCTGGACCATATCCTTATGCAATAGCTCTACCCGAACCGCTCTCAGGCCGGATTCATCCAGCCAGGCCCGGTACTCCTCCGGTCCATAAAAGCCGTAAGGAAACTGGAAGCCTTCGAAGTAAGGATACCATTTCTCTTCATCGATCATCTCCCCGGCAAGATCCAGGACGCTGGCCGCATTGCCCCTTCCTCCAAACTGCATAAAGACCCGGCCTTCGCTCTTCAGGCTCCGCCTGATCCCCGCCAGAACTGGCCTGTGATCCAAAATCCAGTGAAGAGCAGCAAAAGAGAGGATAAGATCAAACTGGTCATGGTATGGCAGATCCCGGGCATCCTGGTGCTGGAACTCGAGGTTTGGCCATAGCTCATCAGGGAAGCGTGATTGTGCAAAGTTCAGCATCTCCAGGGAGCTATCAAGCCCCACCACCGACCCCCTGGGAACGAGGCGCGATATCTCGGCGGTGATCTTGCCGTCTCCGCATCCGATATCAAGTATCCTTTCATCTCCCCTGATTGAGATCTTGGACAAAAGTTCCTGCGCCCATGTCTGCTGGGCAGACGAGCTCTTCTCATAGGTCTCTGGATCCCATCTGTGCATGGTTTTCTCCTTATGCTATCCTTCTTCCCTATATGATAAGCCTTTTCGAGCGCCATATCACATAAACACAGGCTGGAAGCCCCGCTCTTCAGGGCGGGGAGGAAAGCCGCAAGTAGCCCACCAAAACCTATATATCACTCAGTGACTATACTGCCTACTGATGACTGAGCAGGTGTTAACCGTCCGATGCAAGTTAAGTCCAACAGACTCCCAGGCCGAAGAGATGGAGGATACTCTGAAAGCCTTTGCGGATGCCTGCAATTGGAT
>ERZ1026792.401-NODE-401-length-37719-cov-7.331347_pt1 | contig 37719 bp, 37 predicted proteins | sample MGYA00520884_ERZ1026792 | MGnify/ENA primary metagenome ERZ1026792 (study PRJEB33270, sample SAMEA104284473) | anaerobic digester metagenome | biome: Anaerobic digester microbiome; feature: mesophilic sludge digester; material: Anaerobic digester biomass | place... | reverse complement strand
GAGCTGGGGCGGAACACGCGCAGCATGTGCCAGAACCGTTCGGGGCGACCCAGGTCGGCGACCAGCAACACCGAGCCGACCACCGTGCCGCCGAGGGCGATGAGCCTGCCGGACTGCACCATCCGACGGTCGGTGCCACCCAGCTTGGCCAGCTGCGCCCCGGCCGATAGGGCGGCCGCCGCCCCGGCCATGCCCCCGATGGCGAAGTAGGCGGGCACCTCCCAGGTCCAGCGCGACGCTTTGACCACCCGCTTGCTGGCCTCCTCGGCCACCGTGGTCTGTGACGGGTCGCCGAGGTGACCTCGGTCGCCCACCCGCGAGCCGGCGTCCAGGTCGGCGGCTTCGCCGGACAACTCGGCCCGCCGCGTATCGACGTTGCGGCCGTCGCTGACGAACTCACCCGCAGCAAGGGCCTGCCAGCTGCCGGGTGCGTGTTTCATCACAATGTCGGGCGGCGCCGCGGCGCCACCGGTCCCGGCAACACTCGAACGCGTCCCCGTGCCCGGCGGGTTGGTCGACTTGTTCAGATCTGAACTGTCGCTCCCGTCCTCACTCATCGGGTCCGCCCCCCGGACAGCATCGCCACGGCGACGCCGACAGCCATGGCGCCGAGGGCCCCGGCCATGGACTTCCAGCTCTCGTCGACCGTGTTCTGCGGCGCCACCGGATTGATAGGCAGGGAGTACACGTCGGGGGAATCCAACAGCAGATAGAAGGCGTGCAGCCCTCGGGTGCCGGGGAGGTCGTCGTCGTCCGCCCCGTACAACTGGGCCTCGCTCACCCCGCGGTCGTGCAACTCGGCGAGGCGGACATCGGCCCGCCGGCGCAGCTCGTCCAGCTCCCCGAAGGCGATCGCCTCGGTGGGGCACGCCTGAGCACAGGCCGGGGTTTCGTCGCCGCGCAGCCGGTCGTAACACATGGTGCACTTCCAGGCCCGCCCATCGGTGGGGTGCCGGTCGATCACCCCAAACGGGCAGGCGACCACGCACGTGCCGCAGCCGTTGCAGATATCGCTCTGCACGTACACCGTGTCGTACTCGGTGCGCACCAGAGCGCCGGTCGGGCAGTTGTCGAGGCACCCGGCGTCCTCGCAGTGCTTGCACGAGTCGGCGATGAACAGCCACGAGAACGGATCCCCCAGGTTGGTCTCCTGGCCCGACACCGGCTCGTCCCGCTCGATGAACCCGACGTGCCGCCACGTCGTCGCACCCAGCTCGATCGTGTTGTCGAAGCTCTTGGCTGTGAGGCTGAAGCCGTCGTCTGGCAGCTGGTTCCACTGCTTGCACGCCACCTCGCACGCCTTGCAGCCGATGCACACCGACGTGTCGGTGAAGAAGCCCACCTGGCGGGCGGCGCCGGTGACCGGGTCGTTGGCGGTCGTGGTGTGCAACGTGGGCGTTGGGTTGCTCATGAGGTCGCTCCGGGCTCGGACTTGGACGTCGCGGCTTGGCTGTCGGGTTCGCCGCCCTGCTGGTCGGCGGCCATCGTGACGCCGTGGCGTCCTGTGGGCCGGGTAATGCCGGGCAGGTCGCGGGCTGGGGCGTCGCCGTCGGGTTCGGGCTGAAGCGGCCCGTCGGTGCCGGCGCGCAGGTTGCGGGCGACCCGTCCGGGCACCAGGTCGATCGTGATCGCCTTGCACTCCTCGATGGTCACGTTGGCCTCCCCCGAGATCTTCTGCAGCTCGTTGGGCGCGGCGCCGCCGATCTGGCCCGTGCGGCCCCACTGGTAGGGGAGGCCGACGGTGTGCACGGTGCGGCCCGCCACCTGCAGCGGCACGAGGCGTCGGGTGACCAGGACCCGCATCTCCACCTCGGCCCGCAGCGACTTCATCGTGACCCAGCCCCCATTCTCGATGCCTCGCAGCTCGGCCAGCTGGGGCGAGATCTCGCAGAACAGCTCGGGTTGCAGCTCGCCCAGCCAGGACAGGTTGCGGTTGGCCATCGACCCCGAGCCGAACGTCTCGGTCAGCCGGTAGGTGGTGAGCACAAACGGGAAGCGGGGATCGTCGTAGGCCCGGTGATACGGGTTGTCGTCGCGGTCCCACTGGGTGCGGGCGGGCGTGTTCTGCTGCCGATAGAGCCGGTTGGGGGCCACGCCCTCGAGGGGTTCGTAGTGGGTGGGCAGCGGGCCGTCGCGCAGGCCGTCGGCCACCCAGAGCGCGCCGAGCCCGTCGGTCTGCATGAGGAACGGCTGGTCGCCCGCGATGGCGTCGGTGCCGGTGTCCCCCGGCTCGGGCCGATACGACGGCGCCCGGTCGACCGGGAAGTCTGGCGTGTCATGGCCCACCCACGCCCCCCCGCCGTCGGGCCCGCCGGTCTCGTCCCACCAGATCAGCGCCTTGTCCTCCGACCACGGTCGGCCCTCTGGGTCGGCCGAGGCCCGGTTGTACAGGTTGCGTCGGTTGGCGGGCCACGCCCACCCCCAGTCGAGGGCAGCGCCCTTCTCGCCGGGCGTGCCGTCGCGGTGGCGGGCGTGGTTATCCCCGGAAGCGGTGACCCCGACGTGGGTCCAGGCCCCCGCCGAGGTGGTGCCGTCGTCGCGCAGCTCGCCAAAGGACGACAGCGGTCCGTCCGGTCCGAACCCGCCGATCTCGGCGAGCACGTCGTTGGCCGACGGCTCGTCGAGCGCACCCTCGACCTCGTAGTCCCAGGTGCCGTCGAGGATGGGCTGATCCTTGAGATCGGTGCTGTCGGCGTAGATGTCGCGCAGCCGGGCCATGAGGTGGTGGGTGAACCACAGCTCGCTGCGGGCGTCGCCCGGCGGCAACACGGCCTGGTCCTTCCACTGGAGGATCCGCTGGGTATTGGTGAACGACCCCTCCTTCTCCACATGCGCGGCGGCGGGAAACAGGAACACCTCGGTGTCGACGTCAGCGGGGTCGATGCGGTCCTCGCCGCGGTCCTTGGCGTACTCCTCGCCCCGCTTCCAAGACTCGGCGGTCTCGATCATCGTCAGGTCGCGCACCACCATCCAGCGCAGCTTGCGGAAGCCCGACCGCTGCAGCGACCCGTGCACCGACGACACCGACACGTTCTCGCCGGCGACCATCATGCCCTCGACCGCACCATCGGCCATCGCCGCCTGGGTCACCATGTAGCTGTGGTCGCCGGTGAGCCGGGGCATGCGATCGAAGCAGTAGTCGTTCTCAGCGGTGGCGGCGTCGCCGAACCACGCCTTCAGCAGCGACACGACGTAGGCGGGCGTGTTGGCCCACCAGCCGGTCGGCTTGGCGACCCGCTCCAGGTATCCGGCCAGATCGACATCGTCGGCCGTGGGCTTGGGCAGGTAGCCGGGCCACAGGTCGTACAGCACCGGCAGGTCGGTCGCACCCTGCACGTTGGCGTGGCCCCGCAACGCCAAGATGCCACCGCCAGGACGGCCGATGTTGCCCAGCAGCAACTGCAACACGCCCAACGAGCGGATGTTCTGCACACCTTTGGAGTGCATGGTGAGCCCGACGGCGTAACAGACCATGCCGGTGCGGTCCCGACCCGATGCGGCCGTGAACGTGTCGGCGGCCCGGTCGAACGCAGCGGGGTCGATGCCACAGATGTCGGACACCATCTCCGGCGTGTAGCGGGCGTAGTGGCGCCGCAACAGCGACATGACGCAGCGCGGGTGGACGAACGTCGGGTCGGTGACGGCCTCCCCGGATTCGTCCCGCTCGAACTGCCAGGTGGCCGTGTCGTAGCGGCCCTCGTCGGTGACCCAGCCGCTGAACAGGCCGTCGAGCTCGTCGGGCAGTTCGATGCCCTCGGCGACGACGTGACCGGCGTTGGTGTAGGCGTCGACGAACTCGGTGAACCATCGCTCGTTGGTGAGGACGTAGTTGATCAGCCCGCCGATGAAGGCGATGTCGGTTCCGGGGCGTATGGGCACAAACTGGTCGGCCGACGCGGAGGTGCGGCTGAACCGCGGGTCGACGTGGATGATCTTGGTGCCCGCGGTGCGGGCCTCCATCGCCCACTGGAACCCCACCGGGTGCGCCTCGGCGAAGTTGGAGCCGATGATGAGCACCGCGTCGCTGTTGGGCAGGTCCTGGAGGTAGGTGGTGCAGCCACCCCGGCCAAACGTGGTCCCCAGACCGGGGACGGTGGCCGAGTGTCATATGCGGGCCTGGTTCTCCACTTGGAGCACGCCGAGCTGGGCCCAGAACTTGGCCAGCAGGTAGCACTCCTCGTTGTCGAGCGTGCTTCCGCCCATGAAGGCGATGCCCTGGCTACGGCGCAGCGGTCGCCCGTCGGCGTCCGACTCCTCCCAGGTGCGGTCGCGGGTCTCGGCGATCAGCTGCGCCACTCGGTCCATGGCGTCGTCGAGGGCGATCGGCTCCCACTCGGTGGCGCCCGGTCGCCGGTGCAGCACGGTGTCGAGGCGGTGGGTGCCGGTCACCAACTGGAAGGTGGCCGCCCCCTTGGGGCAGAGGCGACCCCGGTTGATCGGGCTTTCGGGGTTGCCCTCGATGTTGGTGATGCGGCCATTGCGCACAAACACGCGCTGGCTGCACCCGACGGCGCAGTATGGACACACCGACGTGGTGACCTCGTCGGCGTCGGTGGTGCGCGCCGACAGCTCGCGGGTGCGGCTGCTGTACGCACCCTCACCGAGTGGGTCACCGCCCTTTCCGGTCAGCTGGGCGAGCACCGGCAGGGCGTCGGTGACCTTCCCCCACAACGAGCGGTCACTCCGGGCGCCGCCACGGTCGGTTGCTGACACCACTCGCCCCCTTGGTCGCCCCCGCTTGTGCACTACCTGAGAGCCGCAGTCCTCAACCTACTGGGTGCAATCAGAAGCGGTCCGGGCTGCGTGAGGTGATGGCGCAATGGCCATGAGGGTTCCAGGTTCAGTCGGCGGTGGTGACGGTTACCGGTCCGGTGCCCGCTCGGCGACCTGAAGGCGTCCAACCGGGCCGGCCGAAGATGTGACCCAACTTGTTGCGAACACCTGTGGCTGCGCGGATGTCCCGGGCGATGTCGGCGAACTCGTGGTAGGCGATTCGCATCGGGTTGAACGTGTCGATGTTCTTGGTCAGCCCGTACTTCACCTTGCGCACCTCGGGCTCGAACGTGCCAAACAGCTTGTCCCACACGATGAAGATGCCCGCATAGTTCTTGTCGAGGTACTGCGGGTTGGCGCCGTGGTGCACCCGATGGTGCGAAGCGGTGTTCATCACGGCCTCGACCGGCGCCGGCAGGCGGTCGATCGCCTCGGTGTGCACCCAGTACTGGTAGAGCAGGTTGTACAACCCTGCCTTGGAGGTCATCGCCGGGGTGAAGCCCAGCAGCGGCATCGGCAGGAAGACCCAGTGGGTGAGGATGCCCGACCATGGCTGACGGAGTGCCGTCGACAGGTTGTAACGCTCCGAGCTGTGATGTGAGACGTGGTTGGCCCACAGCAGCCGCACCTCGTGCATCCAGCGGTGGTCCCAGTAGTAGAGAAAGTCCCAGGCCATCATGGCTCCGGTAAAGCCGAACCGGGTTGATCCGAGGTTGGCAACCCGGTGGCGGTACGCCCATCGATCGATCCGATGGGTCAGGCCGAACACCGCCGCGTTGGCCACCAGGTTGCCGGCCAGCATCCCCAGGCTGGCAACGGTGTCGCGTGTCTCGTATCCCACCGGCACCAGCGGGTCGGCAGGCAACGACGGGTCGGAGAGCTCGTCGCGGGTGGCACCATCGAGGTCTCCGAAGGTGCGCTTTGGTCGGTTCTTCAACACGAGCGCCTCGGCGGCCATGGTGATCACGAAGGCAGGCAGAATGATCGCAGCCTGCTTGGGGTCGATGGCCGCCGGGGTGCCCCCGGAGGGTGGATGGATCGGTGAAGCGTGCGGCGATGACGGCGCCTGCGTGATTGGTCGCTTGGATCGACGGGAGCTCGAACGTCGGATTCGCATGCTCCTCAGCTTGTCACGCAGGGCAGCCCGGCAGATGGGCACCGACGGCCCGAGCCCGCGGGGGCCTGGCATCGCGTTTGGGCCCGACGGGGACCTCAGACGGTGGGCGGAGCCTGACGGAACTCGCGTCCGCCGTCGGAGGCCCATTGGTCGCGCAGCGAGCCGCGCATCCCGTCGAGTGCCCGGAATTGGGCAACCACTCCAATGATCAGGATGATGGCGTAGAGCACCCACCAGGCGGCCGAGTCGTTGACCGCACCGGTCACGCCCAGGTCATTTACGTCGGACGTGTGGATCGACCCGACCAGCAGCATGATGCCACCGACGACAGCGCTCGCTCCGGCGGCGGCGGTGAGGATCGTGAGCAGCAGCATCGGCAGCTCCCCGACGATTGCCAGCATGCCCAGAGCCACGGCCACAACGATTCCCGCCAACACGATGACCCAGCCCCAGGTGACGTTCAGCGCCACCATCAGGCTGGAACCCAGCATGAAACCGATGCCGCCCATGGCCAGCACAATCGATATCTCGTAGTACAGGTAGGCGAGAGCAGCGAAGACCACTGCCACTAATAAGCCTGCGATCCATGAGGCAGCGCCCGTGAGGAAGCCGTCGCCTGCGGCGCCGACCGCGCCGGCCCCCAGCATGAAACCGATCAGCGCGCCCCACACCGGGATGACCAGCCTCATGGTGAGATACCCGCGGAGCGCAAACAGCGCGCCTACGACGATGGCCAAGATCCCAAATACGACGTCATTCATCACCACATCATGCCCTATCTGGGTGGAATGTGAACGGCTCAACGGCGTTTCAGTCGTCGGATTCCAGCGCGTCGTGGCTGGTGACCAGCACCGTGCAGTGAGCGTGTCGGACGATGTGGTCCGACACCGATCCAAGGATGGCCCGCCGGATTCCGCCGTGGCCTCGCGATCCGATCACGATCGCCTCGGCGCCCACGTTGGCGGCATATTCGCAGACCAAGGCGCCCGCCGGCCCCATCAGCACCACGTGCTCGGCCGACGCGATGCCCAGTTCCTTCTGGGTGGAGGCGAGGAGCGCCTCGGCGTCCGCTCGCTGGGCGGCGTTCTCCTCGTCGAACTGTTCCGCCGTCATCGTGCTGCCCGTGAACCCGCCGCCGGTCACCAGGGTCGGGTCGGGCTCGGGGATCACGGTCAGGAGGGTGAGCGCAGCGTCGGTGCGCAGTACCTTCAGCCCGGCCGTTGCCGCCTGATGAGACAAGTTGGAACCATCGATACAGATCAGCACTGGGGTGGTCATGGCCCCGAAGCTATCGCCCCAGTTGCACCGAGGGCGCCACGGCGCGACGTGTGCGGGCCGCACGGCTCCGAGGGTCGGTCTCGGGTCAGAGCGGCAACGTGTGGTGGAGCACGCCGGTGCCTTCGGCGCGCTCGGCCAGGATCATCATGAACTCGAGCGTGTCGATCCGGACCGATTCGCCGCCCGAGCCCGAGGTGAAGTGTCCCCCTGCGGGGCCGGTCAGCTCGAGCGTGAAGGGCTCATCGAAGTAGCTCGACCACTCGGCGACGACGTCGGCGATGATTCGCCCGTCGTGGTTGGCGTCGAGGTCCATCGGCCGGTTGGTGGCAGCGGCGATGTCCATGCGGTGCGCCCACACGTCCCGGGTGAAACCCATGTCGAACAGGTAGGTCAAGCGCTGTCGGCCGACCGGCGCCGGCAGCTTAAGCAGCGGCAGCCTGCCGATCGGCTTGGGGAGCTTGTTTCGAGCGACCCGGGCCCGCTCGGAGTTGGTGATCCACTCGGCGATGAGCTCGTCGGTGCCGAGTTGCTCGCGCTCGCGCACCTGCACTTCGTTCATGCCGTCCCACCAGTACTGCGCGCCGATCTCCTTCACGAGCGGGCGTCCCGCACGCACCTGGCGCACGAACTCTCGCGGCGAGATCTGCCCGGCGGCGCCGCCAACGACGTGTGCTGCCATCGCCCGCACGTCCCACCGTTCGCAGGCGGTGGGGGCGGACCAGTCGTTGGCACCGAGGTTGCGCAGCTGTTCGCCGAACTTTCGATTCTCGACGGCGGTGATCTCGGTGGACTCGTCGTGGGTGATCCTGGGGATCGTGGATACGTCGACGCTGGGCTCGGTCATCATGTCGGTGTCCTTCTTGTCGTGGGCTGCTTCGTCAGCTGCTCCGCTCGGGGCTTTCTCGATGGAGCCGGAGTGGTACGGGTCCGGGCGACCTCGGCGAGGTACATGGCGACTGCCTGACCCGAGAGCCGCACCCAGCGGTCGCCGCCCGGATCGTTGGCGACCTGCTGATGGGTCAGGCCGGACACGACGGCGGTGAACAGGTCGACGTCGCCGGGATCCTCGACACCTGCTGCGGCGAGCCGTTGTTGGCCGATGTCGTAGAACTCCTCGGCAACGGCGTAGGACTCGGTCGACGGCTCGAAGCCGGGGATCGTGCGTTGAAACAGCAGCTGATGGCGGACGGTGTCGGCCGCTGCGAACCGGGTGAGCTCCTCGACGAACTCGATGAGCGCCGCGTGGGGATCGTCGCGCTCGGGCAACTTGGACACGACGTCGATCAGCTGACGGTTCCCGTCGGCGAACATCGTGTCGTAGAGCGCCAGCTTCGAATCGAAGTAGGCGTACAGCGACGGCTGCCGAAGCCCAACCTGGTCGGCGAGATCCCGAAGCGAGATGGCAGCGAGACCGTCGCGTTGGGCGAGCGTCCAGGCCTCGGCGACGATCGTGGCCCGCTTGGCGAGGTGCCGTTGGCGGCGTCGATCGGTCGTCGGGGCGGGAGCGGAGGTCACGGGAGTCCTTCGAGGGGGAGGATGTGTGGGTCAGGCAGCGGCGAGCAGCCGCTCGTCGTAGGAGTCGGCCAGCGCCATCAAGGTGGACGACGTGTCCCCGTCGAACGCCGAGCCGTGCATCGTGGCCAGCGTGGTGGCGTCCATGCCGGCCAGCCGTCGGATGGTTGGCGCCGTCGAAGGCGTCAGGCAGGTGGCGCCGAAGATGTCCTCGGCCAGCGCCGCTGCATCGAGCACGTCGCCGTCGACCATGGGTGCCACGTCGCCCAGCTGGGTCAGCAGATCGCCGCAGAAGAGGGTGCCGGTCGTTTCGTCGAACAGCAGACGAGCCTCCCAACCGTGGGGCACGTGTGGGGTGTCGATGTGTTGGACACGGTGCGCGCCCAGCTCGAGCATCTGGCCGTCCTCGAGCGGAACCGGAGGCCGGTCGGCCATGTCGTTGAGCGACACCATGCACCCCAGGGCGCCATGGGCGACCTGCGCGTCGGGGGCAGCGGCGAGGAACTGGTTCATCGCGCCGCATTCGTCGGCCTCGACGTGACCGAAGGCAAGCCAGCGGAGCTGGTTCAGCGGCATGACCGTGGCGATCGCCTCGGAGACCAGCGGGAAAAGTTGGCGGTGGCCGGTGTGGAACAGCAGCGGCTCGTCGTCTCGGATCAGAAACTGGTTGAACGTCATGCCCGTTGGGCCGACGTCTGGAATGAAGGTGGAGAACCGGAATGTGTCCGCAGCGATCTCGTCGATGTTGGTGTGCATGGTGAGCCCCCGTTGTGGAAGTGGAAGTACTTGGAACCGTGTACTATCGATGATAGATAACCTATCGCTCATAGGCAAGAGCCAGTTTCGAGACGATTCGGCGGGATCGAGAGGCTGCTCGACGAGCCAGGAACATGATTCCTGGCGAACGATCTTGACCTGGGGACTCCTTGGAGCGCGGCATCCTCAGGCACGACAATGACTTCCACCTCGGGGCGTGATCCGACGTGTTGGTGACGGCTCCGGCCGAACGGTGACTTGGACCGTGCGAGGAGGATCCGAGAGGCGATCCGACTACGCGACGGAGCCATCAGTCAACAGGCCGGCGACGGCGTAGGCCCTCTTGCGTTCAATGGCGGACTTGAATGATGCCTGGGCGGCGCCGCCGCTCAATCGCAACGCGAGTCGGTGATCCGTATCCTGCCCGAGCCTGGGACATGGTGCGCTGTCAGGCATTTGCCCAGGGTTCATGCGGCTTGAATTCCGCTTGGTCGGCGTCCTTGCCGGACCAATGGGACCCGGCGCGTACAAGATGGGTCGAGCGGGTGACGAGAATCGAACTCGCATTCTCAGCTTGGGAAGCTGATGTTCTACCATTGAACTACACCCGCGAAGGCCTCTAGAGCATAGCGGACCCGCACTTTTCACATCGAGTGCAGCCCGCCTTCGAAGCGGTGTCGCCGGGGGACCTGGATGTCGGATTTCCGCCAGACGCCGGCCGGTTCGTCTGAGAGACTGGCACCATGTCCTCCCCTCAGCCGGCGAACTCGGCGGTCGCTGCAGCTGCCGACGACTGGTCGGTGACCTCGTTGTTGGCCGATCATGACCGCTGTTACCGGGCGGTGCTCAGCCGGGATCGCCGCTTCGATGGGCGGATTGTGTTGGCCGTGCTGTCGACGGGCATCTATTGCCGTCCCAGCTGTCCGACGGCGGTGCGGCCCAAGCGGGCCAACGCCAGGTTCTTCGCCACCTCGGCGGCTGCGCAACGCGCGGGATTCCGGGCCTGCAAGCGCTGCCGGCCCGACGCCGCACCCGGATCGCCCGAATGGGAGCTTGGTGACGATCTGGTGAACCGTGCGATGCGCTCGATCGCCGCAGGAGAGGTTGACCGGTTTGGTGTGCAGGGTTTGGCTGATCGGCTCGGGGTCAGCGCCCGGCATCTGGATCGGGCACTCCAAGCGAGGGTTGGTGCGTCGCCGGTTGCTCTGGCTCGGGCACGACGCGCTCACGCGGCCCGTCAACTGCTGGAGCACACCGACCTGTCGATGAGCAGCGTGGCGTTTGCCGCCGGTTTCGGGAGTGTGCGTCAGTTCAACGACACCGTGCGCGAGGTGTATGCCCGCACGCCTTCGGCCCTTCGAGCAGACAGGCCGGTCACGGCTCAGCGAGGCACAGCCGCCGATCGAGCCTCAGCGCACATCGGTTCGATCGTTGGGTTCGATGGTGGTCACAGTGGCCCAGCCGGGTCTTCGGCACCGGTGCCGGTGGTCCTGCGGTTGGCGGTCCGTGCCCCCTTCGATGCCGCCGAGGTGCTGAGGTTCCTGGCGTTCAGAGCACTGCCCGGTGTTGAGGTTGGCCGGACTGAGAGTTTTTCTCGCACGTTGAGCCTGCCGGGCGGTCCGGCGGTCATCACCCTGCGTGCCGGTGACGCAGGCGACGCCATGGTGGTGGAGGTGTTGGCGACCGATCTGGCGGATCTCACCGCAGCAGTGTCTGTGGCCGAGCGGCTCTGCGACGCCACCTGCGATCCGCTGGAGGTGGCCGACCTGTTGGAGGCCGACGAGTTGCTGGCGCCCTCAATCGCCGCCCATCCGGGTCGGCGAATGCCCGCCTGCGCCGACGGCTTCGAGGCGCTGGTTCGCGCCGTGTTGGGCCAGCAGGTAGCGGTGAGGCGGGGCATTCGGTTGGCCGGGCAGCTGGTGGAGGCCGTTGGCCGTGTGGCACCGGCATGGGCGCCGGAGGGGCTGACGCACCTGCCGCTCGATCCTGGCGATGTGGCCGAGGCCGACCTGTCTTCGCTGGGGATGCCGGCGGCCCGGCGTCGGGCCTTGACCTCCGGTGCTGTGGCCGTCGCCGATGGCTCGGTCAGCTTCGACACACATGCCGGGCGCGAGGCCACCCGTGAGTCGCTCTTGGCCGTGCCGGGCATCGGCCCGTGGACGGCCGATTACGTGGCGTTGCGTGGCCTCGCTGACCCGGATGCCTTTCCCGTCGGCGACGTGGCATTGCAACGCGGGGCGGCCAATCTGGGTATCGACCGAGACCGCACAGCGCTGCTTGCCCGCTCCGAGGCGTGGCGACCCTGGCGGGCAATCGCCGTCGCCCACCTGTGGGCGGCATCACAGCAGCGCCCGACCGTTGAGTCGTCGATCCCGTGAGCGACGTCCAGAAGCAAACCGCCACCCACCGCAATTCACACCCGGGAGACAGAGCATGACCACCACCGGCGCATCGCAGCGAACGACCGACGAGTCTCGAGATCTGTCCACCGCCCAGCGGGTGATGGCGACTCCGATCGGGCCGCTCACCTTGGTTGCCGACGAGATTGGACTGCGTGCGGTCACCTGGCCGGACGAGGATGGCAGCCGCGTGGGCTTGGCCGGTCGCCTCAAGGAGGCTCCCGCCGGTGATCGGGGGTCCGATGTGCCCCCCAACTCCAGAGCCGAGGCCGTGCTTGATGCGGCGGAGCGGCAGTTGGTTGAGTACTTCGAGGGTGGCCGTTCAAACTTTGATCTTCCGATGCACCTGGTGGGCACCGAGTTTCAACAGGAGGCGTGGCGGGCCCTGGCCAAGATCCCGTTCGGCCAAACGATCAGCTACGGCGAACAGGCCGCTCGTCTGGGTCGCCCCAAAGCCGTGCGCGCCGTGGGCTCGGCCAACGGCCGCAATCCGCTCTCGGTGGTGTTGCCGTGCCACCGGGTCGTCGGTGCCAATGGGGACCTCACCGGGTTTGCCGCCGGTCTCGACACCAAGCGCTGGCTGCTGGACCACGAGTCCGGTCAGGCTCCGCTGCCCCTCGAGTGACCAGGTTCGGGCCTGTTGCGGGCGTTTAGGCTTCCAGCGCTGCGAGCAGCTTGATCGGTGTGTCCTTCGGGCTGATTTTGGGCCACGCCTGCTCGATCCTGCCGTCGGCGTCGATGAGATACGCCGACCGGATGATGCCGTCGTAGACCTTGCCATACAGCTTCTTTTGCCCCCATGATCCGAACGCCTCCGCGACGGCATGGTCGGGGTCCGACAACAGGGGAAACCCCAGCGTGTGTTTGGTGTCCCAGTTGAGCTGTCTGGTGGGCGAGTCGGGGCTGATGCCGATGATGGCCACGTCACCGATCTGCTCGGCGACGTCTCGTAACCCACAGGCCTGCGTGGTGCAGCCGGACGTGTTGGCCTTGGGATAGAAGAACACCAGCGTGCGGTGCCCGCGCCGGCCGGCAAGGGTCACGGTGTTGCCGTGCTGGTCCGGAAGTGAGAAGTCGGGTGCCATTTCGCCGATGGTTGCCATCGGGTCGAATCTAGCCAGTGGTCGCTCGACCGCCACGGGCCGGCAGCATGGGGATGATGAGTCGGTTCGGAGAGTTCACCAAGTTGGCCTCCGAATTTGTGGAGTACATGGCCAAGCCGCAAGGCGGATCGAAGAAGCAGCCCGATGGGTCGGGTCCACTTGAAGTCAGCTATGCGCCGGACCTCGACGGTGAGCCGGATCCGGGCGAGGTGGTGTGGACGTACGTGAGTTACGAGGATGATCCAAGCCAGGGTAAGGATCGGCCGGTGGCGGTCATCGGCTGGGACGGCCCGGTGCTCGGGGTGGTGCAGTTGACCAGCAAGGACAAGGGTCGCAGCGACTGTGTACCCATCGGCACCGGCGCGTGGGACAGCGAGGGTCGGCCCAGCTTCGCCAAGATCGATCGGATCCTCCGGGTGCAGCCATCGGAGGTCCGCCGCGAGGGGGCGGTGCTGGCGAAAGACCGCTTCACCCACCTGGTTGGTGAACTCCGTGCCATGCACGGCTGGCCGTTGGACACCACAGACGACGCCTGAGGCCACGGCTTGTCGTCGGTGGCGGACGAGCGCAACGCCCTCGGCACTGAACAAGCAGCGTCGGCGCGCCTTGGCTGTCAGTCGTGTCGGCGGGCTGCGTGCAGGTAGTAGCGGTCGCCGTGAACGCCCAGGTTGCGGGTGACGTCGAACCCGGCCGCGTCCAGCATGGCATCGACACAGGCCACGTTGGGGCCCACCCAGTTGGTGGGGTCGTTGGACAGTTCGCTGTGGGGGTAGAACCACAGCCGCGGTCGGCGGCCGACATCGAAGCCCACAGCATCCCGCCCGGCCCAGCGCACCAACGGGCCGCGAAGCCACACCCGAACGTCCTGATGAACGTAGGTTTTCATCACCAGCAGGCCACCGGGTTTGATGACCCGGGCCAGGTTGCGAAACCCAACCATCGGGTGTTCGAGGTGGTAGAGAACGTTGAGAAACCAAACGGCGTCGAAGGTGCCGTCGGTCGCGGGGTCGAGGTCGTAGATGGATCGGTCACGGAACTCGGCGGCTGACCCACGAAGCGCCTTTGCGATGGCGAAGCCATTTCGTCCTTCCACCATCAGCGACGACAAGTCGTCGATACCAACCACCTCGGTGGCCCCGCGGTCTTCGGCCGTGAAGCTGTAGAAACCGTCGGAACAGCCGACGTCGAGCACCCGCTTGCCGTCCAGCCGATCGGGCAGTGCCAGGCGTGCCAATTCGGTTGCAACATCTTCACCCCCGGGGGTGAAGACGCCGCCACCGACATCGATCCGGTGCCGCCAGGTGGGGTGACCGTCTACTTCTGCCCGGATGGCTCCGTCCGCTGCGGGCTGAGAGACCGCGTTGCAGGGTTCAGCCACGGCCGAGAGCGTAGGCGGATTGCCCGGTCGGCCACAAAGGTGCGATGCGGCTCGTGGTGACGGCCGTCCGAATACGCGTCGGGGTGGAGGGTTGAGTGCCGAAACCCCGGATTCACCGCGACGAACGGCGACGCAAAATCCGAATGATGAGCAACGTGGCCGCCAGCAGCCCCAACGCAGGCACCAGCCGCTTTGCCACCGGCGTGGCAGACGCGTCCAGGAGATCGGCGGCGTCGGATTCGAGCGGGCTCATCGGGTGCACTTCCAGCGGGTCTGTCGGCGCTGCAGCCGGCGTGGCGGTTGCAGCGCCGTTGTCGTCGTCGGATTCGAGGTTCTCGACGAGCTGCTCGATCAACTTCGTGGATGCGTCGGCCAGCACGCCGCTTGCGAACCGATCCATCAACCCGGTGAGCGTCAGTTCGGTGACCAACTCGACCTTGGTGGTAGCGGGGTTCGCTGCGGTGCACTGGGCCGTGATCACAGCGGTGGCTTCGTCCTGCGCGCTGGTGTCGTGTCCGTTGGCGACGATCACCGCGATCTTGGCGTCATCGTCTCGGTCGGTGATGCTGGCGGAACCCTGGTAGGTGACGGAAACGGGACCCACCTCCACCGTGAGCGTGCCTCGGTGGAGACCGTCGTTTTGAAGCTCCAGCCGTGTACCCGGCGTTGCCGGCGCGGTCAGTTTCAGCGAGGTGAGCTTCGCCCAGGCGTCCTCGATGGGCATCTTCACTTCAAAGGTGTGGGTCAGCTCCATCGGGGCGAAATCCTCCGGATGTCGATGTTGTCTGGACGGTCAGGCCTCCAGAACCCGTTGCGCGTCCTCAGCCTACGCTGCGTCAATGGAATGGACGGTTCATGGTTGGCGATCGATCTATGAGAGTGACTGGATGTCGATGCGCCAGGCGGACGTCGAACTCCCCGACGGGCAGCGGCTCTGGCATCACGCAGTGATCTACCCACATGCGGCTGCTGCGGCCGTGGTGGCTCATCCCGACCGTGGAGTGCTGATGCTGTGGCGCCACCGGTTCATCACCGACAGTTGGGGGTATGAGATCCCGGCCGGTCGCGTGGACCCGGGAGAAAAACCGATCGACGCAGCGGCGCGCGAGGTCGAGGAGGAGACCGGGTGGCGACCCGGGCCGCTGACGCCCCTCACCCGCTATCACCCGTCAAACGGTTCCAGCAACCAGACCTTCCACGTGTTTCAGTCGTCGGATGCCACGTACCTCGGCGACCCGACCGACCCCAACGAGGCGGAGCGGATCGAGTGGGTGGCGCCGAGCCGGCTGCCGGGGTTGATCGCCGACGGGCAGGTGACTGACGGGTTCTCGTTGACGGCGATCTCAACGGCGTTTCTGCTGGGTCGCCTGAGCTGATCACGTCGGCGGTGGGTCCGAGTGGACACGCGAGGTGCCTCGCGGAGTCAGTAGGTGCTGGCGGTGCCGCCGGCAATCATCAAGATCACCCAGGCGATGCCACCCAGGACGCTCAGGACGATCGAGATCCAACCCAGGACGAACCCGGCGGTGCCAAAGCCCTGTTGCGGGTTGTTGGGGTCCTTGCGGACCCGGTTGCCGAAGATGATCGCGGGGATGGCGGTCACAAAGCCGCAGCAGATGATGCTGAGGATGCCGCACACCAATGCGATGGTGGCGTCGTTGTTGGAGGAAGTGGACACCATGCCCTGAGGAGGCGGTTGAAACCCGCCTCCGGGTGGAGGTGCCTGATAGCCGCCACCACCGGGTGGGGGAGGAGGTTGGTAACCGCCGCCTGACATGCTCATTGAAGGTCCCTCTCGTTGTGGCGGGGCGAAAGCGCCGGGCCGTTCCCTTGGGTGAAGTTACCCGGCTCAGAATCTAGCTTCCCGGGACCACCTCGGTATCGAGCTCGTGCGTATGAGCGGAGGTTGGGCCAAACTGGTTCTGATGAACGCTTCACAATCGGGCCAGGCCCTGGCTGCTCGCACCAAGTCGCTGGTTGCCAAGATGACGACCAACCCCAGGATTCAGCCACTGCTCCGGCGGGTGGTCCCCACATCCGATCGCATCCTGGCCAGGCTTACCGGCGGACGGCTGCACCTTTCCGACGCGATCCTGCCGACCTTGATCCTGCATCACACCGGGCGGAAGTCCGGGCATGCACGGGCCACTCCGCTGGCCCATTTGGTTGATGGGGATCGCTATTTGGTGGTCGGCAGCAACTGGGGTCAGGCAAGCCATCCGGCTTGGGCACTGAACATCACCGACGAGCCCAGGGTGGAGATCGAGGTGAAGGGCCGCAGGTTTCCTGCCGTGGCAAACCGACTGACCGGTACCGACCGGGCCGACGCATGGGAGCGCATGCGCACCCTGTGGCCCTCGTTTGACACCTACGAGGTGACGTCAGGCGAACGTGACATCCGGGTGTTCGAACTCATCCCCACGTAGCCGAAGGGGAACGGTTCGTAGGCGGCCTGCCTGCGCCGGTGGGGTCAGGCCCCTCCGGTGGAACCACCGGCCGGCACGTAGCTCCACAGCTCGGCGCTCATCGCCACCGGCGGGGGTGCCCCGCCTTCGGTGCCACCCGGACGTCCGCCGGGATGTCCGCCGGTTTCACCCCCGGGGTGCCCGGTACCCGCCTGGTCGCCCGCTGGCTTTGCGTCGCTCTGGTGGCCACTGCCGAACGCGGGGCTGCTCACCCACGCGTTGAAGCTCTCGTCATCGCGCCAGCGGGTGATGACCAACCATGTGGTTCGGTCGTCAGTGGGCTTGAGCAGTTCGAAGCCCTCGAAGCCGTCCTGACCGTCAACGGCACCGGCACGAGCGGCGAAGCGCTGGGCAAGGGTGTCGCCGGAATCGGCGGGGACGGTGATGGCGTTGATCTTGATGACGGTCATGACGTCGAGTCTGTCAGCAGCGGCACGCAGTGGTACCAACGGCACGCCAGAGCGGGAGGAACGTGCGCATCTGTGGGGGACGTTCAGGCGTGGGTGCCTCTCACGGGCGCTCCCGGTCGTCGGCGTCCTCGGTGACGACTCGGGTGGTCACCCGCTCCTCCGGATCTTCGAGCGGCTTCATCCCCGGCAGCTTCAACGGCTTGCTGTCCTGGTCGATGAGCCCGCCCCGGTTGGTTCGGGATTCACCGGTTGGGTCGGCGATCCGGGGCACGCTCACCAACATGTCGACCTTGCCGGTTCGGCGCTCCTCGAGGACCACGTTGAGTACCGAGGCGTACACGATGACCTTCCCGAAGATCAGCAGCCAGGCAAAGATGCCGAACACGATGCCGATCGAGCCATAGATGCCCTGGCTCTTGGCGATGACCCCTGGCAGCCAGTGGATCGCAAGCAGCTTCAGCACTTCCACGCCGATCGCCGCCACCACTGCACCGGGCAAGACCTGGCGCACGGTCAACCCATACCGGCACAGCAGCCAGTACATCCAGCCGAACAGCAGCACCGACACTGCAAACGGCACGAGCGTGCCGGCGGCGCTCGCCCAGCCCGGGAGCAGGCCAATTGCCCAGCTGGCCACTGCAGACCCGATGAAAACCACTGCTGCCCCCAACAGAAACAGCACGCCAACGGCCTTGTCCTTGATGCCCCGTCCGGCCACCTGCCAGGGCACGTTTGCGGCAACCTGCAACGCAGTGGTGACCCCCAGTGCAGACCACGCGCCGGTGAGCAGTCCGATCAGGCCAACGGCGCCTCGGTTGGCCTGGGCCGAGTTGACCGCATTGGTGAAGATCCCTTGGGCGTCTCCGGTGAGGTTCAGGCTGTTGATCGTGTCGGTGACGAAGTCCGGGTTGCCGGCGGAGACGAAACCCATCACCGACACCGCCACCAGGATCAGCGGGAAGATCGAAAGGAACAGCGACAGCGTCAGCGCGCTCGCAGCGTTCTGGCCTCGGATGCCCCGAAACCGCTCCTGCACGGCGATGAGAACACCGAGCAGGCCAGGGTGTTGCCGGGCCGTCGGGTGCGGGTTGACGTCGCTCATGGCCCAATGTTGGTCGATGAGGTGCGCAGAACGCACCCTCGGTACCGGGTGGCTCTAGCCGAGGCGCCGCATCAGGTTGGTGTAGAGCCGGTCGAAGCGATCCACCAGGTCGCGTCCCCGAGCCCCAACGTCGTCCAGCGGACGACGGCTGGACATCGCCTCGTTCATGATGACCCGCTGGGGCAGCTCTGGGCTGAGCATCGCCTGTTTGCCAACGTCGTCGATCAGGGCGTCCCGCTGACGTCCTGCCTCGGCCGACCGGGCCGGCACCCGGTTGAGCAGCACCCCCATCAGCTGCAGATCCGGGTTGGCTTTGGCGTTGACCGTTTCGATCGTCGAGCGCAACTGGCCCAGGCCGCGACGGCTGAGGGCTGACGGTTCGGCGACCGCCAGCGCACCGTGCACGGCGCCCAGCGCAGCGTGGGTGATGGCGCCCAGCGAGGGGGCGCAGTCCACCAACGTCAGGTCGTAACCGGTGGCCAATTCCGCCACGACCGGTACCAGCGAGGTCACCCGGCTCAGCGGGTCCCCGCCGTCCTCTCGAACCAGCGAGGCGCTGGCGGCAACCACGTCCACACCCTCACCCCAGCCCGAGGTCACCAACGCATTGTGAGCCGTGGTCACCGACGGACGTTCCAACACGTCAGCGGATGTCCAGTAATCGTCGTCGGCGTCCACGCCCAGGCACCAAGTGGCCGAACCCTGCGGATCAAGGTCGATCACCAGCGCCTTCCTGCCGGCACGGCGCGCCGCCATGGCCAGGCCCAGCACCACCGATGTCTTGCCCACGCCCCCCTTCTGGTTGACCACTGCCAGCGAGTAGCTGGGGCGTCCGGATGGGGTGGTTCGATCGCGCTTGGTTGCCACGTCTCAAGCGTAGATGGGGGGCGTTGTTGGCCTCGACTCGGCGGGATCGCCGCTGGATGTCAAAGTTGGGGGATGAACGATGACCAGCGACCGGACCCGGGCGACGAAGGTGACCAGGCCGATCAGCGCCGGTCCGACGATGATGTGTCGGCCGTGCGTCAGGTGTCGACGACCTCCGCCGGGAGCGCCTACCTGGTGCACCCCGACGATGGTCCGGGACCGGGCGTGCTGGTGCTGTCGTCGTGGCGGGGACTCAACGATGTCACCAAGTCGATGGCAGATTCGCTCGCCGACGCCGGTTTCACGGCCCTCGCACCCGACCTGTTCGGTTCGGTGCCCGTCGATGACGCAGCCGGGCAGGCGCTGCTCGGTGAGGTGGATGCCGATGGCATCGCTGCACTGGTGATCGCCAGCGTGGTCGCACTTCGATCCCAGTGCGCCGATCCGTCGGCGCCGGTGGGGGTGGTGGGCTTCTCATCGGGAGGATCGCTGGCCATGTGGGTGGCCACTCGCAACCCCGACTCCATCGCCGCAGTGGTCACCTATTACGGCGCTCAGGACATCGATTTCACGTCGCTCAACGCGCCGGTGTTGGGCCACTTCGCCGAATTTGACGATCTCTGCACCGTCGACGATCGGGTGGAGATGCAGTCACACCTGTTGCTGTTGGACAACATGGTTGAGGTGTTCGAGTACCCGGGCACCTGGCACTTCTTCGCTGAGGACGCCGAGTTGGATACGCCGGCGGGTGAGGCGGCGGCGCTGGCATGGGGGCGCACCGTTGCGTTCCTGCAACGTCATCTTGGATTGGATGACGGCTGAGGCAGCAGCGAACGCCACCGACCGAACGCCGGTCTAGAACAGCTGATCGCAGTAGGTATCGGTGCCGGGGATGGCCGGGGTGAACGGTGCGGTCAGTGCCACGCGGGCGATCCCCGCCGCCTCGATGGCCTCGGAGAACGCCACCAGGTGGTCCCAGGCTTCCTCGACCTGTTGATCAAGAAAGCACAGCAGCAGGCTCCGGTCCTTGCCGCCTGGGCCCGAACCCAGGTCCATCGGCCCTTCCCTGTCGGGAATGATCGGGCGCCAGCTCAACACCTGGTCCACCGGTGAGCCCCCGCCGAGCACGACGTCGCGCCCGTCGCCGTCGAGCCACGCGTCCAGGTCTGTGGTGCTCACGCCGTCGGCCCGGTCCACGTGGATCGATGCCAAGCCGGCGTAGGGGTGATCGAGCGCCAGGTGGGCAGGGATGGGGGCGACGTCCCGGTGATGTGCTGCCCGCATCGTGTACAGCACCGTGTGGGCGTGGGTGCGCTCCTCGAAGCCGCGACCGGCCGCGTACAGCTTGTGCACCTCCTCGGACGCCCACGCAAAGTGGTTGGCCACTGAGGCGGCGTCGATGAAGTAGGTGGCCAGGAAACTGCCGGCGTCGATGGGATTGGTCACCGGTGAATGGCCCGACGGCTCGGTGGGGAAGCGCAGGTCCTTCAACGCCCGGGTGGCCACCCAACGCCTGCCCGAAAGCGTGCCGGGCCCCACCATGACCCCGCCGTAGAAGTGGTCCCGTTCGTACCAGCGGTTGTAGGCCACCTCAAACCCCGGGGTCGGGTCCACCAGGGTGAACAACATGGCGCCAACCCTGATCGGCCCCGAGTCGACGTTGTCGTCAGTGGCGCCCCCGTTGGCAATCGCGTCGGTTCTGGCGTCGTTCATCCCGTTACCCCATCTGCGTTGTTGGTCGGTTCCGTCCATCCGTGTGGATGGCTGGGTTACGGTACCTGACGCCTCGTCAGATGCGTTCTGACCGGCAACCTGCGGAACGATCCGCCCGGCCGCTTACACCATGAGCGTGCCGATCAACGCCACGACAAGTTGGGGAGGGCCGATGGGCCGATTTGAGGGTAAGTCCGCATTGGTCACCGGGGCCGCGTCCGGCATGGGCCGAGCCACCACGCTGGCGTTCGCCAACGAGGGGGCCAATGTGTTGGCCGTCGACATCGATGCCGACGGGCTGGCCACGTTGGCGACCGAGGCCGCCGAAGCTTCGGGCTCGGTCGTGACCCATCACGCCGCCATTGGCACCCGCGATGCGGGGCACGCTGCGGTGGCAGCGGCAGTTGAGGCGTTCGGCGGGCTGGACGTGCTGGCCAACGTGGCAGGCGTGGTCCGGTCGGCCCACACGGTGGACGTCACCGAAGACGACTGGAACCTGATGTTCTCGGTCAACGTGTCGGGCATGTTCTGGTTGTGTCAGGCGGCCCTGGGCGCATTTGATGGAGGCGGCGTCATCGTCAACGTTGCCTCCAATGCCGGCCTCATGGGCCAGGCCTATTTCGCCGGCTACTGCGCATCCAAGGGGGCGGTGGTCAACCTGACCAAGGCGCTGGCCATGGAGTTCGCCAAGGACAACAGCATCCGCATCAACGCGCTTGCTCCGGGTCAGACCGCAACGCCGATGACCGGCACCATCGAGCTGCCCACCGACTGTGACATCGATCTGATGCGTCCCTACATGGGCTATCGAAAGGCCGCGCAGCCCGAGGAACAGGCGGCGGCGATCCTGTTCCTCGCCTCCGATGACGCGTCGGCGTTTCATGGGGCGGTCGTGTCCTCTGATGGGGCTCTGACTGCGGGCTAAGGGTTTGGCCAGGCCGGTAGGGGTGATCGGCGCCCGAATCCAGCTACTGGAGCCGTAGTGGCAGGACTGCCATGTTGGGCGTAACGTGAGCCGGTGCGATCACTGACCGTTGAGCAGGCCTACGACAAGCGCTGGTGGACCCTGGGCGTTCTGTGCGCCTCGCTGTCGGTAATCAGCATCGATAACACCATTCTCAACGTTGCCCTGCCGAACATTGTGGACAACCTTGGGGCCTCCGGCTCCGACCTGCAGTGGATCGTGGATGCGTACGTGGTGGTGTTCGCCGGGCTGCTGCTCACCAGCGGTGCGCTCGGCGACAAGTTCGGTCGCAAGCTCATGCTCACCGGTGGGTTGGCGCTGTTCGCCGCGACCAGCGCGTTCGCCGCCTTCAGTGGTTCGCCGGGAGCGTTAATCGGGGCTCGTGGATTGATGGGCATTGCCGGAGCGGCCATCTTTCCGTCAACGCTGTCGATCCTTACCAACACCTTCGAGGGTCCCGAGCGCGGTCGGGCCATCGGTATCTGGGCTGCGGTGTCGGGCCTGGGCATTGCGGTCGGCCCGTTGCTTGGCGGGTTTCTGCTCGAGCATTTCTGGTGGGGTTCGGTGTTCCTGGTCAATGTGCCCATCGCGCTCGGCGCCATCGTGGCCGGTCGGTTCCTGGTGCCCGAGACCGTCGGCGAACGCGACCGTCCTCTCGACCCGATGGGCTCGCTGCTCTCCATCGTCGGGCTCACCGGTGTGCTCTACGCCATCATCGAGGCGCCCGGTGCAGGGTGGCTGGCGCCCGAGACGCTCATTCCAGGGGCCATCGGCGTGGCTGTTTTGGCGGCGTTCGTGGTGTGGGAACTGCGCAACCCCCATCCGATGCTCGACGTGAGCTTCTTCTCTAATCCCCGGTTTTCGGCAGCGTCGGCCACGATCACCTTGGTCTTCTTCGCCCTCTTCGGATCGACGTTTCTGCTCACCCAGTACTTCCAGTTCGTGCTCGGCTATTCGCCGCTGAAGACCGGCATGCTGACCGCGCCGGTTGCCCTGGGCATCATGACCGCCGGCCCGCTGGCACCCCGCCTGGTTGAAAAGGTGGGCACCAAGTTGGTGGTGCTGGCAGGCTTGTTTGTCGTTGGCGTCGCCCTGCTCTGTTACGGCTCGGAGTTTCTGATGGAGTCGGTGCCGCTGGGCATGGGCGTCCGCTTGATCTTCGGCTGGGGCATGGGGCTGGTGATGCCGCCCGCCACCGAGTCGATCATGGGTTCGCTTCCACGCGCACGTGCCGGCGTGGGGTCGGCGGTCAACGACACCACACGGCAAACCGGCGGCGCGCTCGGCGTCGCCGTCATCGGGTCGATCTTCGCCGCTCAGTACCGCTCGGTGGTCAAGATCCCGGCCGATCTCCCCGTTCAGGTGCGCGACGGCATGGCCGACTCGATCGGCTCGGGGCTGCGCATCGCCAAAGAGATGAAGCTGCCCGTGTCGGATCTGGTGCGTGTGCACGATGCCGCCGCGCCGGCGTTCGTCTCGGGCATGCAGATGGCGGTGGTGTTTGGGGCTGTCGTCGTGGCGATTGCGGCCGTGGTGGCCTGGCGCTATCTGCCGGCCCGCGAGGCCGGGCCGGTCACCGAAGGCGAGGCCGACCGCAGCGTCGGTCACCCCGACGGCGGCCTTCACGGGAGGGTTGAGACCGAGCGCCTCACGATTACCGCAGGGGACTGAAACGGCGCTCTCCTCGGGCTTTCGGGAGGAGCGGCATGACCAACTCCAGGGGCTGAGCAGTAGGAAGCGCCAGTTGTTGCGACACGCCTACACGGCAGTGCCGGCCCGGGTGGCGTGGGCGTGCAGCACGTCGGCGACGCAGCCGGTGAGCCGCTCGGCGAACGCCACGTCCAGAAACTCGTTGGGACCGTGCGCGTTTGACCCGGGGCCGAGCACCCCGGTGACCACAAACTGGGCGTCGGGGAACTGCTCGCCCAGCATGGCCATAAACGGGATCGTGCCGCCCTCACCGATCCAGCGAGACTCCTCCCCGAACCAGGTGGTCGAGGCACGCTGCAACGCATCCGCCAACCACGGGGCGGTCGGCGGGGCGTCCCACCCGGTTGCTCCCCAGCCCGGGCTGACGGTAACGGTGGCACCCGCCGGAGGGTCGTTGGTCAGCAGTTCGGTGAGCCGCGCGGTGATCGCCTCGGGATCGACGCCGGGCGGAATGCGAATGGACAGGCCCAACGTGGTGGACGGGCGGGCGACGTTTCCGGCGTCGGCCAGCTGTGGTAGCCCGTCGGCGCCGATCACCTCCAGCGCCGGGCCCCAGGTGCGAGCCAGCAGTTGGTCGGCCACGTCGTCGGTTGCCGGGTGGGTATCGTCGGCCCACGGAAAGGCCGGCGGGCGGCCCAGCGTTCCGGCCGACTGGGCTGCCTGTTCCCGTCGCGCTTTGGGGATCTCGGGGAAGAGCTCGTCGATCAGCAGGCGGCCGTCACTCGCCGCTTCGATCCGGTCGAGCAACGTGCGGGCGATGCGGAAGCTGGAGGGCACGATGCCCCCGGCGGCGCCGGAGTGGACGCCTTCGGTCAGCACGTCCACCCGCAGGTCGACCGACACCAGTCCTCGCAGCGAGGTGGTCACCCACAGCCGTTCGTAGTCGCCACAGCCCGAGTCCAGGCAGACGACCAGCTCGGGCGAACTTAGCTCGTCCCCCAACGCCTCGAGGTGGGCGGGCAGGTCGGGGCTGCCCGACTCCTCCGAGCACTCGATCACGCCGACGATGCGGCCGTGTTCGCCACCGGCCCGGTCCAGCGCGACCAGTGCGGTACCCAACGCGTACACCGAGTAGCCGTCGTCGGCGCCGCCGCGCCCGTACAGGCGGTCGCCCTTGCGCACCGGGGTCCACGGGCCCAGGTCGTCGTCCCAGCCGACCATCTCCGGTTGCTTGTCCAGGTGGCCGTAGGCCAGCACCGTGCCGCCGTTGGTGGCCCCGTCCGTCGCCGGCACGTCGACCAGCAGCAGCGGCGTGCGGCCGGGTAGATCGCGGCGGCTCACCGTCAGCCCGGGCACGCCCAGCGATTCCAACCAGTCCGATGCAGCGACCAGCACGGTGTCGATATGGCCGGCAGCGGCCCAGCCTGGGGCGAACGCCGGTGACAGGGCGGGCACGGCGATGTGGGCCTCGATCGCCGGGACCGCCGAGTCGTTCCACACCTCTGCAACCGTCGAGGTGAGCACCTCCCGGTCGGGCGGGTTCGTCGTTGGCGCGTCGGGCGTGGGGTGGTCGACCATCGCCCAAGTCTGACGTGTTCTACCGTGCGGAGATGAAGATTGGCGTGCAGATCCAACCGCAGAACACCACGATGGCGGCGCTGCGGGCGTCGTGGATGGCCGCCGAGTCGCTCGGGGTCGACAGCATCTGGGTGTGGGACCACTTCTACCCGCTCTTCGGCGACCCCGATGCCGCGCACTTCGAGGCCTACACCCTGCTGGCCACCATGGCCGCCGACACCACTTCGGCCTCGATCGGTGCGCTGGTGAGCTGCAACAGCTACCGCAACCCCAACCTGCTGGCCGACATGGCCCGCACGATCGATCACGTCGCTGATGGCCGGTTCGTCTTGGGCATCGGCTCGGGCTGGTTCGAGCGGGATTACGACGAATACGGCTTCCCGTTCGGCACCGCCCGCCAGCGGCTGGCCGACCTGGAGCGCGACCTGCCGATCATCAAGGATCGTCTCGTCCAGCTGACTCCGGGACCGGTGGGGGACATGCCGATTCTCATCGGTGGCTCGGGGGAGAAGGTCACGCTGCGGCTGGTGGCCCAGCACGCCGACGCTTGGAACACCTTTGGTCCGCCGGACAACTTCGCTGCGAAGAACCGGGTGCTCAACGAGTGGTGCGCACGTGAGGGGCGCAACCCGGCGGACATCGAGCGCACGGTCGGCATCAGCGTTGACGAGGTCGATCAGCTGGAGGCGTATGCCGAGGCCGGTGCCGACCATGTCATCTTCATGGTCGGCGCTCCGTTCGATCTCGATCCGGTCTCCCAGGCCCTCGACGCCCGATGAGCGATGACTTGATCCTCAAGGTCACATCGTGGGAGACGGTCGGCCGCGTCGCGGTGATTCGGCTGAACCGTCCGCATCGCAACAACGCCTGGACCGGGCGCATGCACCACGAGTACCGGGCACTGATCGAGCGGGCCGAGACCGACCCCGATATCCGCTGCATCGTCGTCACCGGGGAGGGCCGATCGTTCTGCGTGGGGGCCGACAGTGATGCGCTTGCCGGTCATGCCGATAGGGGTGGTTACGACCCGGGGTTGCCCGCCGAGTTGCCGATGCCCGGCTACGGCGTGCGGGACGACTACGACGACGACTTCGTCTTTCACTATGGCCTGAGAACGCCGGTGATCGCGTCCATCAACGGCCCGTGTGCGGGCGTCGGATTCGTGCTGGCCTGCTACGCGGACCTCCGATTCGCCGCCAAGGGCGCTCGGCTGGCCACGGCCAATGCCAGGTTGGGTCTTCCGGCGGAGTTCGGTCTCAGTTGGGTGCTACCCCGCCTGGTCGGGGTCACCCGAGCAGCCGAGCTGTTGATGACCGGCCGAAAGTTCCGGGCCGAGGAGGCCGAGGGTTGGGGACTGTTCAACGAGGTGATCGAGCCCGACCAACTCATGGCGCACGTCATGGAGGTGGCCCGAGGCCTGGCCGAGAACGTGGGCCCCAAGGCGGTCGCCACCACTAAGTACCAGTTGTACCGGGATGCCGACCGCAGCGTCGGGCCGGCCGTGTCCGACGCCCAACGGTTCATGCGTGAAACCATGGCCGGACCCGAGTTCGCCGAGGGCGTGAAAGCCTTCCGGGAGGGCGTCCCGCCCGACTTCCCGAATGCGGCCGTGGAGCCAGCCGGTCCGGGCTCTAACATGGGCGATACGCCCGGATAGCTCAGTTGGTCAGAGCAGCTGTCTTGTAAACAGCAGGTCGTCGGTTCGAATCCGACTTCGGGCTCCAAAACCCTTGCAATTGCAGCGATCTGAGCACTCTAGCGTTTGCTCGATAAATGCTCTGGCCACTTTGGGGGCCACGAACCCTCCTGGTAGGGAGTGGTACTGGGTAGTAGGCGCTCTCGAAACAGGTTGAAGCGCAACTGGGTACCAAGCCCTACCACCTCTTGCTACCAAAACCGACTGTTTCTGGGGGCTTTGACCGACATGCGAGTCTGCCTGACGAATGGTCTTCAGTCCCTGGTGATCTGGTGATCTGGTGATCTGGTGATCTGGTGATCTGGCGGCCTGCGGTCTGCGATCGGCGAGTGGCTCGGGAGGAGAACTCTGACCAGCCGAAAGGTCATGGACCGCCAGTTCTCGCAGAACCACGCGGGCACGTCACCCGCTGACAATCACCTCAATCAAGAAGAACGGGTGTTTGCCCGCCATGCCCGCAGCTCACCGAGCAGTCTTGAACGCTCGACAACTGGCTCGTCGGCTACGTAAATGGGTCGCGAACCCGCAAAACTACGACGAACACATTGCCTGGGCTCACAGACGAGCAGCTCAAACCTCAACCGCTGCCTGAGACCTCCCAGTCCGGGGGTGTTCAACCATGCCGGTCCTTCTTCTCACGGTGTCCGTTGGAGACCCTTTCGGTCCACCTCTGACCATCCCAATATCTACGTTCAAACCGCCTGAACGGGGTTGCTTCGACGCCGGCACTTGGGGAGGCGGGGCTACATTCGATGGTGTTGGCCCATTCAGAGTGGCTGAATTTTGAGGCTTGGACCTGCTGCGCACCGTGATCACCTGCGTGGAACCGCACTTTGTGCAACGGCTGAAGCGCGTAAAGGTAGCCAGTTTGGCCTCGTGCATCGACTGGCGAGCCAGGTCCTGTGGCCGTCGAGTTAGTCCACGGCCCACAAGTGGAGGTTGTTTGGCCTCTCGCTCTGACATCTTCTCGGCACGCCCCTCGTTGCCGCATATGGTGCATTTTCGCTGAACGTCGCGTGCCATAGTCGCATCCTACGCTGGCCGAAACGACCATGCGTGTGCCGCTCTCAATAACCAGCCACGACGCCAGTACGTCCTTCAGTCAGCGAGCGTTACGCTGGAGCCCCGCGTGAAGTGACTAATAGCGCTTGCTGGCCCTCTGGGTCAACTCGCAGACAAGAGACAAGCGTGCCGAATGGTCTCTAAATGGTAGCTATTTAGTCAAGTCCAGACCGCCAAAGTCGGCGAAATACGCCCCGTCGGATGGGTGAGGCCCGACAAAAAATACAAGAAGAACGGGAGCGATTGTGGTCCCAATAACATCAAAGTAGATTCTCGCTGCCCGTTCAGGGGTGGTTTGGTCGCCCGCCTTCAAATGCCATTCGGTGCTGCCTGATATTTTGGCGCCAGCGATCCTCACTTCATATGCATAGGAAACTTGACCGTTGGCAGCGAAAGCGACTCCATGACGAGAGTGCCACTCCCTCATCGGTCCGAGGTTCTCGCCAGATGAGCGGCGTTGAAGCAATGTCGCTGCCTTGTGGGCGAATGGCCAACGAGTGACGTCGAGCTTGTCGGCGGAAGTGAGGGCGCCTTGGTGGAGTGCTAGTCGGGCTGATGCGTTGCTAGCTTTGGCGAACGCGTCGCTCGGTCTAGTGACTTCAGTCGAACGTTCTTCCTGACCGACTAGCCAAGCGCGGAGTGTCTGGTCGTCGAAGCGAAACTTTTTCGGCTCGACGGTAAAGGTGACATACGGTTGGACAGTTCTCCGGTACTTTCTACCAAGTTGACATGCCGCCGCCTCGGCACCTGCGAACTCCTCAAGTAAGCGCAACTCTTGCGCATTGGGGGAATCTTCACCCTTGCGTGCAACGATTACGCGGACGTCCCCTACGAGCAATTCCTGGACGAGGTCCCGTGCTTGTGCAGCGAAGTCCTGGTAGACAAAGAGAAATCGAACCATCTGAGATCGAGATCAATTCGAATCGTGCTGGATCGCATCCCATACGAGTCCGATTGGTATCTTCAGATCGCGCAATTCGGCGGTGCTCATTTCGCTCACGGCTCGAGTGACCACATCGAGCAGCGTAGAACCCGCAATCGGCCCTTGTCTCGTAGGTCTCGTAGGTCTGAGGGCCGCCTTCCGGCCCGTGTAGCGTGCGCTGACGATCGTTGCATGTGCGGTCTCGGCCGCCGCTTCGGTGATTCCCGCCACCTCGAGCGATTGGTCGAGCAGTGTTTCAAGAGCTGCGGTCCTGTGTTGGTGCCAGCGGTCTGACATGCCAACGGATTGGATCCTCCGAAACCATGGCTGCCACCATGCTCCTGTTTCGCCATCGAGAATGGCCGCCAAGGCATCGTGGTCTTCTTCGTCTACACCCTTGAGGAAATCACGGGCGATGATCTTGTGGCACTCTGAACTCGCAGGCGCCAGCAGAACCGCTTGCTTATCGTCAGACCCGTCCCGAGGAACGCGCCTGACATTTTCGCCGTCCTGGCTGATGGCGAGAGCGAACGGACAGTTGGGGCTGACCCAGACGCGCCAGAGGTTGACAGACTCGCCAGACGCCTCAACTGGGTTTGCGTCGACTGCACCTTCCGGCCGGTTCGAATCAAGAAGGACATCGCCCGGACGCCCGTAGACCACGTCCATGCCAGCGCGGTCCACCACCTCGACCCCTTCCACATATCGGTCGATGTAGTCCCTGAGGTTCAGGGCCCCAGCGCCTTCCGGCGTCCAGCCGGGGTGGAGCGCCCGGATCTCAGGGGCTAGGCGGCTGCCTTGGATCTTGCCGTGTGAGACCAGTTCGACGATGCTTGCTGGGATGTCTTCCACTGGCAGTCCTTCCGAGGATGCATAAGGGACCCAACCCGGAGGTTGGATCCCTTGATGAGATCTTGTGTTCCATCGAAGGACTGGGCAATTGCTGCGCAGCCTACGTCGTCTTAAGCGGGAGCCTTCCGCTCGGTAGACAACCCCGAGCGAAGGGATCAGACTCTACGGCGCTCGGATTGCTCTTCACGGTAGCGTGACTGGTCGGATTCGTCAACTCCCGGAGGGCCAATCCCGTCTCCGTTGTCCATCCGGTCATCTTAGGGAGGGTTGAGTCACACCACCAGACGGGACTCACCCGTTCCTTCGGCAACCTGGAAGTGATTCAGTGATGCCGGGTCCGTTCTGGAACGCATTGGAGCTGGCGATTTCGGTGAGGTTGGTTACCCAGGGGGTGGTCCGACCACGATGGGTGCCAATGGGCCTGTTCGGTCACGTGTCGGCTTGATTCCCGCGGTGCTGACGACGGAATGAGGCAGTCGAGAGCGGGCAGCAGGTTCACGAGCCTTGAAGATACTGATCTCGACGCCGGTCCGAATCCAACAGGATCACTGGGCAGAAGGCTCCTCGGCCCCCACACCCAGATCGAGTCCCGTCAGGAGCGACCGGTGCGCCCCCCGAGAGAATGGCACCACTCAATTTCGAGCCGGACAGGTCCGCACCGGTCAGGTTCGCATCACGAAGGTCCGCCCTGCCCAGGACCGCGCGGGACAGGTCGGGGATTGGGCGTTGGTTTCGGTAGTTGGTCCAACTGTCGTGGCCGGTTGTGAGGGCTTCTACTGCTTGGGGGTCGGCCATCGAGTGAACGTAGGACGTCGGCCCCCTTCAGCCCGCCCACCGATACGGTGCGCCATCGGGGCAGCCCGATGCCGACCGCCGGGGCGAGTACGTCGGCCAGGCGGTCGAGGGCACCAGGTGACCATCACGGCGGCGCCCAGCCGTCGAGGACGTCGGGGCGCGGACAGTACGAGACCAGCCCACCAGGTGGCCTACATCGCACCCGGAGCGGTACTCGTGGTTAGTGGGGCGGTCGAGTTTGTGGGCTCACAGGGGCCTCTCAGCAGCTCTCGGGGTGTAGTCGGCGGGCCTTGGCGGCTACACCATCGGGGTAGCGCTCATGCAAGTTGGGCGGTCGCTACTCGTCCGTGTCGGCGTCCCAGCTGTTGTCTGGCGGATCAAAACCCTCCGGCCACTTCGGCGGTTTCTCGGGGTCCCATTTTGTGCTGTCCATGTCCGCCATGGACAGGTTCGACCCTGTGAAATCGGTACCGGTAACTGTTGCCCCTACGAAGCAGACGTCCACAAACGGGGTGTCTGTCAGATTCGCCCCTTCGAGATTGGCGTTCCTGAATGTGGCCCGCCTCATGAATTGCCCTTGCCGGAGGCTCACGTAGCGCATGTCGGCCCCTTCAAAGCTGCAGCCGGTTCCCTCAATCTTGTTTAAGACGGCGTGGAAGAGGTCGGTCTCGTCGAGGGCAGTCCCAACCAGATTGCAGCCGGTCATAATCGAGAAACTCAGATCACTACCGGTGAGGCGTCGATTCTTGAGGCGAATACCAGTCATGTCCGCCTTCGAGAAATGGCGGCCGGTTAGGTCGCGCTCCATCATCACCAGCATCTGCAGGGCTTGACGGTCAGCCATTCGGCGATCTCGCTCCCCGCTGCGACGTTCCAGGTACAGAACCGCTACAGCCAATACCCCACCGCTTGCCAGCCCTCCGCCCAGCTCCAAGCGAACATCGGCCACTGAGGGGCCCCATGGCGCGAGCAGAAGGAGTCCCAGTCCCACTCCCAAGAACCCAGCCAGCGCAATCGCAACGATTTGTCGGGTGGTGGGTGGGCGGGGCATAGCCGAACATCGTTGCACAGGTGTATCGGAGCCCGATCTTCAAGTCTCGGGCCGGTGTTCAGCGCCATGGCGGAAGCTGTCAAGTGGTTGTTGCCGGTTGATCTAGCTTTTTGTTTGGATGGTTGGCTTGTTGATCCACGCAGCGGCTGGTGGCCGAGCAGCTTCGGGTGGCCCGGCGATGAACCGTTCGGGGTGGGCTTGGTAGGCGGCATCGAGGACCGCTTGGCGGGCGTCGATCACGGTGCCGGCGGTCCCGTTGTGGAGATCAGCCGGGTGCAGGTAGCCAATGCCTGAGTGGAGGCGATTCTATGGGGGTCGGCGCTTGGAGATGAGCACGGATTCGGTTGTTTGCGTGGGCGGTTGGGGTCATGTGGGTGTGCCGGGGAGTGCAACAGGTGTGGTGCACGTGGGGCTCGTCGGGCTCATTTGGTGGTCCGTGGGCTGTTGAGTTGTGCCATGAGTTCCCGGTTGGCGGCCCGGGCAGCGGCGAGGTCGTCGCCTTGTTCTTCGAGTTGGAGCCGTAGATCGATGGTGTGTTGTTCGAGGGTGCCGATCTGTTGTTTGAGCTGGTCGATGTCGTCGGGGACGCCGAGGCCGGATTCGTGCCAGGCCTTTTCGCCGAGCGTTTCGGAGAGGCGCTGTTCGAGTTGTTGAACTCGGGCGGCGAGGCGGACGGCGCGTTGGTGTGCGTTGGTGAGGTCGGCTTGCATGGACGCCCGGCTGACGACGGGACCGACGCCTGGCGCGTTTGGCGGTTGGGCTTCGGCGGCGTGGATCTGTTCGCGGAGGTCACGGTGGCGGTAGAGGAAGCTGCGATCGACACCGGCGCGGCGGGCGATCCCGCTGACGCTGATTTGGTCGCCTTCGTTGGTGGCATCGTTGAGAGCTTTGAGGACGCGTTGGCGACGGCGAGCGGAGTCGGCGCGCCGCCCTTGAGTCATGGCCAGGCCGGGTGTGGTGGTGTTGGTCATGCGGGTCGTTCCGGTCGAAGGGCGGGCGCGACCTGGCGGACGCGGGGCATAGCAATCATGACGCTTCGGTGTCCTCGAACGGTAGCGACCGCGGCGTCGATGTGGGCACGGTCGTCGGTGGTGAGGTCGTCGAGACCGGTCTGGACGCGGGCGATGAGTCGGCGAACGGCCCCGATCTCGTCTTCGGAGGGCATGGCTTCGGTGCGTGCCCATTCGTCGATGTCGGTGGCGGCGAGGACTCGTTCCCGGTTGCGGAGCAGATCGTCGAGGTAGGCGTGGAGGTCGGGTAGGTAGGAGATGTCGGTGCGGAAGTGATCACAGCCGGTGCAGCGGAACCGGAACGGGCAGGCGTTCCCGCCGGCTTGGACGTTGGACGGCTCGGCGCAGACACCGAACGGGACAGCGACTTCGCCGATGGCCCGGCGGGCGTGTTCGGAATCGAGGAGTTGTTGGGCGGATCTCCAGATGCGGTTGCCGTTCCGGTCGAACTGCATGGCGGCGACCTGATCGACGGCTTCGCGGCGCCGGCTCTCACCGACCCGGTAGTAGCCCTTGGTGGCATCGAGTTTGCGGTGGTCCATCAGCTCACGCAGGACGTCGATGCCGATCCCGGCGTCCGCGTGGCGTTGCGCGTAGGTGTGCCGGTAGGCGTAGAGAACGATCTTGGTCTTGTCGAACACGACACCATCGGCGGTGACTAACTCGGGCATGGCGGTGACCCATGCCCGGTGGGCGAACCCGAGGCTGAACGCCGTGACGGCCTTGGTCCCGTCAGGGTTGCGCCGGTCGGTGGGCAACAGCTTCAACGCGGCGACCGGGGTGTCGGGCCAGCGGCCCCGAACACGGGAGTGCTGGTCGGTGAGGAGTTGGGCGGTGTTCTCGCTGATCGGTAGGCGCCGTCCGAGCCGGTTGGCTTTGTGGTTGTCGTAGACCAACACCGGTGCGCCGTCGTCGTCCCGGGAGAGGCAGTTCAGCGTCAGAGTGCAGATCTCTTCGGGCCGTCGGCCGGTGTCGATTGCCAACTCGATGGCCAAGCGCATCACCGGCGAGGCCACGTCATCGAGGTGGGCACATATCTGGCGCATGATCTCGACGGGCAGATCCCGGCCGGGCTCGGCGGGCTCGGGCTTATCGGGCACGTCAGCGACGCTGATCGTGAAGTCTTCCCCCAGACCGGCCGCTGGCCCGCCGGGGCGGGTCAGCCCCATAGACCTCGCCGTTGCGAGAACGCTGCGGACCTCACGGCATGCTCGGATCCGGGCATCACCGCTGATCTGACCGGAACCTTGGAGATACGCGAGCCGGTTCAGGAACGCTTCCATTGCCGGCCGGTCCAACGCGGCGGGGTCCTCGCCGTGGTCGGGCCGCATCCGCAGGCTCGCCGACAACCTGGCGACACAGCCGAGGTGATGACGGACCGCGAGGCCCCCGGAGCGGGTGGTCGAGCGGCGCTTGGGTAGATCGTCGGCGGCCCAACGTTTGGCGACCTCGCGCAGCCACGGCTGGGAGATCTTTGTGAACGACAACGTGCCGGTGTGACCGAACGTCACCAGGTCCCACTCGTCACCGGCGATCTCGGTTTCGGGACTGGACAGTGCCCGGCGTGCATGGGCGCTCACTGCGTTGACCAGTGACCGCAATGTCGGATCGACCTCGGCTGGCATCACATAGTCGGCGACCGTGCCCGCCTGCTGGGCGCGCAGGTCGTTGCACCACCGCCGAAGATCGGCTTCCTTCGTCTTCACGCCATCGGCACGGCTGCGTTGTTGCAACCCGATCAGCACCTCGGCGACAACAACCGGTGCCAGCCCACGAAAGCTGACCTGCCCGCCCCGACCGATCGGTGTTTCGGTCAACCGCCAACGCTGCTCGTCGAAGTGCCTGTCCTCGCGGCGGGCGCGGCGACACCGGAGTTGATGGGGCTCGCAGTAGAGGCCGTCGTGATGGCGGCGTTGCTGCACACACGCGACAACCCCACAAGGTGCGCAGGCGTCGAGCGGTTGGGCCGCCGGGTGCCGACAAAACTCGGCCGCATCAAGGCCGATCGTGGCGGCCTGATCGACATGTGCCCGGCAAAGTCCCCGCTGCGCTGAGGCCCACTCCCGTCGGCAACCGGTCACCGCGCACAACCCGGGGCCCTTGGCCCAACCGGTGAGCGGCGCCAACATCTCGATTTGGTCGACGCCGAGCCCGCCGGTGTGAAGTCGGCGTTGACATGCTGCACAGACCCGGGACCGGGCCGGTGCTGTGGTCGAACATTGCTCCACCCGACAGACTGGGCGGCCCAACAACCGATGGGCCGCTGGCGGAGACAACACGCTGACAGCCGGGTCCCATCCCGCTTCGTTGAGGAACACCGGGTCGATCAACCCAGCGAGCAAGACTGCACGACCGGGAACCTCGTTCGGAGCAGCGAACACGTGTGAGACGTCCGGCGTCGCAGCGCTGTCGACGGTGGTCAAGCGAAGTGCTGCGTTCATCAGTAGGTTCCTGTCGGTGGGCGGGGACTCGGCACACGGTCAACGGCATCGCGTAGCCGGGCAGGGTCCGGATGGAGGTAGACCTGCGACGAACTCATCGATGCGTGTCCCAGCAGTTCGGCCACCTCATCGAGCCCGCCGCCAGCATCGACGACGTTGCTGCCAAAGGCATGCCGGAGCTGATGGGGTGATATCGACCGGCCAAGGCCCGCCCGTCGCGAACAAGCGGCCATCAACTCATTGACCGCGTCGGGTCGCATCGGCGCGCCCACCGGCGGGCGGAACAAGTTGACCATCACAAAGTCGCTGTCCCGGGCGCCAGACACCTCGAGACGCTCAAACTCGTAGGTGTCGAAAGCCCCGACAACCAGGAAGTCCAACGGAACCACACGTTCACGCCGAGACTTCGCCCAAGCCCCGTTCGGGTTGTCGCGCCGAACCACATGCAGATGGGCCCGTTCCACGTCGCAGCCCAACGGGCGGGAATCCAACCCCAGATGGACATCGCAGCGACGCAGACCGCACACCTCACCCCGGCGAAGCCCCGCTCGCGCCATCAACAACACCAACAACCGGTCCCGGGCCGACCGGCACGCCCCCAACACCGCCACGATCTCAGCGTCGCTGGCACGATCGACCGCACTTTCGGGCTCATGGAGACGGTGACGGGCTCGCATCCGCCACGACATAGGGCCGTCCTCACGCTGCGCGTGCACCGGAAGGTCACGCTCGCTCGCCAACTCATAGAGCAACGGCACCAGCCCGGCGGGTGCAGTTCCCGAGTCAACCGCGTGCACCACGAACCCACGAACAGCAGCCAACACGCCGTTGACCCGGCGAGCGCCACGCACCTCATCTCGGCCCGGACCAGACAACACCTCGCCCAGCTCGACAGGCGAAGCATCGATCCCGCTCACCTCCGGCCCGGCGTGTCGAAGCCACACCATGAACAAGCCCAGATGCTCCACCCCGCCAGGCCAATCCCGGCCGGTGCGACCACACCACCTCAAGAACAACGCAATCCCGCCCGCATAGGACTTCGTAGTCAGCTCCGAGCCATCACGCCCGAACCGCACATGGCGAAGAAACGCGTCAGCCTCAGCGACAACACCAAGGTCATCGTCGAGCACCGTCCAATACCGCTCGCCCGACGGCAACTTCACCGGGAACGACCTCACCCGCCGACACCGATCGACCGTCCACCCTCAACGCTGGTTCTCGACAAGGTCGCCATGCCTAACAGCCACGTGCACCACAGTCGCAACCAGGTGTGGCGCAACCGGTCAGAACACCCCGCTATGCAACATGCTGCGACAGGTTCCAGACCCCATGAGAAAGCCGAACGGTGTTGTAGTGGGCCCGTCGGATCTCGAGTTCGGCCCGGAGCACGTCGATGTCCTCGATCTGTTCGAGGTGCGGGTGTTCGCCTTTGAGGTGCCCGAACAGCGACTCGATCCATGCCTGGTCGGTTGGGGTGCCCGGCCGCCCGTAGTGGGTCGCGAGCCAGGCGAGAGCCATGAACTCCTTCGTTGTTCCTGAGGTCATTTGTGGGCCGTTGTCCGACATGACCAGGAGCACCGGGATGTCGTCTGACTCGGGGTCCCACGCAGTGCCCTCAGGGTTCGCAGCTTTGATGAGCTCGTCGATCCCTTCGTCGATCAACGCCCGATGGAACACTGCTTGGACCTCGACCGATGTTTCGTCGGTCGAGGTGATGTCGGCGATCCATTTCCTGGTGATCACATCGGAGATGACCGTCGTCGCGGCACCAGCTGTGGTCCAGTGCGTGGTGTCATAGATCCAGATCCGGTTCGGTTTCTCCTCGGCCCAGTCCGGCCACGGCCGCCGTTTCGAGCGGCCCTCCCGTTTGGGTTGCCGGAACCTGAGATCCCTGCGCTCAAGCACCCTGCGGACCGTTGAGGGGTCAGCCCAGAACCGGCCCAACCATGATCCGCGGTGCGCGAGCTTGCGGTGGGACCGGTCAATGTCGGCCCACTCGTCGAACACCGCCACGATCTCTGCTTCCTCGGCTGGGGTGATCCCGTGGACCGGGTTCCCGCCCGACGCCAGGTTGTCCAACGTGGCACCGGCTGCGAGCCGGCCACGCCAGCGTTCGACCCGGCGGGGTGACACCTCCAGATAGCGGCAGGCGTCACGGGCTGACCAGCCACCGTCGACCGCTCTGTCGACCAGATCGAGGAGACCGTGTTTGGTGGCCGGGTCGATCCGTCTCGGGACTCGGCCACTCAGCCCCAAGGCTCTTTTCCCTCCGCGAGGGTCAACCTGACCGCCATCTCGGCCAGAGCGGTCCGTAGCCGCTCCGCCTCGGCGCGGGCCTCCTCAAGTTCGATGTCTCGTTGTTTCCCACGACGACCAGGACGAGACGCTGCCAACGCTTCAAGAGCCCCCTCGCGTGCGACCGTTTTCAGTTTGGCGACCGTGGCACGGTCCACCCGGGCACGCTCGGCTGCCTCGCTCACCGTGGTCTCACCACGGACCAGCTGCATCCAGATCTCGTACTTCTCTTGCGGTGCCAGCAACCGCTTCTTCTTCCGGCTGGGTTCGGTACTCAACGGGCCTCCTCAGGCTCGAACGAGAACCCCACCATGCTGACTGAAACAAACCGGGAAGTGCGACATCAAGTCACCGCCACCACATTCCATCACCTGGCTGCGGGTAACCGTCAGGCCACACGTGCCGGAACGCACTGCCCGTAGATGATGTAGCACGGCGTGCTACTTTGACTGGATGGGGCAGACCATTACTCAGCGAGAGCTGCGCAACGGTAGTGGCGAGATCATGCGTCGCCTCGACGAAGGCGAGTC
>ERZ1026792.400-NODE-400-length-37725-cov-5.648785_pt1 | contig 37725 bp, 34 predicted proteins | sample MGYA00520884_ERZ1026792 | MGnify/ENA primary metagenome ERZ1026792 (study PRJEB33270, sample SAMEA104284473) | anaerobic digester metagenome | biome: Anaerobic digester microbiome; feature: mesophilic sludge digester; material: Anaerobic digester biomass | place... | reverse complement strand
AAGGGGAGGGGCGGGGAGACCCGCCCCTCCTGCGTCGAAGAACGCGATCGGAGTCAGCTCATGGATCGACAGGTCTTCCGTGAGTGAGTTCGCTCACCGCCACGCTGAAGCCTGAAAACGAACCATGCCTGCATCGCACTGCTGCGCATGACGTATGCGAGGTGTTTATCGCAGCCTGACCCATTTCACCAGGGATCGGGCAATCCATGCTTGGCGCAGAGTTCTTTCGCCACTTCACGGAGTTTCTTCTGGGGGCACATGACAAATATGCACTTGTCATCGCCGCGTGCGGTGCAGGATACCTCGCGGGTGTCGAGCTGGATGCCCATCGCCTCGCTGCACCAGCCGGCCGAGTAACCGGCAGTGAGCCAGCACACGGTCTTGGATGTTGCTATGCCCTTGCGCTTGAAGGATTCGGCTTCGAATGAATTAGGGTGTTCGATGAACAGCAGATACGAGTCGTCAGGAACGGGGTTGCTCTCCTCACGGACGGTAGAATGTGCGAAACCACTGAGGGCGAAGGAAATCGGACCCATGGCCAGCTTCTGCTCAGGGGACAGGTCGGGGAATCGGCCGGCAATGTACCTGCAGTCGGATGCTCCAATCGCCTTGCCGATCTTGTATATGGCTGTATCAGTGCTCGAGCCCAGGAGTTTTTCGAGTTCTTCGCGGACGCTCACAGCCATGGATTCGGCACGGAACATCACATAGCGCTCTCCAGCTACGAAATGCGCTCCGGTGTCGGTATCCCAGACTCTGTCATCAAGCAGTTTGGCCACTCGGGCTTCCACCGCCTCGAACAGGGGAGTGAAAGAAGGCGGGCAGTTAACGAACTTTGTCATGCTGCTGCTCCTCGGGGTTTGGGGCTTGTGTACGCCGGCAGGACCGGCGTGTGGTTTTGTCGTTCTTGTGTACGCGCGGCTGCTCCTCGGTCGCCGTCCTTCTAGGTGTGTTCCAGAATGGATGCTCACCAGGCCAGGAAGGAAACCCGCCGGAGTGTTGCCGTTCGGTATCTCGAGTCGAAACAACGATAGAGGGGAAATGGTTCCCTTGGGGTGGCATGCTTGCAAAAACACACTCATATCCAGGATCTTCGACCATCTCTTCCATCTCGTCCCGGCGTCCATCGAGGGCGCTGAATCGTCCGGTACGAGCAGGGCGGGAGGCGGAGACAAGCCGCCTGGTGATCATCGAAGAGCGCATTATAGGAAGCTGGGAGGATGTCAGGAGAGCTGAGTTTGGACCAGATGTTAAAAACGATCTGGTTGCACGTCCCTTGATCGTGGTGCCATGAGTCGTCATCTTGCATGATCGGGGCACGGGAACGGATCGGTTCCAAGAGAAGTCCACGGCTCATGGCCGGGCCGGCGACCAGGAGGGTGAATGGCTTCAATTCGTTCGGACAGGCGGTTGAAGATCCTCTTCGTCCCATACTGGTATCCGCCGCGCGAAAACCAGAATTCGGTATCGGGCGCCTTCGTGCGCGAGCACGTGATGGCCTCCGCGCTCACGGACGACGTCCGGGTGCTCGCCTTCCGCATGGAGGAGGACGGTTATTCTCCGACAGCACGCTCTTTCTACGTCGACGAGGGGATAGAAGTCCTGGATGTCACCGTCCATTCAGGGAAACGCTCGGTTTTCAGGTCGGCACGCCTGGGGGCATTGTGGATCCGGTATCTCGCAGAGGCGCTCATCAGATGGGGCAGGCCCGATCTGATCCACAGCCAGGACATGTCCAGCTTCTTTGCCGCAAGGACAGCCGGGATTCTCGGCGTGCCGCACGTGGTCAGCCAGCACTGGACGGGTTTCATGAGGAGGGCCCTCACTCCCAGGCTGACGGAACTCTTCCGGAGGACTCTGCCCGGGGCGAAGCTGGTCCTCTGCTCAAACAGGGATGCGGAAGACGATCTCTTGGCCTACGGCATAAGAGCCGAGACGACATGGCTGCCCAACTCTTACGATCCGGCCGTTTTCTACCGGGAGCCGGGGGTGCACAGGGAGGAGTCGCTTCTCCATGTCTCCGGATTCTCCGACCAGAAGCGTGTCCCGGACATCCTGACCGCCTTCCGTGACGCGCTCCCGAAGCGCCCCGGAGCCGTGCTGCACCTCGCGGGCGACGGGGAGGGCAGGGACGGGATGGAGAAGATGGCCTGCGATCTCCTGCCCGAAGGCTCGTTCGTCTTCCACGGCTTCCTGTCAAAATCGGAACTGGCCGACCTCATGAGGAAAACCTCCGGGTTCGTCTTCCCGAGCAGCGCGGAGACGTTCGGCTGTGTCCTGATGGAGGCCATGGCCTGCGGATGCCCCGTTCTGACGACTCGCGCAGGCGGGATTCCGGCCGTGGTGCGCGAAGGCGAGGGCCTTTTCGTGCAGGTCGGCGACACGGCCGCGATCGCGGACGGCATGATCCGCATGCTCGACGGATCACACGGCCTCGACACCGACGAGATCGCCCGGGGCGTCGAGGATAGATTCAGCCGCCCGGTGATTGCGGGAATCCTCCACGCCCATCATCTCCGGGCTGTCATCGGGGAGTCACCGGCGGGCGGGCCTGAGCCATCCGAGCCCTGACCGGGGCGAAATCGACTCCATTTCATGTCATAAACGACTCGAATCATCCCAGCCGGCGATCCGGTCGACACTCCTCTCCCTGGCTGAACGGCAACAACCCTGACAGAGGCTGATACGGCATTGACGGGAAGGAGATCGGTTTTATGTTTTACTGACCGAACGGTCAGTCAGGAGGGGAAATGAGCGGCAAGGAGAGGATTCTCGAGGTAGCCGGGGAACTCTTCGCGGAGAAGGGGTTCACCGGCGCCTCGATGAACGAGATCGCGGAGAGGGCGGGCGTGGCGAAGAGCCTCATCTACCATTACTTCGACTCCAAGAAGGCCCTGTGGGAAGCCATGGTGAAGAACTATCACAACAAGTCCGGCCTCCTAGAAAAGTTCTATGAGACGATCTCCAACGACGACCCCGACGTGATGATGGAACTCGTGACCGGGCGGAACGGCCTGTTCGAGTTCTTCAGAAACAATCCCAGGCTCGTGAGACTTTTCTCCTGGCTCAACCTGCAGCGCGACTTCGATCCGGAGTACCCGGACGCGGACATGCGGGAGAGGGTGCTGGCCAGGATCACCGAGCTCCAGGAAAAGGGCCAGATAAGACCGGATATCACTCCCGGACTCGTACCCGTGGTCTTCCTCTCCCTGACGATGAACTGGTTCGCTTCGAGATGGCTCTACGCCGGATGGTTCGGCAACTCCGTACCACCTGAGGACGTGGACGATGCCTTCATGGGCGGTGTGATGGACATCCTGGTGAAAGGGATAAGCTGTGGCGACAAGATCTGATACCGTCCTCATGGCTATGCTGCCGTTCATCGCGGCGGGATGCGGCGGACGGCCCGCTCAGGAACCGGATCCCGTGCCGGTGATGATCGCGGTTGTCGAACCGGGCGACATAACGAGCACAATCGTCGTGCCATGCCGGCTGGAGGGCGCCGAGGAGGCCGTCCTGTCGGTGGCCGTACCCGCGGCCGTCACGTCGGTCCTCGTTTCGGAGGGCGACCGGGTCATGAAAGGGGACGTGCTTCTGACTCTCGAGACGGACGGGATGCTTGCGGCCGGAATGTCAACGGCGGCCGCGAGGGTCTCGGCGGCCCGGGCGGCCAGGGAGTATGCGGCTGGGAACCTTGCGCGGGCCGAGGCCCTGTACGAGAGCGGAGCGTTGTCCGAGAGCGGCATCGAATCCGCGCGTGCATCGGATGCCTCGGCGCAGGCTACACTGGGGCTCGCCTGTGTGGGGTACCAGCAGGCGGCGTCCGAGGCGGCGCTGGGGCAGGTAAGGGCTCCGTTTTCGGGAACGGTCACCAGGGTGTGGGCCAGAACGGGCAATCCCGCGGCGGGGAATCTGGTGGCCCTGTCCGGAGGAGAGGTGTTCGAAGCATCTCTGAGCTTCGCACCGTGCAGGCTTCGCGACCTGCATGCGGGACAGCCGGTGTTCTTCGAGACTGCGATCCATCCCGGAGAGCTGTTCGACGGGGTGGTAACGGCAGTTTCCCCCTCGGTGGATCCCGTCTCGGGGCTGGCCTGCTGCACGGCACAGTTCTCCGACAACGCGGGCAGGCTCCGTCCCGGCATCAGCGGGACGGCCACCGTGGCTCTGGTCACGGAAACGGAAGCGATAGTCGTGTCGCAGTCGGCCATGGAGAGGCTGCCGGATGGAGGATGGCGGGTTGCGGTGATCGAGGATGGCCGCTGCCGCTTCAGAACTGTAGAGGTGGGCCTCCAGGAAGGTTTCGACTGGCAGATCCTCACGGGACTCCATGAAGGAGACAGCCTGGTGGTCTTTGGAATCAACGCATTGACTGAAGGATGCAGAATCACGGAGGCGGCGGAATGAATCTGCCTTCGCTGGCGATAAGGCGCAGGGTCACCTTTCTGATGGTGTTCCTGCTCATGGCCGGAGCCGGGGTGTTCGGCATCACACAGCTCGGCCTCGACTATCTCCCGAGGGCGGATCTGGGGAAGGTCGTGGTCATCACCGTGCTTCCGGGCGCAGGGCCCGAGGAGGTGGAGACCCTCGTCTCGGATGTGCTGGAAGATGCGGTGAGCGGCGTCGGGGACGTGGACTGCGTGGAGTCGGAGAGCAGGGCGTCCCTGAGCTCCGTCACGGTCGAAGCCTCACTCGGAGCCGACATCGACCAGGTGCTGGACGACGTGAAGGAGGCTGTTGACAGGAACAAGTCCCTCCTGCCGTCGAATGCGACCGATCCTGTGGTCTTCGCGCTGGAGAGCAGCATGAAGCCCCTTATGATAGTGAGCTTCACCAGCGAAACGATGTCCAGCGCCGAGCTGCGGCGTCTGGTGGACGACGAGGTGAGGCCCGTCCTCAGCAGAGTAAGCGGCGTGTCCACGGCCGACATCGCGGGCGGCGAGGTCCGCAGAGTAAACGTCATTGTCGACCCGGTGCTGATCTGGGACCGTGGCATATCCATCGCTCAGATCTACGGAATCCTGTCCGCCGTTTCAGCGGACCAGCCCGGCGGCAACCTCGAAGCCGGCGGCCTCGATATATCCATGAGCGTGCGCAGCGGATTCCATGACCTTGACCAGATTCGTGAACTGGTGGTCGGGGCGCACGGAGGCGTTCCGGTGCGTCTGGGTGACGTGGCGGTCGTCGAGGACGGCTTCGAGAAACCCTCGAGCATATCGTCGCTCGACGGCAACAACACGATCATGCTCGTGTTCAGGAAGAGCGCCGACGCAAACACCGTCAACACCTGTCGGAGCCTCGAGGATGCGGTGAACAGAATCTCCGCGTCATACGCAGGCCAGTTCGAGACAGGCATCGTCTACAGCCAGGAGGACTATGTGAAGTCCTCCATGAACTCCCTGCTGGAGTCCGGCATACAGGCGATGGTCCTTACCGCGATCGTCCTGCTGCTGTTCCTGGGTTCTCCCGTGAATGCGGGGATAGTCAGCATCACGATGCCGCTGTCCTTCGTCACCACGTTCGCATTCATGTACGTGTTCGACGTCAACCTCAACATCGTCTCTCTGGCGGGCCTCTCGATCGCGATCGGCATGATCGTGGACAACTCGGTGGTCGTGCTGGAGAACATCCACCGGCTGCGCAAGGATGGCGCCGGAGTGAAGGAAGGGGCGGAGCGCGGCGGCAACCAGGTGGGCATGGCCATTGCAGCATCGACCCTGACGACGGTCGCCGTCTTCATCCCCATGCTCTTCGTGAAGGGAATCACCGGACAGGTCTTCAGGGATCTGTCGATCACCATCTCCTGCGCGCTCATGATCAGCCTCTTCAACAGCATGACATTCGTCCCGCTGCTGGCGAGCATGTCGCCGCGGATCGTGAAGACCCACAGGAAGGGATCGCCGCTGCTCGCGGTGCAGAACCTCATACAGAGGCTCGAAGAGAGATACGCGGGGTGGCTTGCCTGGTGTTTCTCGCATCGCAGGCTGACGCTGCTGGCCACAACCGGAGTATTCGCGGCATCACTCCTTCTGATGAGCCGGATTCCCACCACTTTCATCCCGGACATGCAGGAGGGCACGATGAGCGTCATGGCCTCCGCGCCTCCGGGAACGAGCCTGGACGTCACCGACAGCATCGCGAACGCGATGGTCGATTCGATCCGGACGGTGATCGATCCCGGCGACCTGGCGCATACTAGCATGACTGTGGGCAGGGGTGCGGGAATCTCTGCGGTCTTCGGGGCCGACGCCTCCAACAGGATCGACCTGACGTTCTACTTCGCGCCGGAGAAGGACCTGACCAGGCCCATGGACGACTACCAGGCACCGGTGAGGGAGATTCTGGACGCGATTCCGGGCCTGACTTACACGATGACGACGGGGATCAACCTGGCCGCCGGGGATCCCATCCAGATCGCGCTCTATGAAAGCAATCTGCATGAGCTGCGTGTGAAGGGCGAGCTGGTGGAGCAGGCCCTGGCCCGCATCCCCGGAACCATCGATCGCTCGTCGAGCCTGGACGAGTGGGTGGATCTCATGAGGTTCACGCCCGATCCGGCCGTGATGTCGCAGCGTGGCGTGAATCCGGCGGCGCTGGCCGCGGAGCTGACGATCGGCATCATGGGCCTGGATGCATCGACCTACTACGAAGGCGACGAGGACGTGAATATCCATCTCTCGTTCGACGACCGCGCGGTTTCGAGCCGGGAAAGGATCCTCGGCCTGCCGGTGTCGGGGGCGCCCCTCGAGAGCTGGGGTACTCTGCATACGGATGCCGTGCCCAACATGATCTGGCACAGGGACAGGAGCAGGGGCGTCATGGTGTCCTGCGGGATCGAGGGCCGGGCTCTCGGCGACGTCGGCAAGGATGTCTGCGCGATGATGGACACTCTGGATCTCGGTGGATCGAGATGGGAACTCCTGGGCACCATCCCCGAACAGAAGGAATCCTTCTCCAGCATGGCCATAGCCATAGGCGCGGCGATCTTCCTCGTCTACCTGGTCATGGCGGTGCAGTTCGAATCGCTCAAGGAGCCCTTCCTCCTGATCTTCGAGATACCGATGGCGATGATCGGGGTGATCCTGGTGCATGCCCTCACCGGGATGACTCTGGGTCTTACCTCTCTGGTCGGCATCCTGATGCTGGCCGGGCTCGTGGTGAACAACGGCATCCTGCTCGTCGACTTCGCCAACCAGGAGATGAGGGCGCACGGGCTCTCGCCGGCCGAGGCCATGCTCGATGCCGGGAGAAAGCGGTTGAGGCCCATCCTGATGACCGCCGGCACGACCGTGTTCGCTCTCCTGCCGCTTGCGCTGATGTCCACCGGGAGTTCAGGCCTGTGGTCGCCCATGGCGCGCACGGTGGTGGGCGGGATGGTGGTGGCGACTCCGCTCACGCTCTTGGTCCTTCCTGTGATGTATGTGGTCATGGCCGGGCGGAGGAGCTGCGGGAAGGGGGCGGACGATGTCTGATCGGTTCATCCTCTGTGCTGCGCTGCTCGCCGCCTGCGCATGCGGCGGGCGGGAGCCTGCGGTCGTAAGGGCATCCACGCAACCGCTCCAGGAGAACGGGAGTGCTGATCTGGAAGCTCCCGTCATATCCGCCAGCGTGCGGGTGGAGGCGGGCGACGAGGCCCTCCTCTTCGGTTCGGGCAGGATCACCGGGGTTTTCGTTGAAGAAGGCGATTACGTCACGGCAGGCCAGGTGCTGGTGGGCCTGTCGGGCGATGCGATGGTGGACGGAGCCGTCGCCGCAGGTATCTCCGGCGTCGAGTCGGCAAGGGTGGAGGCATCGAATGCCGAAGCAACCTACGAACGCTGCCGGGAGCTGTTCGAGGCCGGCGCCCTGAGCAGCGAGCAGCTAGAGGGCGCGGAAACCGCAATGCTCGCCTCCCGATCGGCTCTTCAGGCCGCCAGGTCCAACCTCTACGGCGCCCTCTCAGGCCGAAGCGCGTCCACCGTGGACGCACCCTTCGACGGGGTGGTGGGGCGTGTCTGGGCGAGCGAGGGCATGATGGCCGGGAACGAACCGCTGGTGATGTTTACAGGAGGCGGTGGTTTCGTTCTCAGGGCGCTTCTGCCGGAGCGCAACATCGGAATCGTTGCCGTGGGCGCGCCGGCTGTGTTCGAGACTTCATCGCTGCCGGGGGAGAGCTTCAACGGCAGGGTCACCTCGGTTTCTCCGGGTATCGATCCGGTTACAGGGCTGCTCCCCGTGACGGTCGCGCTGGAGGATGGGAATGGCCTCATCCCTGGCCTCTATGGCACTGTGAGGATAAATGCCGGAAGGCGTGAGGCGAGGGGCGAATAGCGAGTGTTCAGTGACGAGCAGCGAGGTGCGAAGTGGGAATGGCGAGGAGCGAATGGCGGATGGCGGGTGGTAAGGAGTCAGGTGAAGAGCGAGGGATGAGTTGTCAGGAGTGAGGGGCGAGTTTGGTCCAGATTGTAAAAACGATCTGAAACGATGTCCGTGGGTTGACCTGTCAAAACCGCTCTATGTCGAGTATCACGACAGGGAATGGGGCGTGCCGGTACACGACGACCGCCTGTGGTTCGAGTTCCTGGCCCTCGAGAGCGTGCAGGCCGGCCTGAGCTGGTACACGGTCCTACGGAAGCGGGAGAACTATCGCGAAGCGCTGGCAGGCTTCGATCCCGAAGCGATAGCGGGATTCGACGACCGGCGGATCGGGCGCCTTCTCCAGAATCCCGGCCTGATCAGGAACAGAGCCAAGATGAACGCGATTGTCTCCAATGCCCGATGCTTCCTGGAGATCCGGCAGGAGTTCGGTTCGTTCGACGCCTACATCTGGAGATTCGTCGGAGGACGGCCGATCGTGCACGAGATAAGGAGCGCCGGCGACTACCCCGTCACCAGTCCGGAGTCGGACGCCCTCAGCGCCGATCTGAGGGCCAGGGGCTTCCGATTCGTGGGCTCCACGATCTGCTACGCCCACATGCAGGCGACAGGACTGATCAACGACCATTCCATGGACTGCTTCAGACGCAGCGAGATACTGGCGGCTTATCCCGGCTGAGGAAGGTTTTCCGACGGATAAAGGATAGACGAAGTACGGGATTCACAGCCGATGATGGCCGCTTCATTGCGTTCATTCCGCCCTGCGAGGCGGTACGGATCATCGATGCAGCGGCTTCCCGTCGCTCATCGTCGAGACCATGCGCCATCGGTACCATGCTCGATCCATGCGGGAAAGAAGTAGTCGTCGGAACAGGCCCGGGAACCATCCGACCGTTCGCGGTGTTAAACCATGTTAGCTTTCGAAGGAACTGTTGACTTTGTTTTCATAAGCTCATTACTATACGAGGAAAGGATTGAGCGCGGCGCACTTGAAAAACATATTGCGCTTTGCGCTGGAATGCCTTGCGTTATCGGGTACTTTACTGTTGTTGATTATTGTTGTACCGTAAATGATCCCACTTCCACAAGGCGTGGAAGTTGTTTTTGGCACCCTGAATGGAGGTAACAGAAGTGAATGAGACTACCCGGCTTCTCAAGGAACTTGTCGAGGTACAGGGCGTCGAAGAGGTCGTATGTGTCGGCCGTGACGGTTTCGTAATCGCCTCTGAATCCAGGGGCAAAGGCGATGCCGAGGCGATAGGCGCGATGATTTCCACAGGCTTGGGTTCCGCTGAAAGTATCGGGCGCGAACTCAACGTAGGCAGGATGATCGTGGGCACGATGGAGTATGGCGAAGGCATAGTTCTCATGGCTGCACTGGGAACCGACGTACTCCTGTCGATTGTCGCCTCCAAGGACGCCAATTTGGGCAATATCCGTCTCCAGGCGAAGCGCCGCATGCCAGACCTGGAGAATAGCCTGAAGTAAACCTGCGCCGAAAGGCCGGAATATGCCTGCCATCTGAACGCTCTCGAAGGGAGTCCGGTTGCCATGAGAAACGATCTTTCCGGTCAGAGCAGCGGGATACACCGTGAGCTTTCGGAGTTGATCGTATCCACCGGCGCCCTGATAAGCCTTCTGATCTCGAGGGAGGGGGTTTGCCTGAGCCAGGCGGGCGGACTCGCCTCCCTCAACACAACCGCGCTAGCGGCGCTCGTCGCCGGCATGTTCGCAGCCACAAAGGAAGTGGCTGCGATCGTGGGGGAGAACCAGTTCTCCATTCTCCTGCAGCAGGGCGAGAAGCGCCACATCCACATCTCCCTCGTAGGCAAGAGGGCGATGATGGTGGTCGTCTTCGAGGACTACACCAGGATAGGCAAGGTGAGGATCGAGGCGAAGAGGGCCGGAGAGGTCATTTCCAGACTGCTCGACGCGCCGCCGGTCGAGCGGGCGCCCGACGAGGAAGGCGACATCTATCTTCCCAGGTTCAAGGAATACGCCTTGAATCTGGTGGACCGGATCTTCAGAGTCGACGAAGAGGAAGATGGCGTACATCAGCTTTGAGGACAAGCAGATAGTCTTCAAGCTCGTTTACTTCGGACCTGGCATGAGCGGAAAGACGACAAACCTTCACTGGATCCACGCTCAGCTCTCGGAGAAATACAGGGGCGATCTGCTGGTGCTGGATACGGAACGAGAGAGGACGCTCTTCTTCGACTTTTTCCCGGTGTCGCTCGGAAAAGTGGAGAACTATGCGATCAAGTTCCACCTCTATACCATCCCGGGCCAGATCCACTACGAGGCCAGCAGGCGTCTGATACTCGAAGGCGCTGACGGAGTGGTATTCGTGGCGGATTCCCGCGCCGGCCACCTCGAAAGGAACATCCAGAGCTACAGGATGATGATCGACAACATGGTCGACCATAGGATCCCCGTGGACAGCTTCCCCATCGTGCTCCAGTACAACAAGAGGGATCTGGAACCTCTAATCGAGCTTGGCAGTATCGAGCGGGAGCTGGGTCTGACAGGGATTCCTTCCATCGAAGCCATAGCCAGCGAGGGCAGGGGCGTCATGCAGACCCTCAGGCTCGTCAGCACGGAAGTCATACAGAAGTTCCGGATGTAATCCTGTATCAACCAGCGCTGACCGCGCAGGAGACGTTTGGATAGGAATGGCTCTCAAAGGGACTCTCAGCGATCTCGGACTCGTGACGCTGCTCCAATTCCCGAACTCGAGCAGGCGATCCGGGCTCATGTCGATAGTGGTGGACGACAAGAAGGCCGACCTCTACTACCTGGACGGCAACCTTGTCCACGCCAGACTGGGCGACCTGACGGGACAGCAGGTGCTCGTGGAGATGGTCGACTGGAAGGACGGCGCCTTCACATTCGAGACGGGCATTACGACTGACGAGGTCACGATAGAGAAGGATCTCCACAGGCTCATCATGTGGGCTCTGAAGGAGCGGGACGAGATCAGAAAGGCCCAGTCCGAGACCGAGAGGAACGCACCGCAGCCGACGGACGGACATGTCTACGAGAAGACGCTCCGGGATTTCGTGGCATCGTCTCCGAGCAATCTCTGGGCGAGCGTCATGGATTCCAACGGCGGGATCGTCGCCTGTTCCGACGTGCCGGACAACCTTTCCGAGATAGCTCCCGTCATCGTCAAGAGCGTCATCGAATTCGTCAACTCCTATCCCGGCGGAGCACCCGGGAGGGTGATCGTGGAGGACGGCGAAAGGACGCTGGGCCTGATGTCGCTCGACAGGAAACTGGTTTTGCTGACGGTGGTGAAGCCGGACACCAAGATCGGCCTGATGTGCATCGCCATGGGCCGTCTGATGGAGAGTTTGTGCAAGAAGGAGCAGTGATGCTGGTGGAGCCTGCCATCGGGCACATTTCATTCGAAGAGTTTCTTCGGGTCTGTACGGACTCCGATCTGATCAACGAGGATTCCGCCAGGCAGATGCACAAGTTTGCCCGTGCCCTCGGCGGCGTGGGGAGCGTACCCAGGGTTTCCGGGGACAACACCGAGAAGCTGCAGAGCTTCGAGAGCATTCTCTCCTTCGATTATCCCGACTACATGACCTTCGACAGCTACATCACAACGGAAGAGAACTACTACACCTGCGAGATCCTCAGGACCGTTGCGTTCATACCCCGCATCTGGAAGGCGATTTCACCCGTCTTCATCCACGCACCCACCGGGCAGGGGAAGACCCACCTCCTTGCGGCCACGATGAACGCCACCTCACGCAAGGCTCTGCTCATAAACACGCTCGATCTGGAAACGGAGTACCAGCACTCGAAGAGCGCCGGTCGCGAACGCGAACTCCGCAACTGGATGATATCTCACCACCTGATTCTCATAGACGACATCCAGTTTGCCAGAGGAAACAGGAGTTTCGAAAAGTTCATCATCTCGGTCATGAACAGGATGCCCCGCGAGAGTCATGGGATCGTGATCTCCTCGGACGTGGAGCCGTCGATGCTGACGGGTCTCGATGCCTCGCTGTTCTCTCGGCTGATGTCCGGAATCACGATCAAGCTCGAGATCGTGAACAAGAAGGGCCGGAGGGAGATCCTCGAGCAGTTCTTCAACTACACGGGGATGAACCTATCCGATGACGTGGTGGATTATCTGGCAGACACCTTCACCACGAACGTCAGGCAGCTCAAGGCGGCCGCGAGGATGGTTCTTGCGCGGGTGCTGGGTACCGGCAAGGCCATGACCGTCGAGTCAACGAAGGCACTGCTCGGGTTCATGACCGAGCGTATCAGACAGGAAACCCCTCCCTTACAGAGTGATAATATAATGCCTCCCATTGAGATCGATAAGTCAGAGTACATCGTGGTCGAAGTGGAGGAGGAGCCCTCCCGGAAACAATCCGGATCAGGAAAGGCTCCATTCGTCATCGAACCGGTCAAGCCGGTTCCCGCTGTGCCCAGAGCTTCGTCCAGGCGGGCGGCGCAGGCACCCGTCCGGGCCCAGAAATACGCAAACAGGGTAGCCGTCCAGCAACAGGAGACGATCCCGCAGGCGCCGGTTCAGGAAGCCGCTGCGAAGGTGGATGCTCCTGCAGGCAGTGATGCTTCGCCTGCTCCGAAGGAGAGGGAGGCGGTTCCAGCCGTCCGGGTGCAGGTCGAGGAACCCGCGCCGGAGGCGAAGGCCGTCCCTGATGTCCCCCCGGCGCCCGAAGCGACAGCCGCCGTTGTGGAAAATGCTCCTCTGGTCGAAACGCAGCCTGCCTCAGCCGTAAATGTGGCAGAGGATCAGGATTTCCCGGAACCCGTCACCGCAACCTCCTCCCCGGGCACACGGGGAGGCGGGTAGGCAGAGAAGTCCGCCGCCGCTCGATCCAGCAGCAGATCCGCCAAGAAGTTCAAGGACATGCTCGCCTCGGCGGACACGGTGGAGAAGCAGACCGAGGCGCTGCGCATGGCTGTCAGCGAACGAATCAGGCAGTTGATGGAGTCCGGCGCCAACGACATCGACATCGGCAAGCTGCAGGTCACCCTCAAGTTCCTCGAGAAGGGCGACATGGAAGCGGCGATGCTGTCGCTGAAGGCTTGATGATCATTACAGCGTGAACTCTCACCGGACGGAGAACCTGGGAAGCCTGTCCCTGCTCCTGCGACCCGTGGGCGAGTTTGGTCCAAATGTTAAAAACGATCTGAACCGATGGATCGAAGAAGAGCCGCGAATTCGGACGGATCGAACCTGGGTTCCGCTCCGCCGGCGCCCCGTCCGGAGAACGACCCGTGGATCCAGCGGCAACCGGTCCTCTCCACGAGCAACGATGCGTTGTCGGCTCTGATTCCGCCTCCGGGCAGGATTTCGATGCGACCCCGCGCCTGCCTGACCAATCCGGCTATCGCCTCGGCGCCCTCGGCCGCCGAGGAGGGCCCGCCGGAGGTCAGTATCCTCGAAACGCCGAGTCCGAACAGCTCTTCGAGTGCGGCAGCCTTGTCGTCCACGAGGTCGAAAGCCCTGTGGAAAACCACGGGTATGCCCTCCGAGGCTTCTACGAACGCCGAAACCGCCCGGCGGTCTATCCTGCCGTGCCCGTCCAGAGCGCCTGCCGCAATGCCGCTTACTCCGAGATCCGCGAATTCCCGGCTGCTCCTCAGCGATTCTGCGATCTCGCGCGGGCTGTAGACGAAGCCGCCAGGCCGCGGTCTTACCAGGGCTACAACCGGAAGATCCGTCTCCCGGATGACTCTCTTCAGGTCGTCCTTGCGGGGAGACAGTCCTCCACAGGCCAGATCGGCGCATAGCTCCAGGCGGTCGGCGCCGCTTGAAGCAGCTCGAATTGCGTCGGTGACGCTCCCGGCCGCCACCTCCACCAGGACCATTCCGTGCGGCGGGCCGGGAACCGCTTCCATGTCTCCCGTCGAAGCCGGTTCCTAGCGGTTCTGAGGCTGGTAGATCATCGGCAGGCCGTTGCCGGTGTCGCCTACGATGACGAATGTGGTGTTGTCGGACTGCGCCAGCTCGCCCGTAAGCTCGATCGCCTTCCAGGACAGGAGCTGCTCCGTCAGGCCCGTGGAGACGATCCTCTGGTAGTCGGCGATGCCCTGCGCTTCGATGCGCATCCTCTCGGACTCCAGCACCTGGGCCTGGATGACGTACTCCATCCGGAGGGCCTCCTGCTCGGCCTCCTGCTTGGCGACAATCGCATTGCGCAGGGTCACGGGAAGATCGATGTTGTCTATCGGAGCCTGCTCGACGATTATGCCCAGCGGAGCGAGGAGAACGGTGAGACTGTCCTCTATCCGGATGTTGACGTCCGCCCTGTCCATGGTGTAGAGCGCCTCGGGATTGTACGAGGTGAGGATGTTCTTGGCGGTCCGGTTGATGAAGGGGGCGACGAGGATCGGGTAGTAATCGGTGCCTACCGTCTGATAGATCGAAGGGGCCATCTGGGGTTCCAGCCTGTAGACCAGGCTCATCTGGACGTCCACGGTGACGCCGGTCGAGGTGGAGGCGTTCATCGACACGGCCTCCGCCTGCCTGCGGATGGACATCATGTGGACATCGGCCCAGGGGATCTTTGCATGCAGTCCCTCGGGTATCGGCGTCATCCTCACCTCGCCGGCGATGGTGACCACGCCCACATGTCCTGACGGAATCATCACGAAGCAGGAGAGAAGGAACAGTATCACGCCCACGAAGAGGGCCAGCCGCCCCAGTATCCTCGAGGGAGACCTGTCCGTCCCGTAGGTTCTGATGACATTGTCGTCACCTGCGCGCCTCCTGCGGCCTCCGGCCGACAGTATGACTCCTGCCAGCACGAGCAGAACGGATACCACGAAAAGGAACATCATCCCTCCCCGGTGCGTTGCCTGACTGTTCCAACACTCTGAAATCTATCCCCGTCCTGGTCTCTGCGTCACGAGGGGCGTTCCCTCCGGCGGCTCTCCTTGTTAGATTCTCACAACCATCTTGGAAGGAGAGCGGATGCGCCTCAGAATGCTCTACCCAGTCAAGTCGCTCGTTCCGGCTGTCCTGCTGTTTCTGGCTTCGGACGCAGCTTCGTTCGGCTTCATCGACTCCTACAGGGGCGGAAGCCCGGAATCCGGAGCCGGGGCCTATTCCGCAGCCCTGGCCGGGAGGAATTCGACCCATACCGGTGACGCGTTCGCGATCTTCCTGAATCCCGCCGGGCTCTCCTCGCTGGATGAGACTCATCTGGCGGTCGCCGCCGGCGCGCTGGGCTGGAAGGAGACCCATGCCCGGGAGCTGGGCCGAGAATACCGTACCGGAAGCATCACGGGCATGCGGTGCTTCTCGGCGTCAACTCCCCTGGGAAGCAGGTTCGTCATAGGAGCAGGCATCTCTGCGGTTGCCGACGCGGATTACAACGGGACCAGGCTGTTGTACGACGAACTCAGCGGCATCACGACCGGGCAGGAGATACTCGAAGCCTCCGGAACTCAGTGGGACGCAGTGGCGGGAGCCTCGTACGAGCCGGCGGAGGGTTTCTCGATAGGCGTCTCCGGTGGATACAGGACGGGGGTCATAACGCTCGACTACTACCGATATGACAACGACCTCGCCGGCGTGGACTCAGTTTACTACGGCGAGAACGACATCGGCGAACCGGCCGTGAGGGTCGGGGCGATGCAGCGGACGGAGCTGTCGACGTTGGGAGTGAGCTACTCCGCCGGAGGAGAATGCCTGGCTCCCGTTCTCTCATGCGGATTCAGCATACTGGCCCCGCACCTGCAGAACACCAGGGTGGGCTTCGAGGCGGATTTAATGTCCCCCCTGGGCCGCAACGACTACGGCGGCAGGCTGTCAATCGAGTATCCACTCCTCATGCGGACCATGGTGATGCTCGGTGTGTCCTTCAGCAACTATTCCTCCGAGAGCGGATCGGGAATGGGTTTCTCGGTGGGCGGTAATCAGGGGCTGGGAAAGCTCGATCTGACGGTGGCCATGCACTGGCAGACGAAGAGGGTCTTCGGGAGGTACATCCCCGGGGAGGACTCCGACTGGGTCGACGATTCCACTACCGAACTGATGATGGGTCTGTCGATAAGACCCTGAAGTCCGGTTGACGCTCCAACGCCGGGTTCGCGGCAGCGCAGACGAAAGCCCCGCAACCTTCCGGGCACGACGGCAGGTGTTCGCAGGTGCCGCAGGCGAAGGCCGTGCCGAATTCATCCCCGTGCTGCGGCATGGAAGTCATGACGGGTGAGGATTCGCCACGGTTACATTTAGGAACGATATCCTTCCCGGCCATGTTCGAAGATCGACACGAAAGGCCTCGAATTGAAGATAGGAACGCTCTGCTACGTCCGCCGGAACGGCAGGACTCTGATGATGCTGCGCAACAGGATTCCGGGCGACTCACAGTGGGGAAGGTGGAACGGCCTCGGGGGCAAGATGGAGCCCGGGGAGACGCCGGAGGAGTGCGTGAAGCGGGAGATCTTCGAGGAATCGGGCCTCAGGATCGATTCGCCGGACCTCAAGGGCTTCCTGACGTTCCCCGCCTTCGACGATGAGGAGGACTGGTACGTCTTCCTCTTCGAGGCGACGTCGGCGCGCGGGGAGCTGATAGAGTGCCCGGAGGGGCGACTGGAATGGATCGAGGATGAAAGGATCGCATCCCTTCCGCTTATGGAGGGGGATCACCTGTTCCTGTCATGGATGAGGGACGGGAGGTTCTTTTCGGGCAGGCTCGCGTACGGCGGGGGCAGGCTCAGGGAGAGCGGCGTGGTGTTCTATCCCCTGGAGGCGGTGGAATGAGAAGTAACGATGTGCATGCAGCCTGTGCGATCCTGATCGCGCTCGCGGCTTTCTCGTGCGGCGGAGGCGGGCCGGCCGCCCCTGCGGGGATCAACGGCTCTTGGGAGGGGCTGATCTCGGTGCAGGGGATCGAGATGGAGATAGACGTGAATTTCACCGGTTCGCCCGACTCGCCGGCCGGGACGATCGACATCCCCGTGCAGGGTGCGTTCGGGCTCGCGCTGACCGGCGTATCGGTCGAAGGCGACAGCGTATCGTTCGACCTGCCGTCCGGGCTAGGTCTGGCGCGTTTCAGGGGAGTGGCGTCACCGGATTCGATATCCGGCTCCTTCACACAGGGATCGGCAACGGGTTCCTTCGTTCTGCACAGGCCCGCAGTACTGGACGCCGATCTACCCTACGAAACCGAGGAGATCGAGCTGGCCGTGAACGGGACCACACTCAGGGGGACGCTGACCGCGCCTCCCGGAGACGGCCCCTTCCCCGGTCTTGTGCTGATCACGGGCAGCGGCATACAGGACAGGGACGAGACTGTGATGGGTTTCGCCGTCTTCGGCGTTCTGGCGGATTCGCTCACACGGAACGGCGTGGCGGTGCTGAGGTGCGACGACAGGGGATTCGGCGGAGTGCCGGGCGGGGATCCACTCGCATCCGACTCGATCCTTGTGGAGGATGCCTCCGCCTTGCTGGCACGCCTCGAGGACGACCCGAGGGTCGACGACACCCTGACCGGCTTCCTCGGCCACAGCGAGGGCGCCACGATAGCTCTCCGCGCCGCCTCCGCACCGGGTTCGCGGGCGGATTTCGTGATCTGCCTCGCTGGACCCGCGGTTCCGGGCTATGACGTCCTGCTCGACCAGGTGGAGGACTTTTCGAGGCTGGAGGGGGAGCCCGAGGAGACCGTGGCGGAGAGAGTCGCGATGCAGAGGGCGATAATGGACGCGGTTCTGGCCGGGGAGGAAGGCGCAGCCGCGCTCGACAGCCTCCTGGAAGCGCAGGCCAGAAGCGATTATGAAGCCCTGCCGGACTCCCTGACGGAAGCCGGCTCCGTGGAGGAGTACGTAACCGCCATCAAGGCCAACTCCATGATGCTTCTGAGGAGCGCATGGTTCTCGGAGTTCCTGCTGCTGGACCCGGCGTCGTTTGCCTCGGGGTGCCCATGCCCGGTGCTGGCGGTGTATGGATCGCTGGACATGCAGGTGAATGACGGGACGAACGCTCCGGTGATGACCAGGGCGCTGTCCGGGAAACCGGGATCCTCGGTGGAGGTTCTGGAGGGGGCGAACCACCTGTTCCAGGCCGCAGTCACAGGTGGATTCGAGGAATACTCGACACTGCCCCGTCGGTTCGTGCCCGGCCTGATCCCGCTGGTTATGGACTTCATCCAGTCACGGGACTGATTCGGCCTGACCCGATGCACCCGCCGCCGTCATGGCGGCGGGGCGGCAGGCTCCTCGATCACCAGGAAGCAGAAGGGCCAGTGCTTGCCTGTAAGCAGCATCCGGCCTTCCGGATCGAAGGCGATCCCGTTGAGGACTTCCGCCCCCGGCCACTGTGCGCGGTCGAGAAGCGCCGATGCGTCCAGCACGGTCACCACACTGCCGGATGCGACATCGATCTCCAGTATGGATTCCATTCCCCACTGGTTCGCGTAGAGAATACCGTCCCTGTACTCGAGTTCGTTCAGAAGCATGGTCTGAGAGGCGCCGACGGTTACCTGTAAGCGCCCCAGCCCGGCGAATGTCGAAGGATCACGGATCTGGATCGTCGAGCCGCCGTCGCTCATGTAGAAAACCCCGTCCCCGGCCGTCAGCCCCCAGCCCTCGCCCTCGTATGTGAATAATCCGCACGGCTCCAGATCGGGCACCGTGTATCTGAAGGCGACTCCCTCACGCCAGGTCAGCAGGCAGAGCGTGTCGTCGACGATCGCCAGGCCTTCGGCAAAGAACTCCCGGGGCAGGACCACCTCGCCCAGAACGTCCATGGAGGGCCAGGACAGGCGCCTAAGCCAGGATGAACCGTACCCGCCGGAAGATTCATAGATGTCCCCGTCGTAAAAGCACAGGCCTTGCGTGTACATGGTGGAATCATGGTAAAGGGTGTCCACTGGGATGGCTTTGGCTGTTTTGAACCCCGGGGCTTCCGAAACCGTATCCGCTGGAACGAATGGAGCAGGATCAGGTCGTCCGGAGCATGAGGCCGTCATCGAGTGGGGCAGCAGCATTCCCGCCGCCAGCAAGAAAGGGCCGCCGAACCGGAAGGTGCGGCGGCCCGTACTGCATGCGGGGATCAACGGTTCTCCGCGTTCCGTGATGACGGAAGCCCTACCTCGAGGAGCCTCCGCTCGATCCGCTCCTCGATCCGCCGCTGGAACCACCTCTGGAGGCGCCGCCCGTGGTGCCGGTCGCGGCCGGCTGTGAACCGGTGGCGGAGTAGGAAGCCGGGGAGCCTGCCGTGGCTAGAGCTTCCTCGAATCTGGCCTTGCGGGAGGCGTATCCTGCGGTCTGGCCGCCGTTCACGCCATCGAGGTCATTCATCCTGTCCTCGGGGGAGGGGTGGGTCTGCCAGAAGCCGGGGCCGCTGCGTCTGGACACGGCGGACATGCGGGAGAGAACCCTCGTCAGCCCTGCCGGATCGTATCCGGCGGAAGCCGCGATGATTACCGCCAGACTGTCCGCGGCGGTCTCCGCACTGCGGGAGTAGCCCTTGGTGACGAGAGCCTCGGTGATGTCCGACGCCACGTCGCCGTAGCTCTCGGCAGCCTCCTGCACCTCCCGGGAGCCGAAGCGCTCGGCTCCGGCCATGCCGGCGACGGAGAAGGCCTGCACCCAGCGGGCCTGCTGCACGGTGCCCAGGCCATGCCTCATGCAGACATGGGCTATCTCGTGGGCCAGCACGCAGGCCAGCTCGTCCTCGTCGCGGATCTGGTCCAGGAGGCCTCTGGTGATGAAGATGGTGCCGCCCGGGCAGGCCATGGCGTTGATCTCGCTTGAGGAGAGTAGCTGGAAGTGCCATCCGCCGTAGGTGCATGGCTTGGGGGAGTTCATCGCCACCCAGGAGCCGACTGCGTTCAGATAGGAATGGAAGGCATATCCGCCGACCGGGGTGTAGGATTTGAGGATGTTGGCGGCGACTGCACGGCCGATGTGGTACTCTTCACTGTCGGAGATTTCGCGTCCGGCCTGGACGAATGCGTCGACCACGCCGATGGCGGTCTGCGCGTCATCGCTCCGGATGATGTCGGTTATGTCGTCGAGGCCCCAGGAGACGAGCCCCAGCACAAGCAGGAGGCATGTCATCTCGAACCTCCCCTCGAGGCGCGGCTTGCCGGCGTGGACTGCGGAGCCTCCGCCTGCAGGTCGGGCAGGAGAGCGGGATCGACGAGGCTGCCGCCGGCGAGGAAGGTGTTCATGAAGCTCTCGGAGACCTTGAAGCCCTCGATCCTGTCGACGGCTCCGAAGTCGAGGGATGGGTTGTCACTGGCGTACCTGGCTTCGACTTCGGAATTGAAGCCCCTGCCTGCGAGAGTGACCTCGTCCTGGGTGACGGAGCCCGAACCCGATGAAACCGAGCCCGATCCGGCCGAAGCGGAGGTGAGCGCGGTGGCATGCACCCATCCACTCAGCGAAGACGACGCAGAGACACGGAACCACTGGTTGCCGACCTCGAGTATCGTCAGCACCTGCCCGAGCTGCAGTTCAGCCAGCGGTTGAGAGTAGAAGGCAGGCGACGGGAAGATATACTGCCGCATCACCTTGACCGTGGCCTCATCCCCGGATGACAACACCGGGCTGGCAGCCAGCAGAGAGAGCACCAGCACCGCGAATGCCATTCCTTCCCCCTTATTTGGAAGTCATGTCGTATACGCCGTCCCAGCCGTCGATGCGGCCGCGGGCGGACAGGTCAGCACATCTCCCGGCCATCGCTCCGGAAACGGGATCGCCTCCGGCCGCCAAGGCTTCGAACATCGCGAGAGCCCGGTCGAACGAGCCCTCCCTGTAGGCAGCCAGGGCTTCGGCATATGAAGAGGCCAGGCGGGCCGCTTTCACCGGAACGCTCTCACGATAGCCAAGCAGCTCGAATATGTCCACAGGCGTCTTCTGGCCGACAACCCTGATGGTATCTAGCTCCCTGAACAGGAACTCTTCTCCGGCGGCCTCCACTGTGGCGCGGGACGCCATGATCCGGGTGCTGTAAACCTTGTTTACGCCCTCGAGCCTGGAGGCCAGGTTGACCGAGCTGCCCATCATCGTGTAGTCGAACCTGCGGGACGATCCCATGTTGCCCACGGTCATCAGGCCCGTGTTGAGGCCGGTGCGCGGCTTCAGCTCGGGAAGGCCTTCCGAGAGCAGCGTCGCGTTCAGCGCGACGAGAGAGTCCTTCATGGAGAGTACGGTCCGGCATGCGGCCGCCGCGTGGTCCTCGCAGGGCAGCGGGGCGTTCCAGAATGCCACTATCGCGTCGCCGATGTACTTGTCCAGCGTGCCGCCGTGCTCGAGTATCGTGTCCGTCATCATGCTCAGGTAACGGTTCAGCAGCCCCACCAGCTCCGAAGGCGTGAGCTTCTCAGAGAAGGACGTGAATCCGGCGAGGTCGGAGAAGTAGGCCGTCATGACCTTCTGTTCGCCTCCCAGGACGAGTTTCTCGGGATGGCGGGAGAGCTGCTCCACGACGGCGGGCGAGAGGTACTGGGAGAAGGCCGCTCTGATCTCCCGCTTCTGCCTGTTGGCGCGTCCGTAGGACATGATGCTGCCCGCGAGCAGGGACACGAGGCCTGCGGAGAGCGGATAAACCGTCTCGATCCAGACGTTCGAGGCGAACGCCAGGAACGCGGCGCCGGAATAACCAGCCAGAACCGCCACACCCAGCAGCCCCTGCAGGACGACCGACTTCCCGGCCCTGAACGCGATGGCGCAGAGCAGAGAGCAGAGCAGGGCGCAGACGAAGGTCGCCGGCACGCCCACCCGCCTGATCGCGACCCCCGCCAGGATGTTGTCCACGGTATTCGCATGGACCTCCACGCCCGGGCATATCGCGGAGTAGGGCGTGGGCTTCAGGTCGTAGAGACCCGGAGCGGTGTATCCTATGAAGACTATCGCATTGCGGAAGACGGCGGGATCGACCGGCCCTTCGGTTCCCGCGGCTTCCGCCCCGATGGACTGCAGCAGGTCGGCTATCGGCACGTACCGGAAGGTGGCTGTGGGCCCCCGGAACCTGAGGATCATCCTGTAATCCTCGTCCAGCGGAATCCTGGCGTTGCCGATCGAGAGGAGGCCGGGCTCCAGGGCCATGTCCGGCCTGCCGGCGTGGAGCCATGCCACGGCCAGAGCCAGGGAGGGCACGGGGCCTGCGGGAGTGTTCGTGAGGAGTCCGATACGCCTGAATACGCCGTCTGCGTCGGGTTGGGCCGAGACGTTGCCGAGCGCTGCGGCTCCGGCGAGGATGGGATCGAAGGGAGGCGTGCTGGTCCATGCGGAATCGAGCCCGGGGAAGGCTCCGGACACAGGGATGACGGCGCTCTCCGGGATCGGCCTTCCGTCCCGCCTCTGCAGGTTGATGGCGAACACGGCCCTGCCGAAGGCGCCTGCGCTGTCGCCGAGAGCCTGGTCGTCACCGGCTCCGTAGAGGGACGGCAGGTCGTAGAGAATATCGAATGCCACGACGCTCGCTCCCCAGCGTCTGAGAAGGCCGAGGCAGTCTCCATAGAGCTGTCGGGGCCAGGGCCAGCTCAGCCAGGGCAGCCTCTCCAGCGAGCCTCCGTCGACCGTCACGATCACGATCGACGAATCGGAGGGAGTCGGCTGGGCCTTGAACCTGAGGTCCAGGGTCCGGTTCTCCAGTGACTGGAAGAATCCCAGCCTGGTCACGGGGAGGAGGAGCAGAGCGCAGGCCACCGCGACCACGATCAGCCTGTAGAAGAAAGGTATCCTGGAAAGCGTCGTAGACAAGCTCATCTGCAGATCCCTCCATGTTCGACCGACAGCCTCCATTATCGCCGGGCGGTCATCCAAGTCAATCGGGGACTACCCTGTCCGGCCTCCGATGGCTAGTATCGCATCAGGCTTCATTACGGACGCCGTAAACGCCACCGGCCGGGAGGGATTCTTGGACGATGGATCGGTGAGGCTCGAATCCCTGCTGAAGATTCTGAAGGCCATCAGCAGGGTGCGCGATCTCAACACCCTCCTTGCACTTCTGGCCAGCGAGACTTCCGCATGCCTGGGAGCCGAGCGCTCCACTGTCTTCATCTACGACCGGGCACGCAACGAGCTCTGGTCCATCATCGCCGAGGGGATGGACAGGCAGATAAGGATCGACGCGACCAGCGGACTGGCCGGGCATGTCCTGGGAACCGGCAGTACCCTCATAACCGGCGACGTATCGCGGGACGGCAGGTTCGACCCGTCCGTCGACAGATCGACCGGGTTCACCACACGGAACGCCCTCACCGTGCCCATCCGGAATACCAGGGGAGAAGTCACCGGCGTCTTTCAGGCCGTGAACAAGTCGGGAGGCGGATTCTCGATGGAGGATGCCGACTTCCTGGAGGCGGTGGCCGCCGAGGCCGGGGTGACGATCGAAAACGTGTCGCTTTACGAACACCGCCGCAGCATGCTCGAATCCCTGATCAAGGCGCTCGCCGAATCGATAGAGGCGAGGGATCCCCTGACCGCCGGCCACAGCGAGAACGTGATGAAGTATGCCGGCGGCATCTCGCGGCATCTCGGGCTGTCCGCAACTCTCACCCGTGAGATCGAGTACGCCGCCCTGCTCCACGATTACGGCAAGATCGGCGTTCCCGACGCCGTCCTGCGCAAGCCCGATCCCCTCGACGAGAATGAGATCGGCGTGATGAGGAGCCACGTCGAGCGGACGGGCAGGATTCTTTCGTCGATCGATTTCGAGGAGGATCTCGAATCGGTGCCGCAGTTCGCAGTGGAGCACCACGAGAGGCTGGACGGATCGGGATATCCTGCCGGCGTCTCCGGCGACGCGATCTCGATCGGGGGAAGGATAATCGCCGTCGCGGACGTATTCGAAGCCCTGACCGCGAAGAGACATTACCGCGACCCCATGGACCCGCGGGAGGCCCTGGGCACTATCCGCGCCGCCGCGGGAACCGCCTTCGACGCCGAGGTCGTCGATGCACTGCAGAGCTATCTGGAGGCCGAGCGGGTGATCTGAAGAGGACGGCCGCCGCGGGCTAGGCCCCGGCAGGTTCTCTGCGGGGCTTCCACCGGCCGAGCAGCAGGTAGTACGACCCGGCCGACAGCAGATAGAATGCTATCGTGACGTAGAACGAGAAGGCGAAGGAGTACTTCTCGATTATCGCCCCTCCCGCGGCCGCGCTCAGGGTCATCGCCCCGTTCCACGAGATCGCGGACACGGCGTTGGTGAAGGGTCTGTCCTCCGGCTTCTGTATCTCCATCTCGTAGTTGGCCGATATCGGCAGGTTCATGTTCATCAGCATGCCGCGCATTACGAAGGCCGTCACAGCCAGCGCGAGGTTCCGCGTGAGGGCCAGCACGAGCATGAAGGGCACGGACAGAAGCTCGGTCAGGACGATGCTCCCCACCATACCGAACCTGCGAGTCAGTATCGGAGCCGAGAGCATCCCCAGGAAGAGGCCCACCTGCATCAGCGAGAAATAGAAGCCGATCCTCGAGGGGTCGAGTCCGAACTCGTTCCTGAAGTACAGGTTCATGAAGGGGATGACGAGCCCCGCCCCGAGGCCGACCAGGATCTTGGGGATCATCAGCCTGCGGATCACCTCCCAGTCGTACGACTTCAGCTTGCCGATCAGGCCGCCGGGGGCCCGTGGCGCGGGGGAGTCGCCCTCGATGCGGGAGAACGGCACGACGGCGAATAGGCTGGCCGCGACGGCGAAGTAGAGGGAGTACTCCTGCGCCGTTCCCGGATCGCGTGCCAGACCCGTCATGGAGAGGAGTCCCGGCAGCATCCCGCCGAAGAGGAAGCCCAGGAGGCTGGAAAGCATGCCGACAGCCGAGTTGACGCTGAAAACGTAGATGCGCTCGCGCTCGCCGCTCTCTGCCATAAGGAAGGGCGACGCCGCTATCCTGTAGAAGGTGACGAACATCGTGGCCGAGAAGCTCATAAGCCTGATCGTCGGAACGTCGCCGGCAAGCACCATGAGGACGTAGAACGCGCAGGAGAGCACGGTGGACCATACCAGGACGAGCTTCGTCCTCACCCTCTCCAGCACCAGTGCGGCCGGCACGGCGGCGATCGCGGCGCCGAGCGATCCAGCGGCCAGGATCTGCCCGATGGAGGTCTCGGTGAACGAATTCTCCTTGAGGTAGAGGTTGAAGAGCAGGCTGAACACCGACATCCCAAGGCCGTTGAACAGTCCTCCCCATATGAAGAGCCTCGCGTTGCGGGAGAATGCACGCAGCCCCTCCCTGTAGCGGCCTGTCGTGCTCATCCCGCATCACCTCCACTCAGTTCCCGCCGGAAGGCCAGCAGGATCGAGGCGACGACCAGAAGGCAGCCGATCCATCCCTTGAAGGGAAGACGCTCGCCCAGGAGGATCGCGCCTCCGGCGGCGGCGATCACGGCTTCGCCGATGTAGATCAATGAAGAGACAGCGCCCCCGAGGCTGGGCTGCCAGCGTATCTGCCAGTACATGAGCATGCTTGTCGCGAAGACAGAAAGGTACAGGAGGCCGGCGATCGCCCCTGGGGCAGGGTCGATTGCAAAGCCGCCCATGGCAGGGATCAGCGCCAGCGAGCAGAGTGCCACCACCGTAAGCATGCCTGTGGTTATCTCCAGTGAGCGGCCGGGGAGCCACAACCGGTCGATCAGGGCTATCTCGAACGACCAGCAGACGGCGCCGGCGACTGTTAGAATGTCGCCCTTCGCAATGCCGCCCGAAGGGTCTGCCAGGAGCCAAACGCCGGCGAGTGCCGCGCCGACTGAGACGAAGTGAAGCGGCGCGGGGCGCCTGCCGCACAGGGGCCAGGCCACGAACGGGGCGAAGGCTACGTAGAGCGATGTGACGAACGCCGACTTGCCGGGCCCGCTCAGTTCGAGGCCGGCAAGCTGGAACGCATACCCACCGAGCAGCGACAGACCTAGCAGGATTGACGGGACGACGGTTTTCGACAGGGGAGGGCGCCCTGCCGACGGCTTGCGGGCGGAGGCGACGGCGAAGGGAGCCAGTACGGCCGCAGCCGTACAGAACCTGACGGAGAGGAGGACTCCGGCCGACATGGATGCGAAGAGGGCCTTGGAAACGAGGAACGTGGAGCCCCACATCACTGTCCCGACAGAGAGGAGCAGCGCAGCCTTGCGCTTTTCGTCCATCCGAATCCTTACGAGGGTGGAATCTGTTTACGGCAAGATAACGAATCCACCTCCCTCCGTGAGCCTATCAACCAGATCGCTTTTACAATCTGGACCAAATTCGCCAGGCCGCTGTTACTCGGCGAGAACAATCAGATCGTTTTTAACATCTGGACCGAACTCGCCCGGCTGATTACCTGTCACTTGGCGAGTAGTGAGCAGCGAGTAGCGAATAGAGGGTGGCTGGTAGTCGGTGGTAAGTAATGAACGACGAATGGCGAGAATACCGGATTGCTTCCGGCGTCTTTCGCTGATCGCGTTCGCTTCCGTCCTGACCTTGCCTCTCCCTTCCGCTCCTGTCCTCTCGGTGCTCGCCGATCCCTGCTCGTCCGTCGCCGCTGACCCCACGCCTTTCGTCACCGACTATTCGCCATTCGCTCCTCGCCTCTCGCCCCTCGTTGCCCGCTGAAGCCCTCAGCAGATGGCGCTTCATATGAGTTTGGTCCAAGTGTTAAAAACGATCTGATCGGTGGGGGTGCTTGAGGGGGGGCGGCATTGCATATTGTCCTGTTTGCAAAAGGAGTGATCATGCGGAGGAGTGAAACCGGTGCCTTTCCAAGAATTGCAGCGACGGTTGCCGCTCTGGGCCTGATTGCCGCGGTGGTATTCTCCGACAGCATCGGGCTCGGCCCCGGACCCGGCACGGCGCGCTTCGGGATCATCTCGGCAATCCTCGCTACCGGGCTCCTTACCTACGGCATACTGGGAAGTCGCTTCTCCTACCTCTTCCAGGCGATAGGACAGGTTCTCGCCTGGGGCATGCTGGCCGTCCTGGTTCTGGAGACGGTCTTTTTCGTAATAGCGAGGCTCGATCCTGCTCGCTCACCCGTATCGCCCACCAGAGACGTCGCTCCCTGGAGCGCCTTCCGATCCGGGATCATGCCCGAACCCTACACAGGATGGGGCAACGATCCGTCCACCGCTGCCACTGGAGTCGTACTGGACGCCTCCGGATGCAGGATCGTGCCCGGCGCATCCACCGATCCAGCGGCATATGCGGTGTTCGTCTACGGGCCGACGCGGTCCTCGGGCCCTCGATCGCCGATTCCGCTACCATCCCCTGCTTCATCCAGGAAGGGCTGGATTCTTTATGGCAGGGGCCGGTCAGGGTCGAGAACAGGGCAAGGCCGGGCTGGACCTCGACACAGGCGCTGATCGACCTGGTGCTGTCTCTCCGCTCCGGAGCCAAACCCGATCTGGTCCTGTTCATCGGCGGCTTCGAGGATGCCGCGGCTGCGTGGGTCAACGGCCCAGGAGCCATGCTCGGAACTGGAACGGCGGCGCAGGGCAGGAGCCCTTATCGGAGCGGCGGAGGCCGCAGCTTGTGGAAGATGGTCCTGGAATCCACCGAGACATGGGGAGTCATTTCCTCCGTGCTGTCGGGCGGCGCCTCCGATTCCGCGACAGAGCCGGTGTCACCGGAGTCTCAGGGCGCCGCCGCCGCCGCGGTCTTCCTCGCCAACTCCCGCATGTCCGAGAACCTGGGGCGCCTCTACGGCTTCAACTGCCGCTTCTGTTGGCTCCCTGGAGTTCTCCGCTCCGGCAAGGCTCTCGTACCTTCCGAACAGGCGATCGTGGACGGAATGACGGACCCCGGGCGCGAGGCCGCCGAATTCGCCGCCCTTCTGTGCACATGCTCGGATGTGATCGAGGAGGTCGATCTCCGCGATATCTGCCTGGTTTCCCTGGTTTCCGTGATGGACTCGCTCCAGGGTGTTATCTTCGTCGGGCCGTCGGGAACGGAGATGACAGCCGACGGCAATCAGGCGGTAGCCCGGGCGATCCTGGCCAGCCTGTAAGCGGGACGGATGGAAGAGCAGGGATCCATGAACCCACCCGACTCCAGCTCTGTAGAAGAGTCGAACCGTTCATCCGGCAGAGGCGTTTTGACATCATGGATTCTCCCATTTCTGGGATTCCTCGCTCTGCTCGGCGCAGCCATCCTCCAGCCAGAATTCAGCTCGTCCACCGGACCGGAATCGTTCATCCCGCTTGCGATCGGGCTCGCAGGAGCCTTCCTGATAGCGGCCGCCGGGAAACCGTTTCAATCCGCCCCTCGCATCGGTCCCAGGACGAAGGTGGCACTCATTTCCATCGTAGTGGCACTCTGCACGTTCATTTCCATTCATGCTGGCATGAACTACGATGGAGGCGGGAGGCCGCTCGATTTCGACTGTTACGCCAGCGCCTGGCGTACCGCGGCTGCCGGATGCAACCCTTACTCCCCCGAAGACACGAGTCGATTCTCCTCGTTGTCCGAGTCAAAGCCGTACCCGTACATCTACTCACCGGCGTTCCTCCTGTTGTTCGAGCCAATGAGATTCCTCTCACTCGAACAGATGTCATTGTTATGGACGACAATTCTTGCGGTTTCCGGATGGCTGGCGCTGGTGTTCACCGCCCGGCCTCTTCCTTCCGAAGGCAGGATGCGGTTCCTGCTCGCCTCCATTCCTCTGCTCCTGGTCGGCGGTCCCATAGTACAGGCCTTGCGATGGGGTAATACAACTCCGTTCATCGCTCTCTTCATCGTTCTGATGATACGGAACATCAACGGTTTGAAAGCCGGATTCTTCGGCGCCGCCGTCATTCTGCAGAAGTTGATCTATGCATTCCCGATAGCTGCGCTCAGAACCCGCAGGGCCTTCGTGGGCATGCTTCTGGCGTACACGGTGGGCATTGTCGTCAGTTCGGCGGTATACGAACCTCAGATATGGCTTCGGTATATCGAGTCTCTGTCGGACTTTGTCGTGCAGTCAGGGTATGGCATGGCGAACAATCTGAGTCTCATGGCGACATCATCCAGAATAGTCGATTATACCATGAGCGATGCAGTCTTTGCGCGAATTCAAGATGACATCGAAGCTAGAATGGCCTTCAATCTGATGTCAAATCGGTTCGTGACGGCAGTGTTCGCGGCGCTGTCCATGTTCTTTCTATGCTGCGTAATGATTGCGATCGTTTTGAAAAGGAACCGCGCCCGGCTCACCAACAGGCATATTGCCGCGATCCTTTCGATGATGATCCCCGTGTTCGCACCGGTTTCCTGGAATCATTACGGCATTCTCGTCCTGCCGTTCACGGGACTCTTCATCATGGGAGGCACTGTGGGAATCAGGATGTCGGCCGTCATGCCGCTGGTCGTCTGGGTGCTTGCTCCAGTGCCGTTGCGGGAGAGCATGATGATCGAGCTGTACGATATCGTTGCCGGAGCCGTCAGACCTGCAGTCTGCATGCTATGCACCCTCGCGGTTCTCTGTCAGCGGAAGAGCGGGGAGATGACCGGAGAGACGGCTGGCCTTCACTGATGAAATCCGTACAGACTCCCGATACCCGGAGGTGACTGTCGTGGGCGCTGGTGGGGAGAAACTGCTCCGTCGACTTCTCGGCTTCGCCGGACTGCTGGCACTGTTTTCAGCCCTGTTCGGGGATCAAATCGGTTTGAGCTCAGGTGACGGATTCAGCAGGAATCAGATCATGATCGCCGTCCTCGGGGCCGTGCTCGTCGCAGCATCGATCCTCTGGAACAAATGCATTCGTATCTATAGAAATGCGTCAGTTGTCGCCATGAACTTTCTACTGGCTCTAGTCGCCTCGAGCTTGTCTCCCTGGTCGTTATCAAGGTGTGGAACCCGGGGGCTATCGCCATGAGGATCAAGAAGGAAAGGGAAGGAGACCTGGTCCACGTAGAGGTTACGACTGTCCCGGGTCATTATGTCTCGTACCTGGTCTGGCAGGCGGATTCACTCCTCCAGGGAGAAGAGACGACCGACGATCGAGGCCTGCGAAGAACGCCAGGAAACAGCGATGATCCAGATGATTTCAATATCTTCGTCTTCGGCGGGTCCGCCATGTGGGGTTCGGGTGTCCCTGATTCCTGCACCATCGCGTCCCGTCTCCGGGAGAACCTTGCCGCATCGACCGACCTGCGGGTCTCGGTCACGAATTACGGACAGATATCATGGGTATCCAGCCAGGAGCTGCTGAGCCTTCTCCTAGAACTGAGAGACGGTAGAATCCCGGATCTGGTCATCTTCTACGACGGATTCAACGACGTCTGGAGCTCCTACCAGGTCGGCAGGGCCGGCGAACACCAGAACTACCCCCAGATCAGGGACCGAGTCGAGGGGATCGACATACTCAGGGTGCAGAACTCTCTCTTCGCTCAGCTTGTCGGCAGGACGAACACAGCGCAGCTCATCCAGTTGATGAGGACGGCAGGTACTCTCGCGGAAGAACCCCGCGAGATAATCACCTACGCAACGATGGGTACGGACCCTGTGGCTCTTGCCGAGAGCACATTCGCCGTCTATCGCCGGAACATGGAAATGGCTTCGCTGCTCGGCGACGGGTTCGGTTTCGACTGCCTGTTCATCTGGCAGCCATGCATCTGGTGCGGAAGCAAGCCGATGACCGAAAACGAGCATGACATCTGGGTCGGGGGGTCTCCTGCCTTCCAGGCCGGTGGAGATCCGGCATGGAAGGAACTCGTCGTGCTCACCCAGAGCCTCGCTGCGTCGAATGCCGATTCCTCGGAGGACTACTTCGATTTCTCGACAGTCTTCGACTCGTCGGCGACGGAGTTCTACAGCGACTTCTCCGGCTGCCATCTGAATCAGGACGGGAACGAGTACATATCGTCCGAGATAGTCAGAATCATCCTGGACGATCTGGCGCATGAATCTGCGGAGCAGGTGGATTCGGCCCTTCGAGTCGACTGACAGGCAGGATGTTCCGGAGCTTCAGACAGAAGCGGGCCTCGCCGGGCGGGTCCGGATTCGTCCTGTAGTCCGACCAGCAGATAGACTGTCTCCCAACTCCGCCAGTTCCATGGTTCTCTGATGAGGACAAAGAGATTGGTCAGTCCGGGATTCGGACTCCTCTTTATCTCAAGGTTGGCCGGCGAGACCACGCCCGTGGAATCCTGGATGCGGTAGCCTTCCCGGGTCTTCGTGTCGGATATGTAAAGCTCGAGCCGCCGATCCGGGTCATCCACGGAAACAAAAGGCAGGAGAGGCCAGGGCGGGTCTCCGGGATTGCCATAAGTCTCTCCCCGGAGGCTCTCGTCATACCCTGAAACTGCTGAAGCGTGCATTTCCGACGCTGTCCGGAGGAGGTCCGCGATTCCGCCCGCCATCTTCCTGGCCCAGATCTCGTATCCCTGGTAACAGGCCACGAGGCCGGTCGCTGCCGCGCCGGCAAGAAAGAGGATTCGACCGCGTCTGGAAAGCGCACTGTAACCCATTATCGAGCACACGAACAATACCGGGGCGATCGGCAGGAGGTATCGGGACTGGAAGTTCGAATACAGGCAGGTTGAAAGAATGAAAGGCAGCGTTCCGACGAGGAATGCCCGTAGTCGCGCCAGGCCCTGATGCCGCCCGGGTATCGAAGCCAGGAAGACCGACAGCCCAAGAGCATGGAACAACCCGGGTATCGCCAGCCAGAGATACCCGGCGGTCAGAGCGGCATTGAAAAGGAGAATCCCTGCATCCATAGTCCTGGGATATCTACTCCGGAAGAACACTTCGAACTGCCTCACAAGGCTTCCTGCATGCACCAGATAGCCTGGAAACAGGGTGATCAGCACCAGACAGCAGGTAATGACTGCGATAACCAGTGTCCTGGTCAGTGTTCCGGTGCTGATACGCCCCGAGAGCCCGTCCGAGAACGAAACCGAAACGGCGGGGAAAAACAGAAGGAAGTTCGTCGGCCTGGCGGCTGTCAACATGGCCAGCACCAGGCCCATGAAAACCGGGGTGGCCCTGTTGTATCTGGACAGGCAGACCCACAGGAGGAGAGAGACTCCAGCCATCGAGGGGCATTCCGGACGAATGTCGAGGAGTTCGATCGTCGTCATGGTGGAGAGAAACATCGTAGATGCAGCGAGTAGCGTTGTGCATCGGGAAAGCCTGTCGCCCAGAAGGCTTCGCAGGCTTCCATAGACTCCGAGCAGGGTAATTGCAGCCCAGATCGCCTGCGCCTGTCTGGCCAGGATGTATGACTGTCCGGCGGCCCCGGCCCTGATGATCGTTTCCACCAGGTATGAGTTCAGGAGCCCGTGCAGCATGAAAGTGTCCGAGAAATGACCGGTGTATGCCAGCTTCGCCCCGGCGCCGAAGGAGTAGAACGAGTCCATGTATGTCGGCAGCATTGAAGAATGTGCAACGAGGCCGATATAGTGGGCGCAAAACACAGCCGATAGAAGGACTGCTGTCGCGTTCTTCAGGCTCACATTGCCGATCCTTGGAACGAGGCTGTTCGCTGCATATCATACCCCATCGATCGATACACGCAATCCAGTCGATACGAGGTTCAGGATATGACGGAAAGAGGAGCGGAACGGAAGCCGGGAGGCCGGACGGCAATCCAGGTCGTGTCCTGCTCGATGCTCTCGATAGGCATCCTCTCCTGCTGGTCCGTATTCGCCGGCTCCAGAAGCACGAATCCGGTTGTCTTCGGAAGGTACTCCATACCTCTTGCAGCAGTGGTTTTCACCGGGGCGGCCGTGATGCTCGCCGTTGCTGCAGCCGTCCTCGCAGCACCCTGGCGCAGCCTTGACCGCATCCGCAGGGTTCTGGGAGGAATCGGCGGGACAGTCGCACCGGAGTTCATGGTCTTCGCCGGGCTGCCGGCCCTGGCGCTGTTCGCATGGATCGGCCCGCATTTCACGCCGCTGGCCTCCGAAGGACGGATCCTGTGGGGCGGGACGGCCGTCCTGGTCGGGGGCGCCGTTTCCATGGTGTCCGCCTGCCCCGCGGGGCGATGGGCCTTGTTCGGAAAACGGAGCTTCCTGACCATCTTCACGCTGCTGCTCGTGACGGCGACGCTCGAGGCCGGGATGAGGATCGTCTCGCCGGGCAGCGTGTTCCACGCCTCTCTCGACCTCCGGCCTCATGTGAGGGTGACCCTCGAGTCGGACCTCCCGGGCGTGATGTCGGGAGGAACCTATTCGACGAACAGATGGGGGATGCGGGGGGAGGAGCCGCCGGAGGACTGGGACTCCTGGACCACGATAGTATGCGTCGGAGGGAGCACGACCCAGTGTTTCGAGCTGGACGACTCAAGAACCTGGCCCGCGCAGCTCCAGCGACATCTGCGCGAGGTCCATCCGAGGATCTGGGTCGGGAACGGCGGGCTGGGCGGCCACGGCACCAGGGGTCACCTGGTATTCATGGACGAGGTCATCGACGCCATCAGGCCCGACATTGCGCTCTTCCTTGTGGGAGCCAACGAGATGGAGACCTACAACGGGATGGACCCCGGCAGGCAGGCGGGCCTGGGTACTTTTCAGCCGAACCTGGGCTGGTGGCTGTTCTGCAACAGCAGGATCATCCAGATCGTCTACTCGCTGAAGAAGTCCCTGATCGACGAGGTGCCGGTCCAGGGGACACCGTGGGCGCAGGGCTACACTCCGGTGCCGCTCGAAGGCCCCGAAGCGCCCACCCCCGACGATCTCCACGAACTGATGGTCGATCCCGACTACACACGGAACAACCTGAGAAAGCTGATAGAGAAGGCCGGGGCCATGGGGGTCACCCCCGTATTCCTCACGCAGCCTCTGGCCTTCGACGACACCGAGTACTGGCGCGGCATCTTCGGCGAGTTCCTGTGGAAGATCGAGAAACCGGACCATGTCCTTTCCGCTGCGACGCTCTGGAGGATGCTCGACACCATCAACCAGGACGTGAGGGATGTCTGTGCGGAGGAGGGGGTGGCCTGCTACGACCTGGCCTCGGCCATACCGCACGATCTGGTCTATTTCTATGATGGAGGGCACCTGAACGACGCCGGAGCGGCCCTGGTCGCGGACAGCGTGGCCGCTTTCATGATCCGGGAGGGGCTGGTGGGAAGATGAAGGGAATGCCGGTGTGCATTCTCGCGGTGTTCGCGTGCTCCTGCGGAAGCGGGCCGGAGGATCCGTCCGGGGAAGTGGACGCCGCGCAGGAGATGCGCGACTTCGTCGTCGGGCTGTCCTCGTATGCGAAGCAGCAGGTTCCCGGTTTCATAGTAGTGCCCCAGAACGGGAACGAGCTGCTGACAGCCGATCTGGAGCCCGATGGTCCGCCCATGCAGGCTTACATGTCCGCTATAGACGGCCAGGGCAGGGAGGATCTGTTCTTCGGCTGGGCGGGCGACGACGAAGAGACACCGGCTTCGGAGAAGGAGTGGGTGCTGGGTTTCCTCGACCTCGCGGAGTCTCACGGGATCGAGGTCATGGTCACGGACTACTGCCGGACGCCCTGGAAGGTGGACAGCTCGTACTCCTGGAGCGCGGCGCACGGCTTCGTCTCATTCGCCGCCGATCGCCGCGATCTGGACGACATACCGCCATATCCTGCGGAGCCCTGGCAGGTGAACGCCGATCCGGTATCGGACCTGGCCGGCGCGCAAAACTTCCTCTACCTGATCAACGACCAGGGGTTCGAAAGCGCGGACGAGTTCGTCGTAACGCTCGACGAGACGGGCTACGACATGTTCGTGATCGACCTGTTCTGCTGTGGGGGGCAGCTCGGGCCGGAACAGGTGGCGGAACTCGCGACGAAGCCCGGCGGCGGGAGCAGGATCGTCCTGTGCTACATGAGCATCGGCGAGGCCGAGGACTACCGCTGGTACTGGAACCCGTCGTGGGAGACGAATCCGCCGTCGTGGCTGGGGCCGGAGAACCCGGACTGGCCTGGCAACTACCTCGTCGAGTACTGGGATCCCGGATGGCAGGGCATCATCTACGGCAGCCCGGATTCCTATCTCGACAGGATCGTTGCCGCCGGTTTCGACGGGGTCTATCTGGACAAGATCGACTCATTCGAGGAATACTGAGCCGGTTTTCTGAGCAACAGAAGCCGATCACTGATAACCGGATACCGGATACCCGTCACCGGATGCCGGACACCTGACTGCGATCACCTGACACCGATCACCGCTCTCGTCAACGGCCGCCCGGTTCCGGTTCGAGCGCCCTCCTGCTCGTCTTCACCGCGCAGAGCCTTCCGCACATAGAGCAGACCTCGGTATCCGACGGCATGGCCTTCCGGCGCTCCGTGCAGGCCTTCTCCGGATCTATAGCCAGTTCGAACTGCCTCTCCCAGTCGAAGGAGGCGCGGGCGGCCGCCATCGCGTCGTCCATGGCCCTCGCTCCCGTCGAACCCCTCGCAACATCGGCGGCATGGGCGGCGATCCTGGCCGCGACCGTTCCGACCCTCACATCCTCGACGTCGGGCAGCCTGAGGTGCTCGGCGGGGGTGACGTAGCAGAGGAAGTCCGCCCCGAACCATGCCGCCATGGCTCCGCCTATGGCCGACGTTATGTGGTCGTAGCCCGGCGCAATGTCCGTGACGATTGGGCCGAGGACATAGAAGGGCGCGCCGCCGCAGAGTGTCTTCTGAAGGCGGATGTTGTGCTCGATCTGGTTCATCGGGACGTGGCCCGGGCCCTCGATCATCACCTGCACGCCCGACGCCAGGGATCTCTGCTGAAGTTCGCCCAGGGTAACCAGCTCCTCGATCTGGGCGCGGTCGGAGGCGTCGGCGAGGCAGCCGGGCCGGAGCCCGTCGCCGAGGGAGAAGGTGGCGTCGTACCTGCGCAGGATGTCGATCAGGTCGCCGAAGCGTTCATAGAAGGGGTTCTCGGCCCTGCGGGCGGCCATCCACTCCGCCATGAGGGCCCCGCCCCGGGAGACGATGCCGAGCTTCCTGCCCTGCTGCTTCAGCAGCTCGACCGCTCTGCGCGTAACCCCGCAGTGGAGGGTGAGGAAGTCCACACCGAGCCTGCAGTGGTCCTCAACGGCCGAGAACATGGCGTCGGGCTCCACGTCGCCCGCCTCCCCGCCGCCTTCCAGTACTTCGCCGAAGACCTGGTAGAGCGGAACCGTACCGAGGGGGACAGGGCTCGCCTGCGAGATGCGGCCCAGGATTTCACGCCAGCGTGGACCCGTGGAGAGGTCCATCACGGTATCGGCGCCGTGCCTGACGGCGGTATCGAGCTTCGAAAGCTCGGAGTCGATCGACTCCATGTCGGCCGAGCTGCCGATGTTGGCGTTGACCTTCACAGTCAGGCCCCTGCCGACCCCGCAGGGGTTCGCACGCCCGGAGGCGTTGGAGCAGGGGATCACGATCGTACCGGCTGCGATGCCGGCCATGACGAACCGGGGATTCAGGCCCTCGCGGCGGGCGACCTCTTCTATCGAGGGATGGCCGGAGCCGCTCCTCGCGGCGTCTATGACGTTCTCCAATCTGGAATCCCTTCCCGGGCAAAGCGCTATGCCCGGATCATCCCTTCGCCGGCATTACCCGGATCAGGTTCCTCGGGGTATGATCTCAGCCCGGCGGGGCACCCCCTTTGGTGCTATGATACAACCATCCCACAGGATCGGCACGGATGGCCGGATTGCGAAAGGCGGAGTATGAGCCCGGAGGATGGTCGCGACTTGTCGGCCGAGAGCCTCGTGAAGGCGCACACGGCTTCGAACGAGATGGAGGCGCTCTCCGTCCAGGCGATGCTCGAGGCCGAAGGCATCGAATCCGCGCTGCAGAGCAGGCAGATACCGATGTACGACGGCATTGCGCGCGTATTCAACCCGGTCTGGGGCTATGTGCTGGTCAGGGAGAGCGACCGGGGCAGGGCGGAGGATCTGGTGAAGGGCTTCCTGGAATCTCTGGAGGGCGGCGAAGCGGATGACCCCGATGAGGAAGAACGATGACGAGCCTTCTGGCCGCAGCGGCATTGATGGTTTCTGAGAGCGGCGCCGTGGATGTCCAGGCCCTCCTCCGCATGGCGGAGGCCTGCGCCAGGACCGGGCTCCGTTCCGAAGGGTCGGAGGACGCGATAAACGAGCTGCTCGCGCTCGAGGGCGAGTATGCGAGAACGGCCGCCTGGGCCTGCTGGTCCGCGGGGGAGCCTCTGCCGACAGGCCCTTCGCCGTGGCTCCTCGAGTTCGGCGAGGGGGAGCCGACGCACGGGATGCTGGCCCGGGTGGAACCCGGTCAGGCGGTCGAATCACTTATGCTGCGCCTGCTCCACGAGTCCGCCACAGGCGGCCGACCGGTCCTTCCGGAGCCGGTCGACAGCCTCGTGAGGAGCGCATTGGAAAATCTGTCCGTGGAGACTCTCGGGCTGGTCCTCCAGGTCTACGGCCGCCTCGGCATCGGCGGCCTGGAGGAGAGCGACACATTGGCCGGCATCGGAGCGCCGCTGGTCAGGTATGCGGCGGAGACCGGGACGGCCACGACGGTCGACTATTCGCCCGATGCCGAACC